>Ga0210385_10000301_pt1 | contig 40881 bp, 35 predicted proteins | sample IncBWH26OmetaG_FD_160107 | JGI IMG/M metagenome (GOLD analysis project Ga0210385, IMG submission 160107) | Forest soil microbial communities from Barre Woods Harvard Forest LTER site, Petersham, Massachusetts, United States - Inc-BW-H-26-O ...
TCCGATCTCGACCGCAGCACCTGCCATCGCACTGATCGGATGGCCAGCCGCCAAGCGCCTGCCGAGGTAGGGTCGAGAAAGCCATAGCAAGCCGCGAGATACCGCTCTGCCGCGCGTAGCTCGGACAGATACTGGTCACTATGTGCCGTTGCCCGGCGGCAACGGAGGCTGATCAACGTCGGGCAGTTCGTCAGCTTCGGTGCCCGGAGGCGCTCGCAGACCAAGCACGTCGGCGATCGCCTCGAGCGGACCAGACGGGCCGTACCACTCGGTCGTCTCGCTCTCCTCCCAGCTGCCGTCGGACCCTTGGCGGATCACATGCTGGTGAGACTTGCGGCCTTTGGTGACGATCAGCCAAAGGCCGTAGACGGCGACAATCGCAATCAGAGCAGCTTCGACGACCGGGAGCTTGGCCTGCGCGGCACCAAGCGCTCCACGCGCCAGCTCGCGGTCGTCGTCGTGCTCCCAGCCGGCCTGCAGAATGGACAGCGCGACGGCTTCCATGATCGCCGGGTCACGCTGGAGCAGCTCAACGGCCCCGTCGACACGGTCGGGAGCGATGCCGCTTGCAACGAGGTCGTCTCGCATGCGGGCGGGCGGCTGGTCGCCGCTGCGTGCGGAGACGAAGTACCGCATGGCGTGCGGAAGCGCGGCCGGGTCGGGGCTTCTGCGCTGGAGCTCGCTGACCAGGGTGTCGCTCACAGCACAATCATCGCCAATCTCCCTCGATCGAGAGCACCCGAGCACGCCACGCGGGCAACCGCGCTGCGGAGTTGTCGCTGGCGCGCTTGACTGCTTGGCCCAGGGGCACCCCGTCGAGCAGCATCTCGCGGACCTCAGCGAGCTGGGCGATCACATCGCCTGCCAGAGCGTCCCAGGCCGGGGCAACGACCGCACAGGTCCCCCGTGGCCGCAGCGCGGCGAACAGGCCGACACGCTCTCCGAGTCCGCCGATCAGTCCCTGGCCGGTGGAGCAGGCGGCTGATAGTACGAACCGGGGACCGGCCGGAAGCTCTTGCAACGCTCGCCAGGTGAGACGGTGGGCGCGGCCTTGCTGGGACGCTGCTGCGATGGGATGCTGGGTGGGCAGTTGGCCTTCGTAGGCGACGAGCAACGCGAGGTCGAGCTGGTCGGGGTCGATGAGCCCGTGACATTGCAGCACTGCAAGATCGGAGCGGCCAAGCACACCAAGCACCGCCTGTTCGTCGGCGGCCGCGCCCTCGAGCACCTCCAGACGCAAACCGCGGCGGGCGACGTCGCGGCGGGCGCGGTCGATGCCCGCGGCGAACGCCTGCCGGGTGTCCTCCGCCTCGCCACGCGCAGGGACGGAGACGATCCCGGTCGCCGTCGTCTCCCGTGTCGACTGCGGCATGTCGAGCAGAGCCGACCAGCCGGGGCTGTAGGAGGTTGTCCAGGCGATGTCGTCGATCGCGTGCCAGGGCAGCCCGACGAGTCCTTGGTGCTCGATGACAACGAGATGGTCGTCAGTCGACGCGTCGCTCATGCCGTCCCGAAGCCAGCTGGCGAGCTGCTGCCACCCAGTGTGGAGCAGCGGGTCCTCGGGGCGACTGGGCCACCAGCCCTGCAAGCGCGCCAGGATCTCCTCGGCTACATCGGGCGCGTCGGCCGGCATTGCCGGCAGCGCGCGCGTCACCACGGTCGCGTCGGCGGCGATGCGAGTCAGCAGCGAGACAACTCCTTGAGCTGCCTCCCACCACTCGAGCACCCAGAGCACCCCGGCCGTGGGCGCCAGTGGCGCGAGAGCCTCGTCAGGCAGGCCCTCAGCGAGGGCGTTACGTGACGGCGTGGAGCTTGGGCCGATGCCCACGCTCGGGTGCGGCCGATGGCGTCACGGGACAGCTCGGCTGCTAGGCGTACGTCTCGGGGAAGGGGCCGTCCGGCCATCATGACCGTCGAAAGCTGGCGCATCCCCGCTCGCAGGCGACCGGTTACGTCGAGGATCGCCCCGATGTCGGTTACGCCTCCGTGCTCCTCAAGCAAAGCCTCCGGCACCTCGGTCAGCAATGCCCGAGCCTCGTCAGGCCGTCCAGCGGTCAACCGAAGCGTCGCGAGAGAGACGAGTGCGAACGGGTCGCGAAAAATGTCGATGAGATCCTCCCAATCCGTGGCGGCACCGTCGCTGTCGCCGAGCAGTTCTCGCAGCCGCCCCCGGACCCGCAGGGCGCTGCCCGCAACGGTCAGGTCACCGGCGGCCTGCGCGTGCTCGAGGACGCTTTGCAGCTGACCGGCTGTCTGCTCGATCCGCTCAGCGCTGAGCTCCTCGCCCCGCTCGAGTAGGACAGTCACAGCATCCGCGGCACCCAACGCGACCTGAGCAACGAGTGGCCCGGCACCGAGCGCATCGAGCTCAGTGATTGTCCCGGCGGTGTCGCCGGCGGCTGCGAGCAGCGCCGCAAGGGAGGCTCGGAGCACCGGCCCCTGGTCGGTGTACCTGCCGTGAGCCAACGCGATTGCCGACCGTAGGTGTCGGACCGCCTCGCCGTGTTGGCCGAGAACGGTCGTGGTGCGGGCGAGAGACTGGTGCGCGAGAAAGCGCTGCTCATCGCCTTGCGCACGCGCTAGTAGATCTTCTGTCGCTTGCAGGCCTGAGTCTGCGGCGCCACCATCACGTAGGACCATCGCGAGGTTCAGCTCGGTCAACCAACGATTCTCCGGGTCGAGCGGAACATCGAGAAACGGCTCAAGGATCGCGCGCGCCTCGCGCGCGCGTCCAGCGATGCGGAGCGCGCTGGCCCGCTCGGTATGCAGCGCTAGCCGAACCCCGTCGGATAGCCGCTCCTCCCACGGCTGGGGCTGGTCTCCAACCTTGGCAAGGAACGCCCACGGCATGCGCGCATCCTTAGCGGCCGCGCCGAACTGCGCGAACAGCAGCGCTGTGACCGTGTCGCTTCCGTCACTGACGCTGAGCGCGTGATCGGTCATCTCTTCAAGCTCGTCGGTTCGTCCGGCCGCGAGCAGCGCGCCGAGCACGAACCTCAAGCCCTCCACGAGTGCACGCGGATCGCCCGGCGTCTTCGCGAGCTCGGTAAGCGCCTCCCGGAACACGTCAGCCGACGCCTCCGCGAGCACAGGCAGGCCGTGGGTGACCTGGCGAATCAGCTGCGGTCGTCCTGCCTGCTCGGCGATCCGCTGCATCCGCTGCATCCGCTCCATCCAGCCAGACGGCGCGTCGGTCATCTCGAGCACCGCCACCGTGAGCTCGGCGGGGTCAACCGCCTCCACCAGCAACTCAGTCGGCAGCTGGAGGCGGCGCAGCTCGCCGTCTTCGGGGTGCTCGTCGGCCACCGAGGCGACGGCGATCCAGTCGCGCGTAAAGCGTGATGCGAGCGGGTCAGGCTGCGTGGCAGCCAAGTGGGCGGCGGCGTGAACGGACAGCACTGCGAACCGCGTGCGGCCCTCCAGGCGATTCGCATCGAGCATGCGAGCAACCGCCGCAGCCAGATCCTCGACGGCACGCGGCAGCACCAAGCCGGGAGCAATGTGCCGGGCGATTACGCTCGCGAGATCCGGGCCGCCGTCCGGCACAACCGACAGAGCGGCGAGGATCAACGCGTGCGCCTGCACCAGCCCCAACATGTCGTCGACCGTAGCCGCGGGTTCACCGCCGTTTCCGACCACCCAATCACCCGCAAGCCCCTCGGCCGCCAACAGCACGGCGGCGACCGCCTCCGCCGAGAGCTCGGGCAGACGCTCATTCACCAGCTCGAACTGGGCCTCGCGGTCCGGAGCGCGCCACAGGGCACCGATCACTCCATCGAGGTGCAGGCCGAGCGCGTGAACGAGCTCTGCTGGAGGTCGCGGTCGCTCGCGTGTACTGCCAAGGTCTACGACTGCGGCCCATTGTTCGCCGAGAATCTCGAACCTCGTGTGGACGGGAAGTACGTCGCCACACGCTTTGCACAGCAGCGCCGGTGGACGACCGTTCAGCAGTGCGCGGACGGCCGCCACGTCGAGCACCGAAACGGTCACGTCCGACGGCACAGTCTGGCGGGTGCCACAACGGCGACACGTTGCGTCGATCAGGTGGCCCGGCATGCCTTTCATTGTGTCTCTCCGACCGCGGCGCCTCCGGCGCCTGATGAACGTCCAGCGTCTGCGGACCGTTTCGTATGACGCCGGTGCCTCGGCATCGGGCTTTGCACCTCATCTGCCCGAGCGGGCGCCATCTCCGAGACAGACCGTTGACGAGAACTAACAGAGCTAACGAGAACTAACGCGACACGGCCACGCTCCGCGCCGCAGTGGCTGTGGCTTCATCTCACTGGAACATCCTGGTCTGCTGCACGCCTGGTCGGAGGCGTCCCTCGACGAGGGCTTTTAGGCGGGCGGGCTCTCCGTCGCGTTGGTTCATCTGGCGTGCGTAGATTTCAAGCGTAAGGGCTGGCGTTGAGTGCCCGAGCTGGTTGATGACGTAGGGCGGTGACTCCCCGATCGCGAACAGCAGCGACGCGAACGTTCGGCGCAGCGCGTGTGGGGTGATCCCGTCGGGTAGCGGGGCTTGGTCTTGGCGTTCGAGTGTCTCGCTGGCGCGGGCTATCGCCGGCTGCAGAATCCGTTTACGGACGTTGGTAGCGGTGACGGCTCGCCCGGTGCTGGTCGCGAACACGACTTGGTTAGCTGTGTGCTGGCCGCGAGCCTCGTGCTCGCGGAGCTCGTCGCGGAGGACCGGCAGCAGGTTGATCGTGCGGATCCCAGCGTCTGTCTTTGCTTGTTCGACGCGCAGCGTGTCGCGAGCGAGATCGATCTCGCCCCAGCGCAGAGCGAGGACCTCGCTGATACGCAGCCCAGCGAACACAAGCGTTGCGAGCAACACGCGGCGATGACCCCACCTCGGCTGGGCTTCTCGATCGAGCTCGCCGGCGGCATCCAGCAGGGCAACGATGTGATCGGCGCGATCGAGCCATGCGCGACGGGGCTTGCTCACGGGCAGGCGCCTACGCCGGCCATGCGTAGGGTTCTGCGCGACCAGCCCATACTCGATGGCCAACTCGAAGATCGCTCCGAGCGTCAGCACTGTCTTGTTGATCGAATCGGCGGACAGCGTTCCTTCGCCGAGCTTGGCTTGGCGGTAGCGGTCAACCTCCATGACCGTGATCTCATCGAGCCGAGCCGAACCGAAGAAGCGCAGCAGGTGCCCTAGGCGCCATTGCAGGCTGGCGTAGCTGTTGGGCGCCAGACCGGTCCCGCGCCGGCCTCCTTGGACCTTCTCGCCCGCGAGCCAGTCCTCCGCGAAGTCGGCCAGCTTCGGCGGCCTGGGCCCCGAAGCGCGTCGGTGCTTTCGCGGTGGCTCCCAAATCCCCCGGCGAACCCTGAACATCAACAGAGCCATCTCCCGGACCGCCTCCTCGCGCGATTCCGCTTCGAGCGTCAGATACCGACGCTTCCCTTCGTAGCTAAAGCGCGCACCCCAGGACGTGACCTCTCCCGTGACCCGCGAACGGTTCTCACACAACTGCCCAGTCGGACGCCTCATCAGCAGGCGATCGTCATGTGCCCCTCTGGCAGTTCACATCCGCCTGGCGACGGAGCGAGCGCCGCAGCCGAACGCGACTGTCGACGGTCGGGCCGGCGTTTGAGCACAACGGCGCTGGGTAGGAGCCCGAGCCAACCGTCGAACCGGCGACCTATAGAAGCCCGAGATCGGCACCGACCGCACGGCGATGCGGTGACCGAGTTTTGGCACTCAGTGTCGAAACCCCCGCGCAGATCCCGGAAAATGCGGGTATATTCGGGCAGTCACACTCGGCACTTGAGCACCGAGTGTTGGAAGAAATTCCCTGCAAACGCGAGGATTTTTGGTCCGCTCCCAAGGATCCCGCGGGCTCCTTTGCAAGCAGGAGGTCACCGGTTCGATCCCGGTTGGCTCCATAAAGTGCCTGCAAATCGGCAGTTTTTGGGGATTGGTCTTGGGGGGCGTTTTTCGTGTCGTCGGTGTTTTGTCCATCCCTGCCCATCGCGCGAAACCCCAGCAAATACGGGCCTCTTTCAACCGCTAGCCACGCTTCCTTCGGAACAGGCGCTCTCATAGTTGATATACGGGCGTTTCGCCGATGAAGTGCCTGCAATTCGGAGGACTTGCTGAAGGGCGGCATGCTGCTGGCGGCGCTTGATGCACGGCGCGCCACCCGCGACGCCGACATGCTCGCCCGGGGGATCGACAACGACATGGAGAACCTGCGCGATGTCGTCAGCGAGATCGCTGCGATCGAGCTCACCGATGGGGTCGTGTTCGACGTCGAACACATCTTGCTGGTCACAATCCGCGAGGACGCAAGATATGAGGGCATCCGAGTTGTCGTGCCCGCGAGTCTGGGTGGTGCTGTCTTGAAGCTGCGACTGGATCTGTCATTCGGTGATCCAGTCGATCCTCAACGCATCGACTACCCAACACTGCTTGACGATGCGGCCATTTCGTTGCTTGGTTACCCCTTGGAGAACGTGATCGCAGAGAAGGCAGAGACGATGATGGCCCTCGGTGACGCAAACACGCGCGACCGCGACTACGGCGATGTCTACCTCCTGTCGGGTACCCACGCACTTGAGGGAGAGTCCCTTTGGGACGCCCTGCAGGCGACCGCCAAGCATCGCGGTCGCGAGACCCGGCCGCTGGGCCCGTTGCTTGTGACGCTACGGGAAAGCCGTCAGCAGCCATGGGAAGCGTTTTGCGCGCGCGCTGGCCTCCGTGCACTGCCCGAGCGCTACGCTGACGTCGTCGACTCGGTGGTCGACTTCCTCGATGGCCTCTACGCGAATCGCGGCGCTCATTGGGAGCCCACCAAACGGCGCTGGGAGTAGCAAGCCTGGGCGGCGCACCATAGACATCACTGTCCACTTGGGGGTATGTCTCATCCCCGAGACCCGCTGCCGAAAATTGTGCATCGCGACGCTGAGTATTGAAACCGATGTCCCGACACATCACACGACGCGCCCGAGATGATTCGAACCTCTGACGTTTATCCCACCGGGCGCTGGTCAGCCCACCAGTCGCGCTGACCCTCCACGTCGTCGCGCGGATTCTCGCCGAGGTTGGGCGCACCGAAGACGAGGATCTCGAGGCCGTCCTGCCCGCTCTCGTAGCCCCGCCACGTGCCGGGTGGTACGCGAACCACATCCCATTCCTTGAGCTCGACGATCTCGTCGTCGAGCTTCATCCGCCCGCTCCCGCGCACGACCACGTAGATCTCCTCCTGCTCCTTGTGCGTGTGGCCGTATGGGAAGCGATAGTCGGGCGGGATGCGCTGGTAGCAAAGCCCGCACTGCTCGAGCCCGAGCGCCTTGCTTGCGTGGCGAAAACTCCAGGTCCGGCGCGCCGTCAAAGTTGGACCCGAGATCGTCCAGATCGTCCTTGAGGTTCCTGAGCGTGAACGGCACGGCCGCGATCCTACTATTCATCTCCGCCCCGCTGGCGGATCGTGGGCATCGTCGGTGGGCCTGGCGTCACTTGAGCAAGACGGCTGGCACCCAGCAGCTATTTACCGGCGAGCTTGTCGAGCAAGCCAACGTAGTAGCGACTATGGGGTGCGGCGATGCCTAAACGCGGGCAAATCCATTTAAACAGCACGCTGTAGACAGCCATCCATTATTTTGTTATATTGGACCAGCAACTTGCTGATGCCGTTGTTTAGACCACCCTCACAAAAGGAGTTCCCCCAATGGAGACTTATCTTCGTCCCGCAATCGAGGTCCCGTTCGACTCGCTGTATCTCGACCCCAACAACCCACGACTCGCCCCGGACGATCCCCCCGGATATGAAGACGCCGAGGCGCTGTTCGCCAAGGACCTCCAGGTCTTCTTGGAGAAGCGGGTAGAGGAGGAGTTCAGCGTCGACGAATTGCTCCAGGCCATTGAGGGTCAGGGCTGGATGCCTATCGATGCCATTGTTGTCTGGGAGCACCCGGACGGGTCTCAGCGGAACGTTGTCCTCGAGGGGAACCGCCGCACCGTCTCGCTTCGCCGCGTCCGCGAACGCCTACCGAAAGAGGAGGCCAAGCTCGATCGCATGAAAAGCGGGAAACTGCGCGTTGCGCCTCGTGAGATTCAGGCCCAGGAAAAGCGCGTCGAGAAGCTCACGCGCTTGGTGATCGACACCAACTCGCTCACGGTCCTCCCACTGGACGCGGCGGACCGCGAGGAGCTGGAGACGAAGCTTCCGCGCGTGCTCGCTGTGAGGCATCTGTCGGGCATGAAGCCATGGCATCCCTACGCCGCTGATCTCTGGTTGCTCCAGCGCTTTGAGCAGTTGTTCGCCGAGATGTTCCCGAGCAAGAAAGAATTGACCTGGGACCAGGCCGTCATCAGCCGCGTTGCGGACGAGGCCTCCCTTTCAGCCATAGCCGCGAAGCGTCAACTCATGACTCAGAGCGCCTATTCGCATTTCAAGGCGCGTTTCGAGGAAATGCTGCCTGACGGCGAAGAATTCGCCCCCTCCGATTACTACCTGTTCGAGAACATCATGCGCAAGCCTTGGCTTCGCGAGCAATTCGGGATCGGAATGAACGACCTGTATCTGCCGGAAGACCGCGAGCAGGTTCTCTTCGACTGGGTGTTCAAGCTGCCGCGCCCGCGCAAGGCAAGCGAAAACGAGAACATCCTCTATCGCCACGAGAACATTCGTGACTGGGAGAAAATCAAGCGCTACGACGATAAGCACGGCACCGCGTTCGCCAAGCGCCTCGACCCTGAAGATCCTGCGTCGGCGGCCCGGTTCCGAGAGATCGAGGTGGAATACATGGCGCACCTGGCCCGTACAAAGCCGGCCGATGTGCTCGAGAGCCTGCTCCAGCAACTCGGCAGCCTCAGCGAGGAGACGATCGAGAATGAGGGCACTTTTATCGCCGAGCAACTCCGCCGTCTCGAGAAGCGTATCCAGACCCTTGTGCGGATCGTCGACGCGGTCCAAGCCGGGGCGTAAAATGGCCCGTCACTTTCTGAACGACGCCGACGTTCGACCTCTCGTGCAGGACCTCATCGCTGTAGTCCTGCACGAGGGAAGCGTGAACAGCGCACAAACCAGCCTCATGGCAACGCTCGCCCCCGATAAGAGCGAGGGCTGGCTCTACCCCAACAGGCTGCACTCCCTGCTCAGCGCGCAGCCCAGCCGAGCGGTTAACACAGAGACTCTCGACGTGCTCCGCCTGGCCCTGTCCCGGCTTCCCGAGGAAGTCCGCGATCTGGACAAGGCCCTCGCAACGTCAGGGCAGCTTCGCACCGACGCCCAGCTTGCCTGGGAGAGCGCTTCAACGGAGGCGATCGACCCGCTGGACGGCGGCGCAAGATTTCAAGCGGCGTCGGCGCGTCTCAACCTCCCGCCCGCTGTCACTCAACAGCTTCTGCAGGACGATGTTGCGCCAACGTCAGTACCGATGAGCAGCGCGCCCCACCTCGCCGCTGTGGCCACGTCGTCAATGGCCGAACCGGACTGGTCATTCCAAGACACCGCCCACGCTCGCTGCGTCGCGGCGCTCCATGACAAGCCCGACCGCAAGGTTGGGCTTGTCATTCCGACCGGTGGGGGAAAGACGCGTATCGCCATCCGGATAGCGCTCTCGATGCTGGTCACCAGCGAGCAGGACGACAGCATCGTGCTGTGGGTTACACACCGCACACAGCTCAAGGCCCAAGCACGCCAGGAGCTACTCCGAGCGATCACCGAGGGCACGCCCGAGCTCCCCGACCATGCCACTCGCCTGCTCAGCGATCGGATGCAGTTTTGTATGGTCGGCGCCCTTCCCGAACTGCTCGAGGAATATAAGACGCGCACGGCCCTGGTGATCGTCGACGAGGCGCATCACGCTGCCGCAGTCTCATACCAGCCCGTCTTCGAATACAAACCACTACGGGGACTGTTCCTGACGGCGACCCCCAACCGCACCGACCTCTTGCCGATCGGCATCGATGAGATCGCCTATACGATCACGCCACGCGAACTCTTCGACCGCAGGGCGATCGTCGAGCCCGAATTCGAGAAGCTCGACCTCTTCGACTTCGATTGGGACGACGGCATCCAGGTCGCCGACCTCGCCGACTTTCTGCTGAGCCGCGCCGAAGACGACTTCGTCAAGACGCTCGTTGCCGTCACCACGATCGCCCATGCTCAACAGCTCCATCAGGCCCTCGAGGAGACCGTGGAGCAGAGCGGGGGGAATGGCATCCTGGATATAGACGATGTCGGCTATGTGCACGGCGGCGGCAGCTCTACCGGCCAGCCGGCCGAGGTGTTTCTCGAGGATTTCGCCGGCCGCGCGCGCGGCATCGTCGTCGCGCCCACACAGCTGCTTGGCGAGGGGTTCGACGATCCTTCTATCAACGCTGTCGTCGTTGCATACGCCACCAACAGCATGGTCCAACTCATGCAAGTTGCGGGCCGCGCCCTTCGGTACGCGCCCGGCAAGCGCTCAGCGCACATCGTCCAGGTACGCGAGTCAAAGCTCGCCTACCACTACGAGCAGCGGTGGCTCTACCAGGACATTTCAGATGAGCTCCACCCGCGTCTGGACGACCGTGACTACGTCAGCAAGGACGATCTCGTCGCGCAGATCGAGGAGTTGCTTGGCACCTTCAACGCAAATGAGCAGAATCGCGCCGCTGTGTTGGCCACCCTCGATGGGGTCGAGGGTGGCCAGGATGTATCGATCTTGCTGTCCGGGCTCCCCTTCTCCAGGCCGACGGCCAACTTTGCGGCGGACGCCGACTGGCACGCTGTCCCTGTTACCCGCGCGAACCGCGAACTGTTTCTGCGCGTCTTCAACGAGTTCTCGAGCCGAGAAGCAGAAGTAAACGACCCTCAAGACTTTCTCCGCAACTTCGTAGCGCCCAATACGGCCCCGGACAGCACGTGGAAGCTCTTTATCGACATGCTCCATGCCATGCAATATGCGCACCGCGAGCTCACCAACGTGCCCTATGCAGGTGCAGCTTCGCGTTCCTACGATCCCGCGGTAGGGACGACCTGGCTGCGATACGTGACCTTCCACCATCGGCCCTTGCTTCCGGAGCCGCTCCAAGCCTTCCTCGTCGACGCGACAAACCGCGACACCGTGACCGCCGATTACCTCGCCGACCCACGGAGCTGGACTATGGCCGTCAAGGTACAGCTGCCACTGGCAGGGAGCCTCGTGTATCTCTTGAACATGGCCCAAGCCAAATGGTTCGCCGCCGAGCGCGATTGTGTACGTACCAGCCTGCAGGATGCAGAGCATCAGACATTTGGCCTTGTTGCCGACTGGCGCAACTCGCTCCAGTCCGTGCCTATCCCGCTCCCGATCGTCGAACGGTTCGAAAGCTACCTCAGGGCGGAGGGCCTGGCCAGCCTTAGCCTGTCGCTCGTGCACTGACGCGCCGAATGAGACGACGGCCCGTTGTGGCCGGCCGACCTGGCCAGTGCGCCCTCTGTCCCCGTGTGGCCAGGTGGTTCACTCATTAGCGAAGAAACGCTCGCCCCGGACTTCCGCTTGCCAGTGTCGCAATGTTCGACGGGCCATTCCGTCTGCGATCCAGTTTCGTTTGCGTTCGACGAACGCCAGTCGCCACTCTCGATGCGTGGCGAGCAGCCTCTTGACTCGGCCGCACAACTCCACCATGTCAGGTGAGGTTCCGACTGCGAGGTCGGCGACTGCTGCTGAGCCCACGCGAAAGTCGATCGAGCCGGGGAGCTGGGCGCGATCGGCGTCTTCCATTGCCATCAGCAGCGCCAAGTGCTCCGCCTCGATCGAGCCAGAGCACTCCACGAGCGCTGCGCGGTTGCCGAGCGAGCCGCTGACGTAGGCCAATCCAGCCACACCAGCCTGCCATGAAGCGTCGGAGTTGACATAGGCGGGTTTCGCCAGTCGTCGCGCTCGTCGCTTGGCGAGGATCACCGCGCGCCGTGCTGCCAGCGTCGCTCGGTCCACCGGCTCGACAATCGAGGGGACCTGCCTTACCTCCTGCGCACACATTCCAATAGGCGTGATTGGAGGGATATCTAATCTGTCGGGCATTGCGCCGCGATGTTGACCGATCGTCGACCTATCCAAAAGACCGCAGTCGTCATAGTCTCCACGCGGCTAGTCAACGTGGAGACCAGTCCGGTTCAAGGCCCAGCGATCAGCTTCGCCGTCCGTACCAACTTCGGCCCAATCTTGTCCAAGAGTTGCGCGGCGGTATACGCATCGGATGGCACGGTCACCTCGATAGCTATCGGTTGCGCCCTGCCTTGCCGTGCGATGGGCATGGCGATTGAGCGGACTCCAGGAACGAACTCTTCATCGCTGACGAGCGGCGCTTGTGGGTCTATGTCATTCAGCAGGGCAAGGAGCGTGTCGTGCTCCGTGATCGAGTGCGGACCTTCTGGTATGAGATCCATCCTTGCGATCAGCGCGCGGCGTTCGTCCTCGGGCAGGTTCGCGAGCATCACCTTTCCAAGAGCGGTGCAGTACGCGGGTATGACTGCACCAACGCGCAATGAAAGGTCGATCATGTGCTGGCCGCGTCGATGACCAAAGAAACGATGGACGTAGAGGATGCGCGTCCGGTCGAGCGCGCCCATACTGACGGTATAGCCGATCTTGGCGCGCAAATCTCGGAGCGGCCCATCCGCCGGCAGTGAGTGGCGAAGCTCTCGGATCATCTCAGCGCCGGGATCGGTGGCGCGGGGCGCGAGGCCATACTTGCGCGCGCGACCTTGCTCCAGGTAGCCGAGCTGAACGAGTGTGGCGGCGCAGCGATGAGCTGTGGGGCGGCTGAATCCAGCCAGATCGTCCAGCTCCGCTACGCCTAGGAGTTTGCTCCCCTCAGGGCACGCCAATAGGAGCTTTATGCCACGTCGCAGCGAATACGATAGTCGCCTCGCTGGCACGTCCTCTTCAATGAACGCGAGGTTGACCTTATCGGCAGAGCTGTTGTTGTCTTGCACCGGGCGGTCCGCACCTTCAGTCGTCACGACTCCAATGGTCTCGGGAATATGAACCTTTGGAAAGACCGTAGCCGGACTAGTACCAACGCGGCTAGTACCCACGCGGCCGTCCGCCTCTGAGATGCATAGATATGGCACAGCTGCAACGCACGCTCCCCCGGTCGCCGCCTTGCCTCGACGCACCCGCTCGGCACGCTGGGAAGGGTCAGCTTGTCTTGGGCTCACGCCACGAGGCCGGATTCCGCATTGACCAGTCGGTAAGCCCCCCTGTGATCCACCGTCAGGTAGCCGAGACCACAGAGCATCACGAGATACCGCCGCGCGATCGCACGTAAGCAACCCGTCAATCGCTCGATCTCAGTCCCGTCGAGCGCCGCTCCATCGTCAAACTGCGCGAGAATCGCAAGCCCGGGCGCTATCAGGTAAGGGCGTCCTGGCGAAACGCCACCCGAGTTACACCGGTCGGCTCCTCTCCTCATCGGAGAATATCGTCCCTCGTCAGCCGCGCGATGGAAAGACCGCAACCGCCCTAGTCCCAACGCGGCTAGTCTCCATGTTTGCCGCCAGCTTCTAGAAGCTGGGTTGGTTGCGGTCGGAAGGGCCGGACGGCGGTAACAACGGCGGGCGTCGGGCTTTCAGCGCGAGACGACGAGCACACAACACGAGCAGGGCAGGCTTGGCGAACGTCCCGGTCGCTTCGAGGATGCGCTCGGTAGCTGGGCGAGCGAAAGCGGTCCACGCTTGCTCGTCGGAGAGATAGAGCGCGACCATGCCCGCCAGAATCAAACGGTGATGCGGGGCTACCTCATGGGCGCGCTTGGCGGTCTCGCTTGCAAGCAGTCCGAGACGATCGGTCATCTCATCTTGTGAGGAATAGTGATCGAGCAGGTTCGGTTGTCCAGTTGCACGGTCTTCAGCGCGGTCGATCAGACTGTCCAGAAGGATGTGCAGCGCCTCGGCCCAAGGCCAGTAGAGGGCGTCGATCGCGTCAACTTCGTTTGAGGTGAGGGCGGGATCGGTAGCCGCAGCAAGCTGCGCAAATATCGCGAGCGATGAGCCACAGGCAGCTCCGATCTCCCACCAGTTCAACCCGAAGCCCGACCCCTCATCCTTCGCCCATTGGGCGAGTCGTGGATAGTCGCTGGTTGTGGCGAGGTTGATGTCGCTTTGGTAGAAGACGACTCGCTGTGCGTGGCCCACTACGATTTGGGCGACGCCTGCGTAGGAGGGTAGTTGGCGGATGGAGGCACGGCAAGCATTCGCAAGCTCAGCGAGATAGCCCCCGTCTTCACGGCGAGCATGATGCTGGTAATAGTCGTGGTGCGGCATATCTGGTTGTAGCGCGGCTACGCACGCACGGTGTAGTTGGCGAGCGTTCTCAGCAGGCCGTTCGTTTGGTTGCTCCATCAGCGTGTCGGCGTAGTCAAAAACACCCTGAAGGTCAACGAGCAGGCGCGTGACTCGCGTGCGCTGTCTTCGAGGCGTAAAAGCCGCAAATGCGGCCGCGCCCTCGAGACAAGCCCACTTGTGTTGCTGTGCGTCGAGCGCAAGATTGCGCAGCACTGGATCGGGGATGTTCCTTGCGCACTTGCGTAGCCGGCGAATCTCGTGCTGCACGACGGGGAATACCCCGAGCCAGTAGCGACGGGCCGCTGAAGCGAAGGCAATCGTTGTGCGCGCGGGTAGTGGGCTCACAGCAGACAGCCTTACGCGAACAGCACTGCTCGTGCTTGACCCAGAGACTCATTCCTGAAAGCTCAGTTCTGGGGCAACGCCCGCCGCGGAGTAGCCCGGAATCGCGACGACAGCGAGCGAAACTCCGCCCACGATCAGCAACGTGAGCATGATCTGGATCACGCCGACGCTAAATGGCGCCGGAAAGCTGGTGCTGACGCGCAGGTAGTAGTCCGCGAGCGCGTGCCCATATAGTCCGAGGATCGCGCCGTCGAGACAGCCGATCCCGAGCACGACAGCGCTCTCAATAAGAACGCCGCGCCACAATTGCAGACGATCGAAGCCTTGGGCCTTCAGCGAGGCCAACCGGCCGCGGCGCTGGTAGATCGTTGCCGAGAGCGCAGCGGCCAGTGCGAGCGCTGATATCAGCAGGAGAAGATTGGCCATGTCGCCAAGAACACTCAGGCCTTGGCGACCGATGATTTTGACCTCAGCAATGCGTTCGGCAGATGTCTGAACCCGTAGTGCGCTCATGCTGCCAAGGGCTCGGCGGATCGCTCCCGCGCCTTCTGCTGGAGTCGTCCCGGGCCTCAAGTCAACGGCGAGTGTAGTGGCATTAGTGGTCTGCCAGTAGCGTCCGTAGTCACTGGTATTGAGCGTGATCGTGCCTGGTGGCCATCCAATGTTCGTGGTGATCGCGGCGACCTTGAAACGAGCCGATCCTGATGGGGTGGGCAATGTGAACTGGCTGTTGACATGCAGATCGTGTTCCGCGGCAAAGCCGCTTGACACAGCCGCCCAGCCATTTTGTTGCATGAGCACCCTACCGAGTACGATATTGCCTTGCCGCAACTCGCTTGAGAGGATCATTGATGGGTTGCCTGGCGGCACGGCGCGTATCCAGAGACGCTGAGCGCCAACATCCAGAAAAGTGCCTTGGTGAGCGCTTACAGAAGCGACACCAGGGGTCCTGGCGATGAGGGCAGTGACGCCCGGAACATGGAAGCTGTCGGTATCGAAAATGTTTTGATCCGGCGTCACCCAAACAGCGGCAGTGCTCCACTCTTGGGATATGCCTTTGTCGATGCCTCCAATGAGATCGGTTCGGGCACCGCCGACAGCGACTGCTCCATAGATTGCTAGTGCGGTGATGCTGGCTAGTGCGACTGAGCGGGTGGCCGTCGCCTCCAGTTCAATCGTTGCGATGGCCACCATTTTCCCGTGGTAGTGACGGGCGATGTGACCCAACACTCCGGTCGCGGCTCGAAATAGAATCGGTATGAAGCACGGGGCGGCAAACGCCAGCGCCACTCCGCTAAGGATCGTCAGTCCGGGCTTGAGCGCCACCATCAGTATCGCGAGAGCGACGATCGCCAAACCAAGCAGAGCCGTGTTGCGAACGATGTCATTGCCGATGCTTTGCCCTGGATCGCCGGGTTCTAGAAGCACAGCGCCAACCTCTCTATTCTTACGCAGGTCAAGGACTGGCAGCATCGAGGCACCGAACGCTGCTAGCACTCCAGAGGAGATAGCTACAAGCACGGCCGCAAGACCGACCTGCTGATAGCCCGTAATCGGGAAGGTCGTCGCGAGATAGTTCGGTACTTCGTCAAAGATGGTGCGCGCCAGCACATAGCCCACCAGTACGCCAACGATCGACGCGGCGAGTCCCAAAGCCAGTGCTTGTGAGCCGAGTACAGCAATGATTTGACGAGAGTCAAAGCCCTGTTCGCGCAGTTCCGCCACTTGCCATCTGCGATCGGGAACAGTCAGCAGCATGGCGTTTAGCGCCAGCAGAAACCCTACCATCAGGGAGATGGCCGCGAACAGGCTCGTTGACTGGTTGGTAGGCTTGAGGGCGGTCTTCGCCAGCTCTAGTTCGTGGTCGGCGGGCTCGACATTGAGCCGTCCCGCCGCCAATCGCCGCAGTTCGCCTTCAACCTGCTTGTTCTTGCCAGGATATGTTTTGACGAGGACTTGCGTAACGCGGCCGGGCTCACTCGCGAGGTTCTGCGCCGTGTTCAACAGAGTGACTACGACGCGACTGGACGCCAACGAGCCTATTGCGCCGGCGTCAAGCACCGCGCGTACCGGCACAATGTGACGAGCGCCGTTCACCAGCAATATTGCTTGGCCTTCGGTCTGTGCGCCGATGGTGTGCGCCACTCCCGAAGGCAAACCGACACCGCCCTGGAGGAGTTGAGCACCGGCACCCAGGTCTTTCGTTGCCGAGCTTCGCAGGCCGACGATACCAGGACTAACGCCGACGAGTTGCCCGAGCATCTGTCCGTTAGGTCCCTCGATGACCGCACTCTCGCGCAAGATCGGTACCGCCGTCTGGACACCGGACAGTGCAGATACGCGCTCAGCGAGTGTCTGGTTGAAGCCGCTAGGTGAACGGGCGACCAACTCCAAAGACGCAGTGCCGTTGACAGCGCTGATCGCTTCGCGTGTCGAGCCCAAGATGCTGCTGTTGGCAACCAGCACGCCGAAGACGAGCGCCACGCCGATCGCAATTCCGGCACCTGCCATGAGCTCGGGGCCGCGGGAGTAGCTCCATCGCTCACGGTAGATCGCGTAAAGCCCCTGGATGCCAATCCCCAAGATGGTTGGGTTGAACGATAAGCGCCGCTTCCGTTTCATTGAACAGTGGCGTGAAGGTCGAGGTCCAAGCCGTCGCTAAGCGTCCCATCGCGCAGCGTATAAACGCGAGTAACGAACGCTGTTGCCTGTGGGTCATGCGTGACGAGGATGGCTGGGATGTTCTCCTCGGCGCAAATCTCGCTGAGCAAGCCGAGCACCTCGCGGCTACGCCTGGAGTCGAGATTGCCGGTCGGCTCATCGGCCAGCAGGACGTGAGGTTTGTTTGCCAGGGCTCGGGCGATGGCGACGCGTTGTCGCTCGCCCATCGACATTTCTGACGGCTTATGTTCGAGTCGGTGGCCGAGTCCCAAGCGTTCGAGCCACGGGCGTGCTGTGTCGTGCGCCTCCCCCAGCCGCATATTGAGCCCAAAAAGCTTCAACGAGGCATTGTCAAGTGCGCTAGCTCCCTGCATGAGGTGGAAGGACTGAAAGACGATGCCGACCGTCTTCAGACGAAAGTGGGCGCTCTCCTGCTTGGTGAGACCAGTCAGCTCCAGCCCGTCGAACGAGATCGAGCCTGCGTCCGGGCGCTTGATGGTGGCTGCCAGCATCAGAAGCGTCGTCTTACCTGAGCCGCTTGGGCCGTACAAGGCAACCAACTCTCCCGGCGCGACGCTCAGCGAGACACCATCGACGGCGTTGACTGTCTCACCGCTGCTCTCGTAGCGCTTCACCACGTTCCGCAGCTCGAGGATGCTCACTATGCGCCCAGCTCTTGCGAGCCACCACCGGGGAACTCGATCACCTTTCGCCGCGAGGTCGTAGAGCTCAACTTCCCGCCCGAAAGGCTCATCATCGGCTTGCAGCCACGCAGCGCTGAAACCTCTTCCGAGGCGATCAGAAGCGCACAGCCGATCTTCTTCGGCAGCGAATGCAACAGTCCATAGAAGGCGTGGGCCTCCTCCGGCTTGCGGAACGCAGCTGGCTCGTCCACAAGCAGCAGACGCGGCTCATGGACGATCGCGCGCGCCAGCTCGACCAGGAGGCGTTCGCTCGAGCCAAGCTCTGACGTACGACGGCGCGCAAGGTGAGCCACTCCGACCAACTCGAGCGTCCGCAAGACACGATCCTCCGCTCCGTCCATGTTCGACGTCCCGCTATAGAGCGGAATCGAGATGTACCGCAGGACAGACGTCGAGCGACTGGTACGCCACTCGCCACGGACAAGCGCGATCCCACCATGCCGACGAGCGTGCGCAGCCTCGCTATAGCTCATCTCGACAAGCTCACGATCGTCCCATAAGACGCTGCCCTCATCGGGAGCGATCAGGCCAGCCGCGATCTCAAGCAGCGTGGTCTTGCCGCCTCGGCGTGAGGCGAGCAGGCCGACCGTCTCGCCGACCTCAACCTCGAAGGAGACGCGATCCAGGACCGTGATCTCGCTCCCGCCGTCAGGAAAGCGCTTGCTTACCTGACGGAACGCCAGCAGGCTCATTGTGGCCGCTTTTCACGCCGTGCTTCAAGCTCGCGGGTGGCTTCGTCAATCCACTCCATTTCAGCCTTCAATCGCTTGTCCACCGCTGAGCATTGCAGGCTGATGATCGTCCCCACATATGTGACTCTCAGAGTTTCGTGCGCCTCGTTCTCCTCCATCTCTTCGAGGAGGTCCAAGCGCCGCTCCGCAAGGGCACGTAGGAGATCGGGGATGTCCTCTTCGGTGGAGAACGCCAACCGCGCATGCAGGTCTGTCCTGACGACGCTCGACTTGGGCCGCGCCGCCAACCAATCGCGGCGGGCCTGTTCGCCCTTCTCGGTTGGGAAATAGACATCGCGAATGTAGGGCGGACGCTTGAAAGCCTTCTGCTCAGAACCGGCCAGCCCGTCCGCCTCCAACCGTTCTAGATACGAATAGATGTGTTTTGGTTCGACGCGCCATGAGGAACCCATACGGAGATTCGCGCGTCGCGCGATGTCCCACCCATGCCCAGGAGCTTCGATCAAGGCAGCGAGCACAGCCGCCCGGATCGGCGACTTGCCGTCGAGCGTGGCCTTTTTGCTTGTCCCTCGTTCAGCCATAGTCTTATTTGCCTGTCCCTCGTTCAGCTGTAGTCTTATCGGGCTAATCCTGAGCATCGGAACTCTACAGCAAACCCTGCGAGCACGATAATCCGCGACGGGACGCGGCCGTCGTCGTCAGCGCCATGAGGATCGGGATCGCGAGCAGGCCGATCGTGAGAATGCCCACTCCCAATTTCATCCCTGGCCTACAAGGCGCATCGGATCAACCTCTAACCCGTTGACACGACCGGCAACCACAGCCATCCTCGCCGGCTTGTGGGTCTCAGGCCAGGGTCGTCGAGCCGACGATGACGTGGACCGGAAGCTCGTCCGGCGTCTCGCCGGCGCTGATGATCTCACCGATCCTCGCAACTGTCTCCTCCCGTTGGTCTTCCGGCATCGCCGCCATCCAGCTCATCGACGCGATGTAGTCGAGGACTCGCGCCGGGTCCGCCGGCTGCACCATTGTCAGCGTGATCTCCCGCGGTGCGGTCCAGCAGCCCTCTGCTTGGGCTGTGTCCTGCCAACGCGGACCTTCGAATTGGGGATGATCTGGGCGAAGCTCGGCAATCAGGGTCCCAACCTCGTGTGCCCAGGAGGCCCCGCCCCAGTCGGGCAGAATCCTGAGCACGGCCAGTCCTCCACCCGCGGTCAGAACACGCCGGATCTCCTTCAGCGCCGCCACCTGGTCGAACCAGTGAAACGCATCAGCCACCGTGACCGCGGCGACCGACGCATCCGGGAGCGGGATCTCCTCGGCGACTCCATCGAGCACGCGCTCGGCACCCACGCTGGCAACGAGGATCTCGCGTAGCTCTGTCTGCGGCTCGACCGCTATGACATCGAGACCCACACCGAGCAGCGCGCGTGTGAGCTTGCCGGTTCCCGCTGCCAGATCGAGCACGCGCGCACCACGGGCAATGCGCAGCTCCGTCGCGATGGCTTTGGCGGCTGCAGGTGTGTACTCCGGGCGGCCGCGGTCGTATGAGTCGGCGACATCCACGAAGCGTGCGGCAAGTGGGTGCAGGTCCACCACTGGAACCATACATGGCAAGCAGAGTGTGCCAGCATGCCTCTCCGAACCGGCGACGAAAGCCGATTCGGACAATTCACCGAGCGCTTGCCGGAATTCTGCCGAGGAGACCCCGCTCAACGTTGTCGTTCAAATAGGCCACAGCCGAGATCGCGGCAAGCTCGAGTAGGAACTTGAGTGCGAGTTTCGCGAATCTCACGTGGCGAGCGACGTCACCAGTCCGAGCGCAAAACCATCGTGGCCCTTCGCGCCAACCGTCTGGATCGCCGTCGCGCTCACACGAGGCTCCGCGGCAAGCATCTCGTAGAAACCCCGCACGCCGGCCGCTATCCCACCATCCTCGACAGTCGAAGCGTCAGAGTCGAGGATCGCGCCGCCGCGCACGACGTTGTCGCCGATGATCAAGGTGCCCACCCGCGAGAGTTTCAGCGACCACTCCAAGTAGCCCGGGTAGTTCTGCTTGTCGGCGTCGATGAAGATCAGGTCGAACGGGCCCGCCCCTTCGCCGTGCATCGCTGGCAGCGTCTCCAGCGCCGGGCCGACCCGTACCTGCACCGTGTCCGCCAAGCCTGCGTTGGCTATGTTCGCGAGCGCGATCTCGGCGTAGCGGGGCTCGCGCTCGAGCGTGACGAGATGCCCGTCCTGCGGCAGCGCACGGGCGAGCCAGATCGTGCTGTAGCCGCCGAGAGTCCCCAACTCAAGGATGCTCTGCGCGTGGTGGATGCGCGCGAGCAGTTCGAGCAGCTTGCCCTGGTTGGGCGTGATCGCGATCGGGGGCAAGCCGGCAGCCTCGCTGGCGGCGACGGCAGCGTCGAGCGACGGATCCGGCGAAAGCAGGTGCTCGACGATGTAGCCGTCAACGGCTGTCCAAAGATCCTGGCCCATTGCCGAAAGAAGATAGGAGATTCCCGCAAACTACGGTTGACATCCCCCCAGATTCATGTTACCGTCGGTAAAGTGAATTTGTAGGAGAGGTTCGCCAAATACGGGTCACGCTCGGCCGGTGTCGTGCGCGCCGGCCGATGCCAGGAGGTGGGGTAAACGATGACGGGCAAAGTCAGGCTCCTCCTTGGAGCCCTCCTTACCTGTGCCTGCGTATCGGTGGCTGCCATAGCGTGGGCCACCAACACACTGACGGTCACCGAGGCCTTCACCCCCGACAAGCTCGGGGCGCCTACGAACCTCTCGATCACGGCGCAGTTCGCCTCCACTACCGGCAAGCCGCCCTCGCCGATCGCCAAGCTCACTCTGTATGCGCCCGCCGGACTGGGAGTCGACGCGCGCGGGGCAGGCACCTGCAACGAAACGACGCTGCGGCTACATGGCCCACAGGGCTGTCCGGCTACCTCGCGCGTCGGCTTCGGTGGCGGCGTCGGCGTGATCGAACTCCCTAAACAAACGATCCGTGAGCGCTTCACGATCGATTTCTTCTTTGCTCCTCGCGAACACGGGCATCTGGCCCTGCTTGCATATGCCAATGCTGTCGCGCCTGTGGCTGTGGAAATCACCGTGATCGCCAAGGAAGTCCCTGCTCCCAAGCCCTACGGGCTCGGCTTCAGCGTCGAAATACCGCCCATAACGACGATCCCAGGAGCGACACTTGCCTCGGTCGAAAGCGCTTTTGCGACATTTGGCTCGCCCAACGTCGCCTACTACCAGAACCTCCACGGCAAACGTACCCTCGTACACCTGAAGGGCGTCGTCGTCCCCAAGACATGCCCACCCGGAGGCTTTCCCACCGAGGGAACGATCGACTTCGCCGACGGCAGCACGCTCACCGTCAACCCAACCATCCCGTGCCCACACGGCTAACCCCCCGCGCACATAGGCGCGTTGCGCGGGGCAATGCGCATCGTAGGCACACCATCCCCCCGCGCGTGCGCGTCGCGTTGGGCATCCCGATCGGTAAGCACACACACCTGCTCGCCTTGCCGCTGGCATTGCTGCTCGCGCTCGCCATCTGCGCCTCGCCGGCTTCGGCGACCCAATCGAGCACAACCGCAACCATCGCACCCACACTCTCGCCCGACCGGCTTGGCGCCGAGGGCGCTCTGCAGCTGACGATCGACTACTCGAGCAATGAATTCGCCGTGCCACTGCCGGTCATTGGCACAGTGTTGCGCTTTCCGGCTGGGCTGGGTGTGGAAATACCCCATCTGCGCAGCTGCTCGCTCACACGGCTGCGCGCCCAGGGGCCCAAAGCTTGCCCGCCACAATCGCTGCTCGGCCACGGCCACGCTATCGCCGAGGCGCAGGCCGGCTCGCAGATCGTCAGCGAGGGCATCCAGCTCACCCTGTTCGTCGGACCCTTTCACAACTTGCAACCCACGTTCGAGATCCTTGGTCAGGGCTACACGCCGTTCGACGAGCGCGTCGTGCTGACCGGCACCGTGCGTCCGGACAATCCTCCCTACGGGGAAGACCTGGTGCTCTCGATTCCGCCGATTCCGACGCTGCCGCTGGAGCCCGACGCCTCGATCCTCAGCATGTCCCTGACGGTCGGCACTGCCAAACCTCGCCACCCGATTACCGTCAACACTGTCGTCGTCCCTCCCAGCTGTCCCACGGGCGGCTTTCCCTTCGCCGCCGAATTCACCTATGCGGACGGCTCCACCAGCAGCGCTCTTGCCGGTGCTGCCTGTCCATGAGTAACGAGAGAAAGCAGGTAACCAAGATGTCTCAGCAAAATCGCCCGTCGCGGAACCTGCGAGGGTTGTTTGTGTCCACGCGCTCGCACAACCGCTCGTCGCAACCGCACCGGACACTTGCGTCTTCGACCGCGCGCAACGGCTCCTTGCCCAAGCGGCGACTGCTCGCCGCGACGGTCACCTGCACCGCCCTCTTGACGCTGCTCAGCGCACCAGCCTCGCTCGCCGCGAAAACGTTTTCACTCAACGAGAACGGCGACCTTCACCTGACCAGCAAGCAGGGCTTCACCCTCAACGAGCAGGGGCCCGCTTCCGGCACCGTCAGCGGGACGCTCTACGTGCACCTGAAGATCGTCTCCAGCACGCGCGTCACCGCCGAAATCAGCCTCTACCCGCACGGCGGCTCGATCACATGCTCGGGCAGCGCCGCCTACAAACGCGAGGGCTCCATCGCCAAATTCTCAGGTGCGCTGTCGGTCGATCGCGGCACCGGCAGCTATGCCAAAGCGCACGGGTCTGGACTCAGCTTTAGCGGCACGATCCAACGCTCTAACGACGCGATCGCCGTGCACGTCAGCGGCACGGCCTCCGACTAGAACCGACACCAAGAGGAGACGATCGTAATGCTCGAGCTTCGCGATCTGGTCAAGCACTATCCCTCCGTGGGCGGTGAGACCGTGCGCGCCGTGGACGGCGTCTCTCTCAAGGTCGAAGGTGGCGAGATGGTCGCCCTGTATGGACCCAGCGGATCCGGCAAGACGACACTGTTGTTGATGGTCGCCACATTGCTGGCACCGACAGGCGGTTCGGTGTTGATCGGCGGACGCGACATCTCCTCGCTGTCCGAGCGCGAAGCGTCCAACTTCAGACTCTCCGAACTCGGCTTCATCCGTCAGAACTTCGACCTACTGCCCGGCGTCAGTGCAATCGACAACACGGTGCTGAAGCTGTTGAAGGAGATGCGCTGGCGCGATGCTCAACGCCATGTGACACCGCTACTGGAGCGCCTTGGCATGGGCGAGCGTTTGTACCACCGCGCCGAGACGCTCTCGATGGGCGAGCGTCAGCGCGTGATGATCGCGCGCGCTCTCTCGACCGAACCGAGCCTACTGCTTGCCGACGAGCCGACCGGCAGCCTCGACACTGGGCGCGGGCGCGAAGTGCTCGAACTGTTGCGCGGTCTGTGTCGCGAGCGCGGTGTGGCCGTGGTGCTCGTGAGCCACGACCCGATGGCCGCCGAATACGCCGACCGCGTGCTGGCACTGCGCGACGGTCAGCTATCCGCCTACCAGCACGAGCAGGGCCCGCGAGCCGTTTCACTGGCAACAAGCGAGGGGTAAAGGTGAAGCTGTCAAACGCGCTGCGCCTCTACCGAGTGCGTCTGCGCGCGCGCTTTCTGCAGGAGTGCTTCGCCGTGCTCGGTATCGCCGCCGGCGTCGCGCTGCTGTTCGCCTCACAAGTGTCGAGCTCGTCACTGCAAGGCTCGGTCGCCCAGCTGTCGCGTGCAGTCGTCGGCAAAGCGGACCTGCAACTCGTGGCCCGCGACTCGCACGGCTTTCCCGAAAGCATGCTTGCAAGGGTGCGCAATATTCCCGGCGTGCGGGTTGCGGCGCCTGTATTGGAAGCAAATGCAAATGCTGTTGGGCCCCACGCCCGCGAGTCAATCGAGCTCGTAGGAGCGGATTCCGCACTGTCTGCACTCCGAGGCACCCTGCTCGCTCACGCCAATCTCTCACCGTTCGGCAATATCGGCGCTGTCGCACTTCCCGCTCCCCTGGCCAAGACGATTGGTGTCACCAAATTCGGGCAGGAAGTGAGCTTGCAGATTGCCGGGCGTACGGTTAACGCGCCACTATATGAACAGCTGCACGAACGCCAGATCGGCGGGCTCATCGCCACACCGCTCGCGATTGCGCCGCTGGCCTACGCTCAGGAAATAGCGGGCATGGGCGGCCGCGTCAGCCGGATCCTCGTGCAGAGCGCCGCCGGCTCACAGCCCAAGGTGCGCGCAGCACTGACGGCACTTGCCGGCGGCCACCTGAACGTCGAGAGCACCGGCTACGACGAGACGCTGTTCGCGAAGGCGGCCACCGCCAGCAACCAGTCCACGGCTTTGTTCTCTGTCATCAGCGCCCTCGTTGGCTTCCTGTTTGCGTTCAACGCGATGCTGCTGACGGTGCCGCAGCGGCGGCGACTGGTCGCGGACCTGCGCCGTGACGGGTATACGCCGCTAACGGTGATCGCCGTGCTGCTGCTCGACGCGCTCGCTCTCGGGCTGATCGGCTGTGCGCTCGGGCTGGCGCTGGGCGAGGAGCTCTCGATTCACCTGTTTCACTCGAATCCGGCCTTCCTCTCCCTGGCGTTTGCCGTCGGCTCGCAGCGCGTCGTCAGCTGGCAGAGCGTCGCGATTGCTACGGGCGGGGGGATGCTGGCCGCGACCGTGGCGGTGCTGAGCCCGCTGCGCGACATCCTCTCGCGCGACCCGCTGGCAGCAATCAGCCCGCGCGAAGGCAGCAGCGGCACCCGCACCGGCCGGCGCAGGGCACTTGCAGGCCTTGCCTGTCTCGCCGCCGCCACGACATTGCTGCTGGCCAAGCCCGACGCCGCTATTCCCGGCATGGTGTTGCTGCTTGGCGCGCTGCTGTTGGAGCTGCCGATCGTGCTCAGCGCGACGCTCGTAGCCGTCAAGCGGATCGGCTCCTTGTTCGTGAGCCCGATCCCGCACGTCGCCACAATGGAGCTTGGCGCCGCCCGCGCACGTGCCGTGGCGATCGCCGCAACCGGAGCGGTTGCAGTGTTCGGCAGCGTCGCGATCCAAGGCGCGCACGGCGACCTGCTGAGAGGGCTCGAAGGCGCGGCGCGCGACACGAACGCCGCCACCGACGTTTGGGTATCCCCCGCTGGGTTCTACAACCTGCTGAATACGACACCCTTCACTCCAACTGCAGCCGCCCGACTTGAGCGGCTGCCCGGAGTGCGAGCGGTACAGCTGTATCGCGGCGGCCTGCTCGACTACGGCTACCGCCGCGTGCGCGTCGACGCACCACCGCGCGAAGCCAGACCGCTGATACCGGCCGGCCAGATCCTGCAGGGCAACGTGCGCTTGACCGAAGAACGGATACGCGCGGGTGGCTGGGCGGTCGTATCGCAAGGACTTGCAGAAGAACAACACCTGCACATCGGCCAGGTCTTCACCCCGCCGACACCCGACCCGATGCGCCTGCGCGTGGCGGCGCTGTCCACCAACCTCGGCTGGGCACCCGGGGCGATGCTCCTCAACGCAGTCGACTACGCGCGCGTATGGGGCAACCAGGACGCAAGCGCTTACGGCGTGGTGCTGAATCCCGGCGTCTCACCGACACTCACAGCCCAAGAGATAACGCATGCCCTGGGGCCTCATAGCGGACTTACGGTGCAGACCGCCGAAGCGCACGCGGCCGAGCAGGTAGCGCTCGGCCGCGAAGCGCTCGAACGGCTAACACAGATCGCCACGTTGATCCCACTTGCTGCGGTACTCGCGATGGCGGCGGCGATGGGCGCGATGGTGTGGCAACGCCGCCCGCGGCTGGCCAAGCTCAAGCTGGAGGGACTGCCGCGCGTGGAACTGTGGGGCACGATCCTGCTGGAGAGCCTGCTATTGCTCGGCGCCGGCTGTCTGACCGGGGCCGTCTTTGGCCTGTACGGCCAGCAGCTGGCCGACCGTGCGCTTGCGCATGCGATCAACTTCCCCGTCGTCTATTCCGTAACAGCTCTACCCGCGCTGCGGAGCCTCTCGCTGGTGATCGCCACCGCGCTTGCGATCATCGCGATCCCAGGCTATATCGCCGCGTCGGTACCACCAGCGCTCGCGCTCCAAGACTGACACAGCCATGGCCAAGGAGAGCAAGCGCGAGCGCGAGCAGACCCGACACGCCAAGGCACAAAGGCCGACCAGCAAGAGTAGGCAGGTTGAACGTGCAACACGGGTGCCGCCATCTGAGGGCAATCAGGTCGAGCATGCAACACAGGAGCCGACACCTGAGGGCAATCAAACCGAGCGCGCCAAGCAGGAGTCGACGCGCGAATACAAACAAGTCGAGCGCGCCAGGGCACAGGAGCGCACACGCGAAGCGTTGATCGAGGCTGCAACCAACGAATTCTTCGAGGGCAATTGGCTAAAGACTTCGCTCGACTCGCTCTCGCGCAAAGCGGGCGTCACCAGGCAAACACTGCTGCGCCACTTTGGCTCCAAGGACGGTCTGCTGATGCAGTCGCTGATGCGCGGCGCCTCACAGGTGCGCGACCAGCGCTGGAGCACGCCCACGACCGACATCCCAGGCGCCGTCGAGAATGTGATCGACCACTACGAAGAGTGGGGCGAGCGCTCGGTACGCATCGGTGCCTGGCAGCGTGGTCCGACGGTGCTCGCCCTGTTCGCGAACGCTGCGCGCCAGATGCACTACGACTGGGTCGAGCACGCATTCGCCGGGTGGCTGGACAAGTTCGACGATGAGACGCGCGCAGAGCGTCAGGCGATTTTGGTCGTGCTGTGCGACGTGCAGACCTGGTGGATTCTCTCCAACGACCTCGACCTGTCGCGCCACAAGGTCCACGCGATCTTGACCGACCAGATCGAACGCGCACTGGAGGAGAAGTGAGCGGGTCATGCGCATTTCGATGCACGCCGTCGCCACGCGAGTTCGCCACGGCGCCTCACCCCCGAGCGGCTGCTTGACGCCGTGCACAACGCGATGGAGTGTCGTGGGGGCGCGCAACGTGTGAGTCGCGCCTACACTGCTGCCGGTGGAGCGAGCGCCGCGGCAGACGCCATGGAGGCGATCACGAAATACGGCTGAGAGATGCTGGGCGTCGTCCACGTAGCTCCGGGCACGTTCTTTGCGGTCATCGCCGCTTCGGCGATAGCAGCCACGCTCGCGACAGTCGCGGGCGGTCGGGGTTTGGTCGTGCCGGTCGTCGTCATCGAGCTGCTGCTCGGAATCGTGCTCGGCCCATACGTGCTCGGCCTGCACGTCAACCAGTTCATCCAATTTTTTGCAGACCTCGGCCTCGGCCTGCTGTTCTTCTTTGCCGGCTATGAGATCGACATGCAGCGGATCATGGGTCTGCCGCTGCGCCTCGGTCTGATCGGCTGGCTACTCTCGCTCGCGCTCGCCTACACGATCGGCGGTGTGCTCGCCGCATCCGGGATCGTGCTGTCGCTCCTCTATACGGGCTCGGCGCTCTCGACCACCGCGATCGGCACGCTGATCCCGATCCTCTCCGACGCAGGCGAGATGCGCACCCGCTTTGGCACCTACCTGCTGGCCGCCGGCGCCGTGGGTGAGTTCGGGCCGATCCTGCTGCTGACGCTGATCCTCTCCACGCAGAGCACCGCACACAACGCGGTCATCCTGGTCGCCTTCGTGGCCCTGGCGGTCGCGGTCGCGATCTTCGCCGTGCGCTCCTCCGAGCGCACGCTGCCGCTGTTCGAGCAGACGATCGAGGCTAGCTCGCAGCTGGTCGTGCGCTGGATTCTCGTGCTCGTGTTCGCGCTTGCGCTGCTTGCCTTCGAACTGGGCCTCGACCTGCTGCTGGGCGGCTTCGCGGCGGGGGTAATCACTCGTCAGGTACTGAAGACACGCGAGCTGCCGGCGTTCGACTCAAAGCTGACGGCGGTTGCGTTCGGCGTGTTCGTGCCGTTCTTCTTCGTCGTCAGCGGCATGGGCCTCGACATCCACGCGCTATTCGCGAGCGTCTCGGGTGTCTTGAAGATGCTCTTGTTCTTCGGGCTGTTCCTGGTCGTGCGCGGCACGCCGGCACTGGTCCTGTATCGCAAAGTGCTCGACGCACGCGCACGCCTGGCGCTGGCGCTGATGAGCTCGACGCAGTTGCCGCTCGTGTTGGCGATCACCGCTCTGGCCACTTCCAGCGGCCACATGCGGCCCTCCACCGCCGCCGCGTTGGTTGGGGCCGCAGTCCTCTCGACGCTCGTCTTCCCCTTCCTCGCCCTGCGACTACGCGGCGATCTGGACGAAGAGGCCGAGCCTCCGCTAGCAGCAGCCGCACCGCCCGGCGATCCCGCCCCGGCATGACGGGCAGCGATACCCGCCCCGGCAAATACCGGCCTCCACATGACAGACCATCGATGCCCCAGGCAAATACCGGCCCCTGTATTACGGGGCGGCGATGCCCGCCCCGGCGCGTGTCTCCCGGTGCGGAAAACCACGCTTGACACGCACGCCTCGAGCGGCGAGGATTGGCGCGTTGCCACCGCGAGCTAGGAGCATTGAGCCGTGACCGGCGTGCTGTACGGGTTGGCAAAGTTTTGCGTGCGGCATCGATTCGTGACGATCGCGGTGTGGCTGCTGGTGACGGTCGCGCTCGTCGGCGTGTCGCACAGACTTGGCGAAAACACCAACGACAACCTGTCGTTGCCGGGAACCGACAGCCAGCACGCCACCGACACGCTCAGCCACTCGTTCCCTGACCAGGCCAACGGCACGAGCCCGATCGTGCTGCACGCCGCCAAAGGCAAGCTCACCGAATCCAAGTACGCGAGCGCCGTCGATGAGGCGGCCGCCGATGTGGCAAAGGCCCCACACGTGGCGTCAGTGGTCAACCCGCTCACCCCCGAGGGGGCCAACGCCTTGAGCAAGGACAAGTCGACCGGCTATCTGTCGGTCACGTTGGCGGTCTCGCCAGGCGAACTGTCCGTCTCAGAAGTGCAGACGATCATCGACGCTGCCAACCCAGCCAAGGCTGCCGGGCTGGAGGTGGAGACCGGCGGCCAGCTGGGCCAGAAGGTCTCCAAAACATCGACCGAGTCCAGCGAGCTGATCGGGATCGTCGCGGCGATGGTGATCCTGACGTTCACTTTCGGCACGGTCGTCTCGATGCTGCTGCCGATCCTCAATGCCGTGCTCGCGCTGCTCTCGACGCTCGCGATCATCCGCCTGCTCGGACACGTGATCAGCGTGCCGACTGTGGCCCCCACGCTCGCGACGATGATCGGGCTTGGTGTGGGCATCGACTACGCATTGTTCATCGTGACGCGCCACTTGCGCGGGCTGGGCGAAGGGCACGATGTTCACGAGTCGATCGCGCGCGCCGCGGCGACCTCCGGCGGGGCCGTGTTCTTCGCTGGCTGCACCGTGACGATCGCGCTCGTATCGCTGGCGGTGGCCAAAATTCCGCTGGTCACGACGATGGGCCTGATGGCGGGCATCGCGGTGGTGGTCGCCGTGCTGGCCGCGCTCACGCTGATGCCGGCACTGGTCGCGACTGCAGGCCCGCACATCAACTCGCTGCGCGTGCGCACGCCACCCTCGGACGCCGGGTCCAAGCAGGGCGCGTGGGCCAGATGGGCCGCCGACATCGCCAAGCATCCGGCGATCGCCGGCTTGGCGGCACTGGCGATCCTGCTGCCGCTGACGATCCCGCTACTGTCGCTGAGTCTCGGACAGGAAGACGTGGCGGCGCTGTCCACCTCGACCACGGCGCGGCGCGCCTACGACCTGATATCCGCGAACTTCGGGCCGGGCGTCAACGGTCCGCTGATCGTCGCCGTCACGCTGGGCTCGCCGGCGCAGGCGCCGCCCTCTTCGGGATCGCAGAGCCATTCGGGCTCCAGCACAAGCGGATCAAGTACCTCCGGCTCCGGCGGGTCGAATAGCTCAGGCTCCGCCGCAGGATCGTCGGGCTCCGCGTCCTCCCAGAGCGATCCGCGCGCCGCCGACCCGCGCCTGCAGACGTTGCAAAAGGACGTGTCCTCAACCAAAGGCGTCGCCGCGATCACTCAAATCCAGATCGACAAGGCGGGAACCGCCGCCTACTTCAACGCGATCGCAACAACGGGACCGGCAGAAAAACCGACGCAAGAACTGGTCGAACGCTTGCGCTCGAGCGTCATCCCGGGTGCCGAAAAAGGCACGAACATGCACGCCGACATCGGCGGCAGCACGGCGGGCAACATCGACCTGGCAACGCAGATATCGGACAAGCTGCCACTGCAGATCCTGGTCGTGATCGCGCTCAGCTTCGTATTGCTGATCCTCGCTTTCCGCACCGTGGTGATCCCGCCGCAGGCGGCGCTCATGAACCTGCTCTCGATCGGCGCCTCCTACGGCGTGCTGACCGCCGTCTTCCAATACGGCTGGCTCAGCAACCTGATCGGACTCAGCGGCCCCGTGCCGATCGTCTCCTACGTGCCGCTGTTCATGTTCGCGATCCTGTTCGGACTCTCGATGGACTACGAGGTGTTCCTCGTCAGCCAGATCGAGGAGCACGTGCACGCCGGCGAGGACAACCGCGGCTCGGTCATCTCCGGCCTTGTCACGAGCGCACGCGTGATCACCGCCGCGGCGATGATCATGGTGTTCGTGTTCGGCAGCTTCGTGCTCAACGGCTCCCCAACGATCAAGCAGTTCGGCGTCGGCCTGGCCGTAGCCGTGATCCTCGACTCGACGGTCGTGCGCTGTCTGCTCGTGCCCGCGTTGATGATCCTGATGGGCAAGTTCAACTGGTACATGCCAGGTTGGCTGGACCGCGTCACGCCGCATCTGAACATCGAGGGCGCTGAGTTCTTCCAGAAGCGTGACACGCCTCCAGAGGCCAAGCCCGAAGCGTTGACCGGCGCCTGAGCGCCAGGCCACCAGCACAAGACGACCTTCCCCGCCGCGGCCAAATGCGCCCTTTCCGCGGGTCAAGCGAGATCCGCTCCTGAGGGCATGCGAAGTGTCAGACCGCTGAGCCCAAATAAACACTGCCCGAACAGCACCGCCAGCAGAACTGGCCGGCTAGCCAATTGTCGCTGAGCGCGCTAGGCTCAAAGGCCCCCACGCAAGAAGCCCCCAGCGAGCGAACAGGAACGGAGCCCCACCGTGAACAGCATCCTGGAGAACCGTCGCATCATGCAGCAACTTCCCCCCGGGCCCAAAGTGCCGGCCAGCATGCAGATGGCAGGCTCGTGGCTGCGCCCGACGAGCGTCGTGGTGCGCGCCCGCGAGCGCTATGGCAAGCGCTTCTCGGTGCGACTGCTCGGTCAACTGCCATTCGTGGTCCTCTCAGACCCCGACGAGATCAAGGAAGTCTTCCAAGCGTCCCCCGAGGTGCTGCACCCGGGCGAGGGCGCGCGCATCCTCGAGCCGATCGTCGGCCCCAACTCGGTGATCCTGCTTGACGAGAAGCCGCACCTGAGCCAGCGCAAGCTGATGCTGCCGGCCTTCCACGGCGATGCGATGCAGGCCCTGGCGGAGCTGATGAACGAGCTGACCGAGCGCGAGATCGCCACTTGGCCGCAAGATCAGCCGGTCGCATTGCACCCGCGTCTGCAGCAGCTGACGCTCGAGATCGTGCTGCGAGCAGTCTTCGGGCTGGAGCAAGGAGCCCAGCTCGACCGCTTGCGCGACTTGCTGACGCAGTTGCTGGAGTTCGCCGAGAACCCGATCTCGCTGCTGCCGTTCGCCCAGCGCGCCCTGGCCGGCCGCGGACCGATGGGCCGCCTGGAAAGGCTAGGCGAGGAGACCGACCGGCTGATCTTCGAGCTGATCGACGAGCGTCGTCGCGAAGACGCTCACGGCCCAGACGTGCTCACGATGCTGCTGGGCGCCGAACACGAGGACGGCTCGCCGATGAGCCCGGCCGAGCTGCGTGACGAGCTGGTGACGGCACTGGTCGCCGGCCACGAGACGACGGCTTCGCAGCTGGCCTGGGGCTTCGAGCTGCTGGCGCGCAATCCCCGCGTCGCACAGCGCCTCTCCGCGGAGCTGAACGCGGACCCCGACTCGCCCTACATGACCGCCACGATTCACGAGATCATGCGCCGCCGCCCTGTGCTGATGAACGCCGAGCCACGCCTGGTCAAGCAGCAGGTGGAGATCGGCGGCGTCAGCTACCCGCCGGGCGTGGTCCTGATCGCAAGCGCCTACCTCGTCCACCACGACCCCGACATCTACCCGCAGCCGTACGAGTTCCGTCCCGAGCGTTTCCTTGAGAGCGAGGGCGGCAAAGCCCCGGGCACGTACACATGGCTGCCGTTCGGCGGCGGCCGGCGGCGCTGCCTCGGCGCGAGCTTCGCGATGCTGGAGATGAAGATCGTGCTGCGCAGTGTGATCGAGCGCAATCTTGTGCTGCCGGTCGGCGATCGCCCGGAGACCGCGCGCCGGCGCTCGATCACGATCAGCCCGTCGCGGGGATGCGAAGTCGTGCTGCGCGCACGACCGGAGAGAAGCCCGGAGCCGGTTGCCCAGGAGAAGGTCCCAGCGCTGGCTTGAGTCGGCTGGATAAGGCCGAAAACGGGATGCCCGCGCGTACGCGCGCGAGGCCTCCATGCATTGGCGACGGTTGACAGCAAGACCCACACTCGTTTGACTGCGCGCCCGCCCGGGTACCACTGCTAGATCGGTCCGGGCGGGCCGCAAGGGGTGCTTGCCTGGCAAAGCCATTTCGCCGCAGGGAGGCAGAGATGTTCGGTCGGCTTCGGTTTCACGTCCGCTCGCACGCGTGTTTCGCGGTGCTCGCAGCGATCCTCGCAACGATGTGGCTGGCCTCAGCCGCCGGCGCGTTCCCAGGACAGCGCGACCACTCGAGACACGCACACTCGAAACATGGCGGACCGCAGATCGGCCATCAGGCGCCCGGCCACGGTGGTCCTCCCAATGGTCAGAAACAGCCAGGGCACGGTGGGCCTCCTCCCGGCCAGAAAGGACCAGGGCACGGCTTCCCACAGACCAGCTATCTGGCGCTCGGCGACTCGCTTGCCTTCGGCTACTCGCAGGCCAAGTTCGAAAAACTTTTACCGAACGAGAACCCTGCCGAATACAACACCGGCTATGTGGACGACTTCGCCCGCCTCCTGAAGTTTGGCAACCCCAAGTTTCAGGTCATCAACGACGGTTGCCCAGGCGAGACGACCGAATCCTTCATCAAGGGCCCGTGCGAATACCAGTTGGCCTTCCCGCTGCATCACCCCTATGTGGGCGGCCCGACAAGCTCTCAGCTATCCGACGCCCTTGCCTATCTACAGGCCAACCCCAACACCAACCCGATCACGCTCGACATCGGCGCCAACGACGCGCTCGGCGTGATCGAGCACACGTGTGAAAAGCAAGTGGAATGCGTCATCAAAGAAGCCCCAGCTCTGTTCGCGCACATAGCGACGAACCTGGGCCTGATCCTGGGCGACCTGCGCGGCGCCGACCCGCACGCGACGATCATCGTGCTGGCTTTGTACAACCCATTCGGAGAAAAGCTGGCAGGCGGCAATGCCTTGACGGCTCAGCTCAACGAAGTCATGGACAAAGTCGCCGAAGCGGTGGGCGCCCGCTTTGCGGATCCGCTGCCGGTGTTCAACCCGCCGGGCAAGCTGGAAGAACCGACGATCTGCTTGTTGACGAACATGTGCAATAAGCCAGAAGACATACACCCGACGGACTTGGGTTATGGGGTGCTGGCGGGATTGATTGCTAAGCAGTATTTCTTCTAGAGCTGACTCGCGCGCCAGGGTCGCCGTGCTCAGGCGGGCGGCCCTGGCGCAGTCGGTCCAGTCGCTCAGCGGGACGGACCCGGCACAGGCGATCCCTGGTGGCGGACACGATCGCGCATATCGGCATAGCGGATGACCTCGTAGACGATCAGCAGGCTAAGCACGGCGGCGAGGATCGCGAGCGTGGCCAGCGATGAGATTTTAAAAGCCAGCGTGACCGGCACCAGTACCAGCAGCACCAGCGAGCACACGAGTCGACGGCCGCTGAGCGACTGGACGTTGCGCAGGCGGAAAGCAACGTGCGCGAGCAGATAAGCGGCGGTGCCGCCGAGCAGTGCCACCGTGGGCACGAGCTCGAGTGGATCGCCGTCGTGCTCGATCGTCACCTTCAAGCCGACCGCCAGCAATGCGATACCAGCGACCATCGGGAAGTGCAGATAGGAATAGGAGTCGCGCGCCAACTCGTTGCGCTCGCGACCTTCCTTGGCGTTCGACAGGCGTCGCTCGGCGACGAGCGCGGTGACGTCGAAGTACACCCACCACAGCGTCGCGGCAACGATCACCCCCAACACAGCGGCGACCACGACATCGGCGTCGATCGTCGTGCGTGCCCCCACGCCGAGCGCGACAATCGACTCGCCGAGGGCGATAAGCACGATCAGCCCATGGCGCTCGGCGAAATGCCCGGGCACGAGCTTCCATCCGTCAGCACCGAACAGAAAGGGCCCACCTGCATCGAGCACCAGCGCAAGCCCCCACAAGCCGAGTTGCAGCGCACCGCTCGTGGCGGCCGCCACAAACAGCAACCCGGCCCCGATCGCGGTGCTGTAGGCGAGACCGGCGACGGAATGCCGTAGCGCCGGATCCTCTCGACTTGCGATCGTGAACAGCGCGATGTGCGCGCCGCGGACGACCGCGTAAGCACAGGCAAACAGCAGCGCCTCGCTGCCGAACGCGCCGGGCACGCACAGGGCAGCGACGAGCATTGCCGCCATCGCCGTGAAGATCACAAGCCGGACGCTGCCCTCCTCGGGATCGACGACGCTCGTCAACCACGCGTAGCCAGTCCAGGCCCACCAGAGCATGCCAAGGACAAGCACCCCTTTGAGCAGCCCGATCCAGGTGGGCGTGCGCGCCATGAGTGTCGTGCACTGCGTCAGCGCCAATACGAACACCAAGTCGAAGAACAGCTCCAGTGGCGTGACGCGCTCGCCTTCGCGCATGACGGCCGTCAGTCGGGGGGTGCGCTCGTCGGAGGCGGTGCTCACCAGGCCATCTTCGCAAGTGGCTCAAGGCGGGTGGTTCGGGGCGCTGAGGATACGGAGTGTTATCTCGTTTGGCCATGTCCGAAAAAGCTAGGCAAAAACGTTGTACGTACAGAAATTTAGGTACCAAAGGAATCCTCCTAGGACCAAAAATGACTGGTAAAAGTGGACCAGGACTTTTCGAGTCCAACACAGACGACAACCCAAGACCGGCCTGCACCCTCCTGCACGCCGTACGCTTCAAGCAGTGGACCTGACAAACGCAACCGTGCTGGTAACCGGCGCCAACCGCGGTATAGGCCGCGCGCTTGTGGAGCGCCTTGCCCAATCGCCGCTGCACTCGATGTTGGCGGGAGTACGCAACCTCAAGAGCTTCGAGTCCGTGAACCCACCGCCCGGCGGCGCCCAAGAGGTACAGGCGGTGCGCATGGACCTGTCCTCGCAGGCGAGCATCGAGCAATGTTGCTCGGAGCTGGGAGCTCAGCTCAGCCAGATCGACCTGCTTGTCAACAACGCCGGGCTGATGACTGGCGGGCTGCTCGAGGAGCAGGCGATCGACGAGGTGTATGCGATGTTCCAAGTCAACCTCGTAGGCGTTACACATCTCACACAGCGGGTACTTCCCGGGATGCTCGCGCGGCGGAAGGGGACAATCGCCAACAATGCGTCGATCAGCGGCTATGCCCACTTCCCCGCGGCGAGCACATACGCCGCCTCGAAGGCGGGGATCGTCGGCTTCACCGAATCGTTGCGGCGCGAGTTGCGCGGCACCGGCGTGCACGCCATGCATCTGGTAACGCCCGGCGTGGCAACCGACATGCTGAGCGCAACCGACGAGGTGTACGGACGCCACATGGACACCTCCGGCTGGGATCGCATCCCGCCCGAGGAGTGGGCGGCCAAGGTGGTGAGCGCGATCGAGGCCGACAAGCGTGTGCTTGGCCCAGGCGGGCGTTCGGGCTTGGCGATGCTCGCCGCTCGTGGACCGGCATCCGTTCTGGACGCGATAACCGCCCGTACGTTCAGCCGGCAGCCGCGCCGCTGAGCTGAGCCTTACCGAACGCCGAGGAGCGCCAGCCCGGCTTGGCCAGCAACACCTGCACATCGCCAATGCGCCGCTCGGCGAAGCCGGCCTCACAGTAGGACAGATAGAGCCGCCAGATGCGCTGGAAGCGCTCGTCATAGCCCAGCTCGGCGAGCCTGTCCAAGTTGGCCTCGAAGTTGGCGCGCCAGTGACGCAGCGTCTGTACGTAGTGGAAGGTGATGTCCTGCAAGCCCGCGACGCGCATATCCGTGCGCTGCTTGACGGCGCGCTCGATTACGCGCATCGAAGGCAGACAGCCGTTCGGGAAGATGTAGGTGTTCATGAAGCTGCGCGAGGCCTTCTCGACCTCGTAGGCGCGATCGTCGATCGTGATTGCCTGCAGCAGCATCGCGCCGTCGGGAGCGAGCAGCCGCGAGCAGCAATCGAAGAACGTGCCGAAGTGCCGCCAGCCGACCGCCTCGATCATCTCGATCGAGACGAGCTTGTCGTAGCGTCCGCGCAGGTCGCGGTAATCCTCGAACAACACCTCAACGCGATCCCGCAGACCCGCGCGGCCGATCAGCTCAACGGCATGACGATGCTGCTCACGCGAGATCGTGGTCGTGGTGACGCAGCAGCCGCGCGTGCGAGCCGCGTACAGCGCGAACGCACCCCAGCCGCTGCCGATCTCGAGCACATGGTCCTCAGGCTGCAGATCGAGCTTCTCGCAGACACGCTCGAGCTTGGCAAGCGCCGCCTCGTGCAGGCTCATCCCGGGTCGCTCGAACAGGGCGCAGGAGTAGGTCATGCTCGGGTCGAGCAACAGCTCGAACAGTCCGTTGCCGAGGTCGTAGTGGGCAGCGATGTCACGGCGACGACGACGACGTGTATTGGCGTTCAGCAGTGTGCGTACGCGTTGCATTGGAGCAAGCAGTGGCGCGAGCACGGCACGCACGCGGTCGAGCGCGTCGGCGTTGCGCGCTGCAACGCGCACGACGGCGGTCGGGTCAGAGGAGTCCCACTGCTCCTGGGCATACGCCTCAGCGAGCCCGTTGCTGCCGCGCAACAGCTTTCGCCAAGCACGCGGCGAGCGCACGTGCACGGTCGCGTGCGGTGCGCCGCTGCCGAACGTCGCCTGCGCACGATCGTCCTCGATCACGGTGAGGCTGCCCGAATGGATGCGCCTCAACAGCGCGTACGCGATCGCACGCGCGATCCACGTTGTCATGCCGTTCCTCCAGAGATCGGCGATGTGAGGCGCCGGCTCATGCCAGGCCCTCCTTGGGATGGGGGTGCACCGGCACGCCCTTCAGCTTCAAGCGCAGCGCCTGGGCGTAGATCAGCGCGAGCATCCGCAGCGCGCTCGCCGGATAGCGCGCGCTCATGCGCGCAAGCGTGGCCTTTGTGAGCTCTCTCCGACGTAGCGAGAGCGTGGCGTCGAACGCTATGTCTCCTTTGCGAGAGCTCGCGACGTGCACCGACAACGTCTCGCCCGGCACGCTCAGACGCCACTCGTAGCGCTGGTCCATGCCCATGAACGGCGAGACGTGCAAAGCCTTGGTCGAATTGCCGGCGAGCACCACGCCGGCGGTTTTGGCGGGTGAGCAATCCTCGCTGCCACGTGCGAGCACGTAGGCGTGGCGCTCACCCCAGGGCGTGTTCGTCACCTCGGCGAGCACCGCCTCCACCGACTCGGCGGACTCGTCCAGGCAGTAGTAGAAGCTGACGGGGTTGAAACAGTGCCCAAAGCTGCTCAGGTTCGTGAGCACACGGACCGGCCCGGACGGCCGCACCCCGGCCCGGTCGGCCACGACTTCGCGCACCGCATCGGCCAGGGGCACGTGCTCATCTCCCAGGTAGTGACGGCGACGAAAGCGCGCGGGGCCGGGGCGGGACGCGAGCAGCCGGCCGCCGAGCAGCTTGGGCAACTCGTCGAGGTCGATATAGGCCAGCGCGAGTCGATAGCGGAACTCGTGCTCGCGCACGTCGAAGCGCCGGTGTCGAACGTGGCCGGAGTAGATAGCACTCACGCTCATAGCCCTACCCCGAAACGCGCGCCTACATCGAGCGCGCTGCGCACGCCATCCTCGTGGAAGCCCCAACCCCAGTAGGCGCCGCAGTAGTGCGTGCGATTGCGCCCATCGATCTCGGCTCGGCGTGCCTGTGCCCGTACGCCATCCGGCGTGTACACCGGGTGGGCATAGGGAATCGTGCGGATCACATGCTCCGGATCGATCGCCGCCGTCCGGTTGAGCGTCACGCACAGCTCACGATCGGCTTTCAACGACTGTAGGCGATTCATGTGGTAGGTGACGGTGGCGCGCTCGGTTGGAGCCTCCAGTAGATGGTAATTCCAACTTGCCCAGGCGCGACGGCGACAAGGGAGCATACGCGTGTCGGTGTGGAGCACTGCCTCGTTGGCCTGGTAGGGCATCGCCCCGAGAATTTCGTGCTCGCGAGGGTGGGCATCGGCGAGCATCGCAAGCGCCTGGTCTGAGTGGGTCGCGATCACGACCTCGTCGAAGCGCTCCGCCTCGCCACCGCGAGGCTTGACCATGACCGCGTCGTATCGACGTTCGATCGCCTGCACCGCCGTGCTGAGGCGCAGGCGATGGCGCCACGGCTGGGTGAGCGCACACACGTAGCTCTCAGAGCCACCCGTGACAGTGCGCCAGTGCGGTCGGCCCGTCAACCCGAGCATCCCGTGATTGTCGAAGAACTCGGCAAGAAACCGTGCCGGAAAGCTGCGCATCTGATTGGGGTCCGCGGACCAGACGGCCGAAACCTGCGGAACGATCAGGCGTTGCACGAAGGCATCGGAGAAGCGCTGCTCGGCCAGCCATTGCCCGAGCGAGACGTCGCCGCAGGAGCCTCCCAACAGCTCGCGAGCTGTGCGGTTGAAACGCACGAGGTCGGCGATCATGCGATGGAACCATGGCGTCAAAAGATGCGCGCGCTTCGCGAACAGGCCGTTCGGCGAGGCACTGTTGTACTCGAAGTCCCCGCGCCCATCGCTCACGCCGAAGCTCATGTCCGAGCGTTGCCAGGCCACGCCGAGCTGGCGCAGCAGACGCTCGAAGTTCGGGTAGTTGCGGTCGTTGAACACCATGAAGCCGGTGTCCACGCTGTAGGTCTGCTCGGGCGTCTCCACGCGGATCGTGTTGGCGTGCCCGCCGGCATACTCGCCGCTCTCGAACACGACGATCTCGTGTCTGGGATGGAGCAGGTGTGCCGCGACCATGCCCGAGATCCCTGCGCCGACGATCGCGATCCTCATGGGAGCAACACGATCCTCATCGGAGAAATAGATAGCTCATGTCTGAGCATTCGCTGGAGAGTCGCACCTGGATCAGCGACTCAGATCGTGCGACGCCTTCACGCACTCGGCGCAAGGCATTCCGCGCGCGGCAGTCCCGCGCGCGGAATCAACGGTCCGCGTCTAGCCGACGTGTGCGAAGTGCGCGTCCACACCGTCGAGCAGCTCCCAATTACCGCGCAGTGCCGCCGTCGCGCACTCAACCATACGGTCGGCCTGGGCTCGTGCCTCATCCTCGTCCTCGCTCATCAACTCGGCGATCAGCTCCTGCGCCTGACGGGCGTGCTCGACGTCGAGCTTGGCATGCAACTCGAAATACTCGACCGCCGGGCCTTCGGCCGTGTAGCCATAGCGCTCGACGAGCCCCTCGAGCTTGGTCTGGGCGATCGCCGGCTGGCTTGCCTCGACCGCGTACAGCACGGCGAGATGCTCCAGGGCGTCGGCACCCGTGGTCCATGCCTGAGCACATGCATCCGTCTCGCTCAGCGGGCTACGCTCGGTGGCAGCCTCAGCGGTGGCTCCGGCTGTCCTCTCGGCGGTGAGCGTCGCGTCCGCGAACGCATCCCACAATGCGACGTGGCTATGCTCCTCGGCCGCATGTCGCTCGAGACCGGCACGACGGCCCGGATCAGCCTTGGCAGCAACACTGTCTGAGGCCTGTGCAAGCGCGACGACCGCGTGGCGGTACTCGCCCGCATAGAAAGCCAACTCCTCGGCGCTCAGCTCTCCCGCGCTCCAGCGCTGGTAGAAGGGGTGCTCGAGCACGTCACACTCGCGCCTGGCCTGATCGATCCTGGCAATCACATCCATCCCGCGGCTCCTTCTGGTTCGTTGGGCTGGGAGCGCCCAGAGGCCCAGCAGGCAGGCACTCCCGATGCGGGAAGTATGGCGGGCACGTCGGGCGACAT
>Ga0210385_10000302_pt1 | contig 40797 bp, 35 predicted proteins | sample IncBWH26OmetaG_FD_160107 | JGI IMG/M metagenome (GOLD analysis project Ga0210385, IMG submission 160107) | Forest soil microbial communities from Barre Woods Harvard Forest LTER site, Petersham, Massachusetts, United States - Inc-BW-H-26-O ...
TCGCTGCTGTATGAGTGGACCCTTGGCCATGGCGACCAGCAGCGGCGCGGCCTGCGCGCAGCGCGCCACGTCGACCAGGATTTCGGCGTACATGAGCGGGTCATTCAGTCGCTGCACCGCCGCCTCATCACTTGCGGACTCGGCGATTTCGGAAAGCTTGGACTGCAGCCACCAGGCGAAGGGGCTGAACCAGAACAAGGCGCGGTGCAGCGAGGCCGCCAGCTGCACGAAGAAGTCGGCGCGGGCGATGTGGGCGGCTTCGTGCGCCAGCACCGCTTCGCGCTTGGCCGCGCTCCAGGTGATGAAGGCGGCGGGCAGCAGGATGGTGTGCGCCACCGAGGCGGGGCTCATCAGCGTGGCGCTGGCGCGGATCCTGCGCCCGCGCACCCAGTCGGCGCGGACGGGAACCGCGCGCAGGTACAGCCGCAAGGTCAGGAACACGCCGATGCCAAGGCGGCCCAGGCAGGCCGCGAGCCCCAGCAGGTACAGCGCGGACAGCAGCAGTCGACCATGGCTGGCGAGCCACGGCAGTCCCGGTGGGGCGTGAGCTGCGATGGACGGCGGCCCGCCGACAGCCGCCGCGGACCCGGATGTCAGGTTGGGCAGCGTGACCAGCAGCCGCGGCAGACAGTGGCTGAGCAGCGGCATCGACAGGGCGGCCGCCAGTACGAAGGTCCAGATGAGGGTCTCGGAGGTGGTGTCGCGCAGCCGGATCAGCTTCAGCAGCGCCCACACCAGGAGCCCGAGAAGCAGTGAGCGCAGTGCCGACTCCAGGAGCAGCGTCATTTTTTTCGCTCGCGGGCCTTTGAGATCCTATCCGAGAGCACCTGCAGCTCCTTGGGACTCAGTGTCGCGTTGTCCACCATTCCGGTCAGCACCTCTTCCAGCGAGCCGTTGCAGAACCAGTCCGCGATGCGCTGCACGGCCCGCGCCGCGACCTTGCCGCGGGCCTCGGCGGCGACAAAATGAAAGGTGCGGCCTTCCACGGTATGGGTGACGTAGCCTTTGTCTTCCAGGCGGCGCAGCACAGTGCGCACCGTGGATTCCTTGAGCGGGCGGCGCAGCTCCTCGCGGGCCTGCTCGGCCGTGATGCGGCCGTGCGCCCACACCAGCTGCATGACTTCGTGCTCGAGTTCGCCCAGGGCCTTGAGGTCGCTGCTCACCGTGCTCTCCTGTAATGCTACAAAGCGTAGCATAAGGGTTCCAACCGTCAAGTCGGACGGGGCGGGGGCCGCAGGGCGAGCCCTAGTGCCGGCGGGGCTTCAGCAGATAGTCGTAGCGATCCGCGGAATGCACGCGTACCAGGGAGGTGTGCTCGCCGCGGGTGAGGGTCAGGGGAATTTCGGCACCGGCCGGCCCGATGCTCCAGACCTTGCGGAACATGTCCGCGAGTCCCTCCACACCGTGCCCGGCTACCGCGGTAACTTCATCATTGACCCGCACGCCGGCGCGATGCGCCGGGCCATCCGGTGTCAAGGCCCCGACCACCAGGCGCCCCTGCTGTTCCGTGGCGTACATGCCCAGCCACGGGCGTGGCGTCTGCAGTGGTCGTCCGGCGCGCAGCATGTCATCCAGTATGGGATCCAGAAGATCCACGGGGACGAACAGGTTGGCATCGAAGGTTTCGTCGCGGTTGGATTCCTCCACCAGCAGCGAACCGACGCCCAGCAGCCGTCCGTCCGTGCCCACCAGGGCCGTGCCGCCCCACTGCGGGTGGGCCGGGGCGGTGAAGATCGCATCCTCCAGCAGGTATTCCCAGTGGCCGGCGAACTCGCGGCGCGCGGTGACGTGGACATTGAGTGAATGCGCCAGGCCGCCGTGGCCGATGACAATGGCGCTGGCACCCACCTCAAGGCCGAGCGCGGACCCGCGCTCCAGCACCGGTGCGCCCAGCTCGCCCAGCGGCTGTACCAGGCCAAAGCCGGACGTCGGGTCATAGCCGGCCACATGTCCTGGTACGGCACGGCCGTTATGGGTGGACAGCCACACGGTGCGCGCCTCGGTGATCAGGTAGCCGATGGTGAGCACCATGCCGTCCTCACCGATGACCACGCCGCTGCCGATGCGCTCGGTGCCGAGCAGCGGCGCTGTGAAGGCGCCTTCGGGAATCTCCGAATGCACCATGACCACTGAATGCAGCGCCGAATGCAGGTCGAACGGCAGCTGCTCCGGTCGGGGTTGCAGAGCAGCAGGAAAAGTCCAGTTCTTGGATCCTGTCATGCGTGACTCAAATCTAGCAGGCTGCGCACTTTGCCGAAACTACCTGCTGGGCAAGTTTGCCGCCAAGAGGAAGATCGCGAATGTCAGGTGATGCGCTGCACGAGCGTGCCGCGAATGTGCCGGGTGTCGCAGTTTTGCGTCGCATTGCACTGGTAACGGCTCAGGAAGCACGAGCGCTCGACGCAGACCTGCTGCCGCTGGCGAATGCGCTGCACCACGTTGGTGTGGACGTGCACATCGTCTGCTGGGACGCGGCGCGGGATTGGTCACAATTTGACATGCTCCTGCTGCGCTCCACCTGGGACTATATGTCACGTCTTCAGGAATTCCTGAGCTGGGCAGAACAGGCCGCGCGCGCAGCACCGCTGGTCAACAGCCTGGCGATGGTCCGCTGGAATATCGACAAGCACTATCTTGGAGCACTGGCCAGCGCCGGCGTACCGGTGGTGCCCACCACCTTTCTGGAACCCGACGCCGATGTGACGGCCGAGCTGGATCAGTTCCTGGCGCACCGGCAGTGCACCGAGTTCGTGGTGAAGCCGGCGATCGGCGTCGGGTCGCGCGACGCCCAGCGCCATCACCGCGATGCGCGGGCGCTGGCGCTCGCGCATGCCAGCCGCCTGCTGGCGGCGGGGCGCTGTGCCTTGCTGCAGCCCTACCTGTCGCGGGTGGACGAGGAGGGCGAGGCGGCGTTGATTTTCTTCGGCGGCGAATTCAGCCATTCGATCCGCAAGGGTGCCATGCTGCGGCCGGGCGCCCCGCCCACCAACGCGGTGTTCTCACCGGAGACCATCAGCGCCCGCACGGCCGCGGCCGATGAGCTCGCGCTCGCCCGTCAGGTGCTGGCGGTGCTGCCCTTCGCCACGCCATTGTACGCGCGCGTGGATCTGATCCGCGATGCCCAAGGGCAGCCGCTGCTACTGGAACTGGAGTTGATCGAGCCGTCATTGTTCTTTGCCCAGGCGCCAGCGGCTGCCGCCCGTTTTGCCGAGTGCATCCGGCATTTCGCGCCCGCGACGGCGGTGCCGCTATAATCCAAGCCATGAACATCACATTCAGTCGAACCCCCACCGGCGCGGTCCTGGCCGCGTTGGTCGTTGCCCTCATGGCCGGTCGCGCCCCGGCAGCGCAGCCACCGGCGCTGACTTCGGGCCTGGACTTGGCCGGCATGGACAAGAGCGTGCGCCCCCAGGATGATTTCTATGACTATGCCGATGGCCACTGGCTGAAGAACACGCCCATTCCCGATGAACGCTCCAGCGTTTCCATTGCCAGCCAGTTGTACGACCGCAGCATCGATCAGCTGCACGAGTTGATCGAAACGGCCGCGAAGGACAGCGCGGCGCCGGCCAATTCCGAAGCGCGCAAGATCGGGGACCTGTACGCGAGCTTCATGGATGAGGCCACGGTGCAGGCTGCGGGACTCGGCGCCCTCAAGGGTGAACTGGCGCGAATCGATGCCCTGAAGAGCAAGAGTGAGTTGCCCGCCCTGTTCGCTCATCTGGATCGCATCGGAGTCTCCACGCCCTTTGGTGTGGGTACTCAGCCTGATCCGCGCGATTCCACGCGGGTGGCGGCGCGCGTCGATCAGGATGGCCTGGGGCTGCCGGATCGCGACTATTACATCAAGACCGATGATGTGCAGCTGCGCGCGATCCGCGGGCAGTATCTGATGGCCATCCAGAAGCTCCTGACCCTGGCGGGGCAGCGCGACACTGCGGCGCAGGCCAAGGCCATCCTGGCCCTGGAAACCCGCATGGCCCAGGCGCAATGGACCCGCACGGACCTGCGCGATCCGGTCAAGACCTACAACAAATTCGCGCTCACGCAGCTGGATGCGACCACGCCCGGCTACCCCTGGCGGGCGTACCTGGCCGACGTGGGCGTGGCCGGCAAGACCGACTACCTGCTCATCGGTGAACCGAGCTACTTCAAGGCCTTCGGGCAGATGGTGCAGCAGGAGCCTCTGTCGGTGTGGCAGAGCTATCTGCGCTGGCACCTGGTCTATGAATTCGCCCCTTATCTGGCCAAGGACTTCGTCAACGCGAACTTCGATTTCTTCAGCACCGCGCTGCGTGGCACACCGACCATCCGCCCGCGCTGGAAGCGTGGCGTCACGCTGGTGGACGGAGCGGTGGGCGAGGCGCTCGGCAAGCTGTATGTGGCCAAGTATTTTCCGCCCGCCACCAAGGCGCGCATGGACCAGCTGATCGACAACCTGATGGGCGCCTATCGCCAGGATGTCAACGCGCTTGACTGGATGGGGCCGGCGACCAAGAAACAGGCGCTCGACAAGCTTGCCAAGATGCGCCGCAAGATCGGCTATCCGAGTCGCTGGCGCGACTACAGTGGTCTGGTCATCCATCGTGATGACCTGGTCGGCAATGTCATCCGTTCCAATGAATGGGACTTCGCCTATCAGATGGGCAAGCTTGGCAAGCCCGTGGATCGCGAGGAGTGGGAACTGACGCCGCAGACCATCAACGCCTATTACCGCGATGACCTCAACGAGATCGTGTTTCCGGCCGCCTTTCTGCAGCCGCCGTATTTTGATCCCAGGGCCGATGATGCCGCCAACTATGGGGCCATCGGTGCCATTATTGGTCATGAGATGAGCCATGGGTTCGATGACCAGGGCAGCCAGTTCGACGCGGACGGCAATCTGCGCGACTGGTGGACCAAGGAGGATCACGAACGCTTTGCGGCCAAAACGGCCGCGCTCGTCGCGCAGTACGAGGCCTTCGAGGCGATTCCCGGCTATCACATCAACGGCAAGCTGACCCTGGGCGAGAACATCGCCGACAATTCCGGACTGGCGGTGGCCTACAAGGCCTACCGCCTGAGCCTGAAGGGCCAGCAGGCCCCCGTCATCGATGGCTTCAGCGGCGATCAGCGCTTCTTCCTGTCGTTCGCGCAGGGCTGGGCGGGCAAAGTGCGTGACAAGCAGCAGATCGTGTACCTGAAGTCCGATCCGCACTCCCCCTATGCGGCGCGTGGGTCACTGCCGCTTAAGAACCAGGACGCCTTCTACGGGGCCTTTGACGTGAAGCCGGGGGACAAAATGTACCTGCCTCCCGATAAACGCGTGCACATCTGGTGAGTCTGTCCACCTTCGACGTCTTCAAGATCGGCATCGGTCCGTCAAGCTCCCACACCATGGGCCCGATGCGGGCGGCACGCGAGTTCGCCCTGCGGTTGAAGTCCGCCGGAGTACTGGAACGCACCGTCGAGGTCGTGATTCGACTGTACGGTTCCCTGGCGCTGACCGGCAGCGGCCACGGCACCGACCGCGCGGTGCTGCTGGGGCTCATGGGGGAGGAGCCCCAGACGGTGGACCCGGATGCCATGGAACCTGCGCTGCAGCAGCTCCGCAGCAGCGGTGAGCTTGCGCTGCTGGGGCAGCACCTGATCCGGTTCGATGAGCCCATGCAGCTGCTGTTCATGCGCGCCGAGCGCCTGCCGCGGCATACCAACGGCGTGCGCTTCACCGCCCTGGATGGGGGCGGCGTGCGCCTTGCCGAGGAGGACTACTACTCGCTGGGTGGCGGCTTCATCGTTCGGGGTGATGACCCGGAGAGCCAGGACGCTGCGGCGGCCCCGCCGTATCCGTTCAGCTCGGGCGAGCAACTGCTGGCGCTATGCCGCGAGCACGGACTGGAAATCTTCGAGTTGATGCTGGCGAATGAACAGACCTGGCGCAGCACGGCACAGATCTGCGAGCAGCTGCTCGCCCTCTGGCATGTCATGCAGGCCTGCGTGGCGCGCGGCTTTCGTCAAACCGGCGTGCTGCCCGGTGTGCTCAAGGTAAGGCGGCGGGCGCCGAAAATGCACCGCACCCTGACCGAAGGCAGCGCGCCGCAGGGTGCGCTGGTGGCCATGGACTGGGTGAATGCCTGGGCGCTGGCGGTGAATGAAGAGAATGCCGCGGGCGGACGGGTGGTCACGGCCCCCACCAATGGCGCCGCCGGCATCGTGCCTGCGGTCTTGCACTTCTACGAACGCTTCGAGCCGGGCGCCAGCGAGCAGGGCATCATCCGCTTCCTGCTCACCGCCGGTGCCATCGGCATGCTCTACAAGCGCAACGCCTCCATCTCCGGCGCCGAGATGGGCTGCCAGGGCGAGGTCGGAGTGGCCTGCTCCATGGCAGCGGCGGGCCTGGTGGCGGCCCTGCATGGCACCAATGAACAGATCGAGAATGCCGCCGAGATCGGCATGGAGCACAACCTCGGACTCACCTGTGATCCGGTCGCCGGGCTGGTGCAGATCCCCTGCATCGAGCGCAATGCCATGGGCTCGGTCAAGGCCATCAATGCGGCGCGGCTGGCGATGCGCGGTGATGGCACGCACAAGGTGTCATTGGACCAGGTCATCGCCACGATGCGCCAGACCGGACATGACATGTCCACCATCTACAAGGAGACCTCCCAGGGAGGCCTGGCCGTGAATGTCCCGGACTGCTGATCCACCCGCGGACGCCGCCGATCCGTTTCTGTGGCTGGAGGACATCGAAGGCCAGCGCGCCCTGGCCTGGGTGCAGCAGCAGAATGAGCGCTCGCTCCAGCAGCTCACCGCCGATCCGCGCTATCACCACGATGAGCAGCAGGCGCGGGCGATTCTCGAGGATCGCAGCCGCATTCCCTACGGCAGCCTGCGTGGCGGCTTTGTCTACAATTTCTGGCAGGATGATGAGCACGTGCGCGGCCTGTGGCGCCGGACCGTCCTCGCCTCATATGAGACCGACAGCCCGAACTGGGAAATCCTGCTGGATGTGGATGCCCTGGCGCGCGCCGAAGGGCGCAACTGGGTCTACAAGGGCGTGACCTGTCAGCCCGACGATGCTCCACGCTGCCTGATCAGCCTGTCCGACGGTGGCCAGGACGCCAACGTGGTGCGCGAGTTCGATGTGCCCACGCGCAGTTTCGTCGCGGATGGTTTCAAGTTGCCCGAGGCCAAATCCGACCTCGCCTGGAAGGATGCCGACACCTTGCTGGTGGCGACCAGATTCGATGCGCACTCGCTCACCGAGTCCGGCTACCCCTATGTCGTCAAGGAATGGCATCGCGGCCAGCCGCTGGAGCAGGCTCGCGAGCTGTACCGTGGCGAGGCACAAGACGTAGCGGTGAGTCCGGGTCGGCTGGATGGGGCTCAGGGACAGAGCCTGCTGGTCATCGTGCGCGCCAGAACCTTTTTCAGCAGCGATTACCTGACAGTGGGCCCTGGGCCGCTGCGACCCATGACGCTGCCGCCGAAAGTGGATCTGCAGGGCATCAGTCACGGCGAGCTGCTGTTCCTGATCCGACAGGACTGGCAGATCGCGGGCGTTTCCTTCCGGACCGGCTCGCTGCTGTCCATGCCGCTGGCCTCGGTCAGCGATGCGCAACCCGCGATCCGCACGGTGCTCGTGCCCGGGCCGCGCGACTCGATCGAACAGGTGTCCGTGACCGGCAGTGGGGTACTGGCTGCACTGTATTCCAACGTCAAGGGACGACTGCTGCGTATGCAGTTCGACGGCCACGCCTGGACTGCAACCGACATCGCGCTGCCGGCGAACGGCTCGGTGGGCATTGCCACGGCCAACCAACGCAGTGACACCGCATTCGTGACCTACGAGGACTTCCTGACGCCGGCGACGCTGTACCGGGTGTCGGTAGCGACGCTGCAGGCGTTGCCCATCAAGAGCCTCGCCCAGAAGTTTGACGCCGCAAAATTCATGGTGGAGCAGCTCGAGGCGAGTTCCCGGGACGGAACCCGGGTGCCCTATTTCGTCGTGCGACCGAAGGCCTTCGTGGCCAATGGCGCCGCGCCGACGCTGTTGTACGGCTATGGCGGATTCAATGTCTCCATGCTGCCCGGTTATCTGGGCACGACCGGGAAACTGTGGCTGGAGCACGGTGGCCTGTACGTGCTGGCCAATATCCGCGGCGGTGGCGAGTTCGGGCCGGCCTGGCACGAGGCCGGGCTGAAGACCCGTCGGCAGGTGGTGTACGACGATTTCATCGCCGTCGCGCAGGACCTGATTGCGCGGCGCATCAGCTCGCCACGCCGCCTGGGGATCGAGGGTGGTTCCAATGGCGGGCTGTTGATGGGGGTCATGCTCACCCAGCGCCCCGAGCTGTTTCATGCGGCCGTCGTCCAGGTGCCGCTGCTGGATATGCTGCGCTTCGACAAACTGCTGGCCGGAGCCTCCTGGGTGGACGAATATGGGTCACCGCAGGTGCCGCCGGAGCGCGCCTGGCTGGAGCAGATGTCGCCTTATCAGAACCTGCACTTTAGGCAGGACTTCCCCGAAGTATTCCTGCTCACCTCAACCAAGGATGACCGGGTGCATCCTGGACATGCCCGCAAATACGCGGCGCGGCTTGAAGCACTGCACATGCCATTTCTGTACTACGAAAACATCGACGGCGGGCACTCGGCGGCGGCCGATCTGCGCGAGCGCGCCCGGCGTCTGGCACTGGAATTTGTCTACCTGTCACAGCGTCTGATGGATTGAGAGGCACAGCCATGCGCATGATGCTCCTGTTCGGGCTGCTGGCCGCGCCGGTACTGGCCGGCGCCGATAACCTGATCGGCTTTGATGCCGCGGGCAGCAGCGCGCAGCTGGCCGTGGAGCAGCAGTTCGATGCGCGGCTGGATCCGGCGGACTTGAGGACCTGGCTCCAGGACCTCTCCGCCGCGCCCAACAACGTGGGCTCGCCCCACGATCATCGCAATGCCGAGAAGGTGCGCGACATGCTCGCCTCCTGGGGCTGGAACGCGCGCATCGAAATCTTCCAGGTGCTCTACCCGACACCGATCGAGGAGCATCTGGAACTGGTGGCGCCCACCCGGCACGTGGCGCAGCTGCTGGAGCCGCCGATTCCCGGCGATGCGGGCAGCGCGGTCGCCGGTGCGCTGCCGGCCTACAACGTGTTCGGCGCGGACGGCGAGGTGACCGCCGAAGTGGTCTACGTGAACTTCGGATCGGATGCGGACTACCAGGAACTGGCGCGCCGCGGGGTCAGCGTCGCCGGCAAGATCGCGCTGGTGCGTTACGGTGAAATGTGGCGCGGCCTGAAGGTCAAAATCGCCCAGCAGCATGGCGCGGTCGGCTGCGTGATCTATTCGGATCCGCATGAGGAAGGCTACGCCGTGGGCGATGTCTATCCCGAAGGCGGGGGGCGGCCTGCGACCGGCATCCAGCGCGGCTCGGTGGCGGATCTGCTGATCTACCCGGGTGATCCCCTCACCCCTGGAGTGGGCGCAACGGCCGGTGCGCCCCGTCTGCCCATCCAGGACGCAGCGACGCTGATGAAGATTCCGGTGCTGCCCATCGCCTGGGCGGACGCGCAGCCCATTCTCGCCGCCCTGGGCGGTCCGGTGGCGCCTCCGGCCTGGCGCGGTTCACTGCCCCTCACCTATCACCTGGGACCGGGCGCGGCCAAGGTCCACCTGATGGTGAAATCGGATTGGAGCCTGAAGCCCATCTACGATGTCATCGCGACCGTTCCCGGGCGGGATTTTCCGGATGAGTGGGTGGTCCGTGGCAACCACCGTGATGGCTGGGTGGAGGGTGCCTGGGACCCACTGGCCGGCGCCATTGCGGAACTTGGCGAAGCCCGCGCCATCGGCGCTTTGCTCAAAACCGGCTGGCGGCCGCGACGCACGCTGCTGTACGCCAGCTGGGATGGCGAGGAGCCGGGCCTCATGGGTTCCACCGAATGGGTGGAAACGCACGCGCAGGAACTGCGCGACAAGGCCGTCCTGTATCTGAACTCGGATGAGAGCGGGCGCGGCTTCATCATGCCCGGCGGCAGCGATTCGCTGCAGCGTCTGCTGAATGAGGTGGCCGCGGCGGTCATCGATCCTGAAACCGGAGTCAGCGTGCAGGCGCGGCTGCGCGCCCGCACCCTCGCCAACGGCTTGGGTGCGGTCCTGGACGGGGACGCGCGGGCGGCGCTGGATGCCGCGGCGGCGGGTGGGGATCTGCCACTGCAGTCACTGGGCGCCGGATCCGACTTTGTTCCCTTCACCCATCACCTGGGCATCGCCACCTTGTCGGTGGAGTATGGCGGGGAGGCGGACCAGCAGGGCGTCTATCACTCCCGCTATGACACCTTCGATCACTACGTGCGTTTTGGGGATCCGGACTTCAAGTACTCGGTGCTGCTGGCGCAGACCAACGGGCGGCTGGTGCTGCGCATGGCCGATGCGCAATTGCTGCCGCAGCAGGGTGGTCCGCTGGCGCAGCGCATCGATGGCTACGTGCGCCAGCTGCACGCGCTGCTGGAGACCCGGCGCCGTCACGCGGCCGATGTCGAGCGGCTGCTGCGGCTGCGCGTCTTTGAACTGGCCGCCGATCCGCAGCGGCCCGTGCTGCCGCCACCGGCCGAAGCCCCGGTACCGAATGTGAATCTGGCGCCGCTGGATGAGGCGGTGCTGCGGCTGACGCGGGCGGCGCGCGCCTTCGATGCCGCCTATGCGGCGCAGCTTGCCGCACCGGGCAGCATGTCCAATGACCGTTCGCGCCGCATCAACGCGCTGCTGCGGGGTCTTGAACAGTTGATGACGGATCCGCGGGGCCTGCCGGGGCGCAGCTGGTACACGAATCTGATCGTGGCACCGGCGATGTCCAACGGTTATGCCGGCAAGACGCTGCCGGGCGTGCGCGAGGCGATCGAACAGGGGCAATGGCAGACGGCCGAGGACTATGCGCGCCGCACCGCCGCGGTTCTGGATGCCTGCAGCGCCCAGCTGGATCGGGCAACGGCTATGCTGCACCCGGCAGATTGACGAGCCGCGCCAGATCGCCCGTCTCGACCAGCGCCGTGGCCGCTTCGATGTCCGGATGGATCAGGCGGTCATGGTCATAGTTTGAAACCCGCTGCCGCAGCATCAGCAGCGCGTTCTCCAGGGGCGGGGAGCTGGTGAGCGGCCGATGAAATTCAATGCCCTGCCCGGCACACAGCAGTTCGATGCCCACGACGGTCGCGGCATTGCGGGTCATGTCGGTGAGGCGCCGGGCCGCATAGGTGGCCATGCTCACATGGTCCTCCTGATTGGCGCAGGTGGGGATGCTGTCCACGCTGGCCGGATGCGCCAGCGACTTGTTCTCCGAAACCAGTGCCGCGGCGGTGACCTGCGCGATCATGAATCCGGAATTCAAGCCGCTGTCGGGAACCAGGAAGGCCGGCAGGTTGCTCATCTTCGGGTCCACCATCACGGCGGTGCGCCGCTCGGACATGGCGCCGATTTCCGCGATGGCCACGGCGAGGCAGTCGGCGGCGAAGCCGACCGGCTCGGCGTGAAAGTTGCCTCCGGACAGCACCGCCTCATCCGCGGCGAACACCAGTGGATTGTCGGTGGCGGCGTTGGCCTCGATTTCAAGGATCCGCGCCACATGCACGATCGAATCCAGGCACGCGCCCATCACCTGGGGCTGGCAGCGCAGCGAGTACGGGTCCTGAACCTTGTCGCAGTCGCGGTGCGATTCGCGGATGCGGCTGCCGGCGAGCAGCCGCCGATACAGGCCGGCGACCCGCATCTGTCCGGGCTGGCCGCGTGCGGCGTGGATGCGCGCATCAAATGGCGCATCGCTGCCCTTGAGCGCATCGATCGACATGGCTCCGGCCACCACCGCCGCGCCGAACACCTGCTCGGCGGCGAACAGGCCCTTCAGGGCGAGCGCGGTGGACACCTGCGTGCCATTGAGCAGCGCCAGGCCCTCCTTGGGGGCCAGGGTCAGGGGTTCGAGCCCCAACTGCGACAGCACCTGCGCGGCCGGCAGCACGCGCCCCTTGAAGCGAATCTGTCCTTCACCCAGCAGCGCCGCGGTCATGTGCGCCAGTGGCGCAAGGTCTCCGCAGGCCCCGACCGAGCCGCGTGAGGGGATGCAGGGCAGGGCCTGCGCCTGCAGCAACGCAATCAGGCAGTGCAGGACCTGCGGGCGTACGCCCGAGTAGCCGCGCGCCAGGCTGATCAGCTTCAGCACCATGACCAGCCGCACCACCGCATCATCCAGCAGCGGACCGGTGCCCGCCGCATGCGAGAGCACCAGATTGCGCTGCAGTTGCACCAGCCGTTCGCGTGCAATGCGGGTCTGGGCCAGGAGGCCGAAGCCGGTATTGACCCCGTACACGGGGTCATCCTGATTCTCGATGCGCTCGATGACGGCGCGCGAGGCCGTGATTTTCTGCAGTGCCGGTGCACCCAGCTGCACCTCGACCTCGTGGTGCAGGACGGCGCGCAGCGCCTGCAGGGGTACCGGTTCGGCGGTCAGTGTCAGGGTCATCGGGGTACCTCAGCCGCCGCGCGGCATCATCGGCAGTTTCAGGCCGCGCTCGCGCGCGCAGTCCATGGCCTGCGGATAGCCGGCATCGGCATGACGCATCACTCCGGTGGCCGGATCGTTCCACAGCACCCGCTCGATGCGGCGCGCCGCCTCAGGCGTGCCGTCGCACACGATCACCACCCCGGCATGCTGCGAGAAGCCCATGCCCACCCCGCCGCCGTGATGAATCGAAACCCAGGTGGCGCCGCTTGCAGTATTGAGCAGGGCATTGAGCAGTGGCCAGTCCGACACCGCGTCCGAGCCGTCAAGCATGGCTTCGGTCTCGCGGTTGGGGCTGGCGACTGAACCTGCATCCAGGTGATCCCGTCCGATCACCACCGGCGCCTTGAGTTCACCGCGCGCCACCATCTCGTTGAAGGCCAGCCCCAGGCGGTGCCGATCCCCCAGGCCCACCCAGCAGATGCGCGCGGGCAGGCCCTGGAACTGGATACGTTCGCGGGCCATGTCCAGCCAGTTATGCAGGTGCGGGTCACTGGGAATGAGCTCCTTGACCTTGGCATCGGTGCGATAGATGTCTTCCGGGTCCCCCGACAGCGCCGCCCAGCGGAACGGACCGATGCCGCGGCAGAACAGCGGCCGTATATAGGCGGGCACGAACCCCGGGAAATCGAAGGCCTCCTTGAGGCCCTCATCCAGTGCTACCTGGCGGATGTTGTTGCCATAGTCGAAGACCGCCACGCCCTGCGCCTGGAACTGCAGCATCGCTTGCACATGACGCGCCATGGAATGGCGCGCGGCGGCGGCGACCGCCTGCGGATTCTCCACCCGCAGCTTTTCCCATTGGCCCAAGGTCCAGCCACCGGGCAGGTAGCCGTTGACCGGGTCGTGGGCCGAGGTCTGGTCCGTCAAGGCATCGGGCCGCACGCCCCGGCGCAGCAGCTGCGGCAGGATGTCGCAGACATTGCCGGTCAGACCCACCGACACCGCACGGCCGGCGTGCAGGGCGCGACCGATGAGTTCCAGCGCCTCATCCAGAGATTGCGCGGCGACGTCCAGATAGCCGGTCGCGAGGCGCCGCGCGATGCGATCCGGCCGACATTCCACGGCGAGCATGCAGGCCCCGGCCATGGTGGCCGCCAGCGGCTGGGCGCCGCCCATGCCCCCCAGGCCCGCGGTCAGTATCCATTTGCCGGCGAGATTGCCGTTGAAATGACGGCGTCCCATCTCGACGAAGGTCTCGTAGGTACCCTGCACGATGCCCTGGCTGCCGATGTAGATCCACGACCCGGCCGTCATCTGGCCGAACATCATCAGGCCTTTACGGTCCAGTTCATTGAAGTGTTCCCAGTTGGCCCAGTGCGGTACCAGATTGGAGTTGGCGATCAGCACCCGCGGCGCATCCGCGTGGGTGCGGAAGATGCCGACCGGTTTGCCCGATTGGATCAGCAGCGTCTCATCGTGTGCGAGGTTCTTCAGGCACTCGATGATGCGCTCATAGCACTCCCAGTTGCGTGCCGCCCGGCCGATGCCGCCGTACACCACCAGATCCTGCGGTCGCTCGGCCACATCCGGGTCCAGATTGTTCATCAGCATGCGCAGCGGCGCCTCGGTGAGCCAGCTGCGCGCGCTCAAGGTGGTGCCGCGCGCGGCGCGCACGGTGCGGGGGCCAGGTACGGAAGTGGTGCTCATGCCCGGTTTCCTCTAGGGAGTGAATTGACCTTGCAGTTCAAAGCGTGAGGCCGGATGCGACAGGGTCACGGCGCTGGCCACCGCACCGCCTGACCAGGTGCGCCGGCGCAGCACCAGGCACGGTTCAGTGACGTCCATCTGCAACAGCTGCGCGGTGGCCGAATCGGTGCGCGCGGCCTGCACAATGTGCTCCACCCTCTGCAGGGGGGCCACCTGCATCAGGTACGCATTGGGTGTGGTGCGCATGAAGTCCTGGCCCAGGTACAGCGGCGCCACCGCAGGATTCACATAGCGGTCCTCCAGCTGTATGGGCAGGCCGTTTTCCAGGTGCACCACGCGCGAATGGAACAACTCATGCCCCGCGCGCAGATTGAAATGCGCGGCGAGCTTGGTGGAGGCGGTGCAGCGTTCCAGGGTCAGCACGCGCGCGGTGTGCAGGTGGCCTCGCGCCAGGATTTCATCGGCGATATTGCGGATGGCCAGCGGGTGTCCCTGGGCGCGCCGGTCGGCGACGAAGGTGCCGACACCCTGAACCCGCACCAGGTAGCCCGCGTCGGTGAGCTCGCGCAGCGCCCGGTTGACCGTCATGCGCGAGGCGCCCACCTGGCGCACCAGTTCGTTCTCGGAGGGAATGCGCTGGGCGGGGGGCCAGTCACCGCCCGCGATCTGGCGGAGGATGAGGTGCTTGATCCGCTCGTAGAGGGGCGCATGGGGGGTAGTCACCGCCCCATTATCTATGGTTGTATATACAACTAGCAAGCCAAAGCGATTTGGCGCATTGCACTACACTGGCCGCACACCCATGACCGCTCCTCCTTTCACCCGCGCCCCCGATGCTCCGGCGCTGCCAGCGACCCCGTTGCGGTTCGTCGGCTTCTTCCTGGGCGAATTTCGCTGGTGGTACCTGGGGATGGTGCTGTTCGAGACGGTGAACGCCACCTGCGGCATCCTGATCCCCTACGCCCTGGCGCGGATCATCCGCACGGTCACCGGCCGCCATGCCGGCCAGGCGCTGCTGGCCGGGCCGCTGCGCTTTGCGTTGCTGCTGTTCCTGGGCCTGGCGGTGCTTGAAGTGATCGCCAGCCGCGCGGCCGGCTATTGCCAGGTGACGGTCGGCCCGCGCCAGCGTCATGCGGTGACCCGGGCGCTGTATGCCTATCTGCAGCATCACTCGCATCGCTACCTGCACAATGACTTCGCCGGCGCCCTGGCCCACAAGATCAGCGAGACCTCCCTGGGCGTCTCCCAGACCATCTGGGCGGTGATCTTTGATTTCTGGCCCATGGCCATCGTGTTCATCGTGGCCACAGGGGTGCTGTGGTCCGCTTTTCCGGGACTGGCCATATTTGTCGGCCTGTGGGCGGCCTGCTTCGTGAGTCTGTCGTGGTTCCTCGCCACGCGCGCGCGGCCCTTCGCCGTGACCGCCGCCGCCACCCGCAGCGATACCACCGGCAAGGTGGTCGATGCCGTCACCAATCTCACCAATACGCGGCTGTTCGCGCGCCTGCGCTTCGAGCGCGGCTATCTGGACCGGCAGCTCAATCACGAAATGCTCGCCATCAAGCGCTCCAATCACTATTCCGAGGGCGTGCGCTGGTTTCAGTTCACCGCGGCCCTGATCCTGAAGATCGGCACGCTGTACTACGCCCTGCTGCTGTGGAGCCGCGGTGCCATCAACGTCGCCGAATTCGTGATGGCGGCGACCACCGCGCTGCTCATCATCAACGAGGCGCGCAATCTCAGCCGCCGCTTCCTGGACTTCTTCGAGTACCTGGGCAATGTCACCAATGGCGTGCGCACCATCGTCAGGCCGCACGAAATCGTGGACCTGCCGGGCGCGATCCCGGCCCGCATCACCCGCGGCGCCATCGAGCTGCAGCATGTGAACTTCGCCTATGAGGGCGGCGCCACGGTGTTCCACGATCTTTCGGTGCGCATAGCGGCCGGGCAGAGGGTGGGGCTGGTGGGTTATTCGGGTTCGGGCAAATCGACCTTCGTCAGCCTGATCCTGCGGCTGTACGAGCCGCAATCCGGCCGGGTGCTGATCGACGGCACTGACGTACGCCAGGTCACCCAGGAGTCCCTGCATGCGCACCTGGGCCTGATTCCACAGGATCCGAGCCTGTTTCATCGCAGCCTGATGGAGAATATCCGCTATGGACGTCAGGGCGCCAGTGACGAGGAGGTGGTCACGGCGGCGCGCAAGGCCCATGCGCATGAGTTCATCCAGAACGTGCCCGGCGGTTATGCGGCGCTGGTGGGCGAGCGCGGCATCAAGCTCTCCGGCGGCCAGCGCCAGCGTGTCGCCATCGCCCGCGTCGTGCTCAAGAACGCGCCGATACTGATCCTGGACGAGGCCACCTCGAGCCTGGATTCGGTGACCGAAAAGGCCATCCAGGAGACCTTGACGGAGCTGATGCGTGATCGCACCGTGCTGGTGGTGGCCCACCGGCTGTCCACCATCGCCCACCTGGACCGGATCCTGGTGTTCAACGCCGGCCGCATCGTCGAGGACGGCTCGCATGCGCAGCTTCTGGCCGCCGGCGGGCTTTATGAGACGCTGTGGACGCGCCAGGCCGGCGGCTTTTTGCCCGACCGGCGTGATTCGGACGCGGAACTCGCGGATCTGGATGGCGGTAACGGCCCATCGCGGCGCCTTTCCCCTATAATTCCCTCATGAGCAAACCCGATCCAAGATCCGTTCCCTTCGGCAGTGTGTTCACTGACTTCATGGCCGTCGCCACCTTCAAGGATGGCGCCTGGTCAGGTTCCGAACTGAAGCCGCTGGCCGCGCTGTCGCTGCACCCCGCGGCGCATGCCCTGCATTACTGCAGCTCCTGCTTCGAGGGCTTCAAGGCGTATCGCCGCAACGATGGCGGCGTGCATATCTTTCGCCTCGAGCGCCACATCGAACGACTGCGGCAGAGTGCGCGGCTGCTGGTGCTGCCCGAACCGGATGCCAACCTGGTGCGCGGCATGGTCACGGCGCTGGTGGATCGCAGCCGCGATGAGGTTCCCGAGGCGCCCGGTTCCCTGTATCTGCGACCGCTGCTGTTCGGCACGACGCCCAACATCGGCGCGGCGGCGACGCCTGCCGACCAGGCGACGCTGGTGGTGATGGCGAGCCCGGTGTGGGACTACTTCGCCGGTGGCATGAAGCCGTTGCGCATCCTGATGGAACCCGCGCCGCGTTCGGCGCCGCACCTGGGCGTGGTCAAGACCGGTGGCAACTATGCCGCGGCGCTGGGGCCGACACTGGCCGCGCGTCGCGAGCACAAGGTGGACCAGGTGCTGTTCTGTCCGGGCGGGGAGGTACAGGAGACCGGTGCCGCCAATTTCCTGCTGCTGCGCGAAGGGCAGATCCTCACCCGCAGCCTGGATTCGACCTTCCTGCACGGCGTCACGCGCGATTCGCTGCTGACGCTGGCCAAGGACCTGGGCTACAGCATCGAGGAGCGCATCGTCACGGTCGAGGAGACCCTGCAGTGGGTCGCCACCGGGGAAGCTGCGCTGTCGGGCACGGCCGCCGTGCTGGCCGGAGTCGGCACGCTGATCTGGCAGGGGGGCGAGGTGAGCGTGGTCGACGGTAACGTGGGGCCCGTGACGCGGGCGCTGCGCGCCGCGCTCGTGGACGTGCAGCGCGGCGTGACGCCGGACCGGTTTGGCTGGCTCACAGCGGTGTGATCCAGCCATGACGAGGGTTCCGCGACTGCATGTTCCGCACCCTCCGGCACGGCCGGGCGAGACCCCTGATTTCAGCTACCTGCAGATCTCCCCGGCCGGAGCCATCGCGTGCCCCGAGGCCAGCGCGGCGCTGACCGACATCGAGTTCCTGGCCACCGGCATGGTGCGCGTACTGGATGACAATCAGGCGGCCGTGGGCCCGTGGAATCCGCACCTGGAACCGGCGGAACTGCAGTTCGGCCTGCGCCACATGCTGCTGACGCGGGTGTTTGACCAGCGCATGCAGAACATCCAGCGCCAGGGGCGGATTTCCTTCTACATCCGCTCCCTGGGCGAGGAGGCGGTGTCGGTGGCGCAGACCATGGCGCTGCGTCCGGATGACATGCTGTTTCCCGCCTATCGCAACCAGGGCGCGCACGTGGCGCGCGGTCACAGCATCGTCGAGCTGATGTGCCAGTGTCTGTCCAACACCGGTGATCCGTGCAAGGGCCGGCAGATGCCGATCATGTATCACTGGGCATCGGGCAATATCTTTTCCATCTCCGGCAACCTCGCCACGCAATATCCGCAGGCGGTGGGCTGGGCGATGGCCTCCGCGCTCAAGGGCGAGGATCGCATCGCCATGGCCTGGATCGGCGAGGGCAGCAGCGCGGAGGCGGACTTCCACCACGGCATGACCTTCGCCGCCGTGTACCGCGCCCCGGTGATCCTCAACATCGTCAACAACCAGTGGGCGATCTCCACCTTTCAGGGATTCGCCGGCGGTGAGCAGCGCAGTTTCGCCGCCCGCGGTCCCGGCTATGGCATTCCCGGCATCCGCGTCGACGGCAATGATTTTCTGGCGCTGCACGCGGTGACCGCATGGGCGGCCGAGCGCGCGCGGCGCGGCGCCGGCCCGACGCTGATCGAGCCGGTGACGTATCGTGCCTCGGCGCACTCCACCAGCGATGATCCGGCGCGCTACCGGCCAAAGGATGACTGGCAGGCGTGGCCGCTGGGTGATCCGGTGGAGCGTCTCAAACAGCATCTGATCGACCTGGGGGAGTGGTCGCAGCAGCGCCACGAGCAGCTGATCGCCGAACTCGAAGCGCACGTGGCCGATTGCTGGAAGCGGGCGCAGAGCGCCGGCACCATGACCGACGGCCCGCGGCTGGATCCGCGCACCATGTTCGAGGACGTGCTCGCCGTGATGCCCCCGCACCTGCTGCAGCAGCGTCAGCAGCTTGATCAGGAACTTGCGGCAGCCGCGAAGGACGCGACGCTTAGCTGAAGCTCGCGAAAGCAAACATGCCGCAGATGAACATGATCCAGGCGATCAACTCCGCATTGGATGTGATGCTGGAACGCGATCCCAGCGTGGTCCTGATGGGCGAGGATGTGGGCTACTTCGGCGGCGTGTTCCGCTGCACCGATGGTCTGCAGCGCAAGTACGGCGAGCAGCGCGTGCTGGATACACCGATCGCCGAGGGCGGTATCGTCGGCGCGGCGATCGGCATGGGGGTGCACGGCCTGAAGCCGGTGGTGGAAATACAGTTTGCCGACTATGCCTATCCCGCCTTCGATCAGATCGTCAGCGAGCTGGCACGCCTGCGTTACCGGACCGCGGGTGAATTTCACGCCGCCGTCACGGTGCGCATGCCCTGCGGCGGCGGCATACGCGGCGGCCAGACCCATTCGCAGAGTCCGGAAGGGATTTTCACGCATGTCTGCGGCATCAAGGTGGTGATGCCATCCAATCCCTATGACGCCAAGGGTCTGTTGATCAGCGCGATCGAGGATGAGGATCCGGTGATCTTCTTCGAACCCAAGCGCATCTACAGCGGACCCTTCGATGGCGAACACGAAAAGGCCGCCGTTCCCTGGAGCACTCACCCCAAGGGAGACGTGCCGGCGGGTCATTACAGCGTGCCGCTGTCGCGTGCCGAGATCGTGCGGCCCGGCACGCAGGTGACGGTGCTCGCCTACGGCACCATGGTGCACGTGGCGCAGACGGCGGTGACCCAGAGCGGCATCGATGCGGAGATCATCGACCTGCGTACGCTCTCGCCGCTGGATACGCAGACGCTGTGCGCCTCGGTGAATCGCACCGGCCGCTGCGTCATCGTCCACGAAGCGACCCGCTTCGGCGGCTTCGGCGCGGAACTGTCGGCCACCGTGCAGGAGGCGTGCTTCTGGAACCTGCTGGCGCCCATCGAGCGGGTCACGGGCTGGGACACGCCCTATCCCCATGCCTTCGAATGGGAATACTTCCCCGGGCCCGACCGCATCGCGGCGGCGCTGACCCGGGTCATGGGAGATGCTGGATGAGCCGGTATGTATTCAAGCTTCCGGATCTGGGCGAGGGCGCGGTCGATGCCGAGATCGTTGCCTGGAAAGTGGCCGCGGGGGAGCAGGTCCAGGAGGACCAGCCGCTGGTGGAGATGCTGACGCAGAAGGCGACGGTGGAAGTCCCGGCGCCGGTTGCCGGACGCGTATTGAGTACCACCGGCAGTGCCGGTGATCGGATTGCCGTGGGCGCTGAGCTTGCGGTGTTCGAGACCGGCGCGGGTGCCGCCGCAGCCGAGCCGGCCCGGGCGCATCAGGACCCGCCGCCGGCCACGGCGCCTGCGGTCGCTGCGGCCAGCGGGCCGCACACGGCCGCGGTGCGACCCGGGCAACGCGTGGCCACCTCGCCCGCCATTCGCCGTCGCGCCCGCGAGGCCGGCGTGGACCTGGCTGCCATCGCCGGCAGTGGTCCGCACGGGCGCATCGTGCTCGCGGATCTGGAGTCGCACCTGAAGACCCACCAGGCAGGCACGTTGCGCGACACCGGTCCCATCCCCGCGGTGCGCGAGATTCCCGTGACCGGACTGCGCCGGCTGATCGCCGAACAGGTCAGCCACAGCGCACGCACCATTCCGCATTTCTCATACGTGGAGGAGGTGGATGTCACGGCGCTGGAAGCACTGCGCGAGCAGCTCAATGCCGGCCCGGGCAGCGCCCAGGGGGCGCTGAGCTACCTGCCATTCATCGTTCTGGGACTGATCCGCGCCCTGGCGCAGCATCCCCAGTGCAATGGGCGCTTCGATGAGACCCGGCAGCTGCTGCTGCACTATCGCGCGGTGCACGTGGGCATCGCGGTGCAGACCCCGCAGGGCCTGAAGGTGCCGGTGATCCATGATGCGCAGGAGCTGTCGCTGAAGGAACTCGACGCCGCGATCCGGCGTCTGAGCAACGCGGCACGCGACGGCCGCGCGCGCCCCGCGGAGCTCACCGGTTCGACCATTACCGTGACCAGCCTGGGGAAGCTCGGCGGGATAGCCTCGACGCCGATCATCAATCAGCCCGAGCTGGCCATCATCGGCGTCAACCGCGCCGTGGAGCGACCGGTGGTGCGCGCCGGCCTCATCACCGTGCGCCGCATGATGAACCTGTCATCGAGCTTCGATCACCGCTTCGTCGACGGCTTCGATGCCGCCAGGCTGATCCAGACCCTGCGCGAGTCACTGGAGCAGCCGGCGCTGCTGTTCATCGACCATGACCGGAGCAAACCATGAACAGGGGCACAAGACTCTGGGTCCTGACGTTCTCATGTTGCGCATTCGCACAAGCGGCACTGGCGGCGTCGGATCCGTACCTGTGGCTCGAGCAGGTAAACAGTCCGCGGGCGATGAACTGGGTGCGCGCCGAGAATGCGAAAACGGTTGCGGTGCTGGAGAAGGATCCGCGCTACCCGGAACTGTTCCAGCATGCGCTTGCGATCGCGCAGGCGAAGGACCGCATCCCGGCGCCCAGCATTGTGGATGGCGCAGTCTTCAATCTCTGGCAGGATGCCGAGCACGTGCGCGGGATCTGGCGGCGGACCAGTTTCGACAGCTATCGGTCAGCGGCGCCGCAGTGGACGACCGTCCTGGATCTGGACGCGCTCGCCAACACCGAGAAAGCCAATTGGTTCCTCAAGGATGTGACCTGCGTTGAGCCCAGTGAGCGGCGCTGCCTGCTCAGTCTCTCCGACGGCGGTGAGGATGCGGTAACGGTACGTGAGTTTGACCTGAGCGCGGCGCGCTTTGCGCCTGCAGGATTCGTGCTGCCGCATGGCAAGCAGCGCGTGAGCTGGGAGGATGATGACACGCTGCTGGTGGCCCGGGAGTGGAACCCGGGCGAGCTCACTGCCTCCGGCTACCCTTTCATAGTGAAGCGGCTCGCACGCGGGCAGACCCTGGCGCAGGCGCACGAGATCTTTCGCGGCACCGCGACCGATGGCGGCTATGGCGTAGAGCCCATCGTGCTGACCGACGGGTCGGGACACCGTGCAGTGCTGATCAAGCGGCCGCTGACGACCTTTGAAGCCGAGCACTACCTGGTGTCGGGCCAGGAGGTTTCGCGGCTCGCATTGCCGAAAAAATCCGACGTTGATGCGTTCGTGGACAATCAGCTCATTGTCAGTCTCGCCGCGGACTGGACCACCGGCGGCAAGAGCTTCGCGCAAGGCTCGCTGGTGGCCATCGACTGGAGCGCAGCCCGCCGCGACCCCGCTCATCTGGCGCCGGTCCTGCTGTACGCGCCCGGACCCCGTGAGAGTTTTGACGGCGCCGCGGCCACGCGTGATTCACTGATCGTCACGACCTTCGACAACGTCCGCGGGCGGGCCTTTGCCTATCGCCGCGGCGCGAATGGAACATGGACCCATTCACGGTTGCAATTGCCGGACAACGCGACCATCGCCATAGCCGACACCAATGTGCACGGAACCCAGGCATTTTTGTCCGTCACGGGCTTTCTGCAGCCGACCAGTCTGTGGCTGCTGGACGCCCCGGGCGCTACGCCCGTGCCGATCAAGACACTGTCGCCCAGGTTTGACGCCTCGCGCGATATGGTTGAACAGTTCCAGGTGGCCTCAAGTGACGGCACGAAAGTGCCGTACTTCGTGGTGCATCCGCGCGCGATGGCATTGGATGGCAACAACCCGACGATCCTGTATGCGTATGGCGGCTTTCAGGTTTCTGAAACGCCCGCCTACTCCGGGAACATAGGCAAGCTGTGGCTGGAGAAAGGCGGCGTCTTCGTCCTCGCGAACATCCGCGGCGGCGGGGAATTCGGGCCGGCGTGGCATGAAGCGGGGCTGAAGACTCACCGGCAGCTCATCTATGATGACTTCGCCGCGGTCGCGCGTGACCTGATCGCCCGCAAGATCACGACTCCGCGCCACCTTGGGATCCAGGGCGGTTCCAACGGGGGGCTGCTGATGGGGGTGGAGTTCACCCAGCATCCGGAATTGTGGAATGCCGTGGACATCCAGGTGCCGCTGCTGGACATGCTGCGCTTCGAGAAGATCGCCGCCGGCACCTCCTGGGCCGGCGAATACGGCAGCGTGAGCAATCCGCAGGAAGCGGCCTTCCTCGCCAAAATATCGCCGTACGCCAACTTGAGGCCGGACGGGCACTACCCGCAGGCCTTCATCTGGACCACCACCAAGGATGACCGGGTCGGACCGCAGCACGCGCGCAAGTTTGCCGCGCGGCTCGCGCAGTACGGCATTCCGTATCTGTTCTACGAAGTCACCGAAGGCGGCCACGGCTCAGGCGCCAATCTGGAAGAGATGGCGCGCACCACGGCGCTGGAGATGACGTATTTCACGCGCCAGCTGGTGGGCGGGCGCTGAACGGCGGCCGCCCGATCAGTCGGCGAACCCCAGGCCCCAGCCGCCATCGATGGTGATCTGCTGACCGGTGATGTAGGCCGAACCCGGTGAGGCCAGGAACAGCGCCAGCCCTTTGAGGTCATCGGGAAAGCCCACGCGGTGCATGGGAATGAACTTGCCCACCGTGGCCTGGGTTTCCGGCTTCTTGGCGTGGCCGCCGCCGATATTGGTGACGATGAACCCCGGTGCAATGGCATTGACCGTGATGCCATAGGCGGCCAGCTCCAGCGCCACGCACTGCGTGAGATGGAAGGCGCCGGCCTTGGCCGCCATGTAGGCCGAGCCGATCGCCGGTTCAACCTTGTTGGCGGCCAGGGAAGTGGTAACGATGATCCGGCCCGAGCGCCGCGGCCGCATATTGCGGGCGGCGGCCCGCAGCGTGGCGAATACGCCATTGAGGTTCACGTCGATGACGCGGTTCCAGCGCTCGTCGGAATAATTCTCCAACGCGCCTTCGGGCACGCGCTTGCGATCGCTGCCCACCCAGCCATCGACAAAACCGGCACCCGAATCAACGCCGGCATTGGCGAACACCACATCCAGCCGGCCATAGAGCTTGGCCGCCGCATCGATGGCAGCATCCAGGGCGGCATGATCGGTGACATTGACGCTGACGCCTCTGACGTCATGCCCGGCCGCCCTCAGGCGCGCGCTCTGCTCGGCGAGCTGCCCGGCATCGAGGTCCAGAATGGTCACCCGCGCGCCGTTCTCCGCCAGCGCCTCCGCATAGGCGAGCCCCAGTCCGCTGGCACCGCCGGTCACCACCACACCATAGCCGCGCACCGCGAACAGTTCCGAGATCTGCATTGCCGTCACCTCATGATGGGCCGTCGAGCCGCCGCCCCGCATATTACAATGAAGCGTGTACTGCAGGTCCCGCCGTCAATCTGCGCCTACCGGCCGCTCGTGCAGGGCCGGCCTGCTCGTGGGCGTCCTCGGCATCAGCCTGCAGCTCATCGGCCCCGGCGCCGTGCAGGGGGAGACTCTCGGGCCGGCCACGGAACTGTCGCCGGACCGGCGGCCGGTTCTGCTGCTGCAGCCACCGCAGGGTCAGCTGATGCTGGTGCGACATACCGTGCTGCTGCCGAACCATCGCGGGCCGCTGCCGGCGCCCTGGCGCACCGCGGAACCGGACCGCGGGTTTACCGCGGCGCTGTTGATGCAGCTGTCCCATGTGGCGGCGAACTGGCCATGGCGGACACTGATCCTCAGCACCTCCGCTCCCGAAAGCGACAGCCAGCTGCAGACCCTGGCCGGCGAGGACGCCGTGGTCGCCGTGGTGCACGATGAACTGGTGGATCTGAAGGGCAGGGTGCAGCTGCATGTGACCATGGAGCTGGTGACGGTGCGGGCGATCGCGACCCGCCAGGAGAACCGCGCACAGACTCCGGTGGAGTATTTCGCACCGCTGCTGGCGGCCGACAGCGCCATGCCGCGCCGCAGCCTGGCCGTCTTTGCCATGGACGGCCCCCTGGATGATCAGGTGAGTACCGCCGCGATCGATCTGAGCCAGTTTCTGGCGACCAGTGTGGCGCGCGTCTCAGTACCCGAGAGCCTGCGTGCGCACAATCCCAGCCTGGCAGAGTTGGGCGCCCATCCGGTGTGCGGTGCATGCCGTACCTCGGATTCCGTGGTCTATCAGCAACCCGGACGGGTGTGGGTGCGCGTTGCAAAGTCGGGCGGCAGCATCCTGTCACTGCCACTACAATCGGTTCGGCCGGCGCCATCGAGGAACAAAGAGTTTGGACCCCAGGCAATTCCGTGACGTCGTCGGACTGTTCGCGACCGGTGTGACGATCATCGTCGCCGAGGTCGCAGGTCAGGTCCATGCGATGACCGCCAATTCAGTGACCTCGGTGTCGCTGGATCCCCTGCTGATGCTGTTCTGTCCCTCGCGCAAGGCGCGCCTGGCGCAGGACCCGCAGGGACTGACCCGCTTCTCCATCAATATTCTGCGTCAGGACCAGCAGGCCCTGTCCACTTACTTCGCCGGCGGCTGGAAGGACTCGGCGCCGCCACCGTTCCGCTTCGTGGACAGCCCCGCCGGACCGCGCCTGGAAGGGGCACTGGCCACCATCGGCTGCCGCACGCACAGCATCCACGAAGCCGGCGATCACTACCTGGTGCTGGGCGAGGTGATCTTTCTGCATCAGGGCATCACGCCGCACCAGCCCCTGCTGTTCGTGTCGGGCAAGTATCGTCGCGTGGATTTCAGCGAAGGCGTGGTGGCGCCGGATCTGGCCGATGTCGAGGACGAACCGCCGCATATCTTCTACGATCACTGAAGGGCCTCAGGCATCCAGCCCAGGCCCGCTGCGGTCACCCCGGCGGGGTGATACTCCGCCCCCACCCAGCCGGCATAACCGCTGTCGCGGATGGTGCGAAAAATAGTCGCGAAATCCAGGCTCCCGGTACCCGGTTCATGCCGGCCGGGGTGATCGGCGAACTGCACGTGGCGGATGCGCGGCAGGTGGCGCAGGAAGGCCTGCGCCGGATCCAGCCCCAGCATGGCGGCGTGAAAGACATCAAACTGCAGCCCGGCCCGCGAGTCCGTGGTCGCAAGGATGTCGGCGGCCAGCTCGAAGTCCGCCACGCAGTAGCCGGGCGCGTTGACCGGATTGATCACTTCCAGCAGCGGCTGCGCGCCAACCTGCGCCAGGATGTGCGCGGCGAGGGCGAAGTTGTCCGTCAGGCGGCGCAGCGCGGCCGGCCGCTGCGCGGGTTCACAACGCCCGGCCAGTACATTGACCCAGCGGGCCCCGAGAGACTGCGCATACTCGGCCGCGCGTTGCAGTTCGGCGCGAAACTGCGCCTCGCGACCCGGGAGACTGGCGGTGCCGAAAGTGCCTGGATCCGCGCCCAGCGGCGCGTTGATCAATATCACTTGCACCTGTGCTGCACGTGCGGCGCTTGTCAGCGCGGCGGCCGACTGCTCGTAGGGATTCTGGATCTCCACTGTCGGAAAGCCCGCTTCGTGCGCCGCGGCGAAACGCTCAAGTAGCGGCATTTCCCGGAAAAGAAGGCTGATGTTCGCCGATAGTTGCAACATGATTTGACCTTGCCGCCGCCGTCGCCCGCCGCGGACAATGTAAACAAACGTGACCGGACCGCGTTAGTATCCATGGCGACATTGATGAGGTTCACCATGCGCAACACAAAATTTCTTGCCCTGATTCCCGCTCTGATGTTTTGCCTCGGCGCCGCGCCGACTCTATCGCAGGCGGCCGTGATCGTGGGTGTCTCCGTCAACTTCGCGCCACCGGTGCTGCCGGTGTATGAGCAGCCACCGTTGCCGGAGCCGGGGTATCTCTGGTCACCCGGCTACTGGGCCTGGGACGGCTCGGATTACTACTGGGTGCCGGGTACCTGGGTGGAACCGCCCAGTGACGGGATGTTGTGGACTCCCGGCTACTGGGGCTGGCAGGACGGCCTGTACGTCTGGAATGAAGGCTACTGGGGACCCACCGTGGGTTTCTACGGCGGTGTGAACTACGGCTTCGGCTACACCGGCGTGGGCTACCAGGGCGGCTACTGGCATGGCGGCGCCTTCTTCTATAACCGCTCGGTGGCCAATTTCGGCAACGTCAATATCGTCAATGTCTACAACGCGCCGGTCCAGGTGCACGAAACCACTCGCGTCAGTTTCAATGGTGGCCAGGGCGGCTTGCGCGCCCAACCCAGCGTCGATGAGCGCCGCGCGATGAGCGAGCATCACATCGCCCCGACCGGGATGCAGATGCAGCAAATGCAGCGCGCGCGCAGCATGCCCGAGCTGCATGCCAAGCAGAACGGTGGCCGACCGCAGGTCCTGACCACCGCGCGCGCCGGGGACTTCTCCCACCCCGGTCCGGGTGCGGGGCTGCATAACCACCCGCAGAACCAGGATCATGGCGCCGGCCCGCAACTACACCAGGGTCCGCCGTCACAGTCCGCCGGCGCAGGTCCGGCCATGCGTGGTCCGGAGCACCGTGAAGACGGTACCGGTCCGGCCATGCGCGGCGGGCCGCCGCCGCAGTCCCGTGAGCAGACCCAGCCGCGTGACCAGGTGCAGCCGCATGACCAGGTCCAGCAGCGCGAGGCGGTTCAGCACGAGCAGGCCCCGCGTCCGCAGGAAGGTCGGCCCCCGGAGGCGCGTCCCCAGGAGCACGCCCAGCCCAAGCACGAAGAGCCCAAGCACGATTCGGACGACAAGAAGGATCACTAGTTAGCTTGCTGACGGTGTAACGCCTTTGGCGCGCGCTGCACGAGCAAGGTCTCGTGGCACCGGCCGAGTCACCAAGCATCGGGCCCGCTCACCGCGGGCCCGATTGCGTTTGTGGCTGTGGCCGAGCGCGCGGCTGCGCCAGCGCACCTGGCGGGCGGTGCGCCGCGCACCGGGTCTGGTGCAGCTGCTGATTGCGCTGCTGGTGCTGGCCGGGGCCGCACTTGCCGTCAACGGCATCTACCAGGTGCTGCGCAAGCCCACGGAACTCTTCTTTCCGGTCAGCGGGGCACTCAACAAACTGCCCGCGCAAACCTGGAGCCGCTACGCGCCGATCTTCAAGGAACATGCGACGGCGGTGACCACCGCACCGTTCCTGGCGGCCCTGGCGCAGGTGGAGGCGGCGGGCAACCCGGTGGCCCGTACCTACTGGCGCTGGTCGTGGCGCCCGCATTTCTTCGAGCTGTATCGGCCGGCATCAAGCGCGGTGGGCATGTACCAGATCACCGATGGCACCTTCGCCGAAGCGCGCCAACTGTGCATCCACGATCACCAGGTGGCACGCGAGGGGGCCTGGAACGACTGGCATGCCTGCTGGATGAACGGGCTGTATTCTCGGGTCATCCCCAGTCATGCGGTGGAGCTGGTGTCGGCCTACCTCACCGCCAATACCGATGAGTTGCTGCTGCGCTATCACCACGGCAGGACCAGCCTGCAGCAGCGCCAGCAGCTGGCGACGGTGATCCACCTGTGCGGCACCGGGGCTGCGGCCATTTATGTCCGGCAGGGATTGCATGCCGCGCCCGGGCAGCACTGCGGCGATCAGGAGGTTGCGGCGTACCTGGGGCGGGTACAGGCCATGACGCGGGTTTTTGCCCGGCTGCAGGCGCAGGACCCGGCATCATAAGGCCTTTGTCGTGTCAACAGCTCCCACCGGGGGCGGGCATGATAATCTGCGCCGCTGACGCCAACCGGAATGGCCTGGAATGGCCAAGGGACCGCCCATGAACAACAGCGACCCGCGCCAAACCATCCTCACTTCGCCCATGGGCATGCTGCAGATCATCGTGGTGTTCATCGCGGTGGGTCTGAACGCCCTGGACGGATTCGACGTGATGTCCATCAGTTTCGCCTCCAACGGCATTCTCAGGGAGTGGCACATCACCAAAGCGGTGCTGGGCGCGGTGCTGTCGATGGAGCTGATCGGCATGGCCCTGGGCTCGGTGATCCTGGGCGGCCTGGCCGATCGCATCGGCCGCCGCCCGACCGTGCTCGGCTGCCTGGTGCTGATGACGGTCGGCATGCTGATGGCGACGCATGCCTCAGGGGTTTACGACCTGTCGGTGTGGCGCGTGCTGACCGGCCTGGGCATCGGTGGCGTGCTGGCTGCGGTGAACGCCATCACGGCGGAGTTCGCCAATGCGCGGCGTCGCGACGTGTGCGTCTCGTTCATGTCCATCGGATATCCGCTGGGCGCGGTATTCGGCGGCGTGATCGTCGGCCAGCTGTTGAAGACCTACGATTGGCGATCGGTGTTTTATTTTGGTTCGGCCTTCACCGTATCGCTGATTCCGCTGGTGTGGTTCCTGGTTCCCGAATCGGTCCACTGGCTGGCGCGCAAACAGCCCGCCGGCGCGCTGACGCGGATCAATCACGCCATGAAGCGCATGGGATTCGCGGCCATCGACAGCCTGCCGCAGCAGGTGGCGAACGTCGCCAAGGGCTCGATCGCGGACATCTTCGCTCCGGCGCTGGTTGCCACCACCATCATCCTCACCACCGCCTACTTCTTTCACGTCACGACCTTCTATTTCATCCTGAAATGGGTACCCAACATCATCCACACCATGGGTTTCCCGGATTCTTCCGCTGCCGGCGTGCTGACCTGGGCGAACGTCGGCGGTGCGGCCGGGGGTGCCTTGTTCGGTGTGCTGACCCAGAAGCTGCCGTTGAAACCGCTGACCATCATCACCATGGTGCTGGCCACGGTCGGGGTGATCATCTTCGGTCATAGCCCGGCAAACCTGGCCCGACTGTCGCTGCTGTGCGCCGGCGCCGGATTTTTCGGCAACGCGGGCATCGTGGGCATGTATGCGATTTTCGCGCGCGCCTATCCCACTCACGTGCGTGCCTTCGGTACCGGCTGGGCCATTGGCGTCGGCCGCGGTGGCGCGGCCCTGGCGCCGTGGGTGGCCGGCCTGCTGTTCCAGAGCGGTCATCCGGTGCCCGTGGTGGCACTGGTGATGGCGCTGGGCTCGACGGTTGCCGCCTGCGCCTTGCTGTTCCTTAAGCTGCGACCGGATGAGACCAGCGCCCAGCCGCAGGCCGTGAGCACGACCGCCGCCGTGGGCAATCTGTCGGGCGCATCGGCCATCTGAGCGCTGTGGGCCACCGGTTCACCGGTGGCCTATATTGCGAACCATGGTGTACCTGGCATCGTTGCCGGTTCTGATCTGGCTGTACCTGGCGCTGGCCCGCGGCGGCTTCTGGCGCGTGCGGCGCCCGCTGTCCACCGATGTGGCGCCCCTGGGCGCCAGCGCGCGCGTGGTGGCCATCATCCCGGCGCGCAACGAAGCCTCAGTCATTGGATTGGCCGTTCAATCGCTGCTGGCGCAGGATTTTGCCGGCGAGCTGCACATCGTGGTCGTGGATGATGCCAGCACCGATGGCACCGCCGCGATGGTGCGCACGGCTGCCACACAGGCCGGCGCGCTCGAGCGCGTGACCCTCATCAGGGGCCCCGGTCCGGACCCCGGCTGGAGCGGCAAGGTGTGCGCCATGGCCCGCGGCGTGGCCGCCGCCGGCGCACTGCGCTGCGACTATTTTCTGTTCACTGACGCGGATATCCACCACGAGCCCGATAATGTGGCGCGGCTGGTGGCCAATGCCCGGCGCCTGGACGCCGATCTGCTGTCCTCCATGGTGCAGCTCACCGTGAGCCATGCTGCCGAGCGCTGGCTGATTCCGGCGTTCGTGTTTTTTTTCCTGAAGCTGTATCCGCCGTCCTGGATTGCGCGCCCAGGTGCCACCGCCGGGGCGGCCGGCGGCTGCATGCTGGTGCGTCCGCAGGCGCTGGCGCGCAGTGGCGGCCTGGCCGCGATTCGCTCGCAGATCATCGACGACTGTTCGCTGGCGCAGTCCATCAAGCGCAGCGGTGGCCGAGTCTGTCTGGGACTCACGCGCCGGGCGCGCAGCCTGCGGCCCTATGGTTCGGCGGGTGAGATCGGGCGGATGATCTCGCGCACCGCCTTCAATCAACTGCGCCACTCGTGGCTGCTGCTGGCCGCGACGCTGCTGGGCCTGGTGCTGACCTACCTGTTGCCGCCGCTGCTGCTGCTCAGTGGCAGCCGGGTGGCAGTGGCCGCAGGCCTCGCGGCGTGGACGCTCATGAGCCTGTGCTACGCACCGATGGTGCGCTTCTACCGTCTCAATCCGCTGTGGATCCTGACCTTGCCGGCCGCCGCCGCGTTCTATGCCGGCGCGACCTTCCATTCAGCGTGGCAGTACCAGCAGGGGCGCGGCGGCCAGTGGAAGGGCCGCGCGCAGGACTCGCACGGCTAGTGATGGTGGCCGTGTGCGCCGTGGACGTGACCGTGCTCCAGCTCCTCTTCGGTCGCCGGGCGCACCTCGGTGATCGCGACCGCGAAGTTCAGGTTCTTGCCCGCCAGGGGATGATTGGCATCGATGGTGACCGTATCGCCCAGGACCTGGGTCACCGTGACTTCACGCGGACCCTCCTGGGTCTGCGCGTGCAGTTTCATGCCCACGCGGACATTCGCGATGCCCTTGAGCTGGCGGCGCGGCACGCGCTGCACCATGGCCGCATCGTATTCGCCATAGCCGTCGGCGGGGGTGATCTTCACATCCAGCTTGTCGCCGGCCACCTTGCCCGTCAGCTCGCGCTCCAGGCCGGCGACCAGGTTGCCATGGCCGTGAATGTAGGCCAGCGGATCGCCGCCGTCGGAGCTGTCGATCAGCTCGCCGGCGTCATCCTTGAGGGTGTAGTGAAACGTGACAACGGAGTCTTTTTGAATGCTCATGGCGGTGCGGTGGCAGTGCGGTTCGGCGCAGTGTAGCGAAATACGCCAATTCGCGGGAGTCAGGTAGCATGAGCGCGCGGCGCAAGGGCGCCACTGGAGCCGGATGCCGTGCAAAATCTGCTGATTCTTCCCATCGCCGCGGCCACCTGCGTGGCCACCATGCTGGGCGGATGGGTGGGAATCTCCCTGCGCGACCGCCTGCACCTGATCCTGGCCTTCAGCGCCGGCGCGGTGATTGGGGTGGCCTTCTTCGATCTGCTGCCGGAGGCCGTGGAACTGGGTGCCCGCACCGCTTCTCATGCGCTGCTGGGACCGCGCGCGGTGCTGGCCCTGGCGGGACTGGGATTCCTGCTGTACCTGCTGCTGGATCGCTCCCTGCCGGGACATGGGAGCGAGGCCCGCGGGCGCCCCAACCCGCAGCGCGCCTGGGCCGCGGCGACGAGCTTTGCCTTGCACAGCTTCCTGGATGGCTTTGCCATCGGCGTGGGCTTTCAGGCCAGCCGGGCGGTGGGCATCGCGGTCGCCGTGGCGGTACTGGCGCATGATTTTTCCGATGGCCTCAATACCGTCAGCGTCGTGTTGCGCAATGGCGGCGACCGGCGCGGTGCGTTCAAATGGCTGGTGGTGGACGCCCTGGCGCCCGTGGCCGGGGCGCTCACCAGCATGGCACTGACCATTCCCACTCAGGGGCTGGCCGTGGTGCTGGCGCTGTTCTCCGGGTTCTTCCTGTTCGTGGGGGGCAGCGATCTGCTGCCCGAGAGCCACCACGCGCATCCGCGCCTGCTGACCACTTTTGCGACCGTGCTGGGCGCGGCCTGCCTGTATGTGGTCGCGCAGGTGGCCGGCTGAAGAGGGCAGCCCGGTCAGGTGTTACCTGACCGGGACTTTCTTGGCAGCTGATTACTTCGGCTTGACGAATTTCAACGCGAACTCATCGGTGTGATACCGGATCGAGGCATCGCGCACCGGGGCCGTGTGCGGATCATCGGGGTTGTGCGCGGCATCGCTGCTGCCTGCCAGCTTGAAGCCGGCGGCCTCCACTTCAGTCTTGACCGCTTCGGGGTCGATCCGGTGCAGGGTGCTGGTGGCACTGATACCAGTGCCGGCGGCCGCGACGTGGTCGATGATCAGGAACACGCCACCGGGCTTCAACACTGAGAACACATGCTTGTTGAAAGCCGCGATGTCGGCATTGGGCCCATTGTGCAGGTCGTGGTAGTTGTCCGAGGTCCACACCAGATCCGCCCCGGTCGGAACGGTGGGGGGGTCCGAGTTGATCGCCGCAATGGTCATCACGGTGATGTTCGGGTAGTGCGGATCCTTGGCCAGGGTGTCCAGAGGATTGGCCATGGCCATGGCCGGCGCGCTGCCGCCGGGCGGAGCCGGCCGCGGCGGAAACCCAAGCGCGTAAATGTGACCCTTGGGACCGACCGTCACGCTGAGCAGGCGGGTGAAGTAGCCACCGCCGGGCAGCAACTCGACGATCTGTTCGCCCGGCTTGATGCCCGCGAAGGCCAGCATTTCCGCAGGCTTGCGCGCGGCGTCGCGATCGGTATCCGCCTGCGGCCGTGCGGGGTCGGCGACCGCTTCGGCGATCGGCTTTGGAATCTTGTCGGCAGCCAGAGCCGCGGAGCTGATGAAAGGCGCAGCCGCCAACGCTGCGGCGACGAACAGTGATGCACGCATAGGGATCCCCCTTGAGACTAAGACGGCCGCCATGATAGGCCGGCCATCCGTGCCATACCATCACAGCCGCGCTGCGGCTGCGCCTCAGCCGCGTTTGGTGCGGCGCGTCTTCGCACCACTATTGTGCCGCTGCTCCTGGGCGAGATGCGCGGCCAGTACCGAACTGATCAGGGGGCCGAAGCGCGAGGAGATCTCCTGGCACCGCGAGGTGTTGTGCAATTCCACGCCCTTGCGTTCGCTGCGGATGAGGCCGGCCTCGCGCAAAGCCTTGAAGTGTTGCGAAAGCGTGGACTTGGGAATAGGACGCTCGCTGATCTCGAGAAAGGCGGAGCAGGTCTGTGCACCATCGGCGCGCAGGATCTTCGCCAGGATATGCGCCCGCACCGGATCGCTGAGCGCATGCAATATGCCCTCAACAGTGATGTCGTCCAATGACGGGTGATACAGCGGCCGCATGACAATTGACCTTTTCAATGTCCGGCCGCCTCCGTTGACGCCGGCACTGACGGCGAGTATAACGCTAGTCCCATAGTTCACAAAACATGAACTAACGAACAATACGCGAAGGTAGAGCTGGAGAACCAACATGAGCACATTGACAGGACGAGTGGCCATCGTGACGGGCGCATCCAAGGGCATCGGCGCGCAGATCGCACGCGCGCTGGCGGCCGCCGGCGCCGCGGTGGTGGTGAACTACGCAGGTTCGCGCGCCGGCGCGGAGAACGTGGTGAGCGAGATCAAGCAGGCCGGCGGCAATGCCATCGCCGTGCAGGCCGATGTGGCCAAGGCGCAGGATGTGCAGCGCCTGGTGGCGCAGACCGTCAAGGCCTTCGGCGCGCCGGATATCCTGGTCAACAACGCCGGTGTCTATGAGTTCGCGCCGCTGGAAGCGCTGACCGCGGAGCTGTTTCATCGGCAGTTCGACATCAACGTACTGGGACTGCTGCAGGTGACGCAGGAGGCCGCCAAGCACTTCAGCCCCAAGGGCGGCAGCATCATCAACATCTCCTCGGTGGTGTCGCAGCTGAGTCTGCCGGGCTCCAGCGTGTATGCGGCCACCAAGGCCGCGGTGGATACCATCACCCGGGTGCTCGCCAAGGAACTGGGCGGGCGCCGCATCCGCGTGAATTCCATCAACCCCGGCGTGATCGAGACCGAGGGCACGCACACCCAGGGGATCATCGGCAGCGACTTCGAAAAGAACGTGGTGGCCCAGACTCCGCTGGGCCGCGTCGGTCAGCCCGATGATGTCGCCAAGGTGGCGGTATTCCTCGCTTCAGAGGATTCGGGCTGGATCAGCGGTGAGACCATCCTGACCGCGGGCGGCCTGCGCTAAGGCGCCTCACGGCACATCGCCACCACGCGGCGCCGTGCCGCCTGCAGGGCCGGTGCCGCGGCGTTGCGCAACGCACCCATGATGGCGCCGCGGATGGCGCGATCGCCTGCGGCCGCGGCCTGCAGATACCAGCCGGCCGCGGCTTGCGGGTCGCCGTGCTGCGCGAGCACGGCGGCGTAATTGAACTGGCCGCGAAAGTACCCGGTGCGGGCCGAGCGTTCGTACCAGAGCAGGGCAGCGGCGGGATCCGGGTCGCAGCCCCAGCCTTCCTCCAGGCAGCGACCCAGAAGATTCATGGCCCGCCCATGCCCTTGCGCGGAGGCCCGGCGATACCAGTACAGGGCCTGCTTGCGATCGCACGGCACACCGCGGCCATCGAAGAGCAGGTTGGCGAGATTGTATTCACCCCAGTCATAGCCGCACGCGGCGGCGGCACGATAATACTGCGCTGCCTGCGCGGCATCGGCCGTGGTGCCCCAGCCGTGCTCGAGGCAGCGGCCCACCATGTTCATGGCCTCCGCATCCTGGCGCGCGGCGGCACGATGGAACCAGGACAGCGCCGCGGCGGCGTCCACGGGCACACCGTTGCCTGCCAGCAGCATCCGTCCCAGTCGCAGCTGGGCCGCAATCAACCCAAATTCGGCCGCACTGCGGATCCACACCGCCGCCTCGGCCGGATCGCCGCTGAGCAGCTGCTGCAGTTGCCGATAACTGAGACGCTGCAGCTGCGCCATGCGCAGCTGGCGCTCCTCGGCACAATGCGCCCGCGCCAGCTGCTCGCGAGTCAGCGCCATGGGTGATTACAACTGCGCCCAGCGGCGCAGCAGGTTGTGGTAACAGCCGGTCAGGCGCAACAGGTTGCGGGCATCGGCACCCTGACCGGTCAGGTCGCGGATCGCGGCGTCCAGGTCATACAGCAGCGTGCGCGCGCCATCATCGCGCACCAGGCTCTGGATCCAGAAAAAAGCGGCGTCACGCGCGCCGCGGGTCACCGGCTGCACACGATGCAGGCTGCTCGCCGGATACAGCACCAGGTCGCCGGCGGCGAGTTTGACCGAATGGCTGCCGTACAGGTCATCGACCACGAGTTCACCGCCATCGTACTGCGCCGGATCGCTCAGGAACAGTGTCGCCGAGAGGTCGGTGCGCAGCCGGTGCGGCGTGCCGGGAATCTGGCGCACGGCATTGTCCACGTGATCGCCGAAGGCCATGCCCGGCTCATAGCGGTTGAACAGGGGCGGGAACACATGATGCGGCAGGGCGGCGCTGATGAAGGTGGCATTGCGTTCCAGCGCCGCCAGAATGATCCCGCGCGCCTCCTGCGCCGCCGGATCATCCTGCGGCACCTGCAGGTTCGACTTCACCGGCGCGGCGCGATGGCCGGCCGTCAGGCGGCCGTCGCCCCAGCATGCGCCGCTCAGATGAGCACGCACCCTCTGCAGCTCCTGCGCCGTGAGCACGCCCGTGACCGCAACCAGCATGAGCGTCAGAGGGTCACGTTGATGGACAGCGTGGCGCTGCGACCCGCGCCGGGTATGACGTGGTTTTCCGCGGCACTGGTGTAGTAGGGGGCCGCGAAGTAGTAGCGATTGAAGAGGTTCAGCCCATTCAGCTGCAGTGCGAGGTTGTGGCTCAATTTCCAGGACACCATCGCGTTCCACACCACATAGCCCGGCAGCCGTGCGCTCTCGCCGCTGTCGGCAAAGCGCTGGCCCACCCAGTTGCCGCCGCCGCCGACCTCGATGCCGAAGGGCAGGTAGTACTCGCTCCACAGGTTCAGGGTGTTGTGCGCGACGTTGGGAATCTCCTTGCCCACATAGGCGGCGGTGCCCGAGGAGAGGGTGCTGCCATCGAGCAGGCTGTAGCCGGCGAACAGCTCCCAGTTCTGCGTCAGGTGGCCGTTGGCCTGCAGCTCCAGGCCATCGACGCGCTGATCGCCATTGAGAATGGTGAGCGTGGGATTGTCCGGATCATTGGTCTGGGCATTGTTCACCTCGGTACGAAACACTGCGGCGGATACCAGCAGGCCGCCGCCCAGCAGGGACTGCTTGGCGCCGGACTCGTAGCTTTTTGCCTTCACCGGTCCGAGATTTGCCGTCTTGGTGGTGAGGGTGAGCGCTTCGGCGGAGGGGTCGAATGAGGTTCCATAGGCGAGGTAGTAGGTCTGATCCGCGGTGGGCTTGAATTCAAAGGCGGCGCGCGGGCTGCCGACGTTGTCCACGTGATCGAGGTCGAGCACCGCGCCGCTGCTCACCGTGAGCTGAGCGTAGTCGGCCGAGAAACGGTCATAGCGCGCGCTGGCCAGCAGATCAAAGTACTGGTTGAAGCCGATGGTGTCGGTCACGTAGAAGGAATCCGAGCGCGCCGTGGTGTCCTGGCGGGAGGACACCGGCAGCATGCCGGGCAAAGGCTCGACGGGATCCGGGTCCAGCAACGAGGTTTCGGGAATCCAGGCGTTGTTGGTGTTGAAGGGATTGAGGTAGCGGTCCAGAGCCGAGGTCTGGCGCGCCACTTCCAATCCGGTGACCAGCGTGTGCGTGAGCGGCCCGGTGGTGAAATGGGCGGTGAGGTCCAGCTGTTCGGTCAGATTGGTCTGTACCCCCGAACTTCCCGGCAGGTCGCGCCCGACCAGGATAGCGGCCAACGGGGTGGTCGCGCTCGGAACCGTCGTCCCGAAATTCGGCATGGCGCTTTGGTAATCGAATTCGTAATGCGCATAGCGCACGGTGTCGGCAATTGACAGGTTGGGGCTGAAATCATGGCGGTAACGCGCCGTGGCGATGTCATCCAACGTGGTATTGACGTCGCTCGCCAGACCATAGTCATTGCTGCGCGGCACCGGTGCCGGCGCGCCATCGAGGAAGGGAATCCCGCCGTCCGGAACATTGTTCTCGTGCTGATGCAGATAGGTCAGCGTCAGGGTGTCCGCTGCGCCGATGCCGAAGGCGAGCGCCGGGGCGATGCCCCAGCGTCGATTCTTCACAAACTCGCGCCCCGCCCCTGCGGAGGATTCACCCATGACATTCAGGCGCAGGGCGGAAGCTGCGCCGAATGGCAGGTTGAAGTCGCCCGTGGTGCGGATCAGGTCATTGGTTCCCACGATCGAGGTGAAGTTCTCAAGCGGCATCATCAGGGGTGCTTTGGTGACCTGATTGATCGCGCCGCCGGTGGAGCCGCGGCCGAACAGCACGGCCGAAGGCCCTTCGAGCACTTCCACGGCATCGGCATCGAAAATGTCACGGGTGTACACCGCGGCATCGCGGATGCCGTCGATGAAGAAATCATTGAAGGCCGAGAAGCCGCGGATATTGACGGTATCGCCGCGTGCTGCGCCTTCGCCGGCGTTCAGGGTGATTCCCGGAACATTGCGCAGCGCATCCTCGAGCCGGGTGGCGCCCTGTGCCGTGATCAATTCACTGCTGATCACCGTGACACTCTGGGCGGTATTCAGCTCGGTCTCGCCCAGCTTGTCCCGCAGCACCGAGCGCACGCCCGTGACCGATACCTCCTGGATATTCTCGTCCCCGTCGTTGTCCGTCAGCGCGCTGGCGGCGGTATCGGCATGGGCCACGCTGCCCAGCACGCTCGTGGCGCACAGGCCGGCGGTACCCACGTACTGGCGCAGCGGGAGCCGCGAGCGGGCATGCGGCGTGGCGACAATTCCCTCGACGATCGTGCGCATTCAAAGTCCCGTGATGCATTACAGAAAGCAAATGATAATGATTCTCATCTCTACGTCAATGGAGGGATTTATGTATTTGACTACCTGACATGAAAAACCAATCAAATCAATGCGGTGGGAGATTTAGACGGCAAAAATGCAGTGCGGCATGGGGCCTGCTGGGAGAATTTCTGCGCCCCATCCCCTCACGCGATCACGTCAAGAAATCGTTCCCAAGCAGATTTCGGTGGTTCGGGCGCATCTGCATTTCTATCGGCGTCGTTGTAATCGGAACATGTTCGGCTGTTAGTTACGGTATATCCGGGAATTGTTTTGTCAGTGCCGATAGCGGTCCTGCAAAAGCGTGTCCAGTGTGGGACACCAAAAATATCCGAGTAATCAACCTCACCGTAGACCGCTATCCACAAGTCGCCGTGGTGCCATTCGATAACTTCCGCGCTATTCGGTTCCCGTTTCACAAGCCCGGGAACATCGGCAAACCAGAAAATTGGGTAATCGGTGCGGGGTTTGTCTTCTGGAAACAGGATTCCGGACGTTTCGCCGAACCAAGTATGGCTAGACCACTTAGCGAAATCGTATTCCACATTCGCGGCCTGGGTATTTGGCAGTACTTCCAGCCGGGTTTTTACAGACAGCGTGCGCGCGGCGGTTTTTCCGACATTCTGCAATTGAACGCCCACACTAACGTCTTGCCCTTCGACAAACTGCACGCCATCTTTCGGCAAATCCACATCGATTTTTACCCATGCTCGATTTTCGATGCGTGCTTGTCGCTGCTGCTCAGCGCTTTGCCGGCGCAATTCGTGCAATTGGCGGACAGTGATGGAGGCGTAAAAGGCGGCGGTAATGAAAGCAAGGAATCCGGTGATGGCCAGCATCCGCTGTACGCCATAGTGCTTCTGTTGTTCGGAATGGCGCTGGCGTTCCGCTTCTTCTGTAAAGGTTACCTCTGCAAATATTTTATTATTGATATCGCCACGCTTACTTTGTGCTTCTTTTGCTGCGTATACGGCTTTAGTCAGCTCCTTTAGTGCCTTGTGTAGCGATTCCAGTAACGCCGAGATTTTCGTGAACGATCCCACTATCCATTCTTTTTCTTTTTCGCAGTCTTCGCCTTCCGCTTCTTCTGCTTCTTCCGCACCTTCGGCGGTTTGTAGCTCAAGACGCGGTCCACCATCCGCTCGAAAGCCTCCATGTGTGGCTTCTCGCTCATTCCGCGATCAGCGCCTTGTAGGTGATGCGCACGCCGTTGGTCTTCGCAATCAGCGAATCAATCCGATCCATCGTGTGGATCTTGCAGTTGCCTTCGTTAAGACGGTAAGTGAATTCGTCAACGTACCGCTGCATGTGCTTGATGGTGAACTGGTGATAGATGCCGTAGTAGCCGCGCTTGAGGACCGCCCAGACGCTTTCGATTCCGTTGGTGGAGGCCATCCCATCAACGTACACCTTGGCGCTGTGATTCACCGACATGTGCGTGAACCCCGGGAGCCGGTTGTAAGCGCGGGCATCGTCGGTGCAGATCGTAGAGCCGGCCTCGACGTTCACACGCAGTTCGTGGCGCAACCGCGCGCCGCTCGTGTCCTGATCCACCACCACCGCGCGAGTCATTCCACCACGCTCTCGCATGCCGAATACGCCGTGCTTGGCGCCGGGGCCTCCGTGGATGCCGGAGTGCTTGTTCGCGTGCTTATTGGCCTCTCTGCCGCCCAGGTAAGTTTCGTCAGCCTCAACGAAACCGGACAGCATGCCGCCGCCGATGGGGTCCTTTCCGCAAGCCTCGCGGATTCGCTGGAGCATGAACCACGCGGACTTCTGAGTGATGCCCAGTTCCTTGCTCAACTGCATGCTGCTGATGCCTTTGCGGGCGGTGGCGATCAGGTACATCGCCATCAGCCACTTGTTCAGCGGAATGTGCGAGCGCTCGAAAATCGTGCCCGTGCGGACCGTGAAATCCTCTTTGCAGGCGAGGCAACGGAAGTATCCGACTACCTTGCGAACCTGAACCCGCTCGCCTTTGTTGCAGTGCGGACAGATGGGACCGGTGGGCCAGCGGCGCGCTTCAAGGTAAGTCCTGGCCGTTGTTTCATCAGGGAATTTCTGGAGAAATTCGTAATGGCTGATCGTGACTTTCTCGCTCATGGCCGCTCTCCAACTGACGGGCTAATTTTACTCCGATTCACGTTAGGGAGTCAAGTATATAAATCCCTCAATGGAAATCTCGCGCGGGCCGCAGTTAAGGCAAACTGCGGAGCGTTTTCGTCGGTGAGAGCAGCGCGCATGAAGATTTATTCCTGGAACGTCAACGG
>Ga0210385_10000303_pt1 | contig 40500 bp, 43 predicted proteins | sample IncBWH26OmetaG_FD_160107 | JGI IMG/M metagenome (GOLD analysis project Ga0210385, IMG submission 160107) | Forest soil microbial communities from Barre Woods Harvard Forest LTER site, Petersham, Massachusetts, United States - Inc-BW-H-26-O ...
AATGTCTCGGCCAAGGACAAGGGCACCGGCAAGGAGCAGCAAATCCGCATCCAGGCCTCGGGCGGCTTGAGCGAGTCCGATATCGATAAAATGGTGAAGGACGCCGAGGCTCACGCCGAGGAAGACAAGAAGCGCAAGGCCGAGGTCGAGGCGAAGAACCACGCCGAGGCCCTGGTCCACTCCACCGAGAAGACGCTGGCCGAGCACGGCGCGAAAGTCGGCGAGGCCGACCGGCGCGCCATCGAGACCGCCTTGGCCGACCTCAAGGAAGCCCTCAAGGGCACCGATGCGGATGCGATCTCGGCCAAGACCAATGCTCTAGCGCAGGCCTCGATGAAGCTCGGCGAGGCAATGTACAAGCAAGCCGCCGAGCAGCAGCCCGGTGGCCCCGGCGGTCCTGATGGCGGTGCTTCGGCCGAAGCCCCGAAGGACGATGTCGTCGACGCGGAGTTCACCGAGGTCGACGACGACAAGAAGAACAAGAAATCGGCTTGATCGGACCTGAGTCGTTCGATGCTGCTTCCAGCCTGCAAAACAGCACCCCCGCCCGCAAGACGGGGGTGCGTGTTTTTTTTAACTGATTTTTTGTCTAGGAATGATTGGACATCATCAGGGATGGAATGATGGCCAAGCGCTGCTACTACGAGTCGCTCTCAGTCGAGCGCACCGCAAGCGACGGTGACATCAAAGCCGCCTTTCGTAAGCAGGCGATGGTGTGCCATCCCGATCGCAATCCCGGCGATCAGAGCGCCGAGCATCGCTTCAAGGAAATCAACGAGGCCTACGAGGTCCTCAAAGACCCGGACAAACGCGCAGCCTATGATCGTTTCGGCCACGCCGCTTTCGAGCACGGCATGGGCGGCGGCGCGGCGGCGGGCTTTGGCGCCGAATTCGCCACCACGTTCTCCGACATTTTCGACGACCTGTTCGGCATGGGCGGCCGCCGCGGCCGCGGCTCCGGGCGCGAGCGCGGTGCCGATCTGCGCTACAACATGGAGATCTCGCTCCACGACGCCTATGTGGGCAAGGCGGCGCAAATCCGCATTCCGACATCGGTGACCTGCGAGGCCTGCTCGGGCTCCGGCGCCAAGGCCGGCAGCAAGCCCAAGACCTGCCAGATGTGCGGCGGCCAGGGCAAAGTCCGTCATGCCCAGGGCTTCTTCACGCTGGAGCGCACCTGTCCCAACTGTCAGGGCCGCGGCCAATCGATCGACAGTCCTTGCGCGTCGTGCTCAGGCTCCGGCCGGGTCACGCGCGAACGGACTTTGTCGGTCAACATCCCGGCCGGCGTCGAGGACGGCACCCGCATCCGGTTGGCAAGCGAAGGCGAGGCCGGCGTGCGCGGCGGACCGCCGGGCGATCTCTATATTTTCCTGTCGATCGGCTCCCACCCGTTCTTTCAGCGCGAAGGCGCCGACCTGCATTGCCGGGTGCCGGTCTCCATGGTGACGGCGGCGATGGGCGGCGAGTTCGAGGTGCCGACCATCGACGGCGGCAAGACCCGGGTGAAGGTCCCGGGGGGTACGCAATCGGGCCAGCGCTTCCGGCTTTCGGGCAAGGGCATGCCGGTGCTGCGCGCCCGGCAAAGCGGCGACATGTACGTTCAGATCCTGGTCGAAACCCCGCAGAATCTGACCAAGAAGCAGCGCGAGCTTTTGGCCGAGTTCGACAGATTATCGTCGTCATCGACGCAGCCGGAATCCACGGGATTCCTGGGCAAGGTCAAGGAGTTCATCAACGAGCTCGGCTCCCGCGCCAATTCCGACTGAGTTCCTTGCCACGTCCGCGGCGGCGGCCGGGCGGCTGGTCTTTGGCGCCCGGATGTTTTAAAAACGTCAAGATTTTGTCGCGTGGGGCGCCATGCCGTTGCCGGCACTACAAAAGTTTGAACAACAGATCGGGCGGCAGATTCGTCTCCTTGAGCTCAGGAAGCACATCATCGAGCGCAAGATCGAGCGCCAAATCCGGCTGTTCGAGCAAAAGCGCGACGGCATCGGCAAGAAAATCGAAGCCCAGATTCGCCAATTCGAGCAGAACAAGGGCATCCGGCTCGACGACGAGGTGCGCTTCATCCGCTCCTGGATCGAACGGCCGCTGTCGATCGGCGCGGTGACGCCGTCGGGCAAAATTCTTGCCCGCGTCATGGCCGGCTATGTCGATCCGAACAGCACCGGGCCGGTGGTCGAGCTCGGGCCGGGCACTGGGCCGGTCACCGAGGCGCTGGTCGAAGCCGGCGTCGATCCGGCGCGCCTGGTGCTGGTCGAGTTCAATCCGGCGTTCTGCCGGATTTTGCAGAAACGCTATCCCGACGCGACGCTGGTGCAGGGCGACGCCTACAGCATGCGCCGGCTGCTCGAAACGCTGCTCGTCCAACCCGCCGCCGCCGTCGTCTCCGGCCTGCCGCTGGTCACCAAGCCGATCAAGATGCGCTGGCGGCTCATTCGCGACGCCTTCGATCTGATGGTGCCGGGCGCGCCGTTCGTGCAATTCACCTACTCGGTCGCCTCGCCGCTGCCGAAACGGCTCGGTGGCTTCACGGCGGAAGCCTCCAAACGGATTTGGATGAATCTGCCGCCGGCGCGCGTCTGGGTCTACCGCAAGGCCTGACGGCGTCCTACGATGGCCGCCGATTATGGCCGCCCCGAAAATCCTGGTCATTCCCGGCTCGCTGCGCACCGGCTCGCACAATGCGCGGCTCGCCGCTTTGGTGACCAAGGAATTGGTCGTGGCCGAGGCCGAGGTGACGCGCATCTCGCTTGCGGATTATCCGCTGCCGCTATTCGACGCCGATCTCGCCGCCGCTTCCGGGTTGCCTGCCGCGGCGATGCAGCTCAAGCGCATGATGATGGCGCACCAGGGCGTTTTCATCACCAGCCCCGAATACAGCGCTTCGGTGACGCCGCTTTTGAAGAACACGATCGACTGGATTTCGCGCGGGCGCGACCGTGGCGAGCCGAACTACACAGCCTTCAAGGGCCGCGTGTTCGCCATCGGCGCGGCGTCTGGCGGCTCCGGTGGCGGCATGCGTTCGTTGATGGCGTTGCGGCAAATTCTGGAGCTCGGCTGCGGCGCGCTGGTGATCCCGGAGCAGATCTCCGTGCCGCGCGCCGATCAGGCGTTTGACGACATGGACAATCTGAAGGATGAAGTTTTGGCCGCCGCTCTCAAAACGGCGGCGCGCCGGCTGGTCGAGCTGGCTGGCGTGCTGGCGTGACCGCGCAAGGGGATCGATCGATGCAGCTTGAACCGCGCGACCGCTTGATCGTGGCGCTTGATCTGTCTTCGGTCGAAGCGGCGCAGGCCATGGTGGCAAAACTCGGCGACACCGTGTCGTTCTACAAGATCGGCTATCAGCTGGCATTCGCCGGCGGCATCGCCTTTGCCCACACGCTCACCGCCGCCGGCAAACGGATTTTTCTCGACCTGAAACTGCACGACATCGGCAACACGGTGGCGCAGGGTGTCAAGAGCGTGGCGAAGAGCGGCGCGAGCTTCCTCACCGTGCATGCCTATCCACAGACCATGAAGGCCGCGGTCGAGGCGCGCGAGGGGAATTTGCGCATTCTCGCCGTCACGGTGCTCACCTCGTATGACGACGCCGATCTCGCCGCCGCCGGCTACGACTTCACCGTGCCGGAGCTGGTCGCCGAGCGCGCCGCGCAGGCGCGCGACATCGGCGTCGACGGCGTCGTCTGCTCGGCCGAGGAGGCGGCGACGATTCGCACCATCGTCGGCACCGGATTGGCGCTGGTCACGCCGGGCATCCGGCCGGCGGGCGCCGCGGCCGGCGATCAGAAACGCATCATGACGCCGGCCAAAGCGATCGCTGCCGGCGCCGATTATCTCGTGGTCGGCCGGCCGATCCTGGCCGCGCCCGATCCGAAAGCCGCGGCGCAAGCGATCGTCGCGGAGATCGCACGCGCGAAAAACTGAAAAGGGAGACGACACATGGCCAAAGGTTACTGGATCGGAAGAGTCGAGGTGCACAACGAAGAGGGCTACAAGCCTTATGCCGCGGCCAATCCAGCGATCTTCAAGAAATTCGGCGGCCGCTTCGTGGTGCGCGCCGGCAAATTCGAAAATCCGGAAGGCTCCAGCCGCTCGCGCAACGTCGTCATCGAGTTTCCCGATTATGCCACCGCGCTGGCCTGCTACAACTCGCCCGAATACCAGGCGAATATCAAGGTGCGGCAGCGGCATGCGGTGCTCGATATCGTCATCATCGAAGGCTACGACGGCCCGCAGCCGTAATCCTATTTTTCGCCGCCTTTCGACGGAGCGCGCCATGCCCAAGGGCTATTGGATTCCGCAGATCGATGTCAGCAATCCGGAAGGCTACAAGGCCTATATGGCGGCGACGCCGGCGGCTCATGAAAAGTATCGCGGCAACGCACTGGTGCGCGGCGGCAAATCGGAAGTGGTCGAAGGCCGCGCCCGCTCACGCAATGTGCTGCGCGAGTTTCCCGATTATGCGACGGCGCTCGCATGCTACCGCTCCGACGAATATCAGCGCGCGCGGCCGTTGCGCCTGCCGCACTCGCAATGCGATTTCCTCATCGTCGAAGGTTACGACGGCCCCCAGCCTCAGGCTTCGGGCGTGACGCCCACAGCCGCGGTCAACAAAGGCTATTGGATCGGCCACATCGATGTGACCGATGCCGAGGGCTACAAGCCCTACATGGTGGCCGATCAGGCACCGTTCGGCGAATGCGGCGCACGCTATCTGGTGCGCGGCGGCATGCAGGAAACGCCAGAGGGCAGTTCCCGCAGCCGCACCGTGGTGCTGGAATTCCCGAGCTACGACGCGGCGTTGGCTTGCTATCGCTCGCCCGGCTATCAGGCGGCAAAGAAGCTGCGCGACGGCAAGGCCGAATTCGATCTGGTCATCGTCGAGGGCTACGACGGCCCGAAGTTCTGACATTGCTGGACCAACCCCGCCCCGCTATACCGCGCACAAAGTGGAGAAAAGGCCATGGCCGACATGCGGGTGGTGATCGCGGGCGCCGGCGGGCGCATGGGGCGCACGCTGATCCAGGCCATTGCCGCGACCAAGGGTTTGGCGCTGGCCGGCGCCGTGGACGCGCCGGGCTCTGCCGTGATCGGCCGCGATGCGGGCGAGTTGGCCGGTCTCGGCCCGAACGGCATCAAGGTGACGAGCGACGTCGCGCCGCTGCTGAAAGCCGCCGACGGCTTGATCGAGTTCACCATTCCGGCCGCGACGCTCGCGTTCGCGGAACTGACGGCGGCGGCCGGCCTCGTGCACGTCATCGGCACCACCGGCCATTCCGCCGAAGAGGAAGCGGTGATCACGCAAGCAGCGAAGCGCGCGACCATCGTCAAGTCCGGCAATATGAGTCTCGGCGTCAATCTGCTCGCCGCTTTGGTCAAGCGCGTGGCGGCGACGCTCAACGACGACTACGACATCGAAATCTTCGAGATGCACCACAACAAGAAGATCGACGCGCCGTCCGGCACCGCGCTGCTGCTCGGCCGTGCGGCAGCCGAAGGCCGCGGCATCGATCTAACAAAGCACTCCGCGCGCGGCCGCGACGGCATGACTGGCGCGCGCAAGCCGGGCGACATCGGCTTCGCGTCGCTGCGCGGCGGCACCGTGGTCGGCGAGCATAGTGTGATCTTCGCCGGCCCCGCCGAGCGCGTCGAGCTCACCCACCGCGCCGAGGACCGTCTGATCTTCGCCCGCGGCGCGCTCCACGCGGCGCTATGGGCGCGCGGCAAGAAGCCCGGGCTTTATTCCATGGCCGACGTATTAGGGCTTGGCGATAAGTGAGAATGCCGCCATGACGCCGCAAGACGTCAAAAACAAGCAGCGCATCATCTATCTGCTCATTGTTTTGGGCTTTGCGGGCCTGATCGGCGCGCATGAAGTGGCAGTAAACTGGCCGTCGACCGAAGAAGATACGACGATCATAACGGTGCCGTTTATTCTTGCGGCGGCTGGCACACTCTGTTTCGTCGCCGCCGGACTGTTGGCGCGCAAGCTCATGAAGGGCGGCGTTTCGCGATAATGGGTGCTTCCGTCGGCCTCCGCGGCCTAGACTAAATCTGCTCCCACGCGTTAAATTCGCGGGAATAGCCGGGGCGGCGCCTCATTCGAGTGCAGGCCATGGTCGATAAAATCACCGCGCAACACGACGTGGAATACTTTTACGAGCTGCTTGCGAAAGAGACCGACGAGAACCAGCGCGCGGTACTAAAACGCTTGCTCGCCGAAGCAGAAAAACTGCGGCAGTCGGAAGACCAACGCCCCGCTACTCCGCCGCGATCGCCGGGTCGGCGATGAATTGCGACGCCCACACCTTGCGGCGCTTCAGGTTGGCCCGGTAGAGCGCCTCGAATTCGGCTTCGGGGAAGGAATGGGTCGAGGGCCGCGCCATCAGCGCGGCGGTCCAGGCTTTGAGCCGCGGAAATTTTTCGATTGTATCGAGCGGCCTGACGCGATCGAGGAACACATAGCGCTGCAGGAACGGCGCATAGGCGGCGTCGACCAGCGAATATTTGGCGCCGTTGAAAAACGGCCCGGCGCCTTGCTTCTCCAGCGCCCGTTCGAGCCGCTCGAACGGCAGCGGGATTTTCTCGGCCGCGGCCTTGTAGGCGGCCTCGTCCTCGGCATAGCCGGTCGCCGTCACCGCGCCGGCAAAGGTCGGCACATAATCGGTCCAGGCGCGGTTGATGGCGCGCAGCACCGGATCGTCGGGATGCAGCCGGGGCGCGATCGTCTCGTCGAGATATTCGGCGATCGCATTCGACTCGAACAGCGACACCGTGTCGTCGACGCGCAGCACCGGCACTTTCTTGTGCGGCGAAATGGCGAGGAACCAGTCGGGACGATTGTCCGGCTCGATGTGACGGAACTCGAACGGGATATTCTTCTCGCGCAGCACGATCGCCGCGCGCTGCACCCACGGGCAGGTCTTGAAGCTAACGAGCAGGTATTTCGCCATGATGTCCTCGCTGACGCGGTCGCGGTGTTTCCTGGGAATTCTATTGCACTTCGATCGCCGGGGAAACAGCGTCCCGGTTCAGCGCAATTACAGCAATCGTAGCCCGCATGAGCGTAGCGACATGCGGGGTAGTGCGCGGCGAGTCTGACCCCGGATATCGCTTCGCTCATCCGGGCTACGTCCGCGCGCCTACTGACTGCGCTGCGCCGCCTCGCTCACGATCTTATAAGCCTCGGCCAGCGCCGGCTTCTCCTTCGAAATATCGGCGCCGACGCTGGACAGCGTCTTCAGCAATTCGGCCTGCTCGTCGGCCGGCAAGCTGATCAATTCGCCACCGGCGTCGGTCCAGACCTTGGCCGCCGCGCTGTCGATATCGATGGCGCGCTGCTGGAAGCTCGTGACGGTGCTGGCGGCGTCCTTCTCGACGATCTGCTGCAGGTCGGGAGGCAGCGTATCGAACCATTTCTTGCTGAGCTCGACGAGATAGAAGATCGCGGCGTGGTTGGTCATGGTGATGTATTTGGCGGCGTCATAAAAGTGCAGGCCGCTGAGCAGTTCGACGCCGGCGACCGAGGCGTCGAGCGAGCCTTGCTGGAGCGCCGTCATCACGTCGCCGGGCGACATGGCGACCGGCGTGGTGCCGAGCCGCTTGAACGATGCCGACTGGAACTCGGAAGCAAAAATCCGGATTTTCTTGCCCTTGAAATCGGCCAGATGGCGGATCGCGCTCTTGGCGACCACTTCGGAAGGTTCGGCATAGGCGACGGCGACGCCGTGCAGCCCCTTCTCGGCGCCGAGCGCGAGGTAGAATTTTTGCACCGCCGGATCGGCGGCAACGCGATGACCCTGAGCCGCGGAGGTCACGAGGCCAGGCGCCGCCAGCACCTCGAAACGCTCGTCGACGCCGACGAAGAACTCCGGCGGGATGACGGCGCACTGGATCGCGCCGAACTGCGTGCCTTCGATCTGGCGCGGGATCGCGCCGAGCTGGCTTGCCGGATAGACCTCGACCTTGATACGGCCGCCGGAATCCTTCTCGACGGCGGCGCCGTAGGCCTTGGCATAGATATCGAGCGCCGCATTGAGCGTCGGCGTCGTGATCTTCATCGTGAAGGTCTTGTCCTGCGCCTGCGCCGGCCCAACCGTCAGCGCCACCACAAGCGCGCCAGCGGCAGCCGCCGGACCGGCCTGCCATTGCCTGCACGAAAAGCTCATCTCGTCCTCCCTGTCGGTTCTTTGGTTGATTGGTTGTTTAGCGAGTTTCGCCGCGATCGCAAATCGACTACGGGTTGTCGGGGCTGCGGCTAAGCGTAGCCCGCATGAGCCAACGGGTCCGGCCCGAAGTGGCCGGCCCGATGACAGGCTCCGCGATATGCGGGTGGCCGGTTGAGAGCCTGGCCCCGGATATCGCTACGCTCATCCGGGCTACTCAGTCGGCACGCAACAGCGAGTGGCCGGTCATGTCCTTCGGCTTCGGCAATTCCATCAGCTCGAGCAAGGTCGGCGCGATGTCGGCGAGACGGCCTTCGGCGACCAGCGCGCGGTTGCGGGCGCCGAGCAGCAACAGCGGCACCGGGTTCGTGGTGTGCGACGTGTGCGGGCCGCCGGTTTGCGGGTCGCGCATCATCTCGCAATTGCCGTGATCGGCGGTGACGAGGAGCGCACCGCCGGATTTTTCGATTGCCTCCGCAATACGTCCGAGGCCCGCGTCGACCGTCTCCACGGCCTTGATCGCCGCCTCAAGGCTGCCGGTGTGGCCGACCATGTCTGGGTTGGCGTAGTTGAGAATGATCATGTCGTACTTGCCGGAATTGATCGCCCCGACAGCCTTGTCGGTCAGTTCCGTCGCCGACATTTCCGGCTGCAAGTCGTAGGTCGCAACTTTTGGCGAGGGCACCATGATGCGCTCCTCGCCGCGATAGGGCTCCTCGCGGCCGCCGTTGAGGAAATACGTCACGTGCGCATATTTTTCGGTCTCCGCCATGCGCAATTGGGTGCGGCCGGCATCCGCCACGACTTCGCCGAGGATGTGGGTGAGCGACTGCGGCGGGAAGATGGTCTGCATGAATTTGTCGAGCTCTTCCGAGTACTGCGTCATGCCGACGGCGACGGCAAAACGCACGACGCGCGGGCGCGGAAAACCGGAGAAATCCGGATCGAGCATGGCGCCCAGAATTTCTCGCACCCGGTCGGCGCGGAAATTGAAACACAACACGCCGTCGCCATCCTTCATGCCGCGATAGTCGCCGACCACCGCCGGGATGATGAACTCGTCGAATTTTTTGTTGGCGTAAGCCTCGGCGACAACAGCCGACGCATCGGGGAAGCGCGGCCCGTCGGCTTCGACGATGGCATTGTAGGCCTTCGCGACCCGCTCCCAGCGCTTGTCGCGATCCATGGCGTAGTAGCGGCCGCACACGGTGGCGATTGAAACGGATTTCGGCAGCGCCGCGATGAGGCGCTTGATGTCCTCGCCCGCCGATTGCGGCGGGGTATCGCGGCCGTCAGTGAACGCGTGCACGAGTGTCGGCACGCCGGCGTCGGCAAGAATCTTCGCCAGCGCCGCGGCGTGATCCTGATGCGAGTGCACGCCGCCGGGCGAAACCAGGCCGATGAGATGGCAAGTGCCGCCGCTCTTTTTGAGCTTTGCGATCAGCTTGACCAGCGCCGGCGCCTGCTTGATGTCGCCATTGGCGATGGCGCCGCCGATGCGCGGCAGATCCTGCATCACCACGCGCCCGGCGCCGATATTGAGATGGCCGACCTCGGAATTTCCCATCTGGCCGTCGGGCAGGCCGACGTCGTTGCCCGAGGTGCGCAAAAAGCCGTGCGGGCCGTCCTGCCACAGCCGGTCGAAGGTCGGCGTCTTGGCTTGGCGGATGGCATTGTCGGCGGGATCGTCGCGCCAACCCCAGCCGTCGAGAATCACCAGCATCACCGGCCGCCGCCGCTGCATTTTCTCGATCCTTCGCGTGTTGAAGGCCGGGTATTGCGGATTGCGGCGGCAGCGTCAATCAGCGCTGTTTCGTCATTGCCGGGCTTGACCCGGCAATCCATGGTGCAGCTCCGTATGCGCGGCAAGTCAGCATGGACCCCCGGGTCAAGCCCGGGGGTGACGAGGAGAAAGGGACTACGCCGCGGCCCCAACCTGCCCGGCTTCCCAGCCGAGCATGGCGCGCTTGCGGGTGATGCCCCAGTGATAGCCGGTGAGATCGCCCGACTTGCCGACGACGCGATGGCACGGCACCACGAACGACACCGGGTTCTTGCCGACGGCGGCGCCGACGGCGCGTGCGGCGGCCGGCTTGTGGATCTTGTTGGCAATATCCGAATAGGTGGTGAGGCGGCCCATGGGGATTTGCAGCAGCGTCTCCCACACGCGCACTTCCCAATCGGTGCCGATCAGCACCACGCGCAACGGCTTGTCCTGCTGCCATTGCGAGGAATCGAAAATGCGCCTGGCGATGGCTGCGGTGCGGGCGCTGTCCTCGACGTAGGCGGCCCGCGGCCAGCGGCTCTTCATGTCGGCGAGCGCGGCGCGCTCCTCGCCGGGATCGGCGAAGGCGAGGCCGGCCAATCCGCGCTCCGTCGCCATCACCAAAGCGCTGCCGAACGGCGACGGATGAAAGCCGAAGAAAACCGTCAAGCCTTCGCCGCCCGTTTTCCATTCGCCGGGCGACATCGCTTCGTGGGTCACGAACAAGTCATGCAGCCGGCCGGGGCCGGATAGCCCGACCTCATAGGTGGCGTCGAGCACGCTCGCGGAATCGCGCAGCAATTGCCGCGCGCCGTCGAGCGTCAACGCCTGCAAGAACGCCTTCGGCGTCAGCCCCGCCCAGCGGCGGAACAAATGGTGCAATTCCGTCGGCGTGACGCTGGCGGCTTCCGCAATGGCTTCGATCTCGGGCTGCTCGCGCCAGTGGCCGCGGATATGGCCGATGGCGCGGCGCACGACGTCGTAATCGGCGGCTGCCGCGGCCAGCGGCATCGGGTTTTGGATACGATCGGGTGACAACATGGGAGCCTCCATTGATTGCTCCCGATCTAGGCCGTGATCATCGCTCAAACCACCCGGTTTCTGTATTCCTTTTCCTCCCTGAAAGGGGGAGGTCTAAATGACGGTCCTCGTTGGGCCGCGCCGCGCCTCGCCCAGCGCCGCCGACAGCGCGGTGGCGAAACTCTTCTTCTCGTCGGCGCCCAAAAAGTTAGCGATCGACAGCCGCCGGCCGTGGGAGACCAGGAACAGCCGCTCGATGCCGAATTCCTCGTGCACGATGCGGTCGAGCCGCACCCAGACCGGATTGAGCGTCCATTCGCGCACCTCGCCGCGCTGACTGATCTTGCGCACGGTGAGTTCCGTGGCGGTCACCGTCACCTCTTCGTAGGCGCGGGCGCTTCGATAATTGGCGCGGAACGCCCAGTACACCAGCGCCACGTCGAGGCCGAAAAAGCCGAACACCGGCCAGGCGCCGAGCATCAGGAACACCATGCCGGCCGCGAAACTGATGCCGCCGATGCACAGCATGAAGATGAGAAAGCCGGTCGAGCTCAACGAGCGATGCGGCGTGATGATCGCCGAAAAGAGCGTGGGCTCGGCTGGCAGATCGCTGGTGTCGTCGTCCATGGCGGTTATTATACCGGCAAGATGGCGCGCAAAACACCCAAGCAAAAGAAGTCTCAGCAAAGATTGAAGGCCGCCCGCAAGGGCAAGGCGGCGCGTCTCAAAGGCCGCAAGGCGCAAGTGAAGGCCGACGTAAAGGCCGCCCACGGCGAACTGCCACAATGGACCAAGGCCGAGATCGAGGAAGCGTTCCGCCGTTTCGCCGCCGCCAATCCGGCGCCGCGCGGCGAGCTGCAGCACATTAATCCATTTACGCTTTTGGTCGCCGTCGTGCTGTCGGCGCAAGCGACCGACGCCGGCGTCAACAAGGCGACGCCGGCTTTGTTCGCGCTCGCCGATACGCCGGAGCAGATGGCAAAGCTCGGCGAAGCCAAGGTGCGCGATCTGATCAAGACCATCGGCCTGTTTCGCACCAAGGCCAAGAACGTCATCGGCCTTTCGCGCCAGCTCATCGAGAAACACGACGGCAAGGTCCCGCACGACCGCGAGGCGCTGGAAGCCTTGCCCGGCGTCGGCCGCAAGACGGCGAACGTGGTGCTCAACATCGCCTTCGGCGAGCCGACCATCGCGGTGGACACCCACATCTTCCGCGTCGGCAACCGCACCGGCCTCGCCGTCGGCAAGACGCCGCTCGACGTCGAGATGAAGCTGCTGGAAGTCGTGCCGGAGAAATACCGGCTGCACGCCCATCACTGGCTCATCCTGCACGGCCGTTACACCTGCGTCGCCCGCCGGCCGCTATGCGAGAAGTGCATCATCGCCGACCTGTGCAAATGGCCGGGCAAGACGGTGAATGCGCCGCCAGCCACCTAAACCTTGTTTCCCGGATGCAGTGCAGCGCGGAGCGCCGAAGGCGCGGAGTGATGCACTGCTGATCCGGGACCTTCGCTCGCTCGGAGTCTGCGGCGATCCCGGGTCTGCAGCGCAGCATTTCGCTGCGCTACATGCTGCGCTGCGCCCGGGAAACGTATTCAGTCGCCATGGCGTGCAACGCCGCGCGGTCGAGCTTGTTGGTCGAGGCGAGCGGCAATTCGTCGACGAACCAGACGAAGCGCGGGTGCTGGTAGGCCGGCGCATTGGCCAAGGCGAAGCGCTTGACCGCCTCGCCGTCGAGCGCGCGGCCGGGTTTCTTGATGACGAAGGCGACCGGTTTTTGGCCCTTGATGTCGTCGTCGATCGGCACCACCGCGGCCTGGGCGATGTCGGGATGGCGCTCCAGCATGCGCTCGACGTCGGCGGGATAAATATTCTCGCCGCCGGAGACGAACATGTCGTCTACGCGGCCGACGAAATAATGAAAACCGTCGGCGTCGCGGCGAAACACGTCGCCGGTGATGTAAAAACCGTCCGGCGTCAGCGGCGGCGCCACGTCGGGGCGGTTGTGATAGCCGAGCATCAGGGCCGGACATTTCATTTCCAGCACGCCCTGCGTGGTGTCGCGGTTATCGCCGTCCACGAGGCGCAGCGAAACTAAAGGATGCGGGTAGCCGACCGACAATTCGGGTTGCGGCAGACCTTTCGGATGCGGCCCGAATACCACCGGGCCGGCTTCGGTGGTGCCGTAAGCATTGGTGACGGAGGCCTGCGGCAGCCGCTCGTGCAGCGCCGCCATCAGCGCCGCGCTGACCGGCGCCGAGCCCATGCGCACGAATTCGACGCTGGACAGATCGGTTGCCTCGAGAGCCGCGGTTTCGCGCAGCATCATGGCGATCATCGGCGGCACCGCGGTGAGCCAGGTGCAGCGGTACTTTCCGATCGCCGCGATATAGGCGGGCGCGGAAAATTGCGGCAACAGCACGATGGTGGCGTGCGCCGCGCAGGCGAGCTTGGCCAGCGCCAGCGCGTTCATGTGGTAGAGCGGCGCGGCGACCAGATAGCGGTGACGATCGAGACCCGGCGCCAGCCGCGTCTCCACCACCCAGATGTGGCTTTGGTGCGAAAGCACGACGCCCTTCGGCCTGCCGGTCGATCCGGAGGTGTAGAGGAACATCGCCGGCTCATCTTGCGCCGGGATCACGGCGTGGAACGGGCCGGGGCCGGGATCGAGACATGCATCGAACGTCGCGCCGAATGTCACTCTGGCGATGTCGCCCGGACAATCCGCCGCGCGCGGCGCATCGCAGAAGACGAGCTTTGCGCCTGCATCGCGGATGATGAAATGAATGGTCTCGCGCGGGAATTTGAAATTCACCGGCACCGCGACGAAGCCGGCACGCATGATGCCGTAATAGGCCGCGATATATTGGGCGCGGTTGGCGGAAAGCAGCGCGATGCGGTCGCCGCGCTGCAAGCCGCGTTTGACCAGCGCTCGGGCGACACCGTTCGCCACCGCGTCGAGCTGGGCGTAGCTGAATTCGCGCGGGCCGCCCTCGCCGCCGAGGTCGACGATCGCGATCTTGTTCAGATCGCGATCGTGCCGGATGAGATCGCCGAGATTGGTGAAGCCGCTACGGATTGCGCGACTCCAAAAATGCGGCGAGCGCGATCAGGTCGCTGTCGGAGAGGTTCGCGACCACCGGCTTCATCAAAGCCACCGCGATGCCGACGCGCGTGCCGCTCTTGATGTCGTTGAGTTGGCGATACATGTAGGTCGCGGTGCGGCCGGTGATCGGCGGCACTTCGCCCATGCCGCGCAGGTCGGGGCCGTGACAGACGCCGCACGGCACGGTTTTGCCGTTGTCGCCGGTGGTGGCCAGCGTGTGACCGCGGGTGATGGCGCCCTCCGGCACGTTGTCGATGAAGCCGGAATGCGGATCGCGCAGTTTTGCCTCGGTCTCGTCCTTGGGCAGCACGATGATGCGGGTGCCGGTCGGCTCGGTCTCGTTGCCGTCGCTGGCGAAGCGCATGCCGCCGGCGCCTACAAAACTCTTCGGCACGGTGTCGGTCTCTTTCACGGTGTTGTAGCCGGCGGTCGGCTTGAGCTTGGAAAAGTAATCGGCGGCCGCCTTGATGTCGTCGTCGGACAGCACCTGCGCCATGGCGATCATGACGCCGGCGCGCGGATTGTTGCGCTCGCCGCGTTTGAACGCGTTCATCTGGCGAATGATGTAGTTCGCCGGCAGGCCGGCGAGGCTCGCGGATTCCGGATGGCCGTCGCCGGTCGGCAGATGGCATTGCGCGCAGGCGCGGCCGGCGGGTTTCGGTCCGCCATGGGCGACGATCTGCGGCATGGCCGGGTGCTCGTTGGGAAACCAGTCGGGCGGATTGAACGGATCGTCGATCTGCGCTTGCGTATATTGCTGCGAGCTGCCCGGCACCGATTTCTGCACCGTGTTATCGAGCTGGCCCGGCGGCGGCGTCACCGGATAGGCCCAGTCCGGCTGGTCGGCGGCAAGCGCCGCTGCCGACAGCGCCGCGGTCAAGGTGAGTCCGAGCATAACTTTCATGGTCGCTTCCTCTCAAGTTTCAAGACGTTTTTGGTTGAGCGGTCAGATAGGTGCCGCGGCCGCTGCAGATCAGCTTGCCGTCGAGGTCGAAGATATACGCCTCCGCGGTGGAAAATTGCGAGCCGGAACGGATGACCTTGCCGCGCATGATCAGATCGCCCGGCATGGCGACGCGATGATAATCGATGCGCATGTCGATCGTCGGCACGCCGCGGCCGGTCTGCTTGATCAGGGCAAAATCCGCCGCCAGATCCACCAGCGCGGCGAGAATGCCGCCGTGGGTGTAGCGACGCTCGATATTGACCACCCATTCCTCGCGCCATGTCGCCTTGATCTCGATGCTGTCATCGCCGACCGCGACAACCGTCAGCCCGAGCCACTGGTGAAACGGCGCGCGGGTGATGATGGCTTGGACTTGTTCGAGGGTAATGTCGCTCACGGTGTCACCACCACTTTGCCGATGACCTCGCGGTCCTGGATCAGGCGCAAGCCTTCGCGGGCTTGCTCGAGCGGCAGCACCTTGTCGATCACCGGCTTGATCTTGCCGGCGCCGATCAATTCCATCAGCGCGGCGAGATTGTCGTCGTAAAAACTGTTGGAGCCGATGATCTGCAATTCAAAGCTCCAGACATAGCGCAAATCTTCCTTCGGGTCGTAGCCCGCGGTGGCGCCGCAGACCAACAGCTTGCCGCCGCGCTTGAGGCAGCGCAGCGACGGCACCCAGGTGTCGCCGCCGGTAAAGTTGATCACCACGTCGACGCCGCCGTCGAAGCTGCGGCGTTGCGGCTTGCCGTATTTCTCCACCGCCCATTTCGACCAGTCGGTGCCGGTGTAGTCGATCACCTCGTCGGCGCCCATGGCTTTGAGCCGCTCAAGCTTTTCCGCGCTCGACGCGCAGGCGATGACCTCGGCGCCGAGCATCTTGGCCAAGAGCACGCAACCGGTGCCGACACCGCCCGAGGCACCCAGCACCAGCACCTTCTCGCCGGCTTTGACGGTCCCGTGGGTGATCAACATGCGATGCGCGGTGCCGTAGGCGACCGGCAGCGATGCTGCTTCCTCGAAGCTGACGCCCGCCGGCATGGCGACGAGCTGGTCGGCCGAGACGGCGCAATATTCCGCCATGCCGCCGTCGAGCATCTCGCCCATCAGGCCTTTCTTCTTGTTGACCGGATTGACCAGCACCCTGTCGCCGGCCTTCCAGCCGGTCACGCCGGCGCCGACCTCGGCGACCTCGCCCGCCATATCGAGGCCGATGATCACCGGCAGCGGCACCTTGATGCCCGGCATGCCGCGCACCGTGAACACGTCGTGGTAGTTGAACGAGGCCGCACGTACGCGGATGACCACGTGGCCGTCGCCGGCCTGCGGGGTCGGGTAGTCGTGCACGACTTCGAGTTCGTCGAGGCCGCCGTGCTTTCGCAGCACCAGTGCCTTCATTGTCCCTTGCACCGCTTGGTTCTCCGAAGTTCCGCGAGAGCGGACTGTCTTTATAAAGACCTGGCTGCGATTTGTAATCGGCTCGGCTAGAATGCCTGGCATAACGGCCGAGATGACGTTCGGCGGGCGACAGAGCAATGCGTAATTGCGGCGAGCGGCTGCAGGCGGTCGAATATACCCGTGGCGTGGCCGCCTTCATGGTCATGTGGTTTCACTTCACGTATCTCCTGCCGGACGGCGTGCTGCGCGCTTCGGGCCTCTACGGTTATCTCGGTGTCGAGGCCTTCTTCGTCATTTCCGGATTCATCATTCCCTATTCCATGGACCTGCGCCATTACCGGCCCGGCAGGGACAGCTGGACGTTCATCGGCCGCCGCATCATCCGGCTGGAGCCGCCCTATGTGATGTCGGTCTTGCTGATCCTTTGCGTGCCGTATCTGGCCGGGCTCACGCCGTGGTTCGACGGCGGCATGACCGCGCACGATGTCTATCGCGCCGCGCTGCATCTGTTTTATCTCGTGCCCTGGGCCGGGGAAGACTGGTTCAGCGCCGTCTATTGGAGCCTGGCGATCGAGTTTCAGTATTATTTCCTCGTGCTCGCGGCCGCGCCGGTTTTGCTCTACCGGAAAAATCTGTGGCCGCAGCGCGCGTTTTTCCTCGTCGTCGTGGCGGCCGGTTACGGCAGCGGCGAAAGCCGCCTGGTCTTTATGTATCTGCCGGTGTTCGGCTTCGGCTTTCTGCAATTCCTGTTCATGCGGCGCGGCATGGCGCTGTGGGAAGCGCTAAGCTGGGCGGCGGCGTTCGCGGCCGTCACGTTCACCCAAGACGGCACCTGGATGATCGGCGCCGTCATTGCGCTGGTGGCCTTGAATGCGCCGTGGCCCGCCCGCTGTGTGCCGCTGTTGTTTCTGGGCACCGCCTCATATTCGGTCTATCTGCTGCACGGCGCTATCGGCTTCAGCGTCGATAATATCTTGAGCCGCATTGCAGGATTCCCACCGACCTTGGAGCTACTCGTGCAGATTGCCGCGACGCTTGCGCTTGCCACGGTGTTTTGGTGGATGATTGAACGGCCATCGACGCTGCTGTCGAAGAAATTCGGCCAGGCCGCCCGGCCGTTGCCGGCGACATTCGCGCCGAGCGCCGCGGGCCCCTGACCGATCGAGCCTGCGGCCTGATTGCACTTGCGCGCCGGGCTCATTAGCTTGCCGGGCCAGATCAAGGGAAGGCAAGCTTTATGCAGGAGAATTTCCGCCAGTTCCTCGACCGCCTGCGGCAGAACGGCGAGCTTGTCGACCTGCACCAGGCGGTCGACATCCGCCATATCGCGACGCTCGTCGATCAGGCCAAGACCGCGCTCTATTTCCACAACGTCATCGGCTACGACATGCCGGTGGTGTCCGGCATCATCCGCTCACGCGAGCGCGCCATGATGGCGCTCGGCGCCGAGACTTATCGCGAGATCGAGGACAAGCTTTCTGCCGCGATCGCCAAGCCTATTCCGCCGAAATACGTCAAAACCTCGCCGGCCCGCGAGGTGACGCTCGTGGGCGACGACGTCGATCTCTACAAGCTGCCGATCCCGATGTCGTCGATCTATGACGGCGGGCCGATGATCACCGCCGGCGTCGTCATCGCGCGCGATCCGGAGCTCGGCTTCAATTCCGGCATCTACCGTTTCATGGTCAAGGAAAAGGCGCTCACCGGCATCGATCTCGTCACGCCGAACAACATGCGGCTGTTCGTGCAGCGCGCGCTCGAGCGCGGCGAGCCGCTGCCGATCTCGATTTCGATCGGCACCCATCCGGTCGAGATCACCGGCTCCGGCTATCGCGCGCCGCTCGGCGTCGACGAGATGGCGATCGCCGGCGGCATCCGCGGCGAGCCGGTGGCGCTGGCGCCGTGCCAGACCGTCGACGTGCCGTATATCGCCGACGCCGAGATCGTGCTCGAGGCCGAAGTGTTGCCGACCGGGTGGACTTATCCCGAAGGAAGGTTCGGCGAGTTCACCCGCCTGATGGGCGGTCTGCACTGGAATCCGCAGGTGCGCATCAAGGCGATCTCGATGCGCAAGGACGCGATCTATTACAATCTGCATATGCCGTGGGAGAACACTTGGCTCGCGGCGCCGACGCGCTACGCCACCATCCGGGCGGCGCTGCGCACCGCCGGCGTTCAGGTCAAGGACATCAATGTCACGCTCGGCGGCTGCGCCTTCTGGCACGCGGTGATCTCGATCAAGAAGCAGCCGGGCGAGGGCAAGAACGCGCTGCTTGCCGCGTTGTCGGTGATGGATCTCAAACACGTCGTCGTGGTCGACGACGACATCGACGTCAACGATCCGACCGAGGTGGAATGGGCCATCGCCACCCGCGTGCAGGGTGATCGCGATGTTATGATTGTTTCAAACGCGCGCGCAAAGCCGCTCGATCCGAGCCTGCCGCAGGGCTACGGCGTGGTGCCGACCGGCGCAAAGGTCGGCATCGACGCCACCATTCCGGAAAACATCCCCCGCGAATATTACGAGCGCATCACTTATGCCTATGCCGACCGCGCCAGGATCGACGACTATGTGGGCGGCAAGAAGGACGCGGCCGGCGAGGCCGGCGACGAGGCGGCGGTGGCGGCGCTCGGCGCCGAGATAGTGAAGGTCATCGCCAAGGAGCCGCTCTACTTCACCGACATCGCGGAAAAATTCGCGCGTTACGACTTTAATACAATCGCCCGCGCCATCGGCCATCTGCATGCGACGGAAAAGCTCTGGCAGGACCCGCGCGGCCGGCTGTGCGTGCGCGGCTCGGAGTTCGCAGCCAAGCCGCCGCGAAAATAATTTTCCGTCCCCGCGAGCGGGGGCGGATGCGGAGCACGTCGGACATATTGACGAAACGGGACACAGCGCCCACTTAAACCTCCGCATGGGTGTGACCGACCATAGTTGACGGCTTTTGCCGCAACCCCGCTGAAGCGCGGCGTTGCGCCGGGCGCAATTTTGCGTCCGGAGGCGAAAGCGTGTCATGCCCAATCTCAAGCCCTACCGGACCAAGGCCCAAAAGGCCGAGGCGCGGCGCACCGCCCGCAAAGCTGCGGACGGCGCTTGGCGCAGCGATGCGCCGTTCTGCCTGCATGGCCAGCAAGGCGAATGGTACTGGGACGCAACCCATAAAGTGCCGGTGCGCGAGCCGCGCCGCGCGCGGCGCAAGGACGCCGCGGAGTAACAGGCGAATGGCGCCGCGCCGTGTGCGCGCGGCGCCATTTCGTTGTCAGCGTTTCACAGGACGGTCGCTTCGCGCTCGGCGAGCTTGTCGCGCAGCGCCTTGTTCTCGGCTTCGAGCTCCATCATGCGGGCGCGAACCGGCGCCAGCGCCGCGGCGATCTCCGCTTCGGTGAAGCGCGGCGTGATGTGCTGCGCGCAATTCCAGTCGAAGGCGTCGAGGTGGAACAGCATGACGCGCTCCGGCTTCGCCCCGTAGCCGGGCGTCGCCACCGCGGCGGCCAGCGCCGGATCGTCGTCGAGGCTCTTGATCTCGACATGGGCGTAGATCTTGAGCCGCCGGCGCGTCGGATAATCGACCATGATCAGCGCCACGCGATTGCCGGCCTTGAGGTTGCCGACGCTGATGTACTGGGTGTTGCCGCGGAAATCGGCAACGGCGAGCGTCTTGTCGTCGAGCACGCGGATGAAGCCGGGCGGGCCGCCGCGGTGCTGCACATAGGGCCACCCGGTCTCCGAAACCGTCGCCATGTAGAAGCTGTCGCGCGCGGCGATGAAGGCCGTTTCCGACTCGCGGAAACGATCGAAGGTCCGGTCGCCCGAAAAATTCGACCAGCGGTCGGCGCTGCCGTTTTCCCGCTGCGCTTGCTTTACGCTCGGGGTGCCTGCGATATCGAGAAAGCCGTGGGGCATGGCCGCGCCTCCATGAACGACAACAAAAATAGCACCTATCGGAAACGGCAATAATCCGATAGATTCGATAATATTTCTCTCGAAAAATGAGAGGGCGCCGTGGACCGTCTCGAAGCCATGTCGATTCTGGCCGCCGCCGTCGACACCGGCAGCTTCTCGGCGGCGAGCCGCAAGCTCGGCGTGCCGCTGCCCACGGTGAGCCGCAAGGTGGCGGAGCTCGAGAAGCACCTCAAGGCAAAACTCCTGGTCCGCTCGACGCGCAAGCTCGCCTTGACCGACGCCGGCGCGAGCTATCTCGCGGCATCCAAGCGCATCCTCGAACAGGTCGACGACGCCGAAGCCGCCGCGGCTGGCGAATACAGCACTCCGCGCGGCGAGCTCGTCATCACGGCGCCGATCGTGTTCGGCCGGCTGCACGTCTTGCCGGTGGTCTGCGATTTTCTGGCGCGTTTTTCCGACATCGACGTGCGCATGGTGCTGTCGGACGGCAATGTGAGCCTGATCGACGATCATATCGATCTCGCGGTGCGCATCGGCGCGCTGCCGGATTCGAGCATGATGGCGACCCGGGTCGGCGCGGTGCGGCGCGTCGTCTGCGGCAGCCCGGGCTTTTTCGCCGCGCACGGTACGCCGAAAAAACCGGAAGACCTCGCCGGCCTGCCCTGCGTGACCTTCGCCGGCACCGCCAGCAGCACATCCTGGACTTTCGCGCGCGGCCGCGGCCCGGCGCGGCCGGTGCAGGTTCGCGCGCGCCTTGCCGTCAACACCGCCGAAGCGGCGCTTGATGCCGCCATCAAGGGCATCGGCCTGACGCGCGTGCTGTCCTATCAGGCCGCGCGCGCCGTGCGCGACGGCAAGCTGTGCATCGTCTTGCAAAAATTCGAGCCGGCGCCGATGCCGGTCAGCCTGCTCCATGCCGGCCAGGATCTCGTCGCGCTCAAGATTCGCAGCTTCCTCGATTTCGCGGCGCCGCGCCTGCGCAAAGCGCTGAGCGTCCGCTAGCGGGTCACATTCGCCTGCTCACAGGATGAACGGCACCAGCATCTTCGTTCGTCGCATATATGCCGGATACTGTTGCGGGAATTGCTCCATCATGAGCTTCTCTTCTTTCCGGGCGCTGTACACGAAATAGAGTCCGAAAAGAACGAGCGGTATCGACCAGAACGGTGTCACACCGATTGCGGAGCCGAGCATGGCGATCAGCATGCCGGTATAAATCGGATGGCGCACATAGGTGTACGGACCGCTGGTGACGAGCTCCGGATTCTCCTTCCGCGACATCGGCATGCCCCAGTTGCGTCCGAGATAGGCGCGGGCCCAGATTGCGAGCCCAATGCCGAGCGCACAAAGCACGACGCCGACGACACCCATCAGCGCGCTGGAGCCGGCCGCATAGGTCAGCGCGTTCCGCATCGCCTGGCGAAAGACCGGAAGACGCAGCGCCAACAGGATGAGCACGAGCACGCCGACGCGCAATCCGATTTCCCTGGACCAGAAGCGCGCGCCGATATTCTTCTTCGCGCCTAGGGCCATGGCGGCCCAGTACACGACGAATATGAGCCAGCATGCGGCGATGAGCCGGGAATAGATCGTCATTGCCGTATAGATAGTCATTGCCGGCGATTTGCCAGCGACGCTGCGTGCTGACCCGTTGGCTCACGCAGGCCCGCCTGAAGGCTATTGGCGTCGCCGATCCGCAACCTTATCTGTCGGCAAGGGATGGCGGGGTGCGTTCGGGCCACACGGCCCAGCCAGGAGAAACCAGGATGCCGAGCATGGCAAAAATTGCGTTTGCCGCCGCAATCGTTCTCAGCACGGCCGCAACGGCGTCGGCCGCGACCGAGCATCGCGCTCGCGGACATGCGGCGATCTACAACGCCGCGCCGGCGATCATCAGCGACGCGTGTCAGCCGGTGGGCCCGCCGTGCCGCACGCACCCGGACGGCTGGTAACGGGCCGTAGCCCGAACGGAGCGGCTGTTCTATCTTCATCGCTCTTGTCACAGCCGCCAGGATACCGGGAGCACGCCATGTCACCGTCACGTTTCGCCGCCATCGGCGGCGCGCTCATTGTCGCCTTGCTCGGATCGCCGTCCGTCGCCGATGTCATTTCAGATTGGAGCACGGCGGTTGCGCCGCCGCCACCGGAGCTGAAAGAGGTCACGGTCGAGCCGGCGACCACGGCGCTGTTGTTGCTCGACATCATGAAAGCCGGCTGCACCGCGCGCCCGCGCTGCGTCGCCGCGATGCCGAATATCATACGCATGCACGATGCAGCGCGCGCCCACGACATGGTGGTCTGGTACAGCCTGGTCGGCTCGAACGGCAAGGCGACGCCCGACGACGTCATGGATCCGGCGATAAAACCGCGCGCCGGCGAATGGTACCGCCAGGGCGGGCCGGACAAGTTCCTGGGCTCCACGCTCGAGCCGACGCTCAAGCAGGCCGGCATCAACACCGTGATCATCTGCGGCAACTCGTTCCAGGGCGCCACCGTCGGCACGTCACAGGAAGCGGTGCAGCGCGGCTACAAGGTCATCGTTCCGGTCGACTGCTCGGCGGGCGAGACCGTCTATCACGAGCAATACGCGGCGTTTCAGCTCGCCAAAGGCGGCCCTGTGGGCATCACCAGCAATGTCACGTTGACGCGCAGCACGATGATAAAGTTTCAAGGCCCCTAGTCCTTGGGATGGGTTGAGCCCTTGCGAAACCCATCATCTGCCGGCGTGAATTCCTTGGTATCGCAACGCCTGTCGTCGGAACGCCGCTTCGAGCCAGGCCCTTGGCTCCATTGATCCGACGCGCTGCCTAAGCATTTCGCTGCAAAAAAACAAAGCGTGACGCGCGGCAGCCGCAGCCGATGAAGAACCGCTTTGCCTTGTCAACAAAACCGATTTGCGCAATACTACCTGCGGAAGTCTATATGATTAAATTCAACCAAGGAGATTCTTTATGGCTGAAGCTGCACACGTCCCCGGCGCGTATGGTCCCTTTAAGCCTGTGGACGCGACTACCAAAGATATATTTGAGAAAGCAATGAAAGGTCTTTTAGGAGTGGGCTACACGCCGCTGATTGTCGCGTCGCAAGTCGTCGCTGGCACCAATTATCTCTATATGTGCAATGCGCAAGTCGTTGCTCCCGGCACGGCGGCTTATCCGGTAGAAGTGATTATTTTCCAACCCTTGAATGGGCCGCCGGTTCATACAACTATCAAACGCGTTCCGTGAGTTCTAAAAACCGGTCCGCTCTCCCATGAAGCAGGCGTAGTCCGGATTTCGCATTGCTCCATCCGGCCTACGCTCGCGACCTGCCTCAGCGCGCCCTGACGCGAACCGCCGCGACTGCCAGTCTCGGCTGCAGAGTCGCCGGCTGCATGAACAGCCATTCGAAATAAGTGGTGGCGCGTTCGCACTTCGGCGGCGGCGGGACCGAGAAATGGTCGCGGCACTGTTTCGAGCAATAGGGCCGCTTGCCGAACAAGCCGCGGCGGTGGGAGACGAGGCCGATGCTGTGATTGCAGGTGGGGTTGGCGCATTTCATGACACTCTCCTGCGGCATTCGATGGCGTCCGAACCGTGGACCTATGGGTCTGACAGTCGGCGCGGGCGGAGGTTCAAACGCGTTGGCGTTTCGCGGCGATAGGAATTTATACTTGACAACAGGTCTATATTCCCATAAAAGGCGAATCATTCGCTCAGTAAGGACGCCAGCTGGTGATTCCGGTTGGCAGGAGCGAAAGCGGCTCCCGCGGGCGTGGCCTCATCAGCTGCGCTCCCGGGCGACTCCGGCGGATACGCCCGTCCGGCACTACGACCGGTACTGCGGGGCAACCCGCTGCACTTGGGGACGGCCGGGAGCGGGTAACGCCCGCTCCTACCTAGTTCCGTCCCAGGAAGCGCGTAGCTGGAGTTGAGCGGCGGCGTTCGGTCGCTGCCGCAAGCGCCGCGGTGGAACGCCGACAGACGAGCGCGCTGCGCTTCAGCGCGCGCCGGGCCCGAAGCGCGGGCGAGTGGCGACATTCGTTCGCGTGGCACGGTCAGTAACCCCTGCGTCTGTCGGCGCTCCGCCTCCTTACATTTTCTTCCGTAGCCCGGATTGAGCAGAGCGAAATTCGGATCGTCGTTTCTTTCTTGGGAATTTATCTGCATCCGCCCCCGCGATAGCGGAGGGGGACCACTGGAGTTCGCGCAGCGAGCGAACCGTGGTGGAGGGGGCGCGTGACTCGCCCCGTTGTCGTCGTTGAAGAACGGGCTCGTATGCCCGAGTAAATTTAGAACGCCTGCGTTGCGTGGAGGTCTGCGCCCCCTCCACCACCCTGCTTCGCAGGGTGGTCCCCCTCCCCCGCTATCGCGGTGGCGGATGGGAGTGCGCCATTCGCGTATGAACAAAAAATTGGAGATCCTAATCATGCCATCACGCAAAAAACTTTCCGACCAACCGGGCTACCTCAAGCGGCGCACGTTCGAGCAGGGGCGGGCGGAGGTCGATGCGGCGCATATCGCGACCAGCCGGCTGTACTGCGACGCGCTTCACCTCTGGCGCCGCTGCGCGCGGCCGGCGTGCCGGCGACATCGCTGTTGTCTCGGCGAGCCGACCAGCTGCTTCGTGCGCGGCCTGCCCACTGTGCCGCCGGCGCGACGACTCGAGGCGCAAAAAGAGGTGATTACAGGCGGCCCCCGGCGCATCGCGCCGGCAACGCATATCGAATGGACCGTGCGTCGCAGCACGCTCAAGCAGATCGTTTCGTGGGGATTTGGCTGAGCGCGGGCGAATCATTCGCTCGCATAAGCGCGTCGCGCATAAATGATCAGCGCGACCGCGGCATTGGCGACGACCAAGGCCGCGGGCATGACGCAGGTGGCGATTGTGAGATTACCCATGGCGAAGAACGCGGGCACGAACTTGATGCTGTTGAGCGAGAACGTCGTGATGCTGTCGGAGTGCGGGCGCTGCCAGGCCTTTGTCACCGTCGGCCCAAAGCCGAGCACGCTGACGATGGCCGCGAGCACCGCCGAGGTCGTTGGTTGGCGCGACAAAAGATAAAATATGAAGATGACCGCCGCGGCGACCAGGAAGGCCCATTCGTACCAGGGGAAGGCCCGCTCGCCGCGCCAAAAGCTCATCAGGCACAGCAGCAAACACACGACCGCGGTGATGCCCATGACCCAGCTGCCGGCGCCGGCCGCTTCATCGCGCTGCACGAGATAAGCAGTGCCGGTGAGGATGCCAAAAATCAGCCAAGACAGCGGATGCGGCCGCGCCTCGCCGCGCAGCGTCTGCCAGACGTAGATGCCGTAGGCGACGAGCGTGATGGCGACGGCGAGCGCGCCCATCGCGTCTTTGAAGGTGAGAGTCACTTCATCCGCCCCCGCGATAGCGGGGGAGGGGGCACAGGCGGCCTCCGGCCGCCGTTCTTGACGAAAAGAACGCCGACGCGAAGCGTCGGCTGTGCCGAAGGGCGGTGGAGGGGGCGCAGGCGGAGAGGAATCAAAATTGTTGCCGACGAATCTCTAGCGACTTGCTTCTTACAATCTTTCTTAGCTGATCGCATCCGCGGCTCAGGCGCCCCCTCCACCACGCTGCCGGCGCAGTGTGGTCCCCTCCCCCGCTATCGCGGGGGCGGAGATTATTATTCCGCGGCGGCCTTGGCCGCGCGTTGCGGCAGGCGCTCGCGGAAGTGCGGCAAGATCTCCTCGGCGATCGCCGTCATGTTGGCGCGCGCCATCTCGTTCGGCATAGTGCCGAACTGGGTTTTGGTCAGCGACGTGTTGAAGCCGGCGAGGTCCTGATACTCGGCGAGCTTTTCGCGCACCGTCTCGGGGCTGCCGATGATCACCACGCCGGAGGCGATGAGGTCTTCGATCGAGGCCGTCTTGCCGGTGACCTTGACGGCGCGCACGCGCTTCATCGAGGCAGTGTCGGTGTAGCCCGGCGGCAGCAGCATTTCGGTCGGCATCTTCAAAAGATAATTCACCAGCGCTTCGAGATGCGGCTTGGCCTCTTTCACCGCCTTCTTGTCGGTGTCGGCGACATAGATGGTGTTCGACCAGGCGAGCTGGTCGGGCGAGGCCTGATAGCCGGCCTTGTCTGCTTCGTCGCGATAGAGCTGAAAGAATTTCGCCACCGCGGCGATCGGGCTGAGCGTCTGGCAATAGGTGTAACGCATCTTCGCCGCCCAGCGGATGGTCGAGCCGGAGCCTTGCGACGGAATCCAGATCGGCGGATGCGGCTTCTGATAGGGCCGCGGCCACGGATTGACGTAGCGGAACTGATAATGTTTTCCGGAATAGGAAAACGGCCCGGGCTCGGTCCACGCGCGCACGATCAAATCGTGCGCCTCGGCGAAACGCTCCTGGGAAGTGGCCGGATTGATGCCGGTGGCGTGATACTCGGCGCCGATGCCGCGCACGAAACCGGCGATGATGCGGCCGCGGGTGAGATTGTCGAGCATCGCGTATTCTTCGGCGATGTTGAGCGGATTGTTCTGCAGCGGCAGCGCGCGGCCCAGAATGGCGATCTTGGCGTGCTTGACGCTGCGCGCCAGCGCGCCGGCGAGCACGCCGGGGATCGGCATCATGCCGTAGGCGGTCTGATGATGCTCATTGAGGCAGACGCCGTCGAAGCCGAGCTGGTCGGCGAACTCCATCTGGTCGAGATAGTCGTGATAGAGCTCGGCGCCGAGCTCCGGATCATAGTGGCTGTTGGAGAACGTCACCCAGGCCGAGCCGTTCTTGGCGATGGCGTCGAGATCGACGTGCGCATACGGCATCAGGTGGAAGTTGAAGAACTTCATGGTGCGATCCTATGCGGCCTTCTTGCGCGCGCCCAAGAAAGTTTCCAGCGCGGCGACGAAGGCGTCCGGCTTCTCGATCTGCGGGACGTGACCGCATTCCGGCACGATCACCACTTTGGCGCCGGGGATCGCCTTTTGATAGGCGAGGGCGTGCTCCTTCGGGAACATGCGGTCGTGGTCGCCCCAGATCAGCAAGGTCGGCACGTCGATGCGGTGCAGCCATTTGGGCAGATTCGGGTCGTGGCCGCGCGGCTGCCACGTGATCTTGGCGACCGTGGTGCGGTTCTTCAGCGTGACGTCTTCCAGCTCCGGCCGCAGCGCACGCGCTATGATGTCGTCGGCTTTTTTCTGGTCGTAAAAGAAGTCACGCAGCCTTTGCTCGTCGCTGCGCAGGAACGGATCGAGTTGCTCGACGCCGGCGACATAAAGGCCAGCGGCGCCGGCCAGCGTCAGCGAGGCCAGGCGTTGCGTGCTGCGCACGGCAAGCTCGGTGGCGATCCAGCCGCCGAACGACAGCCCGACCAGGTTCACATCTTTGAGTTTCAATTCGTCGAGCACGTCGAGATAGAAATAGGCGAGGTCGTGGATGTTATCGAGCCAATCCGGCGTGTCGGATTCGCCAAAGCCCGGATGTTCCGGCGCGATGACGTCGAACTTTTGCGCCAGCTGCTGCATGAACGGCAGGACATTCGCGCCGGACGCGCCATGCAAAACAACGAGCGGGCTGCCGGCCCCGCCACGCATCAGCCGGATGCGGCAGCCTCGGACCGCAAGCACCGACGTCGAAAAATCCACCATGGGGGAAGCTTGGAGATTGCCAGCGAAGGCGTCAAGGCGGTCTCCGTCATTCCGGGGCCGCGCGCAGCGCGGAACCCGGAATCCATAACCACGGGCGGTGATTATGGATTCCGGATTTGCCGCTTCGCGGCAATCCGGAATGACGGGCTAAAACAAGAAATAACGCTGCGCCATCGGCAAAACTTCCGCTGGCGCGCAGGTCAGCAATTCACCGTCGGCGCGCACCTCGTAGGTCTCCGGATCGACCTCGATATCGGGCGTGGCGTCGTTATGGATCATGCTTTTTTTCGAAATCTTGCCGCGGGTATTTTGCACCGCGTAAAGCTCCTTCTGGATGCCGAGCTTTTTGCGCAAGCCCGCCTGCACCGCGGCCTTCGAGGCGAACACCACCGACGACGCGGTGCGGGCGCGGCCGAAGGCGCCGAACATCGGCCGGTAATGCACCGGCTGCGGCGTCGGGATCGAGGCATTGGGATCGCCCATCGGCGCGGCGACGATGGAGCCGCCCTTGATGATGCAATCGGGCTTGACGCCGAAGAACGCCGGCGACCACAGCACGAGGTCGGCGAGCTTGCCCTTCTCCACCGAGCCGATGAGTTTCGACACGCCATGGGCGATCGCCGGGTTGATGGTGTATTTGGCGACGTAGCGCTTCACCCGCGCGTTGTCGTTGTCGCCTTTTTCCTGCAGCAGGCGCCCGCGCTGTTTCTTCATCTTGTCAGCGGTCTGCCAGGTACGGATGATGACTTCGCCGAGCCGGCCCATGGCTTGCGAGTCCGACGACATCATCGACAGCGCGCCGATGTCGTGGAGAATGTCTTCCGCCGCGATGGTCTCCTTGCGGATGCGGCTTTCGGCGAATGCCAAATCCTCGGCGATCGACGGATCGAGGTGATGGCACACCATCAGCATGTCGAGATGCTCGTCGATGGTGTTCTTCGTATAAGGCCGCGTCGGATTGGTCGACGACGGCAGCACGTTTTTCAACCCGGCGACTTTTATGATGTCGGGCGCGTGGCCGCCGCCGGCGCCTTCGGTGTGGAAGGCATGAATGGTGCGGCCCTTGAACGCCTTGATGGTGTCCTCGACGAAGCCGGATTCGTTGAGCGTGTCGGTGTGGATCATCACCTGGATGTCGTAGTCGTCGGCCACCGAGAGGCAGCAGTCGATCGCCGCCGGCGTCGTGCCCCAGTCCTCGTGCAGCTTCAGCGCGCAGGCGCCGGCCTTGATCATTTCCTCGAGCGCCGCCGGGCGCGACGCATTGCCTTTGCCGGCGAAGCCGAGATTGACGGGGAAATCGTCCGCCGCCTGAATCATGCGCGCGAGGTGGAATGGGCCGGGCGTGCAGGTGGTCGCGAATGTGCCGTGCGCCGGGCCGGTGCCGCCGCCGAGCAGCGAGGTGACGCCCGACATCAGCGCCTCGTCGATCTGCTGCGGGCAGATGAAATGAATATGAGTGTCAAAACCGCCGGCGGTGAGGATCTTGCCTTCGCCGGCGATCACCTCGGTGCCGGGCCCGATGACGATGGTGACGCCGGGCTGGATGTCCGGATTGCCGGCTTTGCCGATGGCAAAAATCTTGCCGTGCTTGAGGCCGACGTCGGCTTTGACGATGCCCCAATGGTCGAGGATCAGCGCATTGGTGATGACGGTGTCGACCGCGCCTTGCCGGTTGGTGATTTGCGATTGGCCCATGCCGTCGCGGATCACCTTGCCGCCGCCGAATTTCACCTCCTCGCCGTGGATGCAAAAATCCTTCTCGACCTCGATGATGAGATCGGTGTCGGCAAGCCGCACCCTGTCGCCGGTCGTCGGGCCGAACATGTCGGCGTAAACGGCGCGGCTCATGGTCGACGGCATGACATTCTCCGCATGTGATGGGCCCGCATGAGATCAATCCCCAAAGTTATCCCCAATCGGCTCCCGCCTGTTTGCAGGCACGCTTTAACTTGCGACCCGTCCTCGGTGCGCTATCATCATTGTCAGATCGCTCGCGTTTGGTTCTGCCGGATGTGAGGATCGCCAAGGTCGGATCGGCCTGGGTGCGAGGCGGCTATCAGCAGCGCACCACGTGGTAGATTTGATCCTGGTTCCCAGCAGCGGATAGCAGCGCTGTGAACGTGACGGGCGGGCGCAAGCTCGCCCGTCATGATTCTTACCGTCGCGTTCCGCCGCCGCGTCATTTCTTCAGCTTCCCCATGATCGCCTGGCGAAAACCGTAAACGGTGCGCGCGCCCGAAACCTCGACCAGCGTCACCTCGCGGCTTTGGCCCGGCTCGAAGCGCACCGCGGTGCCCGCCGCAATATCGAGGCGCATGCCGCGGGTCTTTACACGATCGAATTGCAGCGCCGGATTGGTCTCGAAGAAGTGATAGTGCGAGCCGACCTGGATCGGCCGGTCGCCGCTGTTGGCGACGGTGAGCGTCAACGTTTTGCGGCCCTTGTTGAGCTCGATTTCGCCGGGTTTTATGAAATATTCACCGGGGATCATCGCCACCTCATCGGATCGGTTCGTGCACGGTGACGAGCTTGGTGCCGTCGGGAAACGTCGCCTCGACCTGGATTTCAGGAATCATTTCGGCAATTCCCTCCATCACCTGGGCGCGGCTGATGACGTGAGCGCCGGCTTCCATCAATTCGGCGACGGTGCGCCCGTCGCGCGCGCCTTCGACGATGAAGTCGGAGATCAGCGCGACCGCTTCGGGATGGTTGAGCTTGACGCCGCGCTCGAGCCGCCGCCGCGCCACCATCGCCGCCATGGCGATCAACAGCTTGTCTTTCTCGCGCGGCGTGAGCTGCATGGCGCCCTTTCAGTTCAGCCACAGCCGCGGCAATGGCGCGGCATCGAGCGCGGTGAGCACGGCAACGAGACCGCGGCGCAGCGCTGCGCCGTCACTCGCAACCAGGCGCGCCACGACGAGGCCATTCCAAGCCGATATGCCGACTTCGCCGGCAAAATGGTCCTGCATGGCGCGGACCGCAACCGCATCGGCGTCGTTGCCGGGATATTTGATGACGCTTGCAACGGCCACGCCGCCGTTTGCGACGGCGCGTTGCGCCAGGCGTCGCGCAATATCGCCCTCGAGACTCAGCGTCTCGGCGAACACCAAGGCGCCGCCGACACGCAGGCGCCAGCGGTCGAAAAATTGACCCTGCGCCACGGCTTCGCCCATGGCGGAACGGCCGAACACCGCGGCTTCCGCCAACAGCAGATTGGCGTCGCGGGCGAGAGCGATATCGATAGTGCGCCGCAGCCGCGCTTGATCGAACATGATCGTTTCCTGTGGCAGCCACGCCAACGCGCCACCGGGACCGACGTCGAGTTTTACGCCGATGTCCGTGTCCGGCCCGAGCGAGCGGTAGATTTTCTCCGCCGCGGCGGTGGCGACGGAAAGCCGCGCGCCGGCGCCGACTTTGATGTCGACGTCGAAGCGGTCGCCGCCGGTCATGCCGCCCGCGGTATTGACGATGACAGCTTCCAGCGCGGTTTTGCTATTACCGTTCGGAAAGCGCACCCGCAGCGAGCCGGCTTCGTGGACTCTCCCGCGCCGGCTGCCACCAAGCCCCGCTGCGACGGTGAACGCGACCGTTCCGACGGCGCGATTGCCGGCGAAGATCTCGTTGCGTAGCGGCGCGCTCCCCAGCATCGGATCGCCTATCAAAAATCGAGCATCAAATCGCCATGGCGCGCTTGAGCGCGCCCTCGTCGAGATCGTCGCGGTTGCAGGAATAGACGACGGCGCCGCGGTCCATGACGGCGAAATGGTCGCCGAGTTCGCGGGCAAAGTCGAGATATTGCTCGACCAGCACGATGGCGATCTTGCCGAGCGAGCGCAGGTAGGTGATGGCGCGGCCGATATCCTTGATGATCGACGGTTGGATGCCTTCGGTCGGCTCGTCGAGCAGGAGCAGCCGCGGCCGCATCACCAGCGCGCGGCCGATGGCGAGCTGCTGCTGCTGGCCGCCCGAAAGGTCGCCGCCGCGCCGCCGCAGCATGGATTCCAGCACCGGAAACAGCGAAAACACATCGTCCGGTACGCTGCGCTCGTCGCGCGGCAGCGGCGCAAAGCCAGTGCGCAGATTTTCCTCGACCGTGAGCAAGGGAAAGATTTCGCGCCCCTGCGGCACATAGGCAATGCCGCGCCGCGCCCGCTCCGGCGGCTTGAGCGCGGTGATGTCGTTGCCTTCCCAGGTGATGGTGCCGCGGCTCACCGGCTGCTGGCCGGCCAGCGCGTCGAGCAAGCTGGTCTTGCCGACGCCGTTCCGGCCAAGCACGCAGGTGACCTTGCCCGGCTCGGCCTTGAGCGAAACCGCCCGCAGCGCCTGCGCGGCGCCGTAGTGCAGATCGATGGCTTGCGCGTCCAACATGATCATATTCCCTGACGCATGATCTTTTCCGAAAACCGGTTCCCACTTTTCGGGATCATGCGTTAGCGCCCCAAATACACTTCGACGACGCGTTCGTTCTGCGACACCTGGTCGATCGAGCCTTCGGCAAGCACCGAGCCTTCGTGCAGACACGTCACCTTGACGCCGAGGTCGCGCACGAAAGTCATGTCGTGCTCGACCACAACGACAGTGTGTTCCTTGTTGATTTCCTTGAGCAGCTCCGCGGTCTGCCGCGTTTCCACGTCCGTCATGCCGGCGACCGGCTCGTCGACCAGCAGGAGCTTTGGGTCCTGTGCCAGCAGCATGCCGATCTCGAGCCATTGCTTCTGGCCGTGCGCCAGGCTGCCGGCGAGGCGATTGCGCACCGCGGTGAGGCGAGTGGTCGCCAAAATCTCGTCGATGCGGCGATGCTCGGCCGGCGTCTGCCGCCACCACAAGCTCGTCCGCGCGCGGTGATCGCCCTTGAGCGCCAGCTCGAGATTGTCGAACACGGTGTGACTGTCGAACACGGTCGGTTTCTGGAACTTGCGGCCGATGCCGAGATTGGCGATCTCGGTCTCGTCGAGCTTGGTGAGATTGTGGACGCCGCTGAACATGACGTCGCCGGTATCAGGCCGGGTCTTGCCGGTGACCACGTCCATCATCGTGGTCTTGCCGGCGCCGTTCGGGCCGATGATGGCGCGCATCTCGCCGGGCGCGATGGTGAAGGACAGATTGTTGAGCGCCTTGAAGCCATCGAACGACACGTTGACGCCGTCGAGATAGAGGAGCGCGGTGGTGAGTGCTTCCATCCTCATTCCGCCGGCAGCGGCTCCCTGACGCCGTCTTCGGCGGCGGCCGAGACGCGGGCGCGGCGCAGCGCCGTCCAGTGATGCAAGGTGCCGATGACGCCGCGCGGCAACAGCAAGGTGACGCCAATGAACAAGCTGCCGAGCATGAACAGCCAGTACGGCGCCAGCACGCCCGAGGTGAAATAGGTCTTGCCGTAATTGACCAGCACGGCGCCCAGCGCCGCGCCAGTGAGCGTGCCGCGGCCGCCGACCGCGACCCAGATCACCGCCTCGATGGAATTGCCGGGCGCGAATTCGCTGGGATTGATGATGCCGACTTGCGGCACGTAAAGCGCGCCGGCGATGCCGGCCATGCAGGCCGACAGGGTGAACACGAACAGCTTGTAGGATTCCACCCGATAGCCGAGGAAGCGCGTGCGCGCTTCGGCATCGCGGATGGCGATCAGCACCTTGCCGAACTTCGAGGTGACGACGGCGCGGCAGACCAGGAAGCCCAGCATCAGCGCCACGCAGGAGATCGAGAACAGCACGTTGCGCGTGGACTCGGCCTGCACGTTGAAGCCGAGGAGATCCTTGAAATCGGTCAGGCCGTTATTGCCGCCGAAGCCGAAATTGTTGCGGAAAAAGCCGAGCATCAACGCGTAAGTGAGCGCTTGCGTGATGATCGACAGATAGACGCCGGTGACGCGGCTGCGAAACGCCAGCCAGCCGAACACGAAGGCGAGCGCGCCCGGCACCGCGACGATCATCAGCACGGCATAGGGGAAATGCTGGAAGCCATACCAGTAGTACGGCAGCTCCTTCCAATTCAGGAACACCATGAAATCGGGCAGTACCGGATCGGCATAGACGCCGCGGGTGCCGATCTGGCGCATCAGATACATGCCCATGGCGTAGCCGCCGAGCGCGAAGAACGCGCCGTGGCCGAGCGAGAGAATGCCGCAATAGCCCCAGATCAGGTCGATCGACAGCGCCAGCAGCGCGTAGCAGATGTATTTGCCGAACAGCGCTACGAGGTAAGTCGGCACATGCAGCGCCGACGATTCCGGCACCGCCAGATTGAGGATCGGCACGGCGAGCGCGACCGCCGCGACGACAATCAGGAAAATCATCGCGCTGCGATCGAGCGAGCGAATGAGGATGTGCGAGGTCATGCCTCGACCGCCCGGCCTTTGAGCGCGAACATGCCGCGCGGGCGTTTCTGGATGAACAGGATGATGAGCACCAGGATGGCGATCTTGCCGAGCACCGCGCCGGCCACGGGCTCGAGGAATTTGTTGGCGATGCCGAGCACGAACGAGCCGACCAGCGTCCCCCACAAATTGCCGACGCCGCCGAACACCACGACCATGAAGCTGTCGATGATATAACCCTGGCCGAGATTGGGACTGACATTGTCGATCTGGGAGAGCGCCACGCCGGCCATGCCGGCGATGCCCGAGCCCAAGCCGAAAGTCAGCGCATCGACCCTGCTGGTGCGAATGCCCATCGATGCCGCCATGGCGCGGTTTTGCGTCACCGCGCGCATTTCAAGACCGAAGCGGGTGAAGCGCAAAAGCCCAAGCAGCGCCACGAAGACGGCCAGCGCAAAGCAGATGATCCACAGCCGGTTATAGGTGATGGTGATGCCGCCGAGATCGAAGGCGCCGCTCATGAACGACGGATTGCCGACCTCGCGGTTGTTGGGGCCGAACGACGTGCGCACCGCCTGCTGCAAGATGAGCGAAAGCCCCCAGGTCGCCAGCAGCGTTTCCAGCGGCCGCCCGTAGAGAAAGCGAATAATGCAGCGCTCGATCAGGATGCCGATAAAGCCGGCGACCAGGAACGCCAGCGGAATGGCGATGGCGAGCGAGTAGTCAAACAGCGCCGGATTATGCGTTCGGATCGCATCCTGCACCACGAAGGTGACATAGGCTCCAATCATCACCATTTCGCCGTGCGCCATGTTGATGACGCCCATGACGCCGAAAGTGATGGCGAGCCCAATGGCCGCGAGCAGCAGCACCGAGCCGAGCGAAATGCCGTACCAGGCGTTCTGCACCGTGTTCCAGATGCCGAGGCGGTTGCGGATGGCGGCAGCGGCGCTGCCGGCGGCTTTCACGACCGGCGCCGCGGTGCCGGCGGGAAGGCTTTGCAGAAGCCCGAGCGCGTCCTGATCGCCGCGCTGCTGGATCACCGCGACGGCGGCGAGCTTGTCCTCGTCCTTGGCGTCGTCGCTGGTGAGGATGATCGCGGCGCGCGCCTGCATCAGCACCCGCTTGATGCGCGGGTCCTGCTCTTTGTCGATAGCGCTCTCGAGCGTCGGCAACGCGCTTTGGTCGCGCGATTTGAACACCGCCTCCGCCGCGTCCAGCCGCTTGGCCGGGTCAGGCGACATCAGCGTCAACGCGCCGAGCGCGGCGTCGATGGTGCCGCGCAGCCGGTTGTTGAGGCGGACAGTGTCGATATCGGCCGGCGCGTCGCCGGCGACCGGCTGTCCGGTCGCGGGGTCGGTCAGCTTGCCGTCGTCGTCCTGGATGTAGACCGCCTTGCGTTCGGCGCTGAACATGAGATGGCCGTCCTGCAAGGCGCGGATGATGGCTTCCGCCCGCGGGCTGCCGGTCGCGGCGACGTCGCCGATGCCGTCATTGGTGTCGCTGAAATCGTCGGTGGTGAATTTCGCCAAGGCCTCATCGAGGCTCGCGGCATGCGCGCTCGTGCAGGCCAGGACGAGGCCAAAAGCCAGCAGCAGCGCGGCGAGACAAGCTCGGCAAAGACGCATTGCGAAAAATCCCGGGGAGATTACGCGGGAAGGCGGACCACCGCCTTCCCGCAAACTTGAACGTCAGCGTGCCGCCGTTACGTCGCGCCGCCGCACTTCTTGGTGACGGTGTTGTAGTTGCCGCACTTGAGCTTCACCCAGTCGGCTTCGAGGTCCTTCGAGCCGGGCAGGTAAGGCGACCAAGCGGCGCCGGGAATGAGTTCCTTGGTCTTGAACACCACGTTGAACTGGCCGTCGGGCCTGATCTCGCCGATATAGACCGGCTTGGTGATGTGATGGTTCGGCAGCAAGGTCGAGACGCCGCCGGTGAGGTTCGGCGCCTGCGTGCCCGGCAGTGCTTCGATCACCTTGTCGGGATCGGTGGTGCCGACTTTCTGCACCGCCTTCACCCACATGTTGAAGCCGATGTAATGCGCTTCCATCGGATCGTTGGTGGTGCGCTTCGGATTCTTGATGAAGTCGTGCCACTCCTTGATGAAGGCGGCGTTGGCCGGCGTCTTGATCGACTCGAAATAATTCCACGCGGCGAGATGGCCAACCAGCGGCTTGGTGTCGAGACCGGCGAGCTCTTCCTCGCCGACCGAGAACGCCACCACGGGAATGTCCGTCGCCTTGACGCCTTGGTTGCCGAGCTCCTTGTAGAACGGCACGTTGGCATCGCCGTTGATGGTGGAGACCACCGCGGTCTTCTTGCCGGCCGAGCCGAACGCCTTGATCTTGGAGACTTCGGTCTGCCAGTCGGAGAAGCCGAACGGCGTGTAGTTGATCATAATGTCCTCGTCCTTCACCCCTTTGAGCTTGAGGTAGGCTTCGAGGATCTTGTTGGTGGTGCGCGGATAGACGTAATCGGTGCCTTCCAGGACCCAGCGCTGCACCGAGCCGCCGTCCTTGCTCATCAGATAGTCGACGGCCGGAATAGCCTGCTGGTTCGGCGCGGCGCCGGTGTAGAACACGTTGCGCTCGCTCTCCTCGCCTTCATATTGCACCGGATAGAATAGGATGCTGTCGAGCTCCTTGAACACCGGCAGCACCGACTTGCGCGACACCGAGGTCCAGCAACCGAACACCACCGCGACCTTGTCCTTGCTGATCAGCTCGCGGGCCTTCTCCGCGAACAACGGCCAGTTCGAGGCCGGATCGACCACGACGGCTTCGAGCTTCTTGCCGAGCAAGCCGCCCTTCTTGTTCTGCTCGTCGATGAGCATCAGCACCACGTCCTTCAGCGTCGTCTCGCTGATCGCCATGGTGCCGGAGAGCGAATGGAGAATGCCGACTTTGATCGTGTCCTCGGCCTTGGCGGGCAGCGCCGCCAGGAGACCAAAGGCAAGACCCGCCGCGGCGGCAAGCCAGCGGCGAGGCGGTCGCCCGGCGACCGCGCCTATGGGATTGAGCATCGCGATATCCTCGTGTTTGACGCGCGCGACCGGCCCGGCACCGTCCCGCTTGAGCCTAAATCGCAAGGAGCGTGCCAAGCAGCGCGGCACCATAAGGGACTGGACGGACAGTCCGAATCGGCAAACCGGAGGACCGCCGTAGCGTTGGCGCTTATTTTGAATCCGGCCACGGAGGAAAATTGCCTATTTGCTAGGCGCCGGCATGAAAGAATAGGAAAGGTGCTGCCACTTGCGTAGGCAAATCTTCTGCGATGGGTTATGCCCGTTTATGCCAATATCTCGGCCGGTAGCGGCCGTTTGACATTGGCGTTTGAGCCGGGCTTCGATCCGGCCGCCATAAACAGTGCGATTGCCCACGACCAAAGCAATGACAAGTTTCGTCAACCGACGGCAGTTCATGATCGAATGGGGCCATTGCGACCCGGCCGGCATCGTCTTCAACAGCCGGTTCTTCGAGTTCTTCGATTGGGGCACCTGGACCCTCTTCGAGGCGGCGCTCGGCGTGAAGCCCCACGAGCTCGGCCCGACCTACGGCATCATGGGCATTCCCCTGGTCGATGCCGGCGCGCGTTTTCTGGCTCCGGCGCGGTTCGGCGACATCGTCGAGCTGACGTCCAGGGTGAGCGAGTTCCGCCGTTCGAGTTTCGACGTCGAGCATCAGCTCCTGGTTCACGGCGCGCTCGCGGTCGAGGGCAAGGAGACGCGCGTGTGGGCGGCGCGAGATGCCGCCGATCCGTCGAAAATCAAATCGCAGCCGATTCCACCCGAAGTCACCGCGCGCTTTGCGTAGACGCGCGGCCGGGTTTGAACGGAACGGCGGTTATTGCTATGAGTTGGCGCAACAAAAAAAGCCATTGAAGCACCGCATGGCGCGCATTCTGCAGCTCACGCTCAACGGCCGCGCCCGCACCGACGCGGTTCCCGACAACGTGTTGCTGCTGGATTATTTGCGGGAACAGGTCGGACTCACCGGAACGAAAACGGGATGCGACGGCGGCGAATGCGGCGCCTGCACGGTGCTGGTCGACGATGAGCCGCGCCTGTCGTGCCTGACGCTCGCCGCCATGGTCGAGGGCTGCCGCGTCGACACCATCGAATCGCTGGCGACCGACGGACACCTCTCCGCCGTGCAGCGCGGCTTCCATGAAAAGCTCGGCTCGCAATGCGGCTATTGCACGCCGGGATTCATCATGGCGTCGGCGGGACTATTGCGGCGCAATCCGCGGCCGACCGACGACGAAATCCGCGACGCGCTCGGCAGCAACATTTGCCGCTGCACCGGCTACGTCAAAATCATCGAAGCGGTGCAACACGCGGCGGCGCTGCATGCGGCGGGAGTCTCGCCGTGAGCGGAGCGGGAAAACTAAAATGAACGAGATCGTGCCGGCGCATAATATCGGCGATTACGTGCCGATGATCGATGGCCCGGAGAAAGTCTCCGGCCGCGCCAAATACACTGCCGATCTCATCGCGCCGGGAATGCTCGCCGGGCGAATCTTTCGCAGTCCTTATTCGCACGCCGAGATTCTTGAAGTCGATGTGTCGGAAGCGGCAAAACTGCCGGGCGTGAAAGCCATCGTCACCGGCGCCGATTGTGACAAGACTTTTGGCGTGCTGCCGATCGCCCGCAGCGAGCATCCTTTGGCACGCGACCGCGTGCGCTACCGCGGCGAGCCGGTCGCCGCCGTAGCCGCGATTGACGATGCGACGGCCAAAGAAGCGCTGCGGCGCATCAAGCTAAAGGTGCGCGAACTTCCCGCCTATCACACGGCTGCCGAAGCGATAGCGCCGGCGGCAATCGCCATTCACGAGCGAAAACCGCAAAATCTCGAACGCGACGTGTTGTTCGAGCTCGGCGACGTCGCGGCGGCCTTTGCGACGTCGGACCTGGTCCGCGAAGGCATCTACAACTGCGCCGAGGTGTGCCAGAACCAGATGGAAATGCACGCCGCGGTCGCCGACTACGACGCGGTGCGCGACCGCATCACCGTGCACGCCTCGACCCAGGTGCCGTATTACGTGCACCTGATGCTGTCGCAAATCCTCGCCATGGACATGTCGCGCATCCGCGTGGTCAAGCCCCATGTCGGCGGCGGTTTTGGCTGCCGCACCGAGACGCTCAATGTCGAATTGATCGCAGCGCTCCTTGCTCGCAAAATCGGCGGCTGCGTGCGCATCATGGTCAACCGCGAGGAGACCTTCATCACCCATCGCGGCCGGCCGGAGACCGACATCAAGCTCAAGATCGGCATGCGCAAGGACGGTGTCATCACCGGCGTCGAATGCGAATGCATCCAGCGCGGCGGCGCCCATTCGGGCTATGGCGTGGTGACCATCCTCTATGCCGGCTCGATGCTGTACGCGATCTACGATCTCAACAACGTCAAATATTTGGGCAAGCGCGTGCTGACCAACACGCCGCCGTGCGGCGCGTTTCGCGGCCACGGCACCGTCGATATCCGCTTCGCCTTCGAAAGCCTGCTCGACGAGATGGCAAGCGCGCTTGAGCTCGATCCGTTCGCGGTACGCCGCGCCAATCTGTTGCGCGCGCCGACGTTCACGCAGAACGACCTGATGGTGAACAGCTACGGCCTGCCGGAATGTCTCGACTGGGTCGAGCGCGAGAGCGGTTGGCACGCGCGCAGGGGCAAGCAGCCCAAGAGCAACGGCATCAGCAAGGGCCTCGGCATGGCCTGCTCGCATTACATCAGCGGCGCGTCGAAACCGGTGAACTGGACCGGCGAGCCCCACGCCACCGTCAAGATCAAGCTCGATTTCGATGGCTCGATCGTGGTGTTGTCCGGCGCCGCCGATATCGGCCAGGGCTCGACCACGATTCTTGCGCAATCGGTCGCCGAAGTGCTCGGGCTCGACCTTGCGCGCGTCCGCGTCGTGACCGGCGACAGCGAAGTGGTGCCGAAGGACAACGGCTCCTATTCATCGCGCGTCACCTTCATGGTGGGCAATGCCGCCATCGACGCTGCGCAAAATCTCAAGGCCGTGCTGATCGCCGCCGCCGCGCGAAAGCTCGAAGCCAAGCCGGGCGAGATCGAATGCCTGGGCGAGCTCTATCGCGCGGGTGCGCAAGACAAGGGTCTCACCTTCAACGAGGTCGTCACCGAGGCGCTCAAAGACACCGGCACCATCACCGTCACCGGCAATTACTCGACCATTCCGGAATCCCACGGCGGCAAGAAATATCGCGGCTCGGCCATCGGCGGCACCATGGGCTACAGCTACTCGGCGCAGGTGGTCGAGGTC
>Ga0210385_10000304_pt1 | contig 40384 bp, 31 predicted proteins | sample IncBWH26OmetaG_FD_160107 | JGI IMG/M metagenome (GOLD analysis project Ga0210385, IMG submission 160107) | Forest soil microbial communities from Barre Woods Harvard Forest LTER site, Petersham, Massachusetts, United States - Inc-BW-H-26-O ...
CAATCACGTCGTCGCGGGAGCAAAAACCGTCCGCGTTCGCTTGTTCGACTCGCGCGAAGTGCCGGCCCAGATCGTCGGAACCGACGCCGCAACCGATATCGCATTGCTGCGCATCAACGCTGGGCGTCTGCCCGTCCTGCGATGGGGGTCATCCGAGAAAAGCGCGGTCGGTGATGCAGTAGTCGCCATCGGCAATCCCTATGGGCTCGGTCAAACCGTCACCGCCGGCATCCTGTCGGCGCGCGGTCGCACGTTGGACGCCGATCCCTATATCGACTTTCTGCAGACCGACGCCGCCATCAATCGCGGCAACTCCGGCGGACCACTGCTGGCGACCGATGGCACCGTCCTCGGGGTCACCTCCGTCATTTTCTCCCCGAGCGGCGGCTCGGTCGGCCTCGGCTTTGCGATTCCTGCCGAAACCGTGGCGATCGTGATCGCTCAGCTCGAGGCCCACGGCCGCGTGAATCGCGGTTACATTGGCGTCACCACTCAGGCGCTGACGCCGGCGATTGCCACCGCTTTGGGGCTGAAGACACCGCTGGGTGCGCTGATCACGGCGGTCGATCCTGACAGCCCAGCCCAGGGCATCCTCAGTGTCGGAGATGTCCTGCTCGAGATGGGCGCCGTGCCGGTGATTCTCTCCCAGTTACCGAGGCGGGTAGCGCGACTCGCACCGGGTAGTACGGTCGAGCTGCTGGTCCGGCGTGATGGGGCCCAGCTGCCCATTGCCCTTAAGGTCGGTACGCTTCCCGATGCCCCCGCTGATCCGGCCTTGGCGGGCGGTCCCGACACATGGGCGCCGAATCTCGCGCTAGGGCTGGCAGATACCTCACCGGACGTGCGCAAGGCGGTCAAGGCCGAGAGTGAGCCCAGCGGCCTGATCGTGACGCAGCTCAGGGCCGCTGGCGCCGGCGCACTGGCGGGGCTGCGCATCGGTGACCTCATTACCCACGCCGGTACGAAACGATTGACCGGTGTCGCAGATCTCGCAACGGTGGATATGCCGACCGCACAGCAGCCGCTGCTGCTGCGGGTCGTGCGCGATGGCGTCCCGAGCTTCATCGCGGTGACGGGTTCAGACGAACGATGACCGCGACACTTTCGGCTTTCACCTATCCGCGCCAATAATACCGAATCCGTTTCGCGATCGAAGGAGTCCTATGAATAGTCTTCGAGCACTGCTGTTGGTGCTGGGCGTTGCAGGCGTATCGCAAGTCGCGAGCGCCGAAGAGCACTGCATGGTGACCGGGGCCATGGCAATCGCGGGCTACAATTCCAGGATGGATCTGATCCTTGGGACCGATGGTTTATTGGATGACGCCTACCGCACGATGGAACAGGGCAGCAAGGCGGTCGAGGCAAAGTACGGCGCGCTGATCGATGCCAAGAATGCCGAATACACGCAGAAAAATCCGGAAAGTCACGGAGCTCTGTTCGGCTCGCCCACGGAGCGTGAGGAGTTCTATCGGCGATGGACCACCGCCATCAAGGCGCTGGAGGCTGATCAGAGCCGTGAGAACGCGGTCTACCGGGATGCATTCAGACGCGCGATAGCGGCCGATCCGAACGCCAAGACGCGGCGGCGTGTCGCCGAGATTGAGGCAAAGTTCGATGAAGAATCTCATCTGCCGTGCTACTGGGGCCGCTACCGTGGGTTCGAGGGGTGATGCGCAGATGAATCTCAGGCCTATTCTCCTCATCTGCCTTGCCTGCACAGTCGGTCTTGCGGTTGCGCAGGACCAGGCATCCGTGGCCGAACAGCCCGTGATGGCACGCGTGGGCAGCATGGGATTTCTCAAGGTCCAGGTTCATAGCTTCGCCGCGCTTTCTCCCCGGCAGCAGACACTCGCCTACTGGCTCGCGCAGGCGGCCATCGCCATCGATCCCATCATCTATGATCAGCTCTCGGCGTACGGGTTGCGGGAGAAGCGAGTGCTGGACGAGATTCAGGCGCGCCCGGCCGGAATTGCACCCCAGGCGCTGCGCAAGATCACCGACTACACGGAGCTCTTCTGGGCCAACACCGGCAATCATGATCTGGGCACCGCGCAGAAATTCCTGCCGCCGTTCACGTTCGAGGAGCTGCGCAGTGCAGCCCTCACCGCCCAACACAATGGGGCGATGCAGACACCGTACGGTGATCTGCCCGCACTCAGGAGTGCCAAGGAACTCGATCAGGAATTGAGCGCGCTGCGCCGTGCATTGTTTGATGCGAAATTCGAGCCGATGATCACGGCAAAGAGTCCCCCGGCCGGCATGGATATCATCCAGGCCAGTTCCAACACGTTCTATCCGAACCTGTCGCTCGCGGACCTGACGGGGTTCAAGGACCGCTACGCCTTGAACTCGCGCGTCGTGAAGGATGCCCAGGGCCAGCTGCACGAGCTGGTCTACCGTGCCGGCACCCCCGATGGGCGTGTCACCCCGGGGCTCTACGCCCTATACCTGCGCAGGGCGGTCGATTATCTGCAGCGGGCTCAGGACGTGGCGCAGCCGGCGCAGGCGCAGGTCATAGCCGATTTGATTCGCTATTACCGCACCGGCGAGTTTCAGGACTGGTTGCGGTTCGACCGGGATTGGGTCCGGGACGATGCCGCAGTGGACTTCTCCAATGGCTTCGTCGAGGTCTATCGCGACGCTCGGGGCATGAAGGGGAGCGCCGCGGCCTTCGTGTCGATCACCGACCGGGCCTTGACATCGACAATGTCGAAACTGGCCGCGAACGCCGGTTACTTCGAACAGCGGGCACCCTGGGACCCGCGCTATAAGAAACAATCGTTCAGTCCGCCCGTGATCAAGGCGGTAGAGACGCTCGTTGAGACCGGTGACTACAACGTCACGACCATCGGCGACAACCTGCCGAATGAGAACGAGGTTCGGGAAAAATACGGCAGCAAGAATTTCCTCATCGTCAGCAGCAGTCGCGGCTTCTACGAGGCCGATCCGGGGCACAAGACTGACGATGAGTTCCTGCCCGATGCGCCCACCATTGCTCGCCGGGTGAAATACGGGGAAGAGGCCGACGAGCTTTTCACGGCGTTGCACGAGGTCATCGGCCACGGCTCCGGAAAATTGAGTCCGCGGCTCAGCGGCGGCGCCGAACCGGAATTGAAGGAGTACTTCTCCACCCTGGAAGAAGCGCGCGCGGATCTCATGGCGCTGTGGAATGTCTGGGATCCGAAGCTGCAGGAGCTCGGCCTGAGCAGCAATCAGGAGGAGATAGCCAAGGCCATGTACGACGAGGCCATGAGCTACGACGGTCTGCAGCAATTATTCCAGATACCCGCCGGAGATTCGCTCGAGGAGGACCACGCGCGGGATCGGCAGCTGATCGTGAACTTCATCATCGATACGAGCGGCGGTGTCGAGCGTTTCAAACGCAATGGCAAGTCCTATATTCGCGTGTCCGATTATCACAAGGCCCGCGCGGGAGTGGGAAAATTACTGGCGGAGTTGATGCGCATCAAGGCCGAGGGCGATTACGCCGCGATCAAGCAGCTGGTGGACAAATATGGCGTTCATTTCGACCCGGCGCTGCGCGATGAAGTCGTGGCGCGATTCGCGAAACTGGATCTGCCCGTCAATTGGGCCGGGATCAATGCGCGCCTGACCGCGAAATTTGATGCGACCGGCGCCGTACAATCCGTACAGATCGACTACCCGCAGGATGTCGCCGGCCAGTTTCTGAACTACGCGGCGATGTACGACCCCGGGCTGGCCCGCAAATAGCGCCTCGTCTACTGGGCGATTCAGCCTTTAAAAACCGCAGCTTACATCAACTGCGATTTTACTAACACGGCGCTTACCCCGGCATCGCTAGAGTCCCGGCACTTGTTAGCAGGAGGCCGCCGTGGACGTCGTATTTGTACTTGCTGTCGTCGCGCTATACGCCGTGACTCACTGGCTGGTGTGGGCGATCGATCGGCTCAGGAGTCAGCCATGACTACCATTTACATCATCAGCGGAGTGCTCTCGCTTGCGCTGACCGTGTACCTGCTGTACGCGTTGATCAAGCCGGAGAAGTTCTGATGACTACCTCAACCGTAGTGCTGGTAGTTGTCTACCTCGGCCTCGTGATCCTGTGCGTCAAACCCCTGGGGCTGTATATGGCCCGTGTCATGGACGGCGCGCCCATCTGGCCATTGCGGGCGGGTGCGCCGCTGGAGCGGCTGCTGTATCGCGCGGCTGGCGTCGATCCGGCCATTGAGACGGACTGGAAGCGCTATGCCATCGGCCTGATTCTATTCAACACCCTGGGTGCCCTGGTGGTGTATGGGTTGCAGCGCATGCAGGCGTCGCTGCCGTTGAACCCCCAGGGATTTGCCAATGTCTCCCCGGACTCCTCATTCAATACCGCGCTGAGTTTCATCACCAATACCAACTGGCAGGGTTACTCGGGCGAGTCGACCATGAGTTATCTCACCCAGATGGCGGGCCTGGCGGTGCAGAACTTCATGTCTGCCGCCACCGGCATTACCGTGGCGTTTGCACTGATTCGCGGTCTGGCGCGCCACACGGCCAGCACCATCGGCAATTTCTGGGTCGATCTGACGCGCATCACGCTGTACGTACTGTTGCCACTGGCTGCGGTCATTGCACTGATCCTGGCCTCGCAGGGTGTCGTGCAAACGTTCACCGCCTACAAGGACGTGACCACCGTCGAGGCGCTGACCTATCAGCAACCCAAGGTTGATGCCCAGGGCAATCCCGTCAAGGACGCGGCAGGCAATGCCGTGCAGGAGACGGTGACGACCCACACTCAGACGTTGCCCATGGGGCCGGTTGCCTCACAGGAGGCCATCAAGGAGCTGGGCACGAACGGCGGCGGCTTCATGAATGCCAACTCGGCCCATCCGTACGAGAACCCGACGGCCCTCACGAACTTCGTGGAACTGCTCGCGATCCTGCTGATTCCCGGCGCCCTGACCTACGCCTTCGGGCGCAGCGTGGGGGATACCCGGCAGGGTTGGGCGGTACTGGCGGCGATGGTGCTGCTATTGGTGCCGCTGCTGGGACTGGCGGAATACAACGAACAGGCCGGCAATCCGCTCATCGCGCACCTGGGCGTCGATCAGAGCGCCTCCGCCCTGCAGTCCGGCGGCAATATGGAGGGCAAGGAAACCCGCTTCGGCATCGGTGCCTCGGCGTTGTTCGCCACCGTGTCCACCGCAACATCCACCGGCGCGGTGAACTCCGCGCACGACTCCTTCACACCGCTGGGCGGCCTGGTGCCCCTGTTCCAGATGCAGCTGGGCGAGGTGGTTTTCGGGGGCGTCGGCACGGGGCTGTACTCCATCCTGGTGTTCGCCATCGTCGGCGTATTCATCGCCGGATTGATGATCGGGCGCACGCCCGAATACTTGGGGAAGAAGATCGAGGCCTTCGAGATGAAGATGACCTCGATTGCCATCCTGGTCATGCCCATCCTGGTGCTGGTCGGCACGGCCGTGGCGGTCTCGGTGAGCGCCGGGCAGGCGGGTGTCGGCAACCCGGGAGCCCATGGCTTTTCCGAAATTCTCTATGCGTTCACCTCCGCCTCGAACAACAACGGCAGTGCGTTCGCGGGGCTGTCCGCCAATACACCGTTCTATAACGTGGCGCTGGGTCTGGTGATCTGGTTCGGACGTTTCTGGCCCATCGTCGCCGTGATTGCCGTGGCAGGGTCGCTTGCGGCCAAAAAACGGGTGCCTGTCACCTCCGGAACCATGCCGACCCATGGCCCGACCTTCGTCGTACTGCTGATCGGCACGATCCTGCTGGTCGGCGCCCTGACTTTTGTACCGGCGCTCGCGCTCGGACCCGTCGTCGAGCACCTGATGCTCTGGCACTGACGGCTTGCATTGAAGGCAAACTCATGACGCATCCAAAACTGTCCATGTTCGATCGGTCGCTGCTGGGCCCCGCCGTCGCCGACAGCTTCACCAAGCTTGATCCGCGCGTGCAATGGCGCAATCCGGTGATGTTCGTGGTGTACATCGGCGCCATCCTGACGACGGTGCTGGGAATCCAGGCGCTGGTGGGCCAGGGGGAGGCGCCGGCCTGGTTCATCATTCAGGTGGCCATCTGGCTATGGTTCACGCTGCTGTTCGCGAACTTCGCGGAGGCGCTGGCCGAAGGACGCAGCAAAGCCCAGGCGGCGGCACTGCGCGGCCTGAAACAGAGCGCCGCGGCCAAGAAGCTGGCGGATCCCTCCGACCGGACGGTGCAGATCACGGTCTCCGCCACCTCGTTGCGACGCGGCGATGTGGTGCTGGTCGAGGCGGGCGATTATGTACCAGCCGACGGCGAGGTCATTGAAGGGGCCGCCTCGGTCGATGAAAGCGCCATCACCGGCGAGTCGGCTCCCGTCATTCGCGAATCCGGTGGCGACTTCTCGGCGGTCACGGGCGGTACCCGCGTGCTCTCCGACTGGATCATGGTCAAAGTCACGGTCAATCCGGGTGAGACCTTCATCGATCGCATGATCGCGATGGTCGAGAGTGCGAAGCGTCAGAAGACCCCGAACGAAATCGCGCTGACCATTCTGCTGGTAGCGTTGACGCTGGTGTTCCTGTTCGCCACGGCAACCCTGCTGCCGTATTCCGTCTACAGCGTGGCGGTCGCCAAGTTGGGCACCCCGGTCAGCATCACGGCGCTGGTGGCGCTGCTGGTGTGCCTCATTCCCACCACGATTGGCGCCTTGTTGTCGGCGATCGGGGTGGCCGGCATGAGCCGCATGATGCAGGCGAACGTGATCGCGACCTCCGGACGCGCAGTCGAGGCCGCCGGAGACGTTGATGTGTTGCTGCTCGACAAGACCGGCACCATCACCCTCGGCAACCGCCAGGCGGCGGCCTTCATGCCGGCCACGGGTGTGACCGAGGAGGAGCTGGCGAGCGCGGCACAGCTGGCCTCACTGGCGGATGAGACGCCGGAAGGCCGCAGCATCGTGGTGCTGGCGAAGCAGCGCTTCCAGCTGCGCGAGCGCGACCTCGGTGCCCTGGGGGCAAGTTTTGTGGCGTTCTCGGCGCACACGCGCATGAGCGGCGTTGACATAGGCGCGCGCCAGATCCGCAAGGGCGCCGCCGATGCCATCATGAAACATGTCGAGGCGACCGGAGCAGTGTTTCCCAAAGGCATTCAGGGCGCGGTCCAGGAAGTGGCGCGTCGTGGCAGTACGCCGTTGCTGGTCGCCGACGGGACCCGCGTGCTCGGCATCATCGAACTCAAGGACATCGTGAAGGGGGGGATCAAGGAGCGTTTCGGCGAGCTGCGCCGAATGGGCATCAAGACCATCATGATCACCGGTGACAACAAGCTCACCGCAGCTGCGATCGCGGCCGAGGCGGGGGTCGATGATTTTCTTGCCGAGGCAACCCCCGAGGCCAAGCTGCGGCTGATCCGCGACCATCAGGCTGAAGGGCGTTTGGTGGCCATGACCGGCGATGGCACCAATGATGCCCCGGCGCTGGCGCAGGCGGATGTCGCCGTGGCGATGAATACCGGGACCCAGGCGGCGAAAGAAGCGGGGAACATGGTGGACCTCGACTCCAACCCCACCAAGCTCATCGAAGTGGTCGAGACCGGCAAGCAGATGCTGATGACGCGCGGCTCTCTGACCACCTTCAGCATTGCCAATGACGTCGCGAAATACTTTGCGATCATTCCGGCAGCTTTCGCGACCACCTATCCCCAGCTCAATGCACTGAACGTCATGCACCTGGCAAGTCCGTTCTCGGCCATCCTTTCTGCCGTGATCTTCAATGCGTTGATCATCGTGTTCCTGATTCCGCTCGCCCTCAAGGGTGTCAAGTACCGTGCCCTGGGAGCCGCGCTGCTGCTGCGTCGCAATCTGCTCATTTATGGCGTGGGCGGCATCCTGGTGCCGTTCCTGGGGATCAAGATCATTGATCTGGGACTCACACTGGTCCACCTGACCTGAGGTCGATTGTCATGCGTTCACTCATCCGTCCCGCAGTCGTTTTGTTGTTGTTCTTCACGGTGCTGACGGGCTTTGTCTATCCGGTGGTCATCACGGGCATCGCCCAGGCCGCTTTCACGCATGCCGCCTCGGGCAGCATCGTCTCGCGGGATGGCAAGCCGATTGGTTCGAGCCTGATCGGTCAGAACTTCAGCGATCCGAAGTACTTCTGGGGGCGCCCCTCCGCCACCTCCCCGCAACCCTATGGCGGCACGGCCTCCACCGCCTCGAACCTGGGGCCGCTCAACCCGGCGTTGACCGATGGCATCAAAGCCCGCATTCAGGCGCTGCGCGCGGCTGACCCGGGCAATCTCGCACCCCTTCCGGTGGATCTGGTGACGGCATCGGCCAGCGGCCTGGACCCGGAGGAAAGCCTCGCAGCGGCGCTCTACCAGGCGCCCCGGGTTGCGCGGGTGCGCCGTCTGGATCCTGAAGTGGTTCAGGCCCTGGTCAGCGCCGAGTCCCAGGGGCGTTGGCTGGGTCTGTTGGGTGAACCGCGAGTCAATGTCCTCGCGCTGAATCTTGCGCTGGATGACCTCGCGGTGAAGTCGGGCCCAAGGTAGCCTTGGGTTCATGGTGGAACGACCCGATCCGGATCAGCTGCTGGAGCACGTGCAGGCCGAGGAGGCGCGGGCAAAGCGCGGACATCTGCGGATCTTCTTCGGCTCCTCGGCGGGCGTGGGCAAGACCTACGCCATGCTCGAGGCGGCGCGCGCGGTGCGGGCCGCCGGCACCGACGTGGTGCTGGGCTATATCGAGCCGCATGGCCGTGTCGAAACCGAACGGCTCACGGAAGGCCTGCCGCGGCTACCGACGCTCACCGTTCGTTATCGCGACCTCGAGCGGGCCGAATTCGATCTGGATGCGGCGCTCGCCCGGCATCCGGCCATCCTGCTGGTCGATGAGCTGGCGCATTCGAACCTGACCGGCGGCGAACCCGCGCCGCGGCATCCCAAACGCTGGCAGGACGTCGAAGAACTGCTCGAGGCCGGCATTGACGTGTGGACCACCGTCAATGTCCAGCACCTGGAAAGCCTCAACGATCTGATCGTGCAGACCACGGGGGTGCAGCAGCGCGAGACGCTGCCCGATCATGTGTTTGACAAGGCCGACGAGGTCGAGCTCATCGACCTGCCACCGGATGACCTGCTCGCGCGGCTGCGCGCCGGCAAGATCTATGTGCACGAGGACGCGGCCAACGCCGTGGAGCGATTCTTCCGCAAGCCCAATCTCATGGCGCTGCGTGAAATCGCGCTGCGCCGGGTCGCCGACCGGGTCGAGGCCGCGGCCCGCGACTCGGCGGCGGGCGACCGCACGCCACGCTCGCGGCTCGCGAGTGATCGGGTGCTGGTGGCCACGGGACCGGATGCGCAATCCGAGCAACTGATCCGGGTCGGCAAACGCCTGGCGGATGCGTTGGATGCCGATTGGACCGTGGTTTATGTGGAGACGCCGGCGTTGCTCAAGCTCTCCGAGGCGCAGCGCAACCGGCGCATCGAGCTGCTGCGCCTGGGTGAGTCCCTGGGGGCCGAGACCGTGACGCTCGACGGACCGACCGCGGTCGAGGCGTTGCTCGAGTACGCAGCCACCCGCCATGTGACCCGCATCATCGTCGGATCCCCCAAGCGCTATGGCTGGCGCGCGCTGGTGCGGCCCTCCACCGCAACCGAGCTGGCAAGACGCGCCCGCGGCTTCGATGTGATCACCGTCGCGGCGACCGACACCAACAAGCCCGAAACGGCGCGCCCTCCCGGAGGCTTGGAGCGCCTGGCGTCCCCGGTGCCCTGGAGCCGCTATATCTGGGCGGTAGTGTTGACGGCGATCTGCACTTTGGTGGCCTTCGTCATGTATCCGCACCTGGACATCGTCAATCTGGTGATGGTGTACCTGCTGGGCGTCACCGTCGCCGGATTGCGCCTGGGACGCGGGCCCTCGACCGTTGCCACCGTTTTGAGTGTGGGATGCTTTGATTTCTTCTTTGTGCCGCCACGTTTCAACTTTGCGGTCTCGGACGCGCAGTATCTGATCACGTTCGCCGTGATGCTGCTGATCTCGCTGGTCATTGCCACACTGATGGCGAGCGTGCGTCAGCAGACCCGGGTTTCCGGAGCACGCGAACGGCGCACCGCGCTGCTGTACGCGATGAGTCGGGAACTGGCGGCGACCCGCGGCACCGCGAACATGTGCCGGGTCGCGGTGCGCCATGTGGCGGAGGTCTTTCGCTGCCAGGTCGTGGTGCTGCTGCCGGATGCCACGGGCCGATTGCATTTCCCGAGCGACCCGCCGGGGGAGACCTCGCTGCGGGGCGCGGATCTGGCCGTGGCCCAGTGGGTGACGGATCACGGGCGCCAGGCGGGGCTCGGCACGGATACGCTGCCGGCCGCCGCCGCCCTCTATGTACCGCTGGGCGATGTGAATCGTCCGCTCGGCGTGCTGGCGGTGCTGCCGGAGAACCGTCGTCGGGTGATGCTGCCTGAGCAGCGGCACCTGCTGGAGACCTTCGCGGGACAGACGGGCCTGGCGCTGGAGCGCGCGTTGCTCGCCGAGCAGGCCGAGTCGGCGCGCATATCGGTCGAAGGCGAGAGCCTGCGCAACACCCTGCTCGCCTCGATTTCGCACGATCTGCGCACGCCGCTGGCGGTGATGGCCGGTGCGGGCAGCACGCTGGCCGAGCACGGCGATTCATTGGATGCGGCGACCCGTTCGGCCCTGGCACGTTCCATTGAGACCAAGGCGCGCGAGATGTCCGAATTGATCTCGAACGTCCTGGACCTGATGCGGTTCGAATCCGGGCAGATGCTGCTGCGCAGCGATTGGCAGACGCTCGATGAGCTGATCGAGCCGGCGCTGCGGCGGCTCGAGGAACCGCTGGCGCGTTATCGCGTCGAACTGCGCCTGCCTGCAGAGTTGCCGCCGGTCTACGTGGACGGCAGCCTGATCACCCAGGTGTTCACGAACCTCCTGGACAACATCGTCAAATACACGCCCGCCGGCACTCACATTCAAATCTCGGCCGCGGTCGACAACGGCGGCCTGCGTGTGACGGTGGACGATGATGGTCCGGGACTGCCGGTCGGGGATCCGGCGCGGCTGTTCGAGAAATTTCAGCGCGGCACGGGTGAGGGCACGATCGTCGGCGTCGGCTTGGGGCTCGCCATCTGCCGCGCCATCATACGGGCCCACGGCGGGGAGATCGAGGCAGGCGCGCGGCCGGGTGGCGGCGCGCGGATCGAACTGACGCTGCCGACGGTAGCGCCGACATGACGCAGGCGATGCATCAGATTCTGGTCATCGAGGATGATGCCTCGATACGCGAGGTCCTGCAGGCGCTGCTCGGCTCGGTGGGTTTTCGGGTGGTCGAAGCCGCCACGGCCGCCCGCGCCGACATCGAAGCCCGCGCGCACAAGCCGGACCTGCTGCTGGTGGATCTGGGCCTGCCCGACGGGGATGGTCTGACCGTGGTGCGCAGCGTGCGCGGCTGGTCGCCGGTGCCCATCATCGTGCTGTCGGCCCGCACCATGGAGGAACAGAAGATCGCAGCGCTGGACGCCGGCGCCGACGACTACATCACCAAGCCCTTCAGCGCCGCCGAACTGCTGGCACGGGTGCGCGCGGCGCTACGACGCAACGTGCGTGCGAACGATCAGCCACCGATACTCAAGTTCGGGGGCATCACGGTGGATCTGCATCGGCGCGAGGCGAACGCGCACGATGGTCCGGTGCATCTGACTCCGCTCGAGTACCGCGTGCTGGAATGCATGGCACGGCACAGCGGCATGATCGTGATGCAGACGCAGCTCATCCGCGAGGTGTGGGGACCGGGGCACCAGGGCGACACTCGCAGCCTGCGTGTGTGCATCAGAAATCTGCGCAGCAAGCTCGAGCCGCAGCCCCATCTGCCGCATTATCTGGTGACCGAGGCCGGCCTCGGGTATCGACTGCGACAGGACTAGGTTACGTGCACTGCGGCGCCGGATCCCTGCAGCTGATCCAGCAGATACGCGCGCAGTGGCGCCAACAGGGCGATGAACTCAACCAGCACCGTGCGCGCGGTGGCGGCGTCGGCCTGCCGCGCGGCGAGCTCGAATCGACCCGCGGCGTCACACAGTTGCGTGGCTTCCATGAACAACGCCGCACCGCGAATGAAGTGCGCTTCGGATGCGGCCTGCCGCCATTCACCGGCCTCGACCCGCGCCGCGAGACTGCGGGGCGCATCGCGGGTATCGCGCAGGAAGTCCCCCAGCAGCCGCTGCAGCTTCGCCGGATCATCGCCCAGTCGCCTGAGCGAAAACCCCGCGGACGTTGACGCCAAGACGGAAGGCGGCCCATCCGCCTGGGCAGCGGTGAAACCGGTGCTGCGCTCCTTGAGCAGCTCGAAGAGCGTGCGGTAGAGCAGCGCCTCATCGATGGGCTTGCTCAAGTGGGCATTCATGCCTGCCGCGAGCGTCGCATCGCGCTCCTGCGAGAGCACCTGGGCGGTAAGCGCGATGATCGGTAATTTTGCGTGACGCGCCTGGGCGCGGATCTGGCGTGCGGCGCTCAGGCCGTCCAGGCCCGACATATGCACGTCCATCAGCACCGCGTCATAGTCGCGTTCATTGATCTTGCGGAGGGCCTCGAGACCGTCCGCGGCACTGTCCACATGCATGTTCACGGCCAGCAGCAGGTCGGTCGCCACTTCCCGGTTGAGGGAATTGTCATCGACCACGAGCACGCTGCGGTTGGCGAGTTTGCGCATCGCCTCGGTGCCGCAGCCGCGCCGCGCCTCGCCCGTGGCGGGTGTCTCATCATCGAAGATCTTGCTGACGGCGTGCTGCATCATCGAGCGGGTCACCGGTTTGACCAGGATCCCGGCCAGACCCAGTTGATCGGCGCTTTGCAGGACTTCCTCACGCGCGAAGGCGGTCACCATCAATACCGCCGGCAACTGCGCCAGGGCCGGGTCGGCCCGCAGACGCCGCGCGGTCTCGATGCCGTCCAGAGCGGGCAGGCGCCAGTCGATGAAGGCCAGTTCATAAGCCTGATTGGCCTGAGCGGCCGCCTTCAGTTCAGCGATGGCCCGGCTGCCGGATTCGACCACGGTGGGTTGCAAGCCCAGACTCAGCAGAATGTCAGCCAGGGCGTCGCGCGAATGGGAGTTATCATCCGCGATCAGGATGCGCTGCGGTGAGCGGCGGGCCGTGAAAACCGGCGCGGAGGTGATGTGGGTCTCGCGCGGCAGCGCCACATCAATGGTGAAATGGAAGGTGCTGCCGCGACCGGGCTCGCCTTCGGCCCAGATCCGCCCGCCCATCAATTCGACCAGCTGGCGGCAGATCGCCAGTCCCAGACCCGTGCCGCCGTACTGACGAGATATATGTGGCCCGAGCTGGGTAAACGCGCGGAACAGGCCGTCGATCTGGCCCGGCTCCAGTCCGATGCCGGTGTCGATGACGGCGAATTTCAGCGTCACGCGACCGCCACGCTGGAGCTCGCAGCTCACGCTGACCCGCACTTCGCCGCTGCGCGTGAATTTGACGGCGTTGCTGAGCAGGTTGATCAGCACCTGTCCCAGCCGCAGCGGATCGCCGCGCAGCTTCTGGGGCACCTCCGCCGCCACCCGATAGACCAGCTCCAGGCCCTTTTCCTCGGCCTTCATGGCGGTCATGGTGCTGACCGAGTCCAGCACCGAGTCGAGTTCGAACTCAGTGTCCTCCAGTGTCAGGCCGCCGGCCTCGATTTTGGAGAAGTCGAGGACGTCGTTGATGATGGTGAGCAGGGAGCGTGCCGCCGAGTCGATCTTCTCCAGGTAGTTGCGCTGCCGCACCGTCAGTTCCGTACCCAGCGCCAGGCGCGTCATGCCGACGACGGTGTTCATGGGCGTGCGGATTTCATGGCTCATGGCGGCCAGAAACTCACCCTTGGCGCGTTCCGCCGTTTCCGCCTTGTCGCGGGCAGTGCGCAGGGCCTCGGCCGCCTGGCGCAGGGCTTCGTAACTGCGCTTGAGTTCCTCCTCGGCGAGCTTGCGGGAGGTGATATCGGTCTGCGTGGCAATGACCCGCACGGCCGACTGGTCGGCGGCCCGCTCGATCACCTTGCCGCGAATCAGAATCCAGCGCCACGCACCGCGGCGCGAGCGCATGCGCTGCTCGGACACGAAGTGAGCCGTCTTGCCCTGCAGATGATCCTGGATGCCCTGCCAGGTCGCCGGCAGATCGGCCGGGTGGACCTTCTCGATCCAATCCTCCAGCGCGTCGCCGATCTCCTCATCCGCATAGCCCAGGTTGGCCTTGCACTGCTGGGAATAGAACACCTTGCCGGTCGTGACATTCCAGTCCCAGATGCCATCGCCCGCGCTGTCGACCGCGAACTGCCAGCGCGCCTCACTGTCACGCAGCGCGGCCTCCGCCTGCTTCATCGCCGTGATGTTGCGGGCAATGCCGATCAGGCCGATGATCTGCCCATTCTCATCACGCTGGACACTGCGCGTGGTGAGGAAGGTGCGCACCTGGCCATCCGCCACGATGGTTTCCTCGACCGTGGTCGCAACACCGGTGGCGAGCACCGCCAGTTCGCGCTCGCGCAGCACCTTGCCGGCGGCGGCGCCAAAGACTTCCTCGGTCCTTCTGCCAATGACCTCCGCGGCCGGTCGGCGAATGAAAGTAGCCGCCGCCCGATTGAAAATCAGAAAGGTTCCCTCGGTGTCCTTGAGGAAGATCGCATCGGTGGCACCGTCCATGACCGCCTGCAGCAGTTCGGTCGAACGCCGCAGCTGCTGGGTACGCTCGATGACGCGGGTCTCCAGCGCACTGCTGCTGCCGAGGCTATCCGCGGGCACCAGGGACAGCTGGCCCTCGATGAGCTTGCGGACATTGCCCGCCAGGCGTCGCTGCGCGTCGCAAAACGTTCGCGGTCTGCGATCGAGGATGCAGATGCTGCCGAACACGCGACCATTGGGCAACATCAGCGGCAAGCCCAGGTAGGCGAGCAGACCGAATTTCAGGGCCGGATTCGCGCGCCAGCGCGCGCTGATGCGCGCATCGGGGACCTCCAGTTGCTCGCGGCTGCGTACCACCGCCTCGCAGTACAGGCCCGAATCCCGCAAGGGCTCGGAATCCCCGGCCGTGAAGGGGTTGTGGGGGGTATTGCTGCTGAGAAACACCTCGATGCGAGGGCCGACGATACGCATGATCAGCGCGACCGGCACATCGAGGGTTTCGGCGATCGAATCCAGCGTCGACTGCCAGCCGCCCAGCAGGTGCTCGGGGACCGGACGGGCAACGTCCGCCAGCGCGTTGATCTCAGGTGTGCTCACGGTCCGACTATACCGATTGCCGATGCTTCCTTGAGGAGCACACCGCTGTGACCGGCGCGGCGCGCGGCGTGCAGCAACCATGTCGTCCGCGCCGCCCCTTCTTCGTACGAGAGCCCGAGCGGCGGGCGGATGTTGGATATGCAATTGCGCTCATGGTCGCGTCGACCCGCCTGCGGCTTCCAGGTGAGATAGACGCCCAGGCTGTCCGGGGCACTCATGCCGGGTCGCTCGCCGATGAGCACGACGGACAGTGCGGCATTCAAACGCTCGCCGATGTCATCGCCGATCGCCACCCGCGCCTGAGTCGCGATCACGATGGGCGCGATACGCCAATCGGGCAGGACGCGCAGAATTTCCCGCAGCGTTGCGGCCGCATGGACTTGCACGGCGCGCGCCGACAGTCCGTCGCCGACAATGAACACCACATCGTAGGGTCCCGGCGGCAGACCCGCCGCGCAGTCCGGCGCCAGTCGTCGGCCGAGGTCTGGCCGCTGCAGATAGACGCCGCGGTCGGGCGCCTGACTGTGAACCCGCAGTACCGGCAGCGGCGCCAAATCCGCGGCCAGACGCTCCTGATCGAGGGTTTCGTGCACGGCATCACGCGCCCGCGCATGATCAAGCTGGAAGTCCAGCAGCGCCGCGGTGGGCAGGCCCGCGCCCGAGTGGCCGAGCGCCACCCGCGCCGGTGTACGGCTGCGCAGGCTCGCCAGCAGACCGCCGCCTTTTGGCGCCGGGGGCTTCATGCGCCCGAGGTCCGTGCGTCGAATGCGAGCAGCCGTTCGGAGACTCCCGCGAGCGCCTCGGGCTCGCGGATCCAGCCGCGTTCGTCGCTGATCCCCATCTGTGCCAGCCAGCGCTCGAACTGCGGTGCGGGGCGCAATCCCAGGGTGCGACGCAGATACTGTGCGTCATGGAAACTGGTGCTTTGGTAATTGAGCATCACATCGTCGGCTCCGGGCACGCCCATCACGAAGTTGACGCCGGCGACCCCCAGCAGGGTCAAAAGATTATCCATGTCATCCTGATCGGCTTCGCTGTGATTGGTGTAGCAGACATCGACGCCCATCGGCACCCCCAGCAGCTTGCCGCAGAAATGATCTTCGAGCGCCGCGCGCGTGATCTGCTTGCCGTCGTACAGATACTCCGGGCCGATGAATCCCACGACCGTGTTGACCAGCAGCGGCGTGAAGGCGCGCGCGACCGCATAGGCGCGGGCCTCGAGGGTCTGCTGGTCCACGCCGCCGTGGGCGTCGGCCGAGAGCGCGGAACCCTGACCGGTTTCGAAGTACATCAGGTTCGGTCCGACGGCGCCGCGCTGCAGGGTTTTGCCGGCGGCGTGCGCCTCCCGCAAGACGCTCAGACTGACCCCAAAGCTGCGATTCGCAGCCTCGGTGCCGGCGATGGACTGGAAGATCAGATCCACCGGCGCGCCGCGCTCGATGACATTGAGGGTATTGGTGACATGCGACAGCACGCAGCTTTGAGTGGGGATCGCGAAGCGCTCACGGATCTCATCGACCAGCTGCAACAGCCGCAGCTGGACCTCGACACTGTCCGATGCCGGATTGATGCCGATGACGGCATCGCCGCAGCCATTCAGCAAGCCGTCAATGATGGATGCCGTGATGCCCTCGGGATCGTCGGTGGGGTGATTGGGCTGCAGGCGCACCGCCAGCCGTCCCGCAAGTCCGACGGTGGTGCGAAAGTGGGTCACGACCTCGCACTTGCGCGCGACACTGATCAGGTCCTGATTACGCATCAGCTTGCACACCGCCGCGACCATCTCCGGCGTCAGCCCGGGGGCGAGCGAGCGCAGAATCTCGGTCGTGGTGGTATCGGCGAGCAGCCAGTCGCGGAACTCGCCAATCGTCATCGTGGCGACCGGTGCGAAGGCCAGTGCGTCGTGTGAATCCAGGATCAGCCGCGTGACCTCATCGGTCTCGTACGGAACCAGCACTTCATTGAGCAGGTGGCGCAAGGGCAGGTCGGCCAGCACGTAACGTGCGGCCATGCGCTCTTCCATGGTGGCGGCCGCAAGCCCCGCGAGGGCATCGCCCGATCGTAGGGGAGTGGCCGCGGCGAATACCGCCCGCAGGTCGGTAAAGGTGTAAACCGATCCGCCCAAGGTCATCGAATAGGGCACGCGGAGTAGTTTAACGGAATTAAGTCGTTTTTTCGCGACGGCCGGCGGGGGTCAAAACCTCGCTGCGGCGCATGTATGCTGGCGCGCATGAACTGGTTCTGGAGCCGGCGTGAGTCACCGGCAAGCGTGTCCGTCCGTCGCCTGACGGCGCGACTGGACGACGCCGCGAAATTGCGGCGATTGCTGCGAGAATTGCCCGAATCCGATGAGCTGCGGCCGCGGCTGGCGGCGGCCTTCTATGCGCGCGCCTGGGATGCGGCGAGCGAGCGTGACCTGTGGATCGTGAGCGATGGCACCAGGATTGACTGCTATGTGCTCGCGGGCCTGAAATTCCAGCAGGCGGCCGCCGTGCGCGTGCGCTGGGACGCCAAGAAGTACGAGATCACGCAATTGACACTGGAAAATCTCGCCGATTGCGTGGCCAAGGTGACCGAGGGCAGCGTGACCCTGCAGGACGACTAGGCGTCGCGTTCGAGGCCGGGTTTGGCATAATGACAGGTTATGCCCCAGACCCTTCGGATCGATGATCTCGTTGATGGCCAGAAATTCAGTGGCTTCAACTTCAACCTGCTGTTCTGGTCATTCCTGGCGATGTTCGCCGATGGCTACGACATCAGCGTCATGCCGTTCGCGATGCCCACGCTCTCCAAGATGTGGCACGTGGACGCGGGGCTACAGGGGTGGGTGCTGACGACCAGCCTGATCGGCGTACTGGCGGGCTCGCCGCTGCTGGGCTATGTCGGGGATCGTTACGGTCGCAAAGCCGCCATCCTCTGCGGCAGTGTCATCTACGGCGTGAGTACTCTGGCGGTGATCTGGCAGCACGGTCTGTGGGTGACGATGGCGCTGCGGTTCTGCACCGGAATCGGCATCGGCGGCCTCATGCCCAATACCATTGCACTGAACTCAGAAGCTTCGCCGAAGCGGCTGCGCGCCACTCTGGTCGTGCTGATGTTCACGGGTATTACGCTGGGCAGCAGCGCGCCGGGATATATCTCCGCCTGGATGCTCCCGATCTATGGCTGGACGGTGCTGTTCCTGGTGGGTGGCGCCGTGCCTTTGCTCGTCGCGGTGTGCCTGTATTTTGTCCTGCCGGAGTCGGTGAAATTCCTGGGCGGCCGACCGGAGCGGCGCGCGCAGTTGCTGGCCACGGCCCGTCGTATGCGCCCGGATCTGCTGCTCGATGACGATACGCAATTCGAGTACCCGATCATCGTCAGGCCCCCTGACCGTACTTTGGGGATTGGCGAGGTGCTGGGCCCGGGTTTCCGCGCCATCACCCCGCTGCTTTGGGTGTGCTTCGTCACGACCCTGATGGCGAACTACTTCCTGAATTCCTGGATGCCGCTGCTGTTCAACGAGGCAGGCCTGGCGCCGAAACAAGCCGCACTGGCCTCCAGCCTCTACCATATCGGCGGGACCGTCGGCGGGCTCCTGATCAGTGTGCTGCTGGACCGTTTCGGATTCGTCGTGATCGCCGCCCTGTTCGTGTGCGCCGCACCGGCCATCGATGCCATAGGCGGCGCCAGCATGTCCTACGCGGCGCTCGCGCCGCTGGCGGCCCTCTCCGGACTGTGCGTGCTGGGGGCGCAGTTCGGCAACAATGCGGCCGCCGGATTGCTGTACCCGACTCAGTTTCGGTCGAAGGGAGTGGGGTGGGCGCTGGGCATCGGACGCTTCGGGGCCATCGTGGGTCCGCTGCTGGGCGGGCAGCTGATCAAGACGCATCTGCCCATGCGCCAGCTGTTTCTGGCCGCCTCGGCGCCCATGTGGATTGGTGCGGTGGCCGCGCTCATCCTGGTACGACTATGCTATGTGCGCCTGGGGCGGCTGCAATTGAGCGATGTGCCGGTCACGCGTTAGCGTGGCACAGCAGCAGCGGCCTTGCGAAAGAACGCCTCGTGCCGGCTGATGCGCAGGTCCGCGAGCAGGGCATCTTCGATGACCCCGGAAGTGTTGATCAGGAAGCTCGCGCGGCGCACGCCGAACCCGAACGGACCCACCACATCGTAGGCGCGGGCCAGGGCTTGGTCCGCATCGGACAGCAGGGTGAAGGGCAGGGAGTACTTGGCCACGAAGGCCGCGTGACTTTGCGGCGACTGGGGGCTCACGCCTGCGACCGAGACCCCTGCTGCAAGCAGCTGTGAATGAAGGTCGCGCAGCGAACACGCTTCCTGCGTGCAGCCCGGGGTGAAATCCGCAGGGTAGAAATACAGAATGAGCGGCCCACTCCTGAGGAGATCCGCCAGCGCCACCGGCTCGTCATTCTGGTTCCGGGCGGTGAAGTCCGGCGCACGTTTGCCTGCCGCGAGCATCGCTCCACTCTATAGGATTTGCCAACCAGGGTTTGGGTGCTAGAATCGCCAGCTCTTTTGGGACCTAAAGCCATTCGGTCTTGCGGCTCCCGGCGAACATGTGGGGCGGTAGCTCAGTTGGGAGAGCGTCGCGTTCGCAATGCGAAGGTCGAGGGTTCGATCCCCTTCCGCTCCACCACGAGCCTTGGGTTCATTCCGGTCACATCGGTAATGTCTCCGCCGCGATCTCCGCGTCCACGGCGGCGGGAAAGTCTTTCGGGAACGGCACACCGGATAGGGCGTAATTGCCGCCGGCCATAAAGAGTTCCATCACCGAGTTCCAACGGTTGCGCCAGGCGGCGGCGTAGTTACGGAACTTGTCACCTTGCGTCATGAATTCCCCCGTCTTGGCGTGTCGCTCGTAGGCTTTGACCAGCGTCACGATCGCTGTGTTGTTCTCTGCGAGCGCATCAAGCCGCTGCTTCATGTCGGCGTGCCTGGCCACCCCGTCGCGGCGCGTTTTTACAAGGTAAGACTCCAGGATGCCGCAGTCAGCTTCGGTAAAGGGCGCAGACTGCAGCTCGCGGGTGAGCGTCTGGTTCTCCTTCAGCATGGTGGCTATCGGCCGCAGCTCATCGGCAACGAGCTGCGCGCGCGTCTGATCAAGCGCATTGTTGGCGTGATACCAGGCGCCCGCACCGAGCACTCCTGCAATGAGTGCCGCTACGATCAGTATCAATGGCGTTTTGTTAGTCAGCGCATTTTCCTCAGGGGGTGAGACCAATAATCTGAGTCACTCATCCCCGCGCCCCATCACCGGATGCTTCGAACCGCGCGCGCAAAGTTCCCTTGCGTCTTGGTATCGGTGAGAACGGCTCCATCGAGGAAGTAGACCAAATACACACCGGCCGTGCCGGCGCTGGTTGTGGAATTGGTCCAATAGGCGGACTGCGACAGAGGTGCGGTCGCGCCAAATATGGGATCGATACAAGGAGCGGTCGTTGTGCACCCAGGCGCGGTGCTTTCGACAATCGTCTTCAGCTCCACAACGGTCGGGATCCGCCAGTCGCAGTGGTTGGCGAAACAAGTCCCTGCCCCGGCGCTCACATTCTGCCCGGCCGAGGGACTGTAGTAATCCCCGCCATTGAGGCCGGCAATAAAGGTGGTGAAGAGTGTCCCGTCAGCGAGCGTACCGGTCGTACTCCAGGTGTATTGACTGTCTATACAGGTCACAACACCAGCACCACACAAGGTGGCCGTCTCGATTTCCCACATGAGTCCAGTCTCGTTGTCCGTTACCGTACCGTCGCCGTTTGCCAAGTAGCGCGGCAATTGTGACCGGCACGTCCAAGTCCCCGTCCCGCCACTTGGCGTGTAGTAGACGGCAGGGTCTACTGCCACTGGAACGGATACGCCACTCCACAGCGTCGCACCGCAGCCAGTCGGTAGACCGCCGCTGCCCGCCGGTCCCTGTGGGCCAGGGGGACCCTGCGGTCCCTGGGCACCTGTTGGTCCGGCCGCTCCAGTAGCACCAATAGAACCGTTAGCACCCGTGGCACCGGCCGGACCTTGACTGCCGGCAGGACCGACCGGCCCCGGCGGGCCAAGGGGGCCAGCAGGTCCGGCTGGGCCTGTTGCGCCTGCTGTGCCAGGGGCGCCCGGGGCGCCTGCCGCACCCGTATTGCCCTGTGGGCCCTGCGGCCCCGCCGCATCGAGAGTAGTCCACGCCTCCGTTTCGGTTGGCGCTACATTGACGTTCTTTACGATGGCGATGTAGCTCTGGCCGTTGTAGGTGACAACCGCTCCGGCGCCGTAGTTGATTGTGGGATCCCAATTTCCACGAAAGTTTGTGAGGGCAATCGAGATTGCCGCGTCCGCTGGCGCCGGCATCGCCACGCTCATAAATACTCCGGTGACCATCACGCACCGCAGTGCAAAAATGATTTTTCTTTGCGTAGTCGTTGTCATGTAACTCCCCATTTATTTGATTGCCGTGCGTGATCATGAGCGGACCATCTCATCCGGGTCCTGCCTCGAGGGTTGCGCATTGACTGGTCGACTTAGGAAACCCCTTCAAAAGGCTAGTCCCCGCGTCAGGACTGAACAGCATCTTTCCGACGAGCGGTGCGATTCGCGGAGTGAATGCCGGCAGGGGGAGATCGAACTGCAGTAGAGCCCTCTGGCGGGATCCGATGCCCCGGCCTATTCAGCCTGGTGACCGGCCCAAGGGGAATTTTGCGATGCGCTGCAAGCCATTGGCAGCGGACGCCCTGGCGTGCCTGAGCGACCGAAGGCGCTCGACGTGCAGATTGCGGCGTTACGGGGGCGGCTGGTGCTCTGCGACACGCGCCGCTTCGCGGTCGATTTCCCTTTGGCGTGCCTGGACAATCCACGGCTCGCGCGTTTCCCGTGTAGCCATGCTCCAGCTGTCGGGGTGAGCACGCTGGGCCGCCTCGCACCAGCGGTCATAGCCGGGTGTGTGTGGGTCTATCACCTCGCTAGGATACCACCGTCGAGAGATATCGCGCCGGCCGGCATCGGCATGGGTTTGTCCGGGCCGCGCATTCCCTGGCGTTGCCAGGACTGCGCGCCATTCGTGCTGAACTGACGCCTCTAGATTAGTTATCCGACATATGTTGATATATCTCCGTGAGCAGACCCCAAAACGCTTCGCGCCAAACCCGGCTGCTGTTGACGGCAATGCTCGAGCAGCCGCGTGCGTGGCACTACGGATACGAACTCTCGAAGGCAACGGGTTTGACCTCCGGCACCCTTTATCCGTTGCTAATGCGATTGAGTGATCGGGGACTCTTGGATTCCGAATGGCGGAATCCTCAGCATAACGGTCGACCTGCTCGGCACGCCTATAGACTCACAGTTGACGGGCTTCAGCTGGCACGCGAGAGCGAGCGAATGCTGGCAGTGGAAGCTACGGTGCGGCGACGGCCGGGTACGGCCACATGATTACCTTGGGTCCGTGGCAGCGGCGGTGCGCACTGCACCTGGTTCGACACGCAGCGGCAGTCTTGCGTTCGACTCGCCCGGATTGGGCTGCGGCGCTGGAGCATGAACTGGAACACGTTCCAGGGCACTACCGGGCACTGATATGGGCGCTTGGATGCGTGCGAGCCAGTTACAGGGAGCGATACCTTGGTAGATCGCGGCCGCTACTCACGGCTGTCGCGATGGGACTAGCGTTTGCGGTGCTGAGTGAACTTGTCACGGGGATAATTGCCGCGGTAGCGTGGCCGCATTGGTACGTGGAGTTTGCCAGAACGCACAGGCATTTAAGCCTCGAACTTTGGTCGATTTTCGCAGGTTCATTGCCGATCGCTCTGCTTGCGGCCGGATTTGGAATGTTACTCGCCCGACTGGCGAACGGTTTCAGGTTGACTCTGCCTTGCGTGTCAATCGCGGTCTGGATGTTGTATTGGCTCATCCCGATACGAACGATCTGTGATGTTCCACTGCGAGTCCTTTGGGACTCTTTCCTTCGCTCCCCGACATCCTACGTTGCGGGCATCGTTCTGCCCGGCTGCGCCCTGTTCCTGGGGTTTTGTCGTGCTCGCGCATTCCAGCCTCAAAATCGCCCTGAGCCTTCACCGGGTCGACGGAACTGAGCAGGCATTAATTTCAGTCAGCGTTGCCCGAGCAGGTGCACCGCGCTATCTTCAAGCTGTTCAAGCAATGGCCGAGCGCCAGGGCCTTGGGAGCATGGTATGAAGAAGGGCGGCGAGAAAATACTGCTGATCTACTCCGCAACCGTAAGCACCGCGTTCTTGGTCTGTCTCCTAACAGGCGCCGCGCCTCTCAGGCGACCGGTGTTCGATGAAATTCAGGTGCACCGAATAAATATCGTGGAACCCGACGGGACATTGCGCTTGGTCATCTCGAATAAGAACCGGCTCCCCGGGGTAATCGTGAAGGGTCAGGAACAGCCACCGACTGACCGACCGCAGGCGGGCTTGCTCTTCTACAACGATGAAGGCTCCGAAACCGGGGGCTTGATCTTCGGAGGTCGCAAGAACTCCGACGGCCAAGTGGTCGATTGCTGTGGAAGTCTCTCCTTCGACCGCTATGGCGCGAATCAGATTGTTCAGCTCGCTGGGGTGGATGATGTGACCGACCAATTCACCGGCGTCTCCGTCCGGGACATAAAGCAACGAATATGGGTTGGTCGGAAAAGGGACGGCGCGGCGACGATTTCGCTTATGGACGCAACCGGCAGACCGCGCATTGTCATGAGTGCTCCGGCGTCCGGGACGCCGACGCTCGAGTTCTTCGATGAGAGTGGCAAGGTTGTTCAGAGGCTAGTGCCCGAGTCGAGGTAGAGCAGGCTTACTAACCCAAGTTGTCAAGCAGCAATTCCAGAGGTTGTAGCGTACCAAAGGCGCTTCCCTGTCCGTAGCACACGCCCATTGCGTGGAGGCGCTCCGAAATTGCAAACGTGTCAACGCCCGCAGCGGCGATCTCGACTCCTGTCCGCCGTCCCCACTCGACAACGGCGCGCACCCGAGACTCGGACAGCGGGTTCATAAGAACATCCCCGATATAGCGGCTGTCAATCTTAGCCATCGCGATCGGCAAGTCATCTAGCAACGCGAGCTGTTCGATCTCCCCGGATACGCCGTCGATGCATAGTTGGGTACCGTGGGTGAGGCACTTCATATTTGCAAGGCGCGTCGGGAATCCGAGGTCCATACGCACGCGTTGCGTCAATGAGGACTCGCGAATTTCAATGATGAATCGCGAGGCCAGCCCTGCGGCGGACAGCTCATTTTCCAGGAAGTCCGCGAATCCAGGAACCGCCAGCGACTGGCATCCGATATTCAATGACACTGTCAGATGCGACAGGTCGACTTGTCCCTCGTGCCTGATCAGGGCGCGCAGGGCATCCCGCACGACATGATGATCGGCCGACGCGATGAAATCGCGGGCCGTTCGCAAACCAGGTGCCTGAGTATGCAGGCGCGGCGAAAGCTCGAAACCAACGAGCGTAGCGGTGTCCAGAGTGAGAATCTTCTGTGCCCACAGCCGCAGGCCGTGTGCTCTGCTTGAGTCTGCGGACGTCATCCTGTTTCCCGAGACGAACCGCGAACTGGCGGCTTTGTCGCTGGGTCTGGTGCGCATTGCAGTGTGGGCTCTGCGCCTCGGGAGGGGGCTTGGGATGCGGCCGGCTCTGGTTCGATGCTCGAAGGGTGTGGTCCTGAGCGCCAGCTCGATGGCGGCTCGCAGCGCGCTGGGCGGACAGGGCTTCAGCAGCAACCGGATTACGCCAGCCTCGTTGATGGCGCGGGCGGCCGCTTCGACCGTTGCATGTCCGGTAAGGAGGATTCGACCGCTGGTCGGAAACTCGCGGGCGACTATGGTCAGGAGTTCCGAGCCAGACATTCCGGGCATGAGTTCGTCGGCGACAATGACATCAAACCGCTCGCGCCGACACATATGCAGCGCAACCTCCGGCGAAGTCGCCGTGTTGATGCGGTACGAATCGTCACGAAGGGCTCTTCGGATGCCTTCGACGACCTGGGGTTCGTCGTCGACGAACAGTACCTTGGGCATGAATTGCCGATTGCTGACGGCGTGGTAAAGGATATTTTCCGCGCAACTCTGGTCGATGTTCATTCGAGCTCACCTCGTGGCTCCGGCGGCGCCGGAGAGTGATAACTGCATCTCATTGGGGAGATTGACGGCGACCTGTCGCGCTGGAGTCTGCCGTTCTTGGTGAGGGAAGCCAACGGGATTCCTTACATAAGACCCGCACTTTTCGGCCCAAGTGCCATAAAGCGTGGTTTGCGGGTAAGGGCCCGGCTATTCATTACCAAACCTTGAATGTCGGCCCAAGTCCGTTGAACCGCAGAAGGAATGCGACGCAGAGCCCAGTTGTTCCCCATCGTGCCGCGTAGATTCGATGCGAGGAGCGTATGTATTGACAAGTCAAAGCATGCGCCAGGTATGCGGAGTTGACGTGGAGTTATCGAATCACAACGCGCATTTTCCGCGGATTCTGCTGGTGGGGCCTTACGATCCCCACTGCGGCGAATACACGTTCCTGGCTCCCCCGCTCGGGGTCTGGCGCCTGGCGGGCGTGCTCCAGGCGCGGGACATTCACGCACAGGTATTTGATCCAAACTGCTGCGGGCCCGACGTAGAACGAGCGTTCGAGGAGGTGCTGGTTTCGGACGCCTGGGATGTGATCGGGTTGTCCACCACGGCAATGACGCTTCGCTACGACCTGGCGCTCGCGCATCTGGCACGCAAGCGGGTCCCCGGCGCCACCATTGTGGCGGGCGGGATGGAAGCGACCTTTAAGGCGGAGCGGGTCTTTGCGCTGGGTCCGTTCGATCTCATCGTGCTCGGTGAGGGCGAGCACCCGCTGCTGGAGCTCGCCGAGCGGCTTCGATCCGGTGCCGGCCTCGCAGGAATTGCGGGCACGGCGTTGCGCACCAGGTCGGGCGGTGTCGCGCGCTTTCATCAGGTGGCCATGACTCAGCCGGAACTGACGGCGGCGATCGGCGCGACGCCCTACGATCAGATGCCGTATGAGCGGTACTGGCAACGTCTCGAAAACGTATATGACGTAGGCGAGTTGCCCTACAAGGCGGAGCGCGAAGCCCGGCTGGCGGAAATCCGCTCGGTTCGGCTGATCACTCTGAACTATTGTCCGATGGGCTGCTCATTCTGCTCTTCGACGAACTTCCTGCACGAGGCACAGGGCGGCATCGCCCGCATTGCGCGCCTGGATGTCGCGGACTGCATGGACATGCTCAGGCACATCGTCGCCACTCACCCGGGGGTGCGCACGGTGTACTTCCAGGATGACATTTTCGTGTTCACCCGCGATCAACGCATTCTGCCGTTGTGCGAGGAGATCGTGGCCGCAAAGGAACGCGGTGAACTGCCGCGGGACCTGGGGTTCATCAGCACCAATCGTATCGATTCGATGAGCACGGAGCGTCTGCGGGCGATGCGCCGGGCGGGCTTCAGGGTACTCGGTTTTGGCATCGAGAACTTCTCTCTGGCGGTGTTGAAGGAGTTCAACAAGCGCCAGATCCATCGCCATATCGAGCCCGTGCTGGCGACGACGCTGCGGCTCGGGATCACCCCGTTTCTGGATCTCATTCTGACATCCCCTCACAGCACCCTGGCGGACCTTGCGCAAAACGTTCGCGAGGCCACGCGCTGGCTTGAGGCCGGCTGCGAGGTGGGTGTGTATCCCTATGTCATTCCATTCTCCGGGTCGGCGCTCGCCGCCGACGCGGAACTGTCCGCCCATACGGTCTATGAAACGCGCACCGTTCCCGGCACCACTCTCACCTGGTCGGATGCCACCAAGATCCTGCCGGCGGATTCGCAGGCACGGGACGCCATTCTGCAGATCGAGGAGCGCTTCGAGGCGGCATGTCGCAGTCTGGCGGCCAGGGTGGCGCACATTCCTTCGCGCATGCGTTCGGTGCTCTGGCTGCAGGCCGCGCAGGATTTTCTGACCCGGGCGAATGCCGCATGAATGTCCCGGCGGTCAGCGCACGTGCGTACTGGGAGGGCAGGGCCCGGCGGTACGCGGCGCGTGGCCGGGGACTCGCGGCGGTGTGCTCCTATGGAATGCCTGCCTTCTACAACTACTCCATCGAGTGGGCGCAGCGACGAGCGCTGCTGCCCTGGCTGCCCCGTGTCGCGGCGGGCAGCAGCGCGGCTCTAGATGTGGGCTGCGGAGTCGGTCGGTGGAGTGCGGAATTGGCCCGACTCGGCCATGAGGTCGTGGGACTGGACCTGAGCCCCAGCATGCTCGAGCAGGCACGGCTACGGGCCGGCGTCCTGCGGGCGCGCTGCTCCTTTGAGCTCGGTGATGTCACCACCTTCGATCTCGGACGAAAGTTCCAACTCATTGTTTGCGTGACGGTCCTGCAGCACGTACTGAATCCTCACGAAGCGCGCACGGCGATTGACAGACTCAAGGATCATTTGGCTCCGGACGGTACCCTGGTATTGCTGGAGGCTGCGCCTGCTCGATCGATCACCCGCTGCGACAGCGCTGTGTTTCGCGCCCGAACGTTCGAGTGGTACGCAGAGGCATTGCAGGCCGCAGGACTGTCGGTGACCGGCCGAGCCGGGGTCGATCCGATGCCGTTCAAGACCTGGCTTTTGCCTCACTACCGGCGATTACCGGCACTCTTGGCCCCGCTCGTGCTCGCAGTGGCGACGGCGCTGGCCGTGCCGCTGGACTGGGCACTGCGCGGTTGGCTGCGCGATCAATCCTGGCACAAGGTGATCGTCGCGAAACACGCGCCGGCACACTGATATGAGCTCTCGGACATGCTGTGCTGCCGCCATGTTCTGCGCTATTGCAGCGGCCGGGACTGCGGGTGCGAGCGACACGCTCGTGGCCAGCGGTCAGTCCGTAAGCTTCGGCGGTGAAGTACCGTCTGGGAGCGCCGGGAGCCTGGACTGGATCCACCAGGATGAGAACCAGCAGTTGTGGGACCTCGGGACAACTGCCGAACGGTTTGGCAGCTTCGATCTCACCTTGGCACGGGTGATGGGCTCGTTGAACCTCTCGACGGGAAATTCCCTCGCGGGAACGATCGAGGCCGGTCCTGGGACGGCCGGCGTGGAGCGCTATACATTTGCCCGTGCCATTCTCGAGGCCACTCATGTCGTGTCCCAGCAGTTCCAATTCAGTGGCGGCGGCCAGTATGTCGACGCCGACAACGCCCGCGTGCTCATCCTGCGACTGGAATCCGCGTGGGCGCCCGCGCCGCCGCTGTCCGTTCGGGCGCAGCTGGGTGAGTCGGTTGAGGGCAATCTCCCGACCCGTTACGCAACGCTGCGCGCCGACTATGTGCGCAGGATTCAGCTGTATGGCGGTGTCTCGGTGGGACGTGGGGCACAGTCGATCGTCGAATTCGGCGACGTCCGATACGAGCATTTCACGGATGCGTTCGTCGGCGTTGCGGTGCCGTTCTCGCACTGTACAGTCGGGCTCGCAGGGGACTGGCTGGAGCTGGCTACTTCGACGCGGCGGACGGCGACGCTGACCCTTGCCATACCTCTGGTATGGAGGACGTGAGATGCAGTCGGGTGCAATCACCACATCGATGGCCATATCCATGGCATGCATGGTCATGGCGCTGCTCATGGCGGGGGCATGCGTCATCCTGATCCGCCGCTGCCGTCGTCTCGGGCGGTATGCGCGGCGCGCAGTCCGGCATCGCGCTGCCATCGCGCAGCTGCGCCGCTCAAGCGAGCTCTCGGCGGCGGATCGCTATTGGGTTCAGATGCGCTCCGCCAACACGCCGGTGCTGGTGACCTCTCCGGAGGGCACGATACTTGCCGCTTCGGGTCCGGCCATCGAGCTGTTCGGTTACCGTACTGAGCAAGAATTGCGTGCGATCTGCGTCGCTGACTTGTATTTCAATCCTGCGGACCGGCTCAAATCGCTGAGCACGCCACTGCTGGAGCACGGCCACATCCGCAGCAGCGAATTTCGAATGAAGCGCAGGGACGGCCGTCCCGTCCACGTCCTGACGACCGTGCGGGTCATCCTCGCCGAGGGAGCGATGCACTATGAAGGCGTGCTGACCGACGTGACGGAGCTGCGTGCGGCCTTCGACGAGCGCCAGCATCTGGAATCGCAGTTGAATCTGGCCAAGAAGCTCGAACTCGTGGGCCGCCTGGCCTCGGGCATAGCGCATGAGATCAACACGCCGATGCAGTTCATCGGCGACAACATCACCTTCCTCAAGCGAGCCTTTGCGCAGCTTGTCGTGCGACTGCCGGCCGGGGGGCTACCGGAACTGCTCGCCGATGTTGCCGACGCATTTGCCGGCAGCTTCGAAGGCGTCGAGCGTGTCAGTGAGACCGTCCGTGCCATGAAGGAGTTCGCGCACCCCGGCGATCTCGACATGGCCGCCACCGATCTGAATCAGGCCATTCGCACCATACTGGTTGTCGCGCGCAGCGAGTATAAGCACGCCGCCGAGGTGAACCTGGAACTCGGTGAGATCCCTCCCGTGAACTGCACGCGTGCCGAAATCAACAAGGTATTCCTGAATCTCATCGTCAACGCCGCGCACGCAATCGAGGAGAGCGGCAAGGGTCGCGGCACCATCACCATACGCAGCAGTGCCTCGGGCCCGCAGGTCCGCTTCGAAATTGCCGATACCGGCTGCGGTATCCCCGCCACGGTGTTACCTCGGATCTTTGAGCCTTTCTTCACGACCAAAGCCATCGGCAAGGGTTCCGGGCAGGGCCTGGCCATTGCGCGCTCGGTCGTCAGGAACCATGGCGGCGAACTGGAGGTGGCGAGTGTGGTGGGCCAGGGAACGACATTCACGATCACGCTGCCTGCCGCCGATGGCCTGGTGGCCACTGAGGCGGCGTCAGGCTCGCTGATGCTCGAAGATTCCATAGGTTGAGGAGTTATTTATGAGCGACTCACGTTACAAGATTCTCTGTGTCGATGATGAGCCGCGGGTACTGGAGGGCCTGCGGCGTCATCTGCGCGAGCGCTTTGAAGTACTGACGGCGGGCGGCGGCGCCGAGGCCCTGAAGTGTCTGAGCACCGTCAAGGATCTGGCGGTGGTCGTATCGGACATGCGAATGCCGGAGATGGATGGTGCGACAGTGCTGCGTCATACGCGGGTGCTGCGCCCACATGCGGTGCGGATCCTGCTGACGGGTCAGGCCGACATGGCGGCCGCGATCAAGGCGATCAATGAGGGGCAGATTTTCCGCTTCCTGACCAAACCTTGCGCGGCGGAACAGTTCATGAGCGTCATCGATGAAGCCGTGCGTCAGCATGAGCTCATCATGGCAGAGCGGGTATTGCTGCAGCGGACCCTCGTGGGTGCCATCAAGGCGCTGACGGATATCATGAGCTTGGTCAGTCCCGCGGTGATCGGCCGCGCGCAGCGCCTGAAGCGGCGGGTTTCGGAACTCGCGGCCGAGCTGCAAATCGAGGAGCGCTGGCAGGTGGAAGTGGCGGCGCTCCTTTCCTATCTCGGACACGTATCGTTGCCGGAGTCGCTGGTACGTCAGTTGGCACGGGGCGAGGAGCTCGAGGCTCGCGACGCCGCCCGAGTGCGCAGCGCGACGCGCGCGGCAATCCGGGTCATCGCACACGTTCCGCGGCTCGAGCCCGTGAGCGCCATTCTAAGCGCCTTGAGTGAGCCGGACGCTCAGGACGTGAACCAAGACGCCGCAGCGGCGAATGCAACGCATGTGAAGATCCTGCGGCTCGCGCTCGAGACCGAGCGGCTCGAGGCGCAGGGGTTGGGCACGCAGGCAATTCTGGAAAGTCTGGAGGCTTCCGGAGACTTCTCGCAACAGCTGCTGGACGGACTGCGCGCGACCCAGACGGCGCACAAAGCCGTGTTCGATCGCGCGGAGGTTCCGGTGGCGGCGCTGGAAATCGGCATGGTGCTGGACGAGGACATCAAGACGGCCCGGGATGTGCTGATTGCGCCTCGCGGCTGTGAGGTGACCCTGAGTTTCATCGAGCATATCGGGCATTTCGCGAAGCATCTGTCCAAACCGACGATCGCCATTTTCCGTAGCGCCCAGTCACTGGAAGCGGTCCGCGATCAAGTCACCGCCGTTCTGGAGGCCTAGGCCATCCCATGCGGACCAATCCCGACAGCTCGCTGATCCTTGCGGCGGTGATACTGGTCTGTGTTGCCGGTGTCGCAGCGGCGGCGAGCGCCGGATTGCTCAGCGGCGGCACGCGCGTCGTCATCTTTCTGTTCGTGAATCTCATTCTGGTGTTCGATGTGATCGATCTCATCGTGCGTCTGTGGCTCAGGAAGCTGCATGGGGCGGCTGCCGAGGGGCCGGCGGTCGCGCTGGGATTGCCCGAAATATCCAATGCCGAGCGGGCCTTGGACCTGAGCCCCTATGCCATCATCGCCTCATTGCATGATGAGGCGGACGATACTGACCGAATTATCGCGACTCTGTTGCCGTTCAAGGAAGCGGTCTGGCTCATCGATGATGCCTCCAGCGACGACACCCTGGTGCGCCTGCGCCGCGAGGGTTGGAACTGCGTTGCCGGTGGCGTCAATCGCAAGAAGCCGGCTGCACTGCGTCACCTTCTGGAGACTCTGCCGGCCGAGATCCAGACAGTCGTGGTTATGGATCCGGATGTACGCTGGCTGGTCCCCCCGGGGATGGAGCGGCCGACGCTGGAGCGGGTCATCAGTGACCTGCAGCGCAGCGGCGCCGCGGCGTGCACGCCGCGCGTCCAGGCGCGCCGCGGCGGCTGGCTCGAGGAGTGTCAGGCTTTCGAGTACGAACTTGCTTGCGGCCTGGGGCGCAAGAGCCTGGGCGAGCTGTGTTGCAACTCTGGGGTCTCCGTCTACCGTCGCGGGGCGCTCGAGGCCGCGCTGAATCGGCACAGTCTGTCGGTCTATGCCGAGGATTTCGAGAATTCGCTGCTGCTGCTCGAGATGGGAGAGAGGATCTATTACGACGACCGACTGATCATCGAGACGCAAGCCAAGTCCAGTTGGAATCACCTGCTTTCGCAGCGCGTCGGCTGGGCGTTCGGCTGCGCCAAGGTGATCGTCGAACGGCTGCCACAGATCTTCGCCATCGCGCGCCGCGGTCCGCTGGGCGCCTATCAGTACGTCTTCTACCTGTGTATCAACGGCGTGCTGCTGTTGCCGCTGAAGCTGGTATCGACCGCGCTTCTGGCCATGAGCCTGCTCAAGGCCCTGGACGATTTGGTGCTCACCCAGTGGCTTCCGCTGCGGCCCTGGAATGAGCCACTCCTGTTCTGTCTCTGGTATTGCAAGTCGGCGGTGATCCTGCTGCTGGCGTGCCTCGCCGCATTGCCCCGCGGCGAGCGCCGGCGGCATCTGGCCACTGTGCCGTTCTACTGTTTCTACGGGCTGCTGCAGTACATCCCCACGGTAATCGGCTATCTGAATTGGCTGGCGCTGCGGATACGCGGCCGGCGGATTTACGCCGATCACTACGACGATGACGCGGGATGCAACGGCAGCCGTACGGTGGTCCCGACCGGTGGGCTGTCATGAACGCGCCGCAAGGGGCGGACCGCCACCGTTGGGCGCTGGGTACCGGGGCGGCGATTGCCGCCTGTCTCGTACTAACGGGTCTGGTCGTCCACCGCCACTCGCCCATTGCCAATGGCGCGACCAGGAATCTCGCGGCGCCGGATTTTGTGGTGACCAGCGCCCGCGATGCCGGCCCGGGGACGCTGCGCGATGCCATTCTGGCAGCGGACCGGCTTTCCACGCGCGCGCGGATCCTGATCACGGCGCAGCATATCCAAACCGAATCCGCATTGCCGGCGCTCGTCAATCCGCGGGGAGTGGATGTCGAAGTGGCAACCGGCGCCGGCACAATCGATGCCGCCCGCCAGCAGACCGGAACGATCCTGCAGATCAACAGCCCCACCTCGGTAATCACCGGACTGATTGTGAGCCATGCGCATGGCTTCGGCATCATGGTGAACGCAACCGGCGTACGGCTTGACTCGGTGACGGTGAGCGACTCCAAGGTGGGCATCCTGGTTGGCTCGGGCGGCGCAGATTGCATCGTCCGCGCATCGCGGTTCGAGGGCAATGAAACGGGGGTGCTCGCCGAGCCGGATATCCATCACCTGGCGATCCTCGGCAGCATCTTTCGCGCCAATAGCCGCGCCGGGTTTTGGCTGGTAGCCCCGGCCGCCGCCCATAGAGGCGCGGTGGTGGGCGAGGAGCGGGCGCGCATCGCCGACAGCGTGTTCGAACGCAACGGCAGCGGTGTGGTGGTCGCCAATCAACTGATCTGGGTCCAGAAGAGCCGGTTTTTCGGCAACCGCGAATCCGCTGTGCTGGTTCTCGGCGGCGGTGCGCGCCTGGAGGACAGCGAGATTCACGATACGGGTGGTACGGCGGTCTCCGTGACTGCAGGCAGTGGCGTTGTGCTGGCGCGCAATCGGATCTTTGACAATGTTGCGACTGCGATCTCCGTTCGCGACAGTGACGTGACCGTCTCCGGCAACACGCTCACTCACAACGGGCTGGGTATCGTTTCGATCGTCACGCAAGCACAGTTTGTGCCGCGCATTACGGACAACGTCGTCACCGAGACGACGGCGGATGCCGTTACGGTCATCGGGGGCGCGCCGCTGCTGCAGCGGAACACCCTTACCGGAAGCCGCGGAGCCGCGTTGCGGCAATTGGATCTGGTGAACAGTGCCGGGGGTCTCAGGGCAACCCCGCGCCTGGAAGCCAATGTACTCAAGGGCAACCGGATCGACGCGCCCGTGACCGGCAGCTACACGCTGTCGGGTGGGCCATGAGCGCCATGCCGAGCGTTGATGCCGTTGCAGCGCTCATTGAATTGCGCCGTCACAAGGGCATGTTCGACAACACCTGGACGCTGACCACGCTGCTCGCGGCCGCCCTGTCGGTATTGTGTGGCTACTTCGGACTGGTGCAGGTCAATGTGGGACCCATCATCTGGACACTGGCGGTGCTGGCGCTCGGGCAACTCGTGATCGCCTCGCAGGGCTATCGGGCGACCTCGGCCGCGCAATTGCGCTGGCTCGCCCTGGCATCACAGTTCATGGGTGCCATGCTGATGGGTGTGAGCTGGCATTTCTTCGGAGGCCTGCAGCAGCCGCTGTTTCCGCTCTTCATCCTGCTGCCGCTGATGCCGGCGGCGCTGGTGCTGGGTTTCTGGCAGCAACAAGCGGCGATGCTGGGTCTGCTGGTCGTCCTGGTCTCCGGGGTACTGCTGTCTCCGGAGACGAACTCCTTCATCGCGGCGCGGTATGGCATCAGCATCGCGCCGTGGTACACCCTGCCGGACTGGATGCCCCGAAGTGCGATGGCGTTTCCGGACGTGAACACCTCACCGGACTACGAATTGGTGATGGTGATCTCGGTGGGCGTCATCGGCTTCGCGCTGAGCAACACGGCGCGGGCCCTCGTGGACCCGTGTCGGCAGGCGGCCGATCAGTTGACGGCCCAGCAGCGTGAGGTGGATGTTCTGAAAGAGTTGAACCGGCAACTCGTCGCGCGCGCGCCCTATGGCACCGCGCTGGTGTCGGTCGGGACAGGACGCATTCTCAACGCGAGCGAGCGGCTGCTGCAGGCATTCGACATCCAGGATGCAACGGGGCGGTTTCTGCTGGACACCATTGATTTCGCCTATCCCGCTGTCATCAGGCGCCTGATGAAGACGGGCGGAGAGGAGGTGCAGGGGGCAACGGTGCGCGGCCAGGAAATGGTGCTGCGCGTCCGTGCGCAGCTGCTCGGGTCAGGCGTCTCTGAGGTTGCGGCGCTGAGTATCGAAAGCTGTGACGAGATCTGCTGGCGTGGGGCGGTGGATGCCTTCGCCGAGCCGGTTTTCGCCATCAATTCGCGCGGCTGCGTGGCGTTCCTGAACCGCGCGGCGTTGCAGCTCCTGGGAGACGACGCTCAGGGGGTTGCGGCCAGCACGCTGTTCACGAGCGGGGAGGCGCGCTGGTGGGATATTGCACCGCTCGATTCCGCGCGCCGAATCCTGGACTGGCGCGGCCATCGCTATCTCGCGTCCCTGCGCCGTGAGCGGGTGGCGGCGAGTATCGGCGAGCTTTCGATTGTTCGTCTTCAGGAAACGGTGGCGGCGCCGGCTACCACGTAGCATCTATGAACACGCACCTGCGCCGCTATCTGCCGCTCGCCCTGGGGTCGTTGCTGGCCCTGACACTGGCGCTTGCGATGTTGCGGACCCGTTACCAGCTCGAGTCGGCACGCGAGCGATTGCATCTGCAGACTCTGGTGACTGCCGTCGGCCGCGAAGTCGATGCGGAACTGGCCCGGGGCGAGGGCGCGCTGCGGTCCACTGCTACTCATCCTGTGGGTCACTGGCATCGCTGGCGTCTGGGCGCCGGCGGTTATCGGGATGCGCCCGGTGAGGTCCCGCCGATTGCCGAATCGACTCTGCGGCGTGCGCTGCAGGCGCGGGACTTATCCGGCGGCGTGAGCGTGCTGCTCGGGCCCTTTGCCCAGGAGCAGGGCGGAAATGCCCTCGTGCTGGCGACCCATGACGGCGGCGCGGCCGCATGGCACGGAACCTGGGAGCCCGTTGACGCTCTGATGGCGCAATCCCATGTGACGCAGATGCTGCGCGAGGGTTACCGACTGCAGCTCTTCGACGTGACGGGTGCCGGCGCGCTGTATCAATCGGACGCGGCGCCTCTGGACGCCTCGGCCGCGGCGCCCTTGCGTGCCGGCGGGTCATTGCTGGAGCTGCGCGCGGCGCACCCGGCGGGTACGGGGTTGGTGGGGTTCTTGACGCCGGCATTGCTCGTGTCATTAGGTCTCGTGCTGTGGATCTCGTGCGAGTGGCGCCGCGGTCTGGGCTTGAGAGTGGCGCAGGAGAATCTGGCTGAGGCTCAGAGGCGCCGTCGTGACCTCAATGTGCTGTACGGCAAGACCCTTGAGCGCATGACGGTACTCGAGTCGCGACTGCAGATCGAGAGCATGTACGACGGGTTCACCGGTCTCGGTAACCGCAGTGCCCTGCTGCGCAGGATCGAGGCGATCCTGGATGCCATGCGGCAGTCACGCGAGGGAACCCTGACGGTGCTGGCGATCGGTTTCGATCGCGTCGATCACATCACCAACTCCTTCGGCGCGCAACTCGCCTCACGCGTCGTCGTGGTCGCGGCCGAACGCGTCCAATCGGTGCTGCCGGCCAAGGAGCTGCTGTACCGTACGGCCGACTTTCAGCTGGCCATGGCGTTGGCGGATGCGCAATCCAAGGACTGCGAGGCATTGGCTCAGGCGATGATCGGCGCCATTCAGATGCCTATCCTGCTCGACAGCCACACCTTCCTGCTGCACCCGAGTATCGGGATCACGGCGACGACCTCCGGCTACGAGAATGCCGAAGCCCAGCTCGATCATGCGAACGCGGCGCTCGGCGCCCTGCCGCGAGATGCCCCGGTGCGCTTCTGCCGGTTCGACTCCGCTACCGCCAAGGAATCCATCAGCCGCCTGCAACTGGAGGCGGATCTGGATCGCGCCTTCGCGGAAAACGAGTTCGTGCTCGAGTACGAGCCCTTCGTCATCCCGGTAGCGCGCAGCGTGGCCGGATTCGAGGCGCTGATCCGCTGGAACCACCCGACGGAAGGCCTGCTGTACCCGGGACGCTTTGTGCCGCTCGCGCTGCAGGCTGGGCTGGCGCATCGTCTGAATACCTGGGTGATGCGCGAAGCCGCACGCCAAATGGCAATGTGGCGCCGCGCGGGGCACAAGGATCTGTTCATCAACTTCAATCTGTCGGCGGAGGCATTCCTGCGGCCGCAGCTGGTGGAAGAGATCGCTGCGGTGCTGCAGGAATTCGAGCTGCCGGGCCGGCAGCTGGTGGTGGAGCTGACGGAGTCGACTCTTGTCCAGGATATCCGCGGCGCGGCGCACACGCTGCAGCGGCTGTCGGAGATGGAGGTCGGCGCGTGGCTCGACGACTTCGGCACCGGCTACTCTTCCCTGAATCACCTGCGTTCGCTGCCTTTGAAAGGGGTCAAGATCGACCGCTCCTTCGTCGAGCGCATCGATGTGGATGCCCGCGATTTCGGCTTTCTCAAGGCGTTGATCGACCTGGTGAGCTACCTGGGCATGCAGTCCATTGTGGAAGGCATCGAGACACCTTCCCAGTATGAGCTGGTGAGTCTGACCGCCTGCGATCTGTACCAGGGGTACTACTTCTCCCGCGGCCTGTCCGCTGCCGCGGCCGAACGCTGGATCACCGAGGCTCCCGCCGGACTGGGCGGGCAGACACTGGTTGAAAAATCTCCGATCGTCGCGCCCGAGTTGCTTCGCGCGAGCGAGCGCCGCGGCGGGTCCTGAGCATGAGCACCTCGACCTCCGTGCGAACGCCTGCATCGCCGGCTGAGACGGCGCATTGGCTGCCCGCGGGCAAGACTGCGGCGATCTGCTTCAGCGTCGACGACATTCATCCGGCAACCTCGCACGATAGCTACGAGGCCGGGGGTGACTTGGAAGCAGGCGCGCTGGGACGATTGGTGCGCCTGCAGCGGCGTCACCGCCAGCTGAAGGCGACGCTGTGCGTGACCCCCGATTGGCGGCTCGACTCGCTGGTCGCCGACGGCCGGCTGCTGCGCCACATTCCCTGGCTCAATCGCTTCGTTCACCACAGCCGCTTGCAGTGCCCGGGCCGGTTTCGCCTCGATCGGCATCCCGAGTTCGTCGCTTTTCTGAACGGGCTTGAGCGCTGCGAGGTCGTGCCGCACGGCTTGCACCACGCGCACGTCGGGCCGCGGCGCGCCGTCGAATTCCAGGACCAGGGGCAGGAGCAATGCGCCGCCATGGTCCAGCGCGGGCTCGAGATCTTCGCGGCCGCGAAGCTGCGGTTCGTCCGCGGCTATGTGCCGCCGGCCTGGAACGCGCCACGGGCCCTGATCGCGGCGCTGGGCCGCTTGGATTTCCGGTTCATCACCTCAGCTCGCGATTTGCACACGCCCGTATCGCCCTCGGCGGTAACGGCGATGAGCGGCCTCAAGGGTCTGTCGCTCATTCATCCGCAGACGGTGGGAGATCGGCAGCTGGTTCATCTGCCGTGCAATTTCCAGGCGACTTCCGCTATTGAACGCGCAGTGGGGATCCTGGAAGCGGGGGGGATGCTGCACATCAAGGCGCATATCTTCAAAACCGACGGTCGGCATGTGATGGCGGACGGACTGGACGAGTTGTACTGCAATTATCTTGATCTGCTGTTCAGCGTAATGGAGCGGCGCTTCGGCGGACAGCTGTGGTGGGCCCACCTGTCCGAGGTTGCGGAGCGCTTTCGGGCTCGACCGTGATGGCATTGCAATCCGATTCGGGTGAGCCGGTTCAGATCAATCCAGCCTGGCTCGATCGGGCGCGGTACATCGAGTTCCTGAATCAATCATTTCCGCGGCAATGGGATCCTCGCGCCTACGACTGGTATATGGCGCGCGGGTTCAACGGCCGGCGCAGCGATATCCTGGTCCGGGCCGATGGCTCGCGCGTACTGTCCGGCATGACGCTGTGCTACCGCCAGATCGACGTCGGCAGCGGGGCACCGATCGAGATCGCGGTCCTGAGCGCCGGTGCCACTCTGGCTACGGAACGCGGCCGGGGACATTACCCGGCGCTCCTGCAAACCGCGCTCGAGCGCCTGCGCGAAAGGTCCTGCGTGGCCGCGGTGGGGTTCGTGACCCGCGACAATGTCAGTGGGCGCGGTCTGATGCGGATAGGCGCGCGCGCGATTCCCAGTTACTACGTGGTTTCACCGGCAAACCCGCACGTCACCTTTGGTTCGAAGGCGCGGCGACCGGAACCTGCATGCTTAGCGCCGCCACTGCGGCGCGAAGATTTGGTATCGGGAATTGAGTCGCTGGCGCGGCTGGTGACACCAGCGCAAATATCGGACTCGTCCGGGGTTCCGCGGGCGCACTTCCACTATGAGCGCGCCGAGGACTGGCGCCAACAGTTCCTCCAACGGCCCAATACGGTGCACATCGTGCGTCTCGCTCACGATTCGTATGCCGCAATCGAGACCGTCCGTGACACTGACCGACTGCAGCTGCTGGTCTGTCCCGACCGAAAGAGAACCCGTAACATTGGGGCTCTCGCGGCGGCCAGCGCCGCCGCGGGCCGAAATTTCTTCATGTATACGCTCGATCCGACCGAGGCCGCCGCGGCACGCCGTGCGCATCTGCGGATGCGGGCCGGTTACCTCATGCTGCAGCCGACCGGCGTGCAGGGGGATGGTTGGGATAGGTTGGCCGGCGCGGTTTGGCGGGTGCAGTCCGGCGACCGGATGTAGTGTGCCGGGAGGGTTGCAGGTCGCGGGATTGGTGAGGATAGTGAGCGGACAATGCGAACCTCCTCGATGCCACAGATCCTTATGCTCGCAAGTCTGGCAGCGTCGAGCGACCCTTCGATCGCAGCCTCCGGTGGAAGGGTGCTGGCCCCGGTGCCGCGCTCGCAGATGTGCGTGACGGAAGGGGCCATCGCGCAATCTGGGGCCGAGCGGCGCTGGTCAATCAGCGTTTCCAAGGTGCGCGCGTACGTTAATTTCACAACCGAGCCGATCGTCGAGGCGCGTTTTCGCTACCTCGGTCCGACGGCCGATGAAGTGCCGCTCGGATCCGGCACACTGCGTCGCCAGTTCGGTCTGAAACTGCGGGCACAGGATGCGTGCAACCTGGTTTATGCGATGTGGCGCATCGAGCCCGAATCCAAACTCGTGGTCTCGGTCAAGAGCAACCCGGGACAGCATGCAAGCGCCCAGTGCGGCAACCGCGGCTACCGCAATATCAAGCCGCGGCGGAGTGTTCCCGTGCCCGCTCTGCGCAGTGGCGGAGTGCAAACGTTGCGCGCTGAAATGGACGGCGCGCAGATGAGGGTATTCGCGGACAACGTGCTGGTTTGGGATGGATCGGTCGCACCCGATCCACTCGGATTCGATGGGCCCGTCGGTATACGTTCCGACAACGTCCGTCTCGAGCTCGAACTGCTCGCGGGGCCGGCGCTCAAAGCGGCGGCGGAGCAGGCGGGTAAGTGCCGCACCGGCGCCGGGGAGGCGGAATAATTTCCGGGCGGTGGTATATTCCTTGAGCACCACATCAATAAAACAGACGCGTTATCTCTATGGCCGGTCAATGTGCCCTCAGGGGATTCCTTAGCTTCATCATCCTGTGCGCATTG
>Ga0210385_10000306_pt1 | contig 40351 bp, 29 predicted proteins | sample IncBWH26OmetaG_FD_160107 | JGI IMG/M metagenome (GOLD analysis project Ga0210385, IMG submission 160107) | Forest soil microbial communities from Barre Woods Harvard Forest LTER site, Petersham, Massachusetts, United States - Inc-BW-H-26-O ...
CCGTCCGGCTTACGTCCTCTGCCTTCGGGCCTTTCTTGCGGTTCTTCAGCAGCCCGTACTCGCCGCTGATCGTCGCCGTGAACGTTACCGACTGGCCATAGCTTGAAGGATTCAGATTGGAAGTAACGACCGTACCTGCGGTCGCCTGATTCACAACCTGGCCGCCACTTAACATTCCGGTGCTGCCCTGGTTGTTGCCGTCGCCCGAGTACACCGCCGTAACCGTGTGCGTCCCCTGCGTCAGCGTCGAGATGCTACCCGAAGTGGCCGAACCCGAGGCCAGCGTCACCGGCGAACCGAATGCGCTGCCATCGACATTAAACTGCACTGTCCCCGTCGGACTCGTTCCCGTCACGTTGGCCGTGAAGCTTACCGCCTGGCCGTACGTTGAAGGATCGAGACTGGAAAGAACCGCCGTGCTCGAGACCGCCTGATTAACGACTTGGCCGCCACTCAACGTGCCAGTGCTGCCGCCGTGGTTGCTGTCGCCCGAGTAGGTCCCTGTAATCGTATCGGTTCCTACTGGCAGGCTTGAGGTCGTGCACGTCGCTATTCCCGGATTGCCCGTTGTCACAGGGGTCGTGCCGCATCCGGTGTTCGTGCTCCACTGAACCATCCCGCTCACGTCCTGCCGCTTCGCGGCCTTCTGCCGTCCCTGCTGACGTCCCTGGCGTTCCTTCAGCAACCCGTACTCGCCATTGATCGTCGCCGTGAAGGTTACCGACTGTCCGGAGGACGAAGGATTCGTGCCAGAAGTAATGACCGTAGCTGCGGTCGCCTGATTCACAACCTGGCCACCGCTTAACATTCCGGTGCTGCCCTGGTTGTTGCCGTCACCCGAATACACTGCCGTAACCGTGTGCGTCCCCTGCGTCAGTGTCGAGGTGCTGCCCGAAGTCGCCGAACCCGAGACCAGCGTCACCGGTGAACCGAATGCGCTGCCGTCGACATTAAACTGCACCGTTCCCGTCGGACTCGATCCCGTGACGTTGGCCGTAAAACTTACCGCCTGGCCATACGTCGAAGGATCCAGGCTGGAAAGAACCGCCGTGCTCGACACCACCTGATTGACGACTTCGCCACCACTCAACGTGCCCGTGCTCCCGCCGTGGTTGCTGTCGCCCGAGTAGGTCCCCGTAATCGTATCGGTTCCCACTGGGAGGCTGGAGGTCGTGCACGTCGCTACTCCCGGATTGCCTGTCGTCACTGGGGTCGTGCCGCAACCGGTATTCGCGCTCCACTGCACCGTCCCGCTTATGGCCTGCGATTTCGCCTGGCCTCTACGGCTCCTTATCTGCCCATACTCGCCGCTGATGGTCGCGGTGAACGTCACCGACTGTCCGTAGGACGAAGGATTCGTGCCAGAAGTCACCACCGTGCCTGCGCTCGCCTGATTCACAACCTGGCCACCGCTTAATGTGCCCGTGCTTCCCTGGTTGTTGCCGTCACCTGAGTACGTTGCCGTAACCGTGTGCGTCCCCTGCGTCAGCGTCGAGGTACTACCCGAAGTCGCAGAACCCGAGGCCAGCGTCACCGGTGAACCGAATGCGCTGCCATCGACAGTGAACTGCACTGTCCCTGTCGGGGAATTGCCCGTCACTGTCGCCGTGAAGCTTACCGCCTGGCCATAGGTTGATGGATTCAGGCTGGAAGAAACAGCCGTGCTCGCAACCGGAAGCCATGCACTCGATGCCACCAAGTTGTACGCGTTGACCGTGCCGAGTCCCGTCGCCAAGTCGTAGCCCGGCGCTGCGCCGTATGCCGGTTGATAGGACGACGATGCAGTTCCGTTGCTGGTGTTGGCAATGGCAACTGCGCCGCTGCCTCCGCCGCCGGTCAACGTCATCGGAGCTTCCGGCTGGTAGCCAGAGCCGCCGGTCGTTATGGTGATGCCGCTGACATAATTCGGACCTTGGCCTTTGGTCGTATTGGTGATGTAAACGTAGGCCTGGTTGAATATGGTGCCGGGGCCGGACCCCGCGATAAAGTCGCCCGCGTAGCCCGTCGCATTTGCGGTGAGCGTAACCGTGCTACTCGAGCTGCTCGCCGACGCCAGCGAGCACGAACTGCCAATCGAGGCCACCAGATTCGACGCCATGGCGGTCGTGCTTGCCCCGCTCAAGGGGTACGGCCCGCAGGTAACTGAGCCGCTGGGGTTCGTCAGAACGATCGTGGCTCCGTCATCATCAGTGCTTGCCATCGTAATCGTCCAGACGGCGGTAGTCGTGCCGGAGTTGACTGTCGCCGTGCAAGCTGCCTGAGAACCGCCCGCGTACAGCGTGCTTCCAGTCGGAGACAGGTACGGATTGCTGTTGGTCGGCCCCGCGATGGCGCAGGTCGGCGCGGTGGTGTAGCCGCTGCCGCCGTTGAGAACGGTCGCCGCGGTGACAACGTCAGTGCTATCCACACCGTAGACGCTGACCCTTCCATGAGAGGAAATGTAGTCGTAGCAGTGCGCTTCCTCGGCGGTGCCGTCGTCCTCGCACTCCACATCGATATCGCCCTGGGTTACGTCGTTGAATACGCACGCGCCGCCCGAGCCGTTGCTGGAGTTACAAGATGCGCCGGCGAAGGTTCCGCCTTGGGTCCCGTATTCGCTTTGCGCGATCTGGTAGTAAATAGGATTGGGATTGCCCCAGATCTCGCCTGTCTTCTGGTTGACAAGAGCCTGAATCGCGGCCATGGTGGGCGAAGCAACCGAAGTTCCGCCAAACCCTGACCAGGTGCTCGGCGCGCCCGTGCACACCGCCGACCCATCTGCAGTGTAAGCCGGGTCGGACCAGCAAACTACTTCGTAGTGCCCCCAAATGCCGTTGGCGGCAAACATGGAAACGTCGGGAATGTCGCGCAAGCCATCGTTTGGCACGCCATACGCCGACTGCCATGAGGGCTTCGGATACCCCTGGCAGGTCGGGTCGGAGACTAGAGCCTCCTCAGTAAGCAGGCCACCATTGCCCAGGGCGCAATTGCTGGCGCCGCCGCTCGCCGCGCCAGTGCTCAGGTACGAGGCGCTCGTGTCGTAAGGGCTGGTACCGCAGATGTGGCCGCTTCCGTAAGTTTGGAAGTTGCCGGTGGCGACTTCGGCAACCAAAACATTGGCGCACGAATCATCCCAGGGCATCTCGGGGATATAGCTCAATGCCGAACCATAATTCGAACCGTTTGCCGCGCTCCAGTAGTTGCTGAGCGGATTGCCACCGTTCTGGCCGGTCTTCGCATTGTAGACGTCTTCGAAGTCTGTACCTCCGACGGCCACGTTATAGGGCGTTTCAGTCCATCCACTCACGCCGAGACTGGTGTAATCCCAGTCCACGCCAAACTCACTGGAGCAACTGGACGGGCCTTCGTCACCCGATGCGCCGAACACCGAGATACCCTCGGCCGCAGCCTGCTGATAGGCGTTATAAAAAGTTGCGTTGCCTCCGTTTCCGTTGGCGGCCTCGCAAACGCCGTAGCTGACGCTGACGACACCAGGATACGGTCCGGGCGCGTTAATCATGTTTTGCAACGCGATCACTCCACCGAATGTGACTGTTCCCGATGGGCACGAGATCAGCTCGATGGTGGCGCTCGGTGCGATGGCGCTAGCGATTTCCACGTCCAGATCCGCTTCCGAATCATCCGCGTTGGTGCCGGGATCGGTGCAGCCGCCGGGGTGAGTGGTCACGAGGTTGCCTGCAGGAAAAGCCGCGTCCAAGCCGAAGGTGCTGCGGTAGGTGGCGAAGTCGGTACCATAACTGTCGGTATCCTCAACGAGCGCGATTGTCTGGCCCTGGCCCGAGTAGCCCGCGTTGTACAGAGGAGTGAGGTCGTAGATGGTTTGGTTGTCGGCCGGCGTCATGGCGTAGCAGGTGCCGGGTTCTGTGGGAACATCAGTAGAAGATGCGCAACCCGCCCAGGTGTACTGCGCAACTTGCTTAAGCATCTTGTGCGGTTTGAAATCGTGCAGCGAGAAGATTCCCTTCATCACCGGCGCGAGCGCGGCGGGGATCATCGGGTCGCTCATGTTCGAGATATGCTGCTCGCCGTTGACTTCGAGATTGTGCATCGAGGTGTGGAAGGCCTCGCGAACCTGGCCTGCCGTGCCCGAGATATCGAGCATCATGTGGCTGGCATAAACCTGATTGATGTGGAAGCCTTGCGACTCCAGCCAGCCCCGCACCGTGTCGATATCCTGCTGCGCCACGCCAAAGCGCGCACCAAATTCTTCAGCTGTGAGCCAGCGATGGAAATTCGGCGACTTCCTGTCGTTGAGCGAGTCGATAAACGCCGCAACCTTCTCTTCCTGTTGCGACGAGCGCTGTAGCACTAGCAGAATATGGTCAACATTAAACCCATCAGCCACCGCTCCGCGATCGTTCGTCGCGTTTGCTTCGGGGCGCGTGTTGCCCGCCAATTTGACCAGATTGTTTTCGTCGATCTGCTGAGTGATGCGACCGGGAACGGACGCGGCATGGCCGCTTGCGAACATTCCCTGAGACAGGGCCATTAGCAAAGCAAAAATGGAGACGAAAAAAACTGGGCGGATGCGGCGGACACTTCTCATGTAACTCTCTCCTTCGAGATGCCTTTACTTGACGGTGCTCTTCCGCAAAGCGGACGAGATAGCGTTCCCAACTCTTTAAGGGGCCCGTTGGTGCGTTGAAACCTTAACGACCTGAAAAACGGCACGGAAGGAGGGTGGTGATTCGCCGAAGGAAAATGGAAATCCGTCGTCCCGCGGTTGCCTGCCGTGCTCTTTCTTTTCGTAACCTAAATCTTGGGAAATGAGCCAACCCGAGCGGCCTAATTTCAAGCCGTCAGATCGAGCAAACCCTGGGGAGGGACTTTAAGCGGTACATCACGCGATTCAGCACCAGATCATACTGCCCTCGACATCCTCAATAATCCAGAGGATGCGCACGGCACTCAATCGCAAGCGCAGCCGACACTAAACTGAAGGGGTGGGGCTGTCAAGGAAAAAATAGAAATTGTCGTGTAGTCGTTTGCTTTCCCCACGTCTTGAGCGAAGATCGTTGAGCGAACCGTTTTGTCCATTCGCGAATCAAGACTTATGTATAATCCGCCGATGCATCGCCTGTCATGGAGCACAATTGCGCTCTGCTCGCTGTTGCTCATCTCGGCCCGCTCACTAGGAGGACAGGACGTACAGCCTCCGCAACCTGAAAAGTCGAAGCCGCCTGTCAAAGTGGAACAGCGCGGGCGCATCCTTGGAATCGGCGGCGTCTTCTTCAAATCCGCTGATCGTGATCAAATGCGCGAATGGTATTCAAAGCATCTTGGACTCGCTGACCAAGGCCAGGGCGTGATGCTTCCGTGGCGCGAGCACGACGACCCGCAAAAGGAACACGTTACCGTTTGGACTGTTTTTCCCGCCTCCAGCAGGTATTTCGATCCCAGCCCCGCACCGTTCATGATCAACTACATCGTGGACGATATGGATGCTTTGCTCGACCGCTTAAAACAAGAGGGAGTAAAGATTGACGCCAAACGAATGGATGAGTCCTACGGTCGCTTTGCGTGGATCTATGACCTGGATGGGAACAAGATTGAGCTCTGGCAGCCGCTGCCCAAAAAACCCTAGGGCTTCCTCTGCACCTACTCAATGCCAAGCAACATTTGGAAGCATTGGTGCGGGCGGAGGGAGTTGAACCCTCATGGGCCGTTTAAGCCCTGCGGATTTTAAGTCCGCTGCGTATGCCATTCCGCCACGCCCGCGCGCAGCTGCCTCACTCATGATCATGATAGGGCACGCTGCCTGATTTTACACACCGCTCGCTTGTCCCAAGTTTGCGTTTGCGCGGGAGTGGATCAGCCGACTGAGGTTGACGTTTCTTCGCCTTAACTCCGTTCCAGTGCCGCGCGATCCCAGCCGGCGAGGTTTGCTCCGGCTTCATAAGTGCTCTGCGCGAATTCCAAAATTTCCGTTGCTGGAGACTTGGCGCTGCGCACGTCGTCATACATCAAGATGAACTCCCGCAGCTTGCTTTGATATCCCGCGCCCGCCGGTTGGGCCGGTCGCTGCCCGTACCCCGCCGGCTCCGGAGCAAAGTAGGCATAAAATGCCGGTCCCGCCATCTCTCCGCCGCCCGGCCACCATCCGATACTGCTGCATTCGTGCGAGTAGGATTCCGATGTAATCGCGCCCTTTCGCGCCGGAGCACGCCGCCCGTTAAAACGCGTGCAGCATAAATCGAAGCTGCCCCAGAAAAAATGTACCGGACTCGCTTTGCCGATGAAACGCGCGCGAAATTGCTTTAACGTAACGTCAGTCGAACGCAAAATTCGCCACAGACGGTTGACATACTCAGCATCGTACGAGGCATGTGTTTCATCTTGATCGAACAGTATCGGGTTGGGAACTTCTTGCGGCTTGGGATTAATTTGAACTTCGATGCCAAGTCCGCGCAACAGCGAAAACAGTTCTCTATAAAACGCCGCCACTGACATTGGCACCAGCGCCATGGCGCGCTCGGCATCGGCGGTGCAAACCTCCAAGCGATGGTTGACGAAGTCGAACCGGATCTCAAACGTACCTCCCCGATACGGCATCGGCGTGGTCGTCAGACCTCGTGTACTCAGGTAGAGAGCAACATTCCAGAAATGGTTCTCGAGCGGCGTAAGTCCCAGGCGAATCTTCCCGACGATCTGAGTCCACATGTGCAGCGTGCGGTAGGTCGATTCCCATTCGGCCAGCGGCAGCGCGGGCCAATTTTGGTCGGTCAGACTCTCGATCATATTTGTCTCCAACAGATCCCTAAGAAAGCTCTCCTGACACTCTCATGCGCGCAACGACCTCACGCGGGCTGGAACAACCGCTTTCTGATTATGCCCCAGAACGCCACCCTGGAACCTTTGATACAACTTTTTGCCGGCATCCGGGTTCAATAGTATGTAGGGAGATGTTTATCTGGAGGAAACCTTGAACGCATCACGTTTGTTTCTTAAACCGGCCGGCTCGGGACGGATGGTTAGAACCGCCCTTTTACTTTTTGTCTGCGCCGCGGCGACTTTGGCCTGCGCACAAAACGGCGCGATGAGTCCTTATCAGGGCGAACAGGATGGCGTGAGCGCCGGCGGAGGCTGGTTGGAGTTCCGCTCTACCGACAAGATGACGGGCGCGAACAAAGTTCGCTTCGAGCTGCAATCGAACAACTTTTTCAAAGAAGACTCGGAATACAAGCCCCGAGTCAACCTGTATTGCAGCAATGGCAAGCTCAAGCTGGCGGATTTCAATCCCGGAGTCAGGCTGCTTCCACCGAACCGGCCCGGCTGGTGGGGACAGCCCCAGTTGGAAGTAGAGGTCCGTGTCGATGACGTCCACTACTTCAAGGGCTGGAACTGGATGCGCGGCCACTTCCTCTCGATGGACAAGGGCACGGTTCGAGGCATGATGGGAGCGCAGGTTTTCAACATCGCACTGCCCACGCGCAGCGGCCGTCAGATCGCCGAATTTTCACCCGCTGGTCTGGACTTCGGTCGCGTCGGCAAAGCCTGCGACCTGACGCCGAAGAAACCCAGCAAAGATTGATTAAGGATTGAGAATTGAAGGATCGAGGATTAGTAACTTAACTGGCAATTAGACCAGTGAATCCTGGAAGGCCGGGCGTTCGCGCCCGGCTATTTTTCTTTCACTTCGAACGGCGCATCAGTCGAGGACCCCTGCACCAGCCTGCATCCCCAGGCCTTCCCGCGAATCCAATGATGGTATCGTTTGGACTCGCTCGGGAGGCTCATGAAGATCGGCATCACCTGTTATCCAACCTACGGCGGCAGCGGTGTCGTTGCTACCGAACTGGGACTTGAGCTTGCCCGCCGCGGCCATGAGATTCATTTCATCTCCTACTCACAACCCATCCGGCTGACCGGGCCGGAACCCAACATTCATTATCACGAAGTCGAGGTCACGCGTTATCCGCTCTTTGAGTATCCTCCCTATGATCTGGCGCTGGCCACGCGCATGGCCGAAGTTTCGCAACTTTATGAACTCGACCTGCTCCACGTCCACTATGCCATTCCGCATTCCGTGAGCGCGATGCTCGCCAAGCAGATGCTGGCGGCAACTCCGCCACGCCGCAATCTTCCGTTTGTCACCACGCTCCACGGCACTGACATCACTCTGGTCGGCCTCGACCGCTCCTACCTTCCCATCACGCGTTTTTCCATTGAGCAGAGCGACGGAGTGACGGCAATCTCGCAATACCTGCGCAATCGCACCCTCAAGATGTTCGACATCAAGAACCACATCGAGGTCATTCCCAACTTCGTGAACTGCGACGAATACATGCGCAAGCCGGAATGGCTGGACAAACGCATCGAGTACGTTTCCGACGAAGAACGCCTGTTGGTCCACCTTTCCAATTTCCGCCCGGTAAAACGCGTTCTCGATGTCATCGAAATCTTCGACCGCGTGCACAAGAAGATTCCCTCCAAGCTGCTGCTCATCGGCGACGGCCCCGATCGCTCCCAGGCCGAGTGGCTCGCCGTACAAAAAGGTATTCACGAGCACGTACTGTTTCTCGGCAAGCAGGACCAGATCCGCGAAAAACTGGCGCTTTCCGATGTCATGTTGATGCCGAGCGAACTCGAAACCTTCGGACTCGCCGCCCTCGAAGGCATGGCCTGCGAAGTCGTCCCCATTGCCACGCGAACGGGAGGAGTTACAGAAGTGATCGAGCACGGAGTCAGCGGCTTTCTGGCCGATGTCGGTGACGTCGATACCATGGCGGGTTACGCCATCAATCTCTTGAGTGATGAATCGGCCCTGCGCGCTATGGGAAAACGAGCCCGCGCCGCCGCGCAGGAAAAATATTGCTCCAGCAAGATCATTCCACTTTACGAAGATTTTTACCGAAAGGTATTGGAGCAATCGTCGAAGTTGTCATTAGCTCTTCGGGGTTAGGCAGAATCGGCAGCCGCAGCCGGATCAGCGTGCCTTCACCACCACGGCTTTCAATCGTCATCTTCGCCGTATCGCCATAGAGCACATTGAGGCGCTCGGCCACATTCGCCATTCCAATGCCGCCCACGCTGAATCCGTCGTTCTGCTCGATAGAATGCGCCGCGTCGATGCCGACGCCGTCGTCCTCCACTTCCACCACCAGCCGCGAATCGACTACGCGGCTGCGCAGCGTAATGCTTCCCCCTTCGATCTTCGGAGCCAGCCCGTGCTTGATGCAATTTTCGACCAGCGGCTGCAACAGCATGCTCGGTACCATCACTTCCAGCGATTCCACCTCGAGGTCCTTGACCACGCGAAGCTTGTCGCGGCCAAAACGAACAACTTCAATATCCAGATAATTGTCGATGAACTCCACTTCTTCCCGCAGGGCCACGAACGAATCCGTACTGCGCAGCAGCCGCCGCAAAATCGTTGCCAGCTTCAGAATCATTTCCCGCGCCGTATCGGGATCGAAACGCACCAGCGACGAAATCGAATTCAGCGTATTAAATAAAAAATGAGGATTGATCTGGTTCTGTAACGCCGCCATCCGCGCCTGCAAAAGCAGACGTTCCTGGTCTTCAAGTTTCAGCTCAATACGTATATTGTTGAAAATCTTCAACTCCGTGCCTACCACCATGACCACGGTCAGATAGATGGCGCACTCCACCAAATACCCGTTCAGAGTTCCGTTCGCGCCCGCCCACAATTCAGGGCTCTCCAGGCTAAAAATGGAGTTCGGCCAGAAGCGCCAGATTTCCGTCTGCAGAAAACGCAGGCCCACAATGGTCGCGAAGAAAGCAATCTGCCAGTCGAACACGCGCGGCCGCGGCAGATTACGTCGAACCATACGATAGAGCGTGAGATCGATGAATGGAGAGAACGACCAGATGTCTTCCTGCTCCGGAGCGAACCGGCGCAACCATCCCGCAACGATGCCGGCAAACGTCGCCAGCGGCATTGCCGCCCACTCGCCATGCAGCCCCGCGGGTAGCGCGATCAGTGCTCCGCCCAAGCCGCCCGCTAGCCGCCCGCCAATCACGCCCAACAACAGCGCCGTTTCCAGCGACAAATCGCCGGCGAAAAAGCTCTTCACGCTGCAACGAATCCACACGCCGAGAGAAATCGGAATTGCCATCCACAGCGCGAGATAAATTTTGTGCCGGGTGGTTCGGTACTCGCGAAAAAGCAGGCTCTTGAATTCTTTCGACCGCCCAAGCACAGTCGACACGGTCACAGCCACGCCCAGCTTGATCAGAAGATTGACGAGTATCAGCCGCGAATCGAGCATCGAATGAATTCTTCCCGGAAATGTCCAGCGGACTTCTGCTTACTAGAGCGTGGTTGTCGTCGTCCGAGAATCATCGCGCACTACAACGATCATGCTAAGGATGATAATGACAACGATCAGCCTTCGATTGTATCCGCTGCCTGCTGCAAGATCCGCTGAACGTCCGATCCCGCCGGAGCTCCGCCCTGCGCGAAATCGTGGCTTCCACCGCCGCGCCCGCCAACCGGCGACAATACTTGTTTGAGCAGCACACCCATATCGGCCGAAGATCCAGCCGATGATGACCCGGCCGATGACCCAGATGACGACCCAGCCGCGCCAGGGCTCTGCGCGAAAACAATTCCCGGCGAACCCAAACTGCTCCCAACCAGCGCAATTGCCGGAGTCCCAGCCCGCGTCACTCTCTGCGCAAACAGTTTGGCAAAGCTGACATCACGATCGGAAAACACGCGCACCACAATCTTCCGCCCATTCTTCTCCGCTGCACTTTGCAAATCGGCTACGGCCATCGACTCTGCCAGCTGCTCCATCGCGTCGTCTTTTTCTTTGCGCAGCAGCCTGCCTTCTTCAGCCGTCTTGCGGATCTGCTCTGGAACATCCCAAAGCTGCGTCGAGAACAACGCCGCCGCCTCGCTCAGCGCTCCAAAGTCGCGCCGCGCCATACGCACCGCGCGATCTCCGCAGACAAACTCCACCCGAGTTCCCTGCCGCGTTTTCTCGTTCTTGCGCAACAGAATCGAGCCAATCTGCCCGCTCGCCGCCACATGCGTTCCGCCGCACGCCGTCACATCGAAATCCGCGAACTCGATCAGCCGCAACTCGTCGCGTTCCGCCGGAGGCAACTTCCGCAACCCCAGTCTCTCCGCTTCCGCGCGCGTCACATAACGAATCCGCACCGGACGATTCTCAAACACAATTTCGTTCGCCCGCCTCTCGGCTCCCACCATCTGCTGCGCGCTCACTACTGGCGTTGCCAGATCGATCGAGCAATAATCCTCGCCCATGTGGAACGAAACCGTCGGCATCGAATAAAGCTCGATAAACGCCGCCGACAAAACATGCTGGCCCGAATGCTGCTGCATGTGATCGCGACGCCGCTCCCGATCGACGCTGCCATGTACCGCTGCCCCCGCTAACGGCGCCTTCGTCGGCGTCTTCGTGGGCGCCTCCAGGTAATGGACGATTCGCCCATCCTCCGTTTCCGAAACTTCTGCCACGCGCAACCGCTCGCCGTCACTGTCCACCCCGCCCACCGTGATCCATCCCGTGTCATGCACCTGCCCACCACTCGTCGGATAGAACGCGGTTTCGCGCAGAAAAATCGCCGGGCGCGGTGACTCCGCCGAAGCGGGCGCAATGCTCTCGACCACGGAATCGAATTCGTGCATGTCAGGACTGTCGTAGTAGAGGCGTTTAGTCATGTTGAAACAGCCGTGGTGAAGGTTGGCGACGCGCGGCAACAAAAGTCAGGCACCGGCGCTCCACTGCACACGAAAGAGCCCGTTACCGTTGCTTCCTTCCGGACCTGGCGGGGTTGGCGGGAAAACGTCGCGCGGAACCGATGCCTGACTCTACATCTTAACAAGAGATCGCGATTCCAGGAATCGATCCGCGCTTTTCGTCTATCATCAACTCAGCCATGGCCGAGTCAGAATGCGCTGCCTGCAAAAAGTTGAAAGCTCGCGAAGACCGTGCTCACGCGGCCTGGACTTCCCATTTGTTCCGCAATGAAGTCAAACCACGTTTATCCGAGAAAGCAAAACGGAACCACCAGAAAGAAGAAATGGAAGCCTACCAGCAAGCTCACAAAGCTCGCCTGACACACGAAAAAAACTGTGCGGTTTGCTCAGTTCCCGCGAGACCTGAACTCTAAGACCTGAGACCTAAGACCTGAACTCCAAGACCTGCCTTATAAGACCTGCCTTATCTGACCACCAGCACTTCCCGAATGTTATCCCGCGCCAGAAAAAACTTGATCGACGCAAAATCTCGAAATAAATTTTCAATGTGCCGGTTATTGAACACGCGTTGCAGCCGTGGAGATTGTTTGTCGTTGCCAGACCGCCCCGGCGTGGCAAACTTTACCTCTTGCATCTCCAGCAGGTCAGTACCGGTAATGTGGTAGCGATAGCACGTAGAATCCGGACCGGCGTCGCGCGTGTGAAAAAATGCCAGCAGAAATCCTCCCGGCTTCATCACCGACCACAATCGGTCGATGGTCGGCTTCACCAGGCTTTCTTCCATGTAATCGGGCAGGTTCCAGCACAGCACCACGTCGAACTGGGAGTTGGTGTAAACCAGGTTCTCGTCCAGAAATTTCTTGCTGTCGATCACCGAATTTCCCGTGTTGTCTTGAATGCGCAGCGCCGGATCGAGCGACGATCGCAGCAGGTCTTCGCTGTAATTCTTGTGTCCCTTGCCGGTCAGGAATCGGATGTTGTTGGCCGAGGTCGAGCCCATGTCGAGCACGCACAGACCCTCCTGCGAATTCAGGAACCGCGAAATTTCGCCCATCCCGCTGGAACGTCGGGTTAGTTTCTGCGGGGTCGCCGGGCCCTCAGCCTGGTTCGAAGAACTCCGAAAGAATTTCATCAAGTTGTCTGCAACAGACGCCATCTTTGAACGAACGACAAACGAACGACAAATGAACCACAAACGAACGCCGATCAGCGAATACCGAAAGCCAAAATGAATGCCGAATGCACGCCGAACATCCCGCGCGATCGACCCATACTCTTACTCAAGACCCGGTCCTAAGCTCCAGGCGTCGCCGATTTTCCAGCTTCTTTCTGGATATCGACCTTCCCTTTCAGGAATGCTCCCTCTTCAATTGCGATGCGCTGCGTAGTCACATCGCCCGTCACCACCGCCGACTTTCGCAGATCCACGCGGTCCGAGGCGGTCACCGTCCCATCCAATTTGCCCTGGACCACCACCGTCTTCGCGCTGACGTCCGCCTTCACCTTCCCGTTCGGACCGACCGTCAGGCTGTGGTTGCGCAACTCGATTTTGCCTTCCACGTTGCCATCGACGTACAAGTCTTCCGATCCCGAAAGCTCTCCCTTGATCACTACCGACTTACGAATGTGGGCGCCCTCTCCGGTTTGCGGAGCATCCATGCGTAACCTCCAACTTGCTCGCGCTGTGTTCGCCGCGAATGCACCGATTGTAAATCATCCCGCTCGCCAAGAACGCACTCCGCTGATGGAAATCGAGCACCGTCAGAAACTTACGATGCGTTCGGAAGTTCGCCCTACCCTCGCAACCGCTCTCCCTTCCGCCCATTTGCTAACATCGTGTCAACCGGAAGCGTCTCCGCCGCATCAACGTTGTGACGCATTTTTTCCCTTATGGCTATCGTCAATTTCAACCCGCGCCTCCCCGCTGCCCGTACCATCGTTCGTGCCAGCCTGTGCATCCTGCTGCTCGCCAGTGTGGCCAATCTCGCGGCGCAGCCCGATACCATTGCCAAATATCCAGATCCCGTGGAACTCGTGCGCAAGGTAGTACAGAATGAAATCAAGGCATCCAACGATGACAGCGCTCACTTCCTGTTTCGCGGCACCAAGACCACTGCCAAGGGATCCACCACCAAGATCTACGTCGAAACCAAGGGCGCTACTGCCGGTCTGGTGATCGCTTACAACGACAAACCCCTGACACCCGAACAGCGCAAGGATGAAGAAGCTCGTGTCGAGCGCTTCGTCGATCATCCCGAAGAACTGCAGAAAAAGCGCGAGCAGGAGCATGAGAACGCCGATCGCACCATGCGCATCATGCGCGCTTTGCCCGACGCGTTCCTTTACGAGTACGCCGGCGAAGAGCGCGGTTCAGACGGTATTGGCCGCGACGGCGATTTACTGGTCAAACTCAAACTCGAGCCGAATCCTCGCTACGATCCCCCTTCGCGCGTGGAGGAAGTCCTGACAGGAATGCATGGCTACATTCTCGTGGACGCCGTCAATTACCGCATCGCCAGCATCGACGGCACACTTTTCAAATCCGTTGGCTTCGGTTGGGGAATTCTCGGGCACCTCGATCGTGGCGGCCGCTTCGTTGTCCACCAGCAGCAGGTTGGCGATAATTGTTGGGAAGTTTCCGCCATGACCCTCAGCTTCACGGGAAAAATCTTGCTCGTCAAAAACCTCTCGATTAGCTCGACCGAGATCTTCAGCGCCTTCGAACGCGTTCCCGCCGATATGACGTTCGCCCAGGCCCTGGAGCGCCTGAAGAAGGAAGCCAACTGACTCCTCCGAAGGAACTGTGCGAGCGCGAACCGCCGTGTGAATCGAAACGACCGCCGTACCATCTAAATCCCATTACTCGAATCTGGGTTTTTCCGCGCCCTCGCCTATGAATCTTCTTTATCGGTATTCGAAACAGTACTGGAAACTCTTCGTCGCCGCCCTTCTTCTCGCTGCAACCAATCAAATATTTTCGCTGCTTGACCCGTTGATTTTTCGTCATGTAATCGACAGCTACGCCACCAGGTATCACCAGTACACCCAAAGCCAATTCATCCGCGGAGCCGGACTCTTACTGTTGGCCGCAGTAGGTGTCGCCTTCGTTTCACGTGTGGCCAAAAACTTTCAGGATTATTTCGTGAACGTCATCGTGCAGCGTCTCGGCGCGAAAATGTACTCGGACGGAATCCGCCATTCCCTCGATTTGCCTTACCAGGTTTTTGAAGATCAGCGCAGCGGCGAAACCCTCGGCAAACTGCAGAAGGTTCGCAGCGACGTCGAGCGCTTTATCACTGCCGCCATCAATGTGCTCTTCATCTCAGTCGTGGGCATCGTCTTCGTAATGATCTATGCCTTCAAGGTGCATTGGTCGATCGCTCCCGCATTTCTCATCACCGTCCCGCTGCTCGGTATCATCAGTTCCGTTCTGAGCAAGCGCATCAAGAAAATGCAGAAGACCATCGTTGCCGAAACCACTGCCCTCGCCGGTTCAACCACCGAGTCGCTGCGCAACATCGAGTTGGTCAAAAGCCTCGGACTCGCGCACCAGGAAGTGGAACGCCTCAACGGCATTACCGGCAAGATCCTGCGGCTCGAACTCAAGAAAGTCAAATACCTGCGCAGCCTGAGCTTCATCCAAGGCACAGCCGTCAATGCTCTGCGCACCAGCATTCTGTTTCTGATGCTCTACTTGATTTTCCGCCAGGAAATCACCATCGGCCAGTTCTTCTCGTTGATGATCTACTCATTTTTCATCTTCACGCCGCTGCAGGAACTGGGCAACGTCATCAATATTTACCGTGAAACCGAAGTCTCGCTGCAAAACTTTCAGCAAATCCTCGACACTCCTCGCGATCCGAAGCCTGCCGATCCCGAACCGGTCGACGAGTTGATGACGCTGCAATTCGAGCAAGTCAGCTTTCAGCATCAGAGTTCTACGTGCCTGGCGCTCGATGAAATCGGCTTCAGCGCCGCTCGCGGAGACACGATCGCTTTTGTCGGACCTTCGGGCGCAGGCAAGTCAACTCTGGTGAAACTGCTGGTCGGGCTGTACGCTCCGAAATTTGGCGAGATTCTCTACAACGGAATTCCCTCCCATCGCGTGGATCTGGATATTCTCCGCGAAAAAATCGGGTTCGTGACCCAGGACACGCAATTGTTTTCCGGATCCATCCGCGAAAACCTGCTCTTCGTCAATCCTCACGCAACCGATGCTGAATGCATGGCCGTATTGCAGCAAGCCGCCGCGCATAGCCTGCTCTCCCGCGCCGATCGCGGCCTCGACACGCTCATCGGCGAAGGTGGAGTAAAAGTTTCCGGCGGCGAGAAGCAGCGCCTCTCCATTGCTCGTGCGCTTCTGCGTCATCCGCAGTTGCTGGTCTTCGATGAGGCCACATCATCCCTCGACTCGCTCACCGAAGAAGAAATCAGCCGGACCATTCGCGAAGTCGCCTCGAATCAGGAAGCCATCACCATCCTGATTGCTCATCGCCTCTCCACCGTGATGCACGCCGACCGCATCTACGTTCTGGAACGCGGTCACATCGTCGAATCCGGACGTCACTCCGAATTGCTTAATCAGAAAGGCCTCTACTACGCCATGTGGCGTCAGCAAGTCGGCGAGCGTGAAGCGGTGGCGCAAGGCAAGTGACTAAATTTCCAACTGCGTAGACCTATTTATTGGACAGTCTGGTTTGGGGTGGCGCAGCGCTTCAGCGCTGCGATAAGGCGGTTTGTTTCGATGCTGGCTTTAGCCGCCGAGGTCAATCATCCCGCCAGAGATTCGATCGCTTGCACTGCTTCTGCCGGCAAGACCAAATTTCGGCTCTCGAGATCCTCGCGCATGTGCTCCGCGCTGGATGTTCCAGTCAGCGGCAAAATCCCAACACTGCGCGCAAAACTAAACACAACCTGCGCCGGCGTGGCATTCACAATCGAAGCCATCTCGCCAACTAGCGGATGATTCATCACTTCCCGGTTCGCCGTCAGTAGCGAAAATCCCTGGTAGATGATCTTGTGCTCGCCGCAGAACTGACGCACATCACGGTCCCATCCCAAACGAGCGTAGCAGCGGTTCTGCACGAACGATGGCAACTCCGCGTCCGTGCTGGCCATCTGCTGCAGATGCTCCAACGAAACGTTGCTGACGCCAAGCAGGCGAGTGCGTCCCGCATCGCGTTCTCGGCGCATCGCCTCCCACACTTCCCCATCAGCGTCGGTCCAGTCATCATTCGACAACGGCCCATGCAGGACATAGCTGTCGACATAATCGGCGCCAAGATGCGCCAGCGAGCTCGACATCGACTGGCTCACCTGCACCGCAAGTTCAGCCGCGGGATCGTACGGCAGCCGATGGTCCTGCCCGCGTTGATAAGTGAATTTGGTTTGAAGAAAAAGCTCGTCGCGCCTGACTAGTCCCGCACGATACGCTGCCGCCAGAGCTTGCCCGACTCCTTCTTCAAAATAGTGCCGCCGCTGGTTTGCAGTATCGATGGCACGAAAACCAGCGCGCAGCGCCAGTTCTGTCAGGCCCGCAGTCCGGTCTTCCTTCCACGCCGTGCCATAAATAAAACCGGGAACCACCGGATCTGCTTTCATTGGCATCGAGTCGATCACGCGATCACGGGAATTTCGGCGATTCCCCTCGTCCCAAACACCCGCCGGTAACGCGCAATCTCCGCGGCCGTGCCCAGCGCCTTCGCATAGTTGTCGGAGAGCTTCACCGCCGGCTTGCCATCAACTGTCGCCACCTTGCAGATCAGGCTGACCGGATCGAAGTCACTGCCGCCCGCCGGGTCGCAACCGCGGAAATCGTTGGTCAGAAAAGTTCCCCAACCGGCGCTGAAGCGAATACGCCGGCCAGCCGTCCATTTTTGTGCATTATGAAAATCATCCGCGCTGCGGAAATCGCTCGCCGTAGCGCCACCTATGAGCGTCCCACCAAAATACGCATGCAGCCCAAGGATGTCGTCAACATCAAGCGCATCCGAAGCGATGATGAGCTTCTCTTGCGGCTTGCGCCCGCGCTTTTTTACCCACTCGATATATTCGTCGCCGGCGATATACGGATTCTTGCTGTCGATGCGCTGCCCGGTCCAATCCGCCGCCCACTCCGGAGCGTTCTCCAAAAACTGCGTAGTCCCAAATGTATCCGGAAGCATAATGCGGAGCGCACCCTCATAAGTCGCCTGCCACAACTCGAGCACGCGGTATTGCGAAGCTTTCAGCGCTTCGTCATCCGCCGCCAGCGCCGCCAGCACCATCGGAATCTCGTGCGCATTGGTTCCAATCGCCTCCAGATCGTGCTTGTGGGCAAGAAAGGCGTTCGACGTTCCCGTAAAAGCAGCATTCAGGTTCGCCGCCATGGCGTTCACCACATACTCCTGCCAAAGAAAGCTATGCCGTCGGCGGGTCCCGAAATCGGCCACAGCCAGCCCCGGAACGCCCCTCAACCGCTCAATCTTTCCCCACAATTTTGTTTTCGCCCGCGCATACAAAATGTCCAGGCCGAACTCGCGCAGCTTCTTCAATCCCGCTCTCGTCTTCAACTCATCGAGAATGGAGAGCACATAAAGTTCCCACATCGTCGTTTCGGTCCAGAGGCCGTCGAAAGAAATATCGAACTGCCCGTCCTTGACCGAAACTTCATAGTCCGACAACCGGAAATCCCGTTCCATCCACTCCAGAAAAGCGGGCTCAAAGATCCCGCGCCGCCCATAAAAAGTGTTGCCCGCCAGCCACACCAGCTCCGACCGGCGAAACATCAGGCGGCGCGCATGTTCCATCTGGCTGATCAGTTCCTCGCGATGAAACATATCGGCCAGCCGCATCGAGGTCGTACGGTTAACCAGCGAGAACGAGACCTGCGTCTTCGGATAATGTTTCCAGATAAACTGCAGCATCAGCAGCTTGTAGAAATCCGTATCGAGCAGCGAACGGATTACCGGGTCGAGTTCAAAATTGTGATTATGTGCCCGCTCGGCGAAGTTGATGATCATTAGTTATTTGTCCCACGCCTGTTTTTGATGTCCGCTCCTCTGGCAACCTTTGTCCGCATTCTCATCTCTATCCTCCGTGACCGTGCTGCGAAACGCAACCCAGCGAACTGACCCCGTGAACTAACCGGGTGAACTAACCGGGTGAACTAACGAGGTGCATCTCACCTCGGCCGCGCCGACTTTCGGCTGACTTTGACATGCTAAACACGGTACTATCGAATCTTGCATGAGTCAGCCTCGGCCCCTCCATTTCGTCCGATCTCGCTCATTTTTATTTTCGTTTCCCTTTTTCCTCGGATGGGCAAGCGTCGCGAGTCACGCAATTGCGGCGCTCACTGCGGCTCTGCCCGCCATGTTCCTTCTGCGCTCCACCCGCGAAGAGATTTATAACTTTCTCTGGGCGCTGGTCTTTGGCTTTGCCACTCTCAACATCTTGAGCCTCGGAGCGCGCCGCTTCGAAGAGCAAAAGACCGGCCTCAACTTCGGCGAAATCCTGGCCGTGCTTGTCGTGGTCGTGTCCATCGTTCTGCTCGCCTGGGAAATGCTCTATGTATTCCACATTCTGCCCATCCGCCTCACTCCCTCCTGACCCCATTGGGACTTAGATTGCCGTATGCGGTATCATCGCCTGTGGCGAAACGCGATTCCCATTTGCACGATTCCAGTTTTGATGTGACCTGCCCCTGCTGCGGCGCGGTCATGAAAATCGATCCGGCCACGCGCAACATCATCGCCCACACCGCTCCAGTCAAGCCCAAGACTTTTAATGATATGGAAGAAGCCGCGCGCGCCATGAAAGAGCAAGACAGCCGCCGCGATTCTATCTTCCGCCAGTCGCTCGAAGCCCAAAAGCATTCCTCGGAGCTCCTCGAGAAAAAATTCCAGGAAGCGGTGAAGAAAGCCAAAGAAACGCCAGACACCGGCCGTCCCATCCGCGATTTCGACCTGGATTGAGAATTCAGTTCCCAGTCTGAGGCCACGAGGAAAATTCCGAGAACTGAGAACCGCGAACTGAGAACTCTTCCATGACACCTCTTCTTCTCGGCCATCGCGGCGCGCGATCTTCCTGGCAGGTTCCCGAAAACACGCTGGCATCGTTTGCGCTCTGTTTGCAGCATGGCTGCGACGGCTTCGAATTTGATGTCCGCCAATCCGCTGACAGCCAAGCCGTAATCTGTCACGACCCAACCACGCGCGGGATGAAAATCGCGCAGACACAGTCTGCAGCGTTAACCCTGCCCACTCTCGAAGAAGTTCTACAGAAATTTGCCGCCAGCGCGTTTCTCGATATCGAATTGAAAGTCGCGGGCCTCGAACCGCAGACGCTCGCCGCGTTGCGCAACCATCCACCACAAAACAAATACGTAGTCTCGTCGTTTCTCCCTGAAGTACTCACAGCCATCCACCACCTCGATTCACAAGTCCCGTTAGGATTTCTTTGCGAGCGCAACCGCCCGTTCTCGATGGAGCGACTGGCATCGTCGCCCGTCAGAGAAGCCAGTTGGGTAATCCCTAATGTCGACCTCGTGGACAAGAACCTGGTCGATCAACTCCACGCTGCCAGCAAGAAGATCATGGTTTGGACCGTGAATCGTGCCGACCAGATGCGCGAACTGGCAGCATGGGGCGTGGACGCGATCATCTCCGATGAAACGGAAATGCTGGTAAATGCGTTGCGCTGAGCTCACCAGCTTTTGGGCTGTGATCTTGACCTTGATCGTCGATCCCTTGTCGCTGATCGTTCCCCTCGCCTTATTGCCGCCATTTGCCCCCGTCCCTCGCGTCATTTAGATTGAACAGAATGTCCTCGACCGGTGAACGATTCGAGCGAGCGGTCCAGATCATGGCCCGGCTGCGCGCGCCCGGCGGATGCCCCTGGGACCGCGAACAGACCTTCGACACCATCAAGCCCTACACGCTCGAGGAAGCCTATGAAGTCCTCGAAGCCATCGACAACCGCGATTGGCCCGAACTCACCGGCGAACTCGGCGACCTGCTATTGCAGGTTTTGTTTTATTCGCAAATGGCAAACGAGGAAGGCCTTTTCTCGGTCGACGACGTGCTCGACCGCCTCTCCACGAAACTGGTCGACCGCCATCCCCATGTCTTTGGCGACGTCAAAGCTGACACTCCCGCCGAAGTCCTGCGCAATTGGGAAGCGCTCAAGGCGATCGAGAGAGAGAAGGAGAAAGAGAAACAGAAAGACAAAAAGAAGCGCCTGGCGAATGGTGGAGACGAGAGAGACAAAGAAGAGAGAGACAAATCGGAAGATTCCCATTCGGTGCTCGCCGGTGTCTCATCGAAAATGCCCGCGCTGATCGAGGCGTATAAACTCAGTTCCCGCGCATCGCGTGTTGGATTCGACTGGCCGGAAATCGGCGGCCTCTTCGCCAAGCTCGCCGAAGAAACCGCGGAATTGCAGGAGGAATTGAAAGCTGCCCCTGCGCTTTCCACCAAACGCGAGCACGGCGTAGCAGGCTCAGGAAAACCGCACGTCGCCCAAGAGCATCACGAACGCCTCGAAGATGAAGTCGGAGACCTCTTCTTCGTTCTCGTCAATATTGCGCGCTATCTGTCACTCGATCCCGAGTCGGCGTTGCGAAAAACGAATCGCAAATTCAGGCGCCGCTTTCAGTGGATGGAAGAACGACTCCGCGGAAGCGGCCGCGCGCCAGAGCAGGCCTCAGCAGACGAACTCGAATCATTATGGCAACAGGCGAAGCAGCAGGAAAGCCCGGCGCAGCAGAAAGAACGCCCGGCGCAGCAGAAAGAAAGCCCAGCGTAGCCGCGGTCACGATCCGCAAGTGTGAAACGCTGGAGGAGATGCACGCCTGCTTCGCGCTGCAAAAAGAAGTTTGGAAGTTCGCCGACGCCGAACTGGTCCCCGTGCGCATCTTCGTCGTTGCCGGAAAGATCGGCGGCCAGGTGATTGGCGCTTTTGTTCCTGGCAACCGCCCTGGCGGCAACGACGAACTTATCGGCTTCGCGCTCGCGATTCCTGGAGTACGCAACGGTCATTCCTACCTGCACTCGCAAATGCTCGCCATCCGCCAGCAATATCGCAATCAAGGACTGGGACGCCGCATCAAGCTTCATCAGCGGGAGGATGCGCTGGCCCGCGGCTTCGACTTGATGGAGTGGACGTTTGATCCCCTCGAAATCAAGAACGCCTATTTGAATATTGAAAAGCTGGGTGCCATCGCGCGACGTTACAGCGTCAACCAATACGGCATCACCTCGTCTCCCTTGCAAGGTGGACTGCCCACCGACCGCTTAGTTGCAGAATGGTGGATGAAGTCGAAACGTGTAGAAGGTTTGCTGGCGGCCGCTCCTCCCACCGCCTTCGAGCGCCGCGCGCGTATCGAGGTTCCAGCCGAGATCTACGAATGGAAAGCGGATCCGGCAAGGAGCGCAGAAGCGTTGGCTATACAGAAACGCAATCGTGCGCAGTTCGCGCAAGCATTCACCCAGGGACTGACCGTACTCGGCTACGAGCGCGATCCGCGCGGAGACGGCCGGTTCCTGCTGGGTAACTGGGACGAGCATTGGAAGTATTGATCTGTTCCTTGCGACTTACTATGAAAATTAACTCCATCACCCTCCGCGAACTCCACATGCCGCTCGTGCATTTCTTTGAAACCAGTTTTGGACGAGTCTACGACCGCCGTGTCCTGCTGCTCAGCGTCGATGCCGATGGCGTCCGCGGCTGGGGTGAGTGCGTCGCCGGAGAAGACCCTTTCTACAGTCCCGAGTGGACCGACACCGCGTGGCCCACCATCAAGAGATATCTGGCGCCGTTGCTGTTGCAGGGTGAAATCGCGTCCGGCCGTGATTGTGCAGCCCGCTTCGCCCGCGTTCGCGGTCACCGTATGTCCAAGGCCGCGCTCGAAAATGCAGTGTGGGACGCCGAGGCCCGGCAAAAACAAGTACCGCTTTGGCAATTGCTGGGAGGAACTCGCCGCGAAATTGCCTGCGGCGTTTCCATCGGCATTCAGGACACTCCCGAACAGCTTCTGCAGAAGATTGAAACTGAACTCACTGCCGGATATCGCCGTATCAAGATCAAAGTGAAGCCCGGATGGGATTTGAATGTGCTGGAAAAAATTCGCTCCCGCTGGGCCGATATCGTTCTTAGCGTCGACGCGAATTCCGCCTACACGCTTGACCAGGTCGAGCACCTGCGCGAATTCGATGCCTTCAACCTGCTCATGATCGAGCAGCCACTTTGGAACGACGAAATCTATCTGCACGCGCGTCTGCAGAAAGCTCTCCGTACCTCAATCTGTCTCGACGAATCGATTCTCAACGCCCGCGACGCCGATTTCGCTCTCGAAATTGGCGCCTGCCGCATTCTCAATATCAAGGTCGGCCGCGTTGGCGGATTCACTGAAGCGAAGAAAATCCACGACGTCGCCGCGCGCCACAACGTTCCAGTCTGGTGCGGAGGAATGCTCGAATCGGGCATCGGCCGCTCGCACAACATCGCACTATCGACGCTGGACAATTTCCGCTTGCCCGGCGACGTCTCCGCTTCAAAGCGCTATTGGAAAGAGGATATCATCGACCCCGAGGTCGAAGTCCGCCCCGATGGAATGATTCAGATCAGCGATGCCCCCGGAACCGGCTATCGCGTGCGCGAAGATTTGGTGCAGAAATTCACCGTGCGCGAAGAAACATTTCGCGCCCAGAACTGACAACTGAGAACCGAGAACTGAGTATTCTCAGGCCGTCCCGGTATTCGCCAGCGCTTCCACCGCTTCCCACGTGGTGGCAAAGGTCATGAAGAAGTCGTTCACCTTGGTGATTTCCATAATCTTGCGCACTCGCGGCTTGATCGCCGTCAACACCAGGCATCGTCCCGTCTTTTGATGCGACACATTCGCCGCCACCAGCGAGCCCAATCCCACCGAATCGATGTAAGGCACGTCCGCCAGGTCTACGACCAGCGTCTCCGCGTTCTCATGGCGCACCGCCCGCTCAAATTGCGAAGCAGTTTCAATCGTGATCGGACCGCGCAGCAGCAGAATGCGCTGGTCTTCGGCCACGCCTTCATAACGCTCGACGGTTAGCGCCTGTACTCCCATAGCAGCCCGATTGTAGGACTTCCAGCCTTCCCTGTCATCTCTTTCCGGAGTTATTTTCAGCGCCCTGCCGGCGGAGAATCCGCGCCCAGCGCCTATTGCGGTTTCTTGTCGTCTCCGTAAGTCGAGTACTGGTTGCCCGGATGCTTCAGCTTGACCGTGATCTGCATCTCCGGCTTGTTGATCTCGTAGTCTTCGCCAAAAGTCTGAAAGCGCGGCGCTAAAATCTGCACCCGCAGCGGCCCATACGGAATCCCGTCGATGCTCGCCTTTCCGTCGGCGTCGGTCTTCAAGTCCATCTCACCTTCGCCTTGCTTTCCTTTGTGCTTCACCGGATGCAGCACCACTTCCGCATTTCGCACCGGCTTGCCGTCGGTGTCGCGCACCACTACAAATTTCACACTCGACAATGGCCCCTCGTCATCCTGGGCAAAAACCAATCCAACCGCGCAAAACGCGAGCACGACCGCCGCCACCGTTACTGAAGCTTTTCTTTTCATAATTGCAATCTCACATTAAATATAGAGTTAACTATAAAGTCCGCCGCCTCCTGGTTGGAGACTAGCCACTGCCCACTGCCCACCGACCACCTACCACCGACCACTGATTCACTGCGGCTTCTGCGTCGACTCGTCTTTGCCATACGTCGAGTACTGTGACCCCGGACGCTTCAGCTTCACCGTTATCTCCAACTCCGGCTTATTGATCTGGTAATCTTCGCCAAAAGTCTGGTAACCGGGCGCAAGCACCTGTATCCGCAGCGGCCCATACGGAATGCCCTCGATGGCCGTCCGCCCGTCATTGTCCGTCTTCAGCTCCATGCCGCCTTTGGTCTGCTCGCCCTTCTTGTTCACCGGATGCAGTACCACCGCCGCATTCCTCACCGGCTTGCCGTTGTAGTCCTTCACCACGACAAACTTCAGGTTCGACATTGGCCCTTCATCCTCATCATCCTGCTGGGCCCACGCCAATCCAGCCAACCCCAATCCCAGCAGAACGACCACCGCACGCACCAGCCAGGCACTCTTCCTCATAGGCGTCTATTCTAGAGCCGGTTTCGGAAACACGCTATAGAGCCTGTGTTGGCATTCCCGTGGATCGCATTCGCACGATTGCGAAGAATCACCAATAACAACGGCTGACAAATTGTCATTGTTTCGAATAACTATGTTTTTCTCCTCCATTCGATTTTTCTCGTTGCGGCCGGAGTAAACTTCGATTCTGACGCATGATGTGAGCATTCGCTGCAATTGCAGCGTGCCCACATTATGCTTCCACCGCGCAGCCGAGGATTCAGAATCCATGCCTTCCGTTACTCAAAGATCGTTGACTCAAAGATCGTTGACTCGACGATCATTCCTGCAGATGGCCGCCCTATTCGGCGCAACAGCCGCTTGGGGTAATCCCTTCGCAACTGCATCTCAAATACTATGGCGCGAGCGCCGCGACCTCTATCCTGAGGGAGTCGCATCAGGCGATCCCGATACTCACAGTGTCATCTTGTGGACCCGTCATCTCCCAACTCCGCGCCCGCCGCACCCGCTAACCGTCGAAATCGCCGAGGATGACGCCTTCACCCGCGTGGTTGCCACCGCGTCCGCGCCGATCTCCGAAGCCTCCGACTTCACCTGCCGCGTTCTTGTTGGCGGCTTGAAGCCGTCGAGCGTCTACTGGTACCGCTTTACCGACGCCGACGGATTCGGCAGCCGCATCGGTCGAACCATCACTGCGCCCTCCGATGACGATTCCCGCCCCGTGCGCTTCGCCTTCATCAGTTGCCAGAATGCGAACGACGGCGCGCAAAACGCTTATCGCCGCATGATCTTCGAGGACGAACATGCAGCCGAAGAAGATCGCCTCGGCTTTGTCTTGCACCTCGGCGACTTCATTTACGAAATCGTCTGGTATCCAGAAGACCGTCCGCAAGGTATGTACGATCGCTGGATTCGCGATATCGTTCGCTACCCTCACGGCGAGAAAATTGCCGACTTCCACGTTCCCACCACCGTTGACGATTACCGAGCGATTTATCGCGCCTACCTGCACGACCCAGATCTTCAGGATGCTCGCGCCCGCTGGCCCTTCGCCAACATGTGGGACAACCATGAATTCAGTTGGAAGGGTTGGCAGGGTCTGCAGAAATTCGAAGGAAAAACTCGTCCCGCACAGACGCGAAAAATCGCAGCCAATCAGGCTTTCTTTGAATATCAGCCCGCGCGCGTTGCCAAACCCGGCGATCCGTCGCTCGATCGCTTCAATCCTCCCAATGTCGTCGATGCCCCCATCACAAAGTTTGACGACAACGGAATGGGCGACGAACCCAACAACCTTGTTGCCATCGGAAGTCTAAAAGGCTATCGCGCCCTGCGCTGGGGTCGCAATGTTGAGCTGATCATCACCGATCAGCGCACATACCGCTCCGAAGAGCCCACCGACCGCGAAGAACTCAAACCCCTTTCCAGTAAAGATTTCCCCGAGTTGATGCCGGAAGAAACCATGCAGATCCTCGACGCCGGTCGCACCTACAACGGAGGCAAGCCGCCGGAGTCAATCAAATTTGGCAAAATTGAAATCCCCAATTTCCAGAAAGATCGCCCCGCCCAGACCGTCTTAGGAGCGGAGCAGAAAAAGTGGTTTCTCGATCGTCTGCAAAGTTCGAAAGCCACGTGGAAGATATGGGGAAACACCATCGCCACCCTCGATATTCGCGCCGATCCTCAAAATCTTCCTCCCGGCCTCACTACTCCCTGGCCCAGCGCCGGATACGCCGGCTTTCCCCTGCAAGACTTCGGCAGCGTTTACGTCGAGCGTGGAGAGATTTACGATTTCGTCCGCGATCGCGGCATCACCGGATTCGCCACCGTTGCCGGCGATCGACACAGTTTTTGGGCGGGACTCGCGTCCAAATCGCTTCCACCCCAAGCCTTCGAACCGGTTGGAATCGCTTTCGTTACCGGCTCGATTTCCGCGCCGGCGTTAGTCGAAGCCTTTGAGCACAATTTTCCCAAAGATCATCCGCTGCGCCCGCTTTTTCTCGCTCAGGGCCCCGCTGACTCACTTCCTCAGCCAACCGTTAATCTCTTGTTTCACCATGGCGTGCGGTCGTGCCTCGAATACGCCAAAAGCGGAGATATCGTGAAGGCCCGCGCTCAAACCAATCCCGATCTGGCTCCGCATGTTTCCTTCGTCGACATGGGCGGGCATGGATACACCGTCGTTCGCGCCTCGAGCGACACGTTCGATGCCGAGTTCGTCTGCATTCCTCGTCCGCTCGAACGCAGCAACCGCCCCGACGGAGGCCCGCTTCGCTATCGCGTCACCAGCCACACCAAACTCTGGAGTAAAGGAGAAACTCCTAAGCTGGAAGTGAAAACGGTCGAAGGAGATGCAAAGTTTTCAATTTGAAAAAATGTGCAACGTCAGGGTGGGATTCCACAACACCGTCAATCTCGGAAATTAACTACTTCATTCCCTTCACCACATACACCTGCGACAGCGTCTGCATGTAGCGATACGCGTACATGCCTCCATCGCCCGACAAATAGGAAGCACTCAAGCTCACCGATCCGGCGGCCAGATCTTCTCCAATAGTTCTCGCTAACTCCATTTTTCCGGTCACCACGTCAACCCGATAAACGCTGCCACTCTTGCTCTGCTGCCGCGCAGGGAGCGCAATCACTGACGCTCCATCCGGCGACCACCCGCTCAGGCGGTAATTCGCGTCCAGTCCCGGAATCAATCTCATGCCGCTCCCATCCAGCGGCCAGATTCCCCATTTTCCATCCGGATCCTGCACCGCCGTGCTCCGTCCATCCGGCGACGGCACGACCCCAACCACGCCCTCCGGAGTCACCGCCCGCGAATCGCCACTGCTCACCGCAATCAAGTAATCTCGTGCGCCATGTCCCGGCTCAACGCCACTCGCCAGCAATTCCTTGCCTCCAGCCAGCCATCGCACTCTCTCGTAACTCACTTTGTCGTGGGTCAACTGCCGGGATTCACCCGCGCCCGTCGGCACCAGCGTCAGCGAACCGCCCTTCGGCGGTTGCGTAATCGCCCACTTCGCGTCGGGAGAAATCGCCAATCCTCTTCCCTCGCCTATCCGCACCGGTGGTGATGCCTCCGTCTCTCGCACAAAGACCGTGTAATTCGGTCCGCCCCCTTGCCCCGACTCGTCAAATAATATCTTGCGGCCATCCGGAGTTATATCGCTTAGATACGACCAGTCGTACCAACCCAGTTCTCGCGCTTCTTTCCCACCAGGCGGCACTCCCAGAATCCCAATGCGCCGCCTGTGCGTCACGATCAGCGTCACGCCGTTTCTCAGATCTTCCAGCCAGATCGCACTTGGCGCACTGGCAATCATCCGTACCTTGCCGGATAGCGTTACCGCTCGCGGGTGCACGCCGCTCGGATCGTTCGCGGCCCCAAACCAAATCTCATCGCTGCCCGGAGACCACAGAATTCCCTCCAGCGCCACCCACCCTGTCGAAAGCATTTTCTCCTTATCGCTTCCACTCGTGCCAATCAGCGCGACCGAGCCCTCATCGTCGCCCGCCGCGTTCTCATGATCCGCAAACGCTATCCACTTCCCGTCCGGCGATATCTTCGGATGGCTAATCCAGTTCGTACCGTCGAACAATACCTTCCCAATCGGATATTCCAATCGCCAATGCTGGCTTTCAGGCAAATAACGCACCACCGCCATATTCTCGCCATCCGCCGCCCAGTCCGCGTCCTGCACATTGTTCAGCACTTCTCGCGGAGCGCCGCCGCTCATCGGAATCCGCGCCAGCGTCCCCGTCTCCGCCCACCCGCCGACATTCACCGACCTGAGCCGGACCGCCAGCTCTCCACTCTTCGAAATCGAAAGCAGTTCCGCATCCTTCACTCCCAGTTCGCGCGCGCCATTGTCATCCACGCGCCCGACATATAACTGGTTTTCCCCGCCATCCCACGAAGCGCTGTAAACAATGCTGCCATCCGGCGAAAATCGCGCATTCCCAATCGAACCCGTCCGAAACGTAATCGGCTGATACTGCGGCAGCGGAGCGCTCCCACTCCCGCGACCCAGCCACCATCCCACCCCGAGCATCACACCCGCCAGAACCACTCCACCCAACACTCCCAACAATCTTCCGTGCGATCTTCCGTCCGGAACCTGTGCTTTCTCCGCTCGGGTCTGCTCCATCGGCATGGACTCGACCATTCCCGATAGCGCTGTCTCCCGCCGCGTTGCCGAGCCAATCGCCGAACCCGCAACCGCGCTACTTACCGAACTGCCCACCGAGCTTTCCGTCAGCGCCTCCAGATTGAACGCCAGATCTCCCGCCGACTGGAACCTCAATCCCGGATTCTTCTCTAGACAGTGCCGCACAATCCGTTCCAGCGCCGGAGTCACATTGCGCGTCACTTCCGAAAGCTCGACCGGCTCTTCTTTCAGGATCGCGCTCATCGTATCCGCCGGGCTTTCGCCCTCAAACGCCCTCTTCCCCGAAAGCATCTCGTACAAAATCGAGCCAAACGCAAAAATGTCCGAGCGATTGTCCGCCGTTTTTCCCCGCACCTGCTCTGGAGACATATATCCCGCCGTCCCCATCACTTGCCCCGGTTCCGTATTCACCTGCACCGTCGCCGCATCCGCGTCCGGGTCGGTCTCCGGACGCGTCAGTTTCGCCAGCCCAAAGTCGAGGATCTTCACCCGGTCGTCATGGGTCAGAAACAAGTTCTCCGGTTTCAGGTCGCGGTGCACGATCCCCTTCGAGTGCGCTGCCGCCAACCCCCGCGCCACCTGCAGCGCGTAATCAATCGCCTTCCGGCTCGGCAGCGGACTACTCCGAATCCGTTCCCGCAAAGTCTGCCCTTCCAGCAACTCTGAAACGATGTATGGCGCGCCGCGTTCTTCGCCAATATCGAAAATCGAAAGAATGTTTGGATGGTTCAACGCTGCCGCCGCCCGTGCTTCCTGCATGAACCGCTGCAACCGCTCCCCATCCGCCGAGTAAGACTTGGGAAGCACTTTGATCGCAACAACGCGGTCCAGCCTCGCGTCGCGCGCCCGATAGACCTCACCCATCCCCCCGGAACCGAGAAGCGATTGGATGTCGTATGGGCCGAGCTTTGTCCCTGGAGTAAGCGCCATCGGAGAACGAAGGTGATCGCTGAGGATTATAGCGGACTTCGCGCAGCCTGGTTACGGTTCCTGCGGAGTTGGCTCAAGCGGTTGACATCGAGGCCGGAACGGGCGATGGGCTTATCGCCAGCCATCCTATGTTGTTTCCTATTCGCCGGGCCCCAGGCGTCAAAGACTACCGACTACCGATCAACGACTATCAACGACTAACGACCAGCGACCAGCGACCAACGACCAACGACCAATGACTAATGCCGGGTCAGACGCTCTTAACCAAGTTGGGCACAGCCAGACCTTCGGCGCCTCGCCGCCCCACTTCCCGCCCTCTTCAGGAAGTGGGGACTTTCACTTTCCTCGACGATGGCCTCTTCCAGGAGAACCCTTTAAGCTCTCAGCATGTTCTGCAGCGCCGGACGATCATGGATGATCAGCATCGACCCCTTCAATTCCGCCATGTCGTTTCTCCGGAACTCCGACAGCAGCCGCGTAATCGTTTCCCGGCTCGTACCAATCAGTTGTGAGATTTCTTCGTGCGTCAGTGCCAGCCGCACCCGAACCGTTCCCCGGTTGACCTCGCCCTCGGACGCACTCTCCAGCAGAAACCGCGCGAACCGCTCCGAGACCGAGTGTGATAACCCAATCGTCCGAGCCACGCCATAGGCATCCGAGCAGTCCCGCGCCAGATGCTGCGTCGCGTGCACCGACGCCGCAGGGTGCGTCTTCAAGAACCGCAGAAAGTCATCGCGCCCCACAAAGTCCAGTTGGCACGGCTGCATGGTTTCAACCGTCAACTCGTACCGGCCGCCCGTCACTACCGCGTGCAAACCCAACACTTCGCCCGCTTCCGCAATCCGCACAATCAGCGTCTTGCCCTCGCGCGAAGTGGTCGACAGCTTGGCCCGTCCCTGGCAGAGAACAAAGATTCCGCATGGACTCTGGCCCTCCACCAGCACCACCGCATGTTCCGGAAAGATTGCCGCATGTTTGATTCGGTTGAATTCCTCCAGTGCATTAGGCGCAAGATCACAGAAAAAACTCCGCGTGCGCAGATGGCAATTCACGCAGTTTTCCACGCAGTTCAGGCCAGATATCCCCACACACTCTCCTCGATCTTCCCTAGCAAAAAGGACAGCCTCGCCAGCGCTGGCTGCGTTCGACGGGCAGGCACGATCGAGCAAGACATTCCCTGGGTCTCGTGGCTGGCCAGACCGCCGCATGACTGGAGGTTATTTACAAGCCTTTACACAGCACGCCGCCTGCCACGACCATCCGTTCCACTCCGGACCCGAAACCGGCCATTTGCAGGATTAGTCCAATTCGAGTCCCAAATGCGTTTGCCAAAATGGGACGGAACCCGGCAGCCCTGCCGAGGGTTCGGCAGGTTGAGCTATGACTCAACCCAGTCGTCGCCTTCCCTGCTCTCCGCTGAGATCGCCAGCGAGGTTTTCTTTGCGTCGTCCTGGGAAAATGTGACGGAATAAATACCCGGCCGTCGTTCTATCCATGTAAGGGTGCAAAAAGTTTAGTTCCCTGGCCGTCCGCGAGGAACGCGCACTCCCCAATTCACTGATTATTAAAGGAGAGTAAGCCATGCCTTGGCCTAACGGACAACTCATTAACGGAACCGATTCGACGCCTCAGACTCCCGCCTCTTGCCTATTCGACAAATTCGGTAACGCGCTCTTCCTCTTTTGGAAGGCTAACGATCCCTCCAACCACATTTTCTTCAGCCAGTCCTCCACCGGCGCGCCGTGGCCCGCGGGCCAAGTCATCGATGGAACGGACTCAACTCCGCAGGCGCTCGCCGCGTGCGAGTTCCAAAACCAGCTCTTTGTTTTCTGGAAGGCGAATGACCCGTCCAACCACATCATCTTCAGCACTTCTTTCGACGGCACCACATGGCCCGCTGGTCAGCTCATCAACGGAACCGATTCAACCCCAGACGCCTTGGCTGCCTGCGTCTTCAACAATCAGCTGTTCTTGTTCTGGAAGGCCAACGACTCTTCCAATCGGATTTTCTTTAGCGCCTCTTCTGACGGCGTGACATGGCCCGCTGGTCAACTTATCGACGGCACCGATTCAACCCCCGAGTCCTTGGCCGCCTGCGTTTTCAACGGCCAGCTCTTCCTCTTCTGGAAGGCCAACGACCCGTCCAATCACATCTTCTTCAGCGCTTCTTCCGACGGCGCCAATTGGCCCGGAGGTCAGCTCATCGACGGGACCGATTCAACCCCAGAATCCTTGGCCGCCTGCGCCTTCAATGGCCAACTGTTCTTGTTCTGGATGGCCAACGATCCTTCCAATCGAATTTTCTTCAGCGCCTCCTCCGACGGTGCGACGTGGCCCGGAGGTCAAACGATTAACGATACGGACTCCACACCTCAGGCGCTTTCCGCCTCAGCCGTTAACGGCGAACTCTTCTTGTTCTGGAAAGCCAACGACCCCTCGAACCGCATCTTTTTTAGCGCGGCCACTCCCGCTCAGATCGCGGGGCCCGCCAATGAGTCGCTTGTCATCACCGCCGTCCACTTTCCCAATAATGTTGGGGAAGGCACGCTCGGAGCTCCCTTTGACGGCTTGGGCTTTGTGGTTGCGGCAACCGGCGCTACACCGCCGCAGAGCGCAAACGCAAATGTGTATACCGTGACGGTTCCAACTGGCACTGCGGTCACTCTAGGTCCCGACTGGGAGGGCGCCGGCTTCGCCATCGTCAATCAGAGTGGCGTTGAGACCAACCAGCTGATCACCGCAAGCGGCACCATATTCGTCCAAGCCGCCAACGTCCTCTCCGGGTCGATCAAGAAAAAGGCCTCGTAAAGCGGCACCATCCAAGCCAGTCCCGCTGCGGATCACCCTAGGTGACCACCCCAGGGGGCTGGCACCTCTGTTAAACTCTGCGCTCGATTAACTGAGAACCACTACAACATATTGATTAAAATACACTTGAAACCTTATTACAGTAGTGCTTGACAATCCAACACTCACATTCTTATAATTAGCACTCGTGATAGTTAAGTGCTAACAGTCCTGATTTTTCGGGAACTTTCTGCAATCTAGGTCAACCCTAATCAACCACTCTTGAAAGGAGTAAGCAACCATGGCCACGAAATTCACCCCGCTCCATGACCGCATTCTGGTCCGTCGGGTCGAAGAAGCCGATACCACCCGCGGGGGCATCATTATCCCCGATTCCGCCAAAGACAAACCGATGGAGGGAGAAGTCATCTCCGCCGGCAAAGGCAAGATCAACGAAGAAGGCAAGGTCCGTCCGCTCGACGTGAAAGAAGGCGACCGCATCCTGTTCGGCAAGTACTCCGGCACCGAAATCAAGATCGACGGCGAAGACTTCATCATCATGCGTGAAGAAGAAGTTCTCGGCATCCTGACGGGTGCAACCAGCTCAGCCAAGAAAGAAACCGCCGGATCGCGCCGCTAGCTTTTGAGGTTGCCTGCGCGAAGCTCATCGCTCGCAGCTCGCAGCCGAGGAATTCCGCAGGCATCGCCTGCACAAAAATTAAATTGAGGAGCAAACAGTTATGGCAAAGCAAATTGTTCACGGAGAAGAGTCGCGACAGGCGATTCTCCGCGGCGTCAACCTTTTGGCTGATGCTGTGAAGGTCACTCTCGGCCCCAAGGGCCGCAACGTTGTCATCGAAAAGAAATTCGGTTCGCCGACCATCACCAAAGACGGCGTCACCGTAGCCAAAGAAATTGAATTGCCCAACGGCATCGAGAACATGGGCGCCCAGATGGTCCGCGAAGTTGCTTCCAAGACCTCTGACGTCGCCGGCGATGGCACCACCACCGCCACCGTTCTTGCCCAGGCAATTTTCCGCGAGGGCGTAAAGACCGTTGCTGCTGGCGCCAATCCCATGGCCATCAAGCGCGGCATCGAAAAGGCCGTCATCGCGATTACCGGCCGCCTCGATAAGGAAGGCAACCGCGAGAAGGGTGAGCTCGATAAGTTCTCCAAGCCCGTCTCCGGCGACATGATTGCCCAGGTCGGCACCATCTCCGCCAACAACGACGAGACCATCGGCAAGATCATTGCCGAGGCCATGAAGAAAGTCGGCAAAGATGGTGTCATCACCGTCGAAGAGTCGAAGACGCTCGAAACCCAGCTCGACGTCGTCGAAGGCATGCAGTTCGATCGCGGCTATCTCTCTCCTTATTTCGTTACCGATCCGGAGCGCATGGAATCGGTTCAGGAAAATGCGTACATCCTGATCCACGAAAAGAAAATCAGCTCCATGAAAGACCTGCTCCCGCTGCTCGAGCAGATCGCCAAGGGCGGCAAGCCGCTCCTGATCATCGCTGAGGACGTCGAAGGTGAAGCGCTCGCCACTCTCGTCGTCAACAAACTGCGTGGCACGCTGCAAGTCTCGGCCGTCAAGGCCCCCGGCTTCGGCGATCGTCGCAAGGCCATGTTGCAGGACATCGCAACCCTGACCGGCGGCAAGGCCATCACCGAAGACTTGGGCATCAAGCTCGAGAACGTTACCCTCGCCGACCTCGGACAAGCCAAGAAAGTCACCATCGACAAGGACAACACCACCATCGTCGAAGGCAAAGGCAAGCCCGGAGACGTGCAGGGCCGCGTGAAGGAAATTCGCGGACAGATCGAAAAGACCACCAGCGACTACGACCGCGAGAAGCTGCAGGAGCGGTTGGCGAAGCTGGTCGGTGGCGTGGCCGTCATTAAAGTCGGCGCCGCAACCGAAACCGAAATGAAAGAGACCAAGGCCCGTGTTGAAGACGCGATGCACGCAACCCGTGCGGCCGTCGAAGAAGGCATTGTCCCCGGCGGCGGCGTGGCGCTGGCGCGTTGCGTTGCGGCCCTCGACAAGCTGAAGCTGGAAGGTGACGAGCAGATCGGTGTCAACATCGTGAAGCGCGCCATCACCGAGCCTCTGCGTCAGATCGCTGAGAACGCTGGCGAAGAAGGTGCCATCGTGATCGGTAAGATCAACGACTCCAAAGACAACAACTTCGGCTACAACGCTCTGACCGGCGATTATGAAGATCTGGTCAAGGCGGGCGTGCTCGATCCGACCAAGGTAGTGCGCACCGCACTCACCAACGCCGGCTCGATCGCCGCTCTGATGCTCACCACCGAAGCCCTGGTAGCGGACATTCCTGAAAAGAAGGAAGCTCCCACACCGGGCGGCGGCCACGGCGGCGGCGGCATGGACGGCATGTACTAGAACCAGCCGTTCAGGCAGACGCGCCTTCGGCGCAAAACCTAAAAGCCCCGCTCGATGTTTCGAGAACATCGAGCGGGGCTTTTCTGTTTGTGTGGAACGGACACTCTTGTCCGCTTGCCCTTAGCTTTTGGGTGGCGCAGCGCTTTCAGCGCTGCGATTCAGGCCGCCGAATCCGACGGCTTTAGCCGCCGAGGTGCGGCATCCAGCGCCATCCCAGCGCTGGCCGACCTATATGGATATTGTGTTGTGATCTGTAACTCAGAAGAACCTGGACAAACAACCCAGCCATCCGGTCCGATTGAAACAAAATGTGCTTCTGAAAGGTCGCAGCGGTAATAAAGTAAGTGCAGAATCCAGTGTTGCCTCTGGGTGGCGCAGCCATCACAACCTCCGCGGCTAAAGCCGTCTCCTGAGAGCGACCTTATCGCAGCGCTGAAGCGCTGCGCCACCCAAATGCACAACCGTCTAAGCAAATAACAGGTCACGGTACCGGTATGGGAATGCCGATCCTCTTATCCTTATCCTATCTTTTGCGCAATGGTGATCGTGTACCCGTCTACATCCTCAAACGCAAACTCCCGCATCCCGTAAAACTGATCGGTAACCGGCATGGAGATTTTCCCTCCCGTCTTCTGCACCCGATCCAGCACCTCTTGCAGATTATCGACCTCCATATAGAGAGTCAGGCTGGCACCGATCGTGGCAGTAAGTTTCGGATATTCGGCGGCAACCGCCTTCTGGTCGTTGAAGAAAATCTCGACCGCTCCGTTCGAGACCGAAGCAAACACGTAGGGAGATTGCTCAGGAACACTGATGGTTTTTTCCAACCCGAGTATCTCGTGATAGAACTTCAGGCTGTCTTCGACATTACGGACAACTAGATTAGGCGTAAGCTTCTTGATCTGCATAAGTCTTCCTCTCAAGTAAGTTGTTCCGGACGGCGCATGTCATGAAGGACGATGGCACACACTCCCGGTGTGCTCGCATCGCCTCCATCCACGACCCTTGCGAGGAAGGACGTAGGTAGGGGCCCTCATTGTGTGTGGCGCCGCTCCCAGTATACTAATAGCACGATTCGCTTTAGGCACTATGATTGGCTTGGAAGTTCGCGATTTGAATCTAACATGACTGAAAAGGAGTACGGGGATGTAGCCTATGCACCTTTTGGAGAGACGTACTCGATCTTGAATACACCATACGTGTCCTTCACGGGACAGCAGCAAGATACGGTGTCGGGGCTGGCTGATTTTTCAGCCAGGGAATATAATCCGACACAGGGTCGGTGGATATCGCCGGATCCCGCTGGATCGAAAGTTGCGGATCCGCGGAATCCGCAGTCGTGGAATCGTTATGCTTATGTACTCAACGACCCATTGAGCAACACTGATCCGTCGGGGTAGAACTGCGTGTATGTGTCCAGCACGGCACCGACAAATACCAACGGCATGGATTCTCTCGGCGATGTCGGGGTCGTTCCTGGTATTCCGTTTTATATAGTGCCGGGCGACGGAGATTGTTCGGGGGATAACGCATTCTATTTTGATGGCACTGTAAGCCCGGACTCAGTGACAATTGCCGACAACGGGGATGTGTTCGCCAAAGTCATTGGTGGCAATGTTGAGTGTTCTGGGGAGTGCCCTTCACCGTCTGTAACAACGACCGCACAATTTACTTCAGTGGAACAGATCAGTCTGCCATTGCCTTCGAACAACATACCCGCTGTCAGTCAGTTCCGTCCTCCTAAGCCAACGAGTTATGTAACCGGTCCTCCGACTCCATATAAACCCACTATTATTGATTGCGTAACTGGGCCGAACGACGCCGCTGCCAAATTGCTAGCAAATAGCGACGAAAACGAGCATGACCCGCAAAATGGCATGGCTCTCTTTAAGAGTAGTTATCAGGATACTAGCAGGGAAACAACCCAATTATTGAAGCCGAAACCGTAGAAACAGCCGACAGCGGAGCTGTGTTCTTTGCAGGATTTTTCAATGGGGTTGGTTGCATGTTTAATACGAAATAGACTTTCTAACGACGTGGGCTGCCTTGACGAGAATAGGGAGAGAACGGGGAAAAAGGGCCACAATTTGGTTCAGAGGCCAATATGTGCCGATTCTTTATGATCGCAACAGGCGTCTCTTCCTGTCTCAAGATTGGGCAGCAAGCGGTTTTACACAGCGAATCGCCGGGACACTATCTGCCATAGCCTTATTCTGTGGCTCTGTTCTTCTGACAGTCACAAGCCTACGGCTCAGGGCCGAAATTTTACAAGAGGCAGGCGGACTTTTTGGCGAAATCTGCGGGAACATATTTGCAGTGTTAGCTATTTTCGTGGCAATTTTCTTCTCTTTCCTTGCCCTCCGAATTGTACGCGGCGTAGTTCGGTCATTCCGCAGATGAAAATTGCCCAAAATAGTGGATTGCGGGAACTCTCAAAAGTCTGTCTTGAATTTCTCATCTCCAGCTATGGATCGACCACTGGGGCCGCGATGACGATGACTCTGCTGTATCAGTTCTTCCGAGCGCTAAGCACCAATCTCACTTTTTACCAGTTTAATAGAATTTTTTCGGTTCCCTATTTTCCGGTGCAGATCGCATTCGGGTTTGCGGTGGGCTATGTGGGTGCAAAGCGACTTGGCACTCGATTCTCTATATGGATTTGGACCTTGCCATTTCTGATTTTTATTTGGCACTTTGTAGCGTTCGAGCCAAGTATTTTTGAGAATGTTTGGTCTTTCTATCGAGATCGGCACGCGGGACCCGCGAGAGACGAAAAAAGCATAGCATGGCATGTCAAGAACCCCGTATTCATCACCCCCCGGATCCCTAATCTCCAACCGTGAAGTGCCCAGCACAACCGAAGGTGCCCCACACCCTTCACGCAGGTACTCTGTCAAGGAATTGTTAACGAAATGTTAACCCAGTGTTAAAAAAATTGTTTTTTCCGTCTCATCTTGTGATAGAGTCCCGCTGCTGTAGAAATCCGTTAGCCGGTCAACTCCTTCCCACCGGCTAGCTCCGTAGAAATCTCATAGGCGAATCCGACGCTGAAGGCGAGGCCAGCGCGAGAGCCGCCGCTCCATGTTCCATGCTCCATGCGTAATGATGACTCCTCCGAACGGCTGTGCCGATGTCGGACGCCTTCTCGCAGAGCGCCCTGGGCCAAGTACGACATTCCCAAAATAAAATAAGGAGCCTCTCTATGAAGAAGCTTTTAAACGGAAACTCTCGCAGTAACGGAATGAGTTCCCTGTATCCAGGTATGGCCTGTCTACTTCTTGCGCTGGCAGCATTTCTTGTTCTGCCCGCTGCGCTGGTTGCCCAAGATACCATCGTCTACGATTTTCAAGGCCCCAACGCCTCTCCGATGGCGGACGGCGCTTTTCCCAACGGAGGCTTGGTCGCCGATCCTTCCGGCAATCTTTACGGCACCACCGCCGGCGGCGGAAACTACGGCATCGGATGCCCCGACACCGGTTGCGGAGTCCTCTATGAGCTCCTTCCAACCTCCGGCGGCTTTCCCTACACCGAGAAAGTCCTCTACTACTTCCAGGGCTGCGGAGGCGTAAGCTGCGGCAGTCCCTCTGACGGCGCAACCCCGCAAGACACGCTCATCATCGACAAGTACACCAACCTTTACGGCACCACCTCTCAGGGCGGTGAGGGCTGCAACACCAACACCGGCTGCGGAACCGTCTTCGTCTTCTGCCAGGTCACCGCAGGCCCCTATTGCAGCATTCTTCCACTCGGCGAAAACGTGCTCGCCGTGATGAGTCCATCGAGCTCCAACGGACGTCATCCTTACGCGCCCCTCGTTATGGATCAATACTTCAATCTCTACGGCACCAACATCGCCGGCAACGTCAACACCAATTGCTCCGCCCTCGGCTATCCCGGCTGCGGAACCGTGTTCGTCGTCTGCGCTCCCACCGCTCCAGCCACGACTCCGGCGCCGTGCACGCCTGCGGCCCCGAGCTTCTCCTACCACGAAATTTATTACTTCACTGGTATCCCCGACGGCTCCAATCCCTACGGCGGAATGGTTATGAGTGCCAAGGGAATTCTCTACGGCACCACCGCCAGTGGCGGTCTCGCCAACTCCGGTCCCGAGCCCTGCACCCGCTACATCGAAGCCTCCGTCGAACCCGGCTGCGGAACCGTCTTCCGCCTCGTACCCTCTGGAGGCGCAACCTGGAACGAAACCGTTCTCTACTCTTTCAAGGGCTATGCCAAAGATGGCTCTTATCCCCAAGGCAGCCTGATCGCCGATCTTAAAGGCGACCTTTACGGCACCACCGACCTAGGCCCTCTCGGCGGGGGCACTGTCTTCGAAATCAAGAACGGCAGCACCATCACCGAAAAGATCCTCTTCAAATTCACCAACCGCTGGGACGGCGGCAACATTTACGCTGGCGTCACCTTCGACAACAATTACAAAACCCTCTACGGCGCCACTTACTCCGGCGGCGGCGCCAATAACGGCTCCGTCTTCGAACTCGACTTATCCGGAGCTACCTGGATCGAGCCCGCCAGCACCTCACCCGTTCCCAGCGCCGCCCTGTGGAGCTTTTTCCCCAACAGCGCTATGTTCGGTCAATGCGTTCCCTCCTCGACCACCGGAGGCGATGGATGCAACCCGTTCGCGAACGTTATTCCCATCCAGGTCTCGAACGGGGCTGGCGGCACAACCAAGTATCTGTTCGGCACGACCTATGCGGGAGGCAACGGCGGACCGAGCAATCCAACCGGGTTTAACCAGGGCTATGGGACGGTATATGCCGTACAGCCGTAACTAGCCTGTTCTGGTGCCGGCACCCAGGCTAGCGCAATTGGTTGGATCGCTAACCTGGGTTAACTCCTTACGATAGTGAGGCTTCGGGGAGAAATGAAAAAGTGTTCCACGTGGAACATTTTGCATATATTTTTGTACGTACAATTGTGTATGCTTATGACGCCAGATGAAACGAAAGAAAAGAGTTAAGCGAAGCGGGCGGATTGCGAAGCTGCGGGCTTCCATGGACGTGGAACGGGTGCGTTCCTTTGCCCGAGCAACCGTGGAAGAACTGGATCGATGGCGGCAGGAGATGCAAGAACTGGCGCGCTGGCGGAAGTTGCCGAAAAAGCGGGTGACGCTCTATCTGGACGCCGATGTGCTGGCATGGTTCCGCGGGCTGGGGAGGGGATACCAGCGGGAAATCAACCGGGCGCTGCGGAAGGTGATGGAAGAAGAGGAAAGAAAG
>Ga0210385_10000308_pt1 | contig 40153 bp, 33 predicted proteins | sample IncBWH26OmetaG_FD_160107 | JGI IMG/M metagenome (GOLD analysis project Ga0210385, IMG submission 160107) | Forest soil microbial communities from Barre Woods Harvard Forest LTER site, Petersham, Massachusetts, United States - Inc-BW-H-26-O ...
CGCCGTGTCGGCGAGGCCCTTGCGGGCGCCGTGGGTCGAGTTGAAGTACTCGAGCACCGAGAGGCCTTCCTTGAAGTTCGAGATGATCGGGCTCTCGATGATCTCGCCCGACGGCTTGGCCATCAGTCCGCGCATACCGGCGAGCTGACGCATCTGCGCCGGCGAGCCGCGCGCGCCGGAATGCGCCATCATGAAGATCGAGTTGACCTGGGCTTCCGCGCCCTTCTCCGCCGGCCGCGACGTCGAGATCTCCTTCATCATCGCTTCGGCGATGGTTTCGGTGCACTTCGACCAGGCATCGACCACCTTGTTGTATTTCTCGCCCTGGGTGATGAGGCCGTCGTTGTATTGCTGCTCGAACTCCTTGACGAGGTCGCGCGTCTTCTCGACGGTCGCCTTCTTGGAGTGCGGCACCACCATGTCGTCCTTGCCGAACGAGATGCCGGCCTTGAACGCGTGGTGGAAGCCGAGCGCCATGACGCGATCGCAGAAGATCACCGTCTCCTTCTGACCGCAGTGGCGATACACCGTGTCGATCATTCCGGAGATTTCGCGCTTGGTCATCAGCTTGTTGGCGAGATCGAACGGCGTCTTCGCGAGCTTCGGCAGCACCGAGCCGAGAATGACGCGGCCCGGCGTCGTCTCATACCAGCGCGACACCGGCTTGCCGTCCTCGCCGATGCCGTTCCAGCGATACTTGATCTTGCTGTGCAGCCCGACGGCCTTCTGCTGCAATGCCTGCTCGACTTCGCTGGTTTCGCGATAGAAGCCCTGGACGGCGTTGAACTTCTTCGGGTCCTTTTTGAGCTCTTCCTCCGAATGCAGTTCGAGCTTCCATTGGCCCGGACCGTTGTCGTTCATGATCGAGAGGTAATAGAGACCCAGCACGATGTCCTGCGACGGCACGATGATGGGCTGGCCGTTCGCCGGGTGCAGGATGTTGTTGGTCGACATCATCAAGACGCGCGCTTCAAGCTGCGCCTCGAGCGACAGCGGCACGTGGACCGCCATCTGGTCGCCGTCGAAGTCGGCGTTGAACGCCGCGCAAACCAGCGGATGCAGCTGGATCGCCTTGCCTTCGATCAGCACCGGCTCGAACGCCTGGATGCCGAGGCGATGCAAGGTCGGCGCGCGATTGAGCAGCACCGGATGCTCGCGGATCACCTCGTCGAGGATATCCCAAACCTCGGGCTTCTCCTTTTCCACGAGCTTCTTGGCCTGCTTGACCGTGGTCGACAGACCCTTGGCGTCGAGCCGCGAATAGATGAACGGCTTGAACAGCTCCAGCGCCATCTTCTTCGGCAGGCCGCACTGGTGCAGTTTCAATTCAGGTCCGACCACGATCACCGAACGGCCGGAATAGTCGACGCGCTTGCCGAGCAAATTCTGCCGGAAGCGGCCTTGCTTGCCTTTGAGCATGTCGGCGAGCGACTTCAACGGCCGCTTGTTGGCGCCGGTGATGACGCGGCCGCGACGGCCGTTGTCGAACAAGGCGTCGACCGCCTCTTGGAGCATCCGCTTCTCGTTGCGGATGATGATGTCGGGCGCGCGCAGCTCGATCAGCCGCTTCAAACGGTTGTTGCGGTTGATGACGCGGCGATAGAGATCGTTGAGGTCGGACGTGGCGAAACGCCCGCCGTCGAGCGGCACCAGCGGACGCAGATCCGGCGGGATCACCGGCACGTGGGTGAGGATCATCCATTCCGGCTTGTTGCTGGACTGGGTGAACGCCTCGATCAGCTTGAGCCGCTTGGCGAGCTTTTTCGGCTTGAGCTCGGAGGTCGATTCGATGATCTCCTGGCGCAGATCGGCCGCCATCTTCTCGAGATCAAGCGCCTTGAGCATCTCGCGGATCGCTTCCGCGCCGATCATGGCGGTGAAGCTGTCGGCGCCGAACTGGTCCTGCGCCTTGACGTAGTCGTCCTCGGACAGCAGCTGGCGGTCCTTGAGCGGGGTCAGGCCGGGCTCGAGCACGACGTAATATTCGAAATAAAGAATGCGCTCGAGATCCTTGAGCGTCATGTCGAGCAGGAGGCCGATGCGGCTCGGCAGCGACTTCAAGAACCAGATATGCGCCACCGGTGCCGCGAGCTCGATATGGCCCATGCGCTCGCGCCGCACCCGCGACAGCGTGACTTCGACCGAGCACTTCTCGCAGATGATGCCCTTGTACTTCATGCGCTTGTACTTGCCGCACAAGCACTCGTAATCCTTGATCGGCCCGAAAATGCGCGCGCAGAACAGGCCGTCGCGCTCGGGCTTGAAGGTGCGATAGTTGATGGTCTCGGGCTTTTTGATCTCGCCGTAGGACCAGGACAGAATCTTGTCGGGGCTCGCGATCGAAATCCGAATCTGGTCGAAGACCTGAGTCGGGACCTGCGGGCTGAAAAGATTCATAAGCTCTTGGTTCATCGTCTTCTCCTCGACGCCGTTGGAGCCGTCGCCCCGTGGGTCGGTTAAATTCTGGTGTTCCCTCCCCCGTGAGTACGGGGGAGGGAAATTTCCTACTCGGCTGCCTCGGCGACACCGTCGCCGCCGCGCTGCTGCTTGGAATTGTGCAGGTCGACGTTGAGGCCGAGCGAGCGCATTTCCTTGACCAGCACGTTGAAGCTTTCCGGGATACCGGCTTCGAACGTGTCGTCGCCGCGCACGATCGCCTCGTACACCTTGGTGCGTCCGGCGACGTCGTCGGACTTCACCGTCAGCATCTCCTGCAAGGTATAGGCGGCGCCGTAGGCTTCGAGCGCCCACACCTCCATTTCGCCGAAACGCTGGCCGCCGAACTGGGCCTTGCCGCCCAGCGGCTGCTGGGTAACCAGGCTGTAGGGGCCGATGGAGCGGGCGTGGATCTTGTCGTCCACCAAGTGATGCAGCTTGAGCATGTAGATGTGGCCGACGGTGACCTTGCGATCGAACGTGTCGCCGGTGCGGCCGTCGAACAGCGTCACCTGGCCGGAGTGATCGAGGCCGGCGAGATCGAGCATGTGCTCGATGTCGGCCTCCTTGGCTCCGTCGAACACCGGCGTCGAGATCGGCACGCCGTGGCGTAGATTGGTGCCGAGCTCCATGAGGCCCTTGTCGTCGAGCGACTTGATGGTCTCGTCCTCGCCGTAGATCTTTCGCAGCAGCTCCTTGAGCGGCTTCGGATCGCGCTTGCCGTGATAAAGGTCGACGGCATTGCCGATCTTGATGCCGAGGCCGGCGCAAGCCCAGCCAAGGTGCGTCTCCAGGATCTGGCCGACATTCATGCGGCTCGGCACGCCGAGCGGGTTAAGCACGATGTCGACCTGCGTGCCGTCGGCGAGGAACGGCATGTCCTCGATCGGCACGATCTTCGACACCACGCCTTTGTTGCCGTGACGGCCGGCCATCTTGTCGCCAGGCTGGATCTTGCGCTTCACGGCGACGAAGACCTTGACCATCTTCATGACGCCGGGCGGCAGCTCGTCGCCGCGCTGCAGCTTTTCGACCTTGTCGAGGAAGCGCTGTTCGAGGCGCTTCTTCGATTCGTCGTATTGCTTCCGGATGGCTTCGATCTCCGCCATGATCTTGTCGTTGGGCGAAGCGAACAGCCACCATTGCGCGCGCGGATATTCGTCGAGTATCGCGCGCGTGATCTTGGTGTCCTTCTTGAAACCCTTCGGCCCGGCGATGCCCTGCCGGTTCTCGAGCAGCTCAGCGAGACGGCCATAGACGTTGCGGTCGAGGATCGCCTGCTCGTCGTCGCGGTCCTTGGCGAGCCGTTCGATCTCTTCACGCTCGATGGCGAGCGCGCGCTCGTCCTTTTCGACGCCGTGGCGGTTGAACACGCGCACTTCGACGATGGTGCCCTGCACGCCTGGCGGCACGCGCAACGACGTGTCGCGCACGTCGGACGCTTTCTCGCCGAAGATGGCGCGCAGCAGCTTCTCTTCCGGCGTCATCGGGCTTTCGCCCTTCGGCGTGATCTTGCCGACAAGGATGTCGCCGGCGCGGACTTCGGCGCCGATATAGACGATGCCGGCTTCGTCGAGGTTTTTGAGCGTCTCTTCCGAAACGTTCGGAATGTCGCGGGTGATTTCCTCCGGGCCCAGCTTGGTGTCGCGGGCCATCACCTCGAATTCCTCGATGTGGATTGAGGTGAAGACGTCGTCCTTGACGATACGCTCGGAGAGCAGGATCGAGTCCTCGAAGTTGTAGCCGTTCCACGGCATGAACGCGACCAGCGCGTTGCGGCCGAGGGCGAGCTCGCCGAGATCGGTCGACGGTCCGTCGGCGATGATGTCGCTCTTCTTGACCTGATCGCCCACCTTCACCAGCGGCCGCTGGTTGATGCAGGTGTTCTGGTTGGAGCGCTGGAACTTCATCAGCCGATAGATGTCGACGCCCGGCTTGGTCGGATCCGGCTCGTCGGTCGCCCGAATAACAATACGCGTGGCGTCGACCTGATCGACGATACCGGTGCGGCGCGCTGCGATGGCTGCGCCGGAATCGCGGGCGACGACACCTTCCATGCCGGTGCCGACGAACGGCGCCTCGGCGCGAACCAACGGCACCGCCTGGCGCTGCATGTTGGAGCCCATCAGCGCGCGGTTGGCGTCATCGTTCTCGAGGAACGGAATGAGCGCCGCGGCAACGGAGACGAGCTGCTTCGGCGACACGTCCATGAAATCCACCTTGTCAGGCGGAATGAGCTGGACGTCGCCGGAATGGCGCACCACGACGAGGTCGTCGGTGAAGCGGCCCTTGGCATCGATGGCCGAATTGGCCTGGGCGACCGTGTAGCGGCCCTCCTCCATCGCCGAGAGATAGATGACCTCGTCGGTGACGCGGCCATCTTTCACTTTGCGATAGGGCGTCTCGACGAAGCCGTATTTGTTCACCCGCGCGTAAGTGGCGAGCGAATTGATCAAGCCGATATTCGGCCCTTCCGGCGTCTCGATCGGACAGATGCGGCCGTAATGGGTCGGGTGCACGTCGCGCACTTCGAAGCCGGCTCTTTCACGGGTAAGACCGCCCGGGCCAAGCGCGGACAGACGCCGCTTGTGGGTGATCTCCGACAGCGGATTGGTCTGGTCCATGAATTGCGACAGCTGCGACGAGCCGAAGAACTCGCGCACCGCGGCCGCCGCCGGCTTGGCGTTGATCAGATCCTGCGGCATCACCGTGTCGATATCGACCGATGACATGCGCTCCTTGATGGCGCGCTCCATGCGCAGAAGCCCGATGCGATACTGATTTTCCATCAGCTCGCCGACCGAGCGTACGCGCCGGTTGCCGAGATGATCGATATCGTCGATCTCGCCTTTGCCGTCGCGCAGGTCGACCAGCGTGCGAATGACCGCGATGATGTCGTCCTTGCGCAGGATGCGCACGGTATCCTCGACCGTGAGATCGAGCCGCATGTTCATTTTGACTCGGCCGACCGCGGACAGGTCGTAGCGCTCCGGATCGAAGAACAGCGAGTTGAACATGTTTTGCGCGGTGTCGAGCGTCGGCGGCTCGCCCGGGCGCATGACCCTGTAGATGTCGAACAGCGCATCCTCGCGCGTCATGTTCTTGTCGATCGCCAAGGTGTTACGGATATAGGCGCCGACATTGACATGGTCGATGTTGAGCAGCGGCAGCTCCTTGTAGCCCTGCTCATTGAGAACTTTGAGATTCTTCTCGGTGATCTCCTCGCCGGCTTCGGCATAGATTTCGCCGGTCTTGGCATTGACGAGGTCCTCGGCGATGTAATGGCCGATCAGTTCCTCGTCGGTCATGCGCAGCGCTTTGAGCCCCTTTTCGGCGAGCTGGCGCGCCTGGCGCACGGAAAGCTTCTTGCCGGCTTCGAGCACGACCTTTCCCGTGTCCGCATCGACCAGGTCGGCGACGGCCTTATAGCCGCGCAGCCGGTTGGCATCGAACGGCACGCGCCAGCCTTCTTTGGTGCGCTTGTACGGCACCTGCTTGTAGAAGGTGTTGAGGATCTCTTCGCCGCTCATGCCGAGCGCATAGAGCAGCGAGGTGACCGGAATCTTGCGGCGGCGGTCGACGCGGGCATGCACGATGTCCTTGGCGTCGAACTCGATGTCGAGCCAGGAGCCGCGATACGGAATGATGCGGGCGGCGAACAACAGCTTGCCCGAAGAATGGGTCTTGCCCTTGTCGTGATCGAAGAACACGCCGGGCGAGCGATGCATCTGCGAGACGATGACGCGCTCGGTGCCGTTGACGACGAAGGTGCCGTTGTTGGTCATGAGCGGAATGTCGCCCATGTAGACATCTTGTTCCTTGATGTCCTTCACCGACTTGGCGCCGGTCTCTTCATCGATATCGAACACGATCAGCCGCAGCGTCACCTTGAGCGGCGCGGCATAGGTCATGCCGCGCTGGCGGCACTCGTCGACGTCGTATTTCGGCGGCTCGAATTCGTATTTGACGAATTCCAGCATCGAGGTGGAAGAAAAATCCGAGATCGGGAACACCGACTTGAAGACGGCTTGCAGGCCCTCATTGGGCCGGCCGCCGTGCGGCTCCACCACCAGCAGGAATTGGTCGTAGGACGCCTTCTGAACCTCGATGAGGTTCGGCATCTCCGCGACTTCTTCGATTTTTCCGAAAAACTTCCTTACGCGCTTCCGACCGATAAACGTCTGCGCCATCATGTCCTCTCGCTCAATCGATCCGGACTCGAGCCGCCATGCTCAAGCCATAACGCTCGACCCCACTGGACCGGCATCCAGGAGGCCGAGGTACCGAGGCGATCAAGGCGACTCTCCGAAAGGCCGCAATCCATCGCGACCGTCCGGACAGGCGTCGGCGCCCTATTCTCCGGTGATTCGGCCAAAGTTCCGAATCACGCGCCACATTCGCCGTTACCCGGCGATATCAGTGATTCCAGGGCCTGAGCCCCGAAATCACAGGAATTTTTACGCAATCCCCGGTGCGACCGCTCCGCCCACCCGGGGATAACCGCTTAAGTAAGCATTCCTTACTTAAGCTCAAGCTCGCTACTTAAGCTCGACTTTGGCACCAACCTTTTCGAGGGTCGCCTTGATTTTGGCGGCCTCGTCCTTGTTGACGCCTTCCTTGACCGGCTTGGGCGCGCCCTCGACCAGATCCTTGGCCTCTTTGAGGCCCAGCCCGGTAAGGGCGCGAACTTCCTTGATGACCTCGATCTTCTTCTCGCCAACAGCGGCAAGAACGACCGTGAACTCGGTCTTTTCCTCGGCCGCGGGTGCCGCGGCAGCCGCGGGACCGGCCGCGACCGCAACCGCGGCAGCAGCGGAAACGCCCCACTTCTCTTCGAGCAGCTTGGCGAGTTCCGAGGCCTCGAGAACTGTAAGGCCGGAGAGGTCGTCGACGATTTTCTGCAGATCAGCCATGAACTTTGTCCTTCGGTTCGAACCTTTGAATTAGCAGACTTAGGCGGCAGCCGCCTCTTCGCCGTTCTTTGCGGCGTAGGCCGCAACGACGCGAGCGACCTTGGCGGCAGGGGCATTGACCACCTGCGCGATCTTGGTCGCCGGCGCCTGGATCAGGCCGACGATTTTCGCCCTGAGCTCGTCGAGCGAGGGCAAAGCGGCAAGCGCCTTGACCCCATTCGGATCGAGCGCGGTCTTGCCCATCGCTCCGCCGATGATCACGAACCGTTCGTGGGTCTTGGCGAAGTCGACGGCGGCCTTGGGCGCCGCCACCGGATCGCCGGAGAAGGCGATCAGGGTCGGGCCCTTGAGCAGCGACGCGATCGAGGCAACGTCAGAGCCTTCAAGAGCGATCTTGGCGAGGCGATTCTTCGCGACCTTCACGGTGGCGCCCACCTGCTTCATCTGCCGACGCAGAGTCTGCATCTGGGCGACCGTGAGCCCGGAATAATGAGCAACGACGACAACCTTGGTGGTCTTGAAGACCTCGCCAAGGCTCGCGATCTGCTCAGCTTTTACCGCGCGTTCCACCAGCTCTCTCCGGTTGGCGGCCCGCTTACGGACCGCCGGGTTGATGTCTTGCATCCTGCCCCCGGCCAAGCTTGCGCTGGACCGGCCGTCGAGGTTCGAACCGAAGGGCAAACCTGCCCTTAAGTCTTCACCCGTCTATGCAGGCTCTTGCGATTTAAGCCGTTTCCGGCGCCGGCAGTCTCGGACAGGAACACGCTAACAAAGGCCATTAAGGTCAGCTGGCTCTTAGGAAATCCATCCAGGATAGCCTTAAAGAGCATGCCTCGCTTTTGTGGTTTTTGAAAAACGTGCAAAAGCGCGCCGACAAACCGGGCCGGCACGCCCATGGCCACTACTTAGCGCCCCAAAGCGGCTTTGCCAAGTGGATTCGACGGCTTCGGCCGGCGCTTTGCCGCAGCGTGTTAGCGGCTTAGCATCGCGCCAAAACACCACGAATGGGAGGCCGCCATGCCGCACAACACCGATCGCATCCTCACCACTCACGTCGGCAGTCTGATCCGGCCACCCAAGCTGATCGAGTTCTGGCGCGCCATCGAGGACCGCAAACCTTACGACGAAGCGGCCTTCGAAGCTTGCCTGACCGAATCCGTCGCCGAGGTCGTGCGCCAGCAGGCCGACGCCGGCATCGACATCGTCAGCGACGGCGAATTCAGCAAAGGGCTGAATTGGGCGTTCTACATTTTCAAGCGGCTCAAGGGCATTGCCGTGCGGCCGGCGACGGCCGACGAATTGAAGGACCCGATGGCCTCCATGGCGGGGGGCCGCGACCGCGACGCGTTCCCGGAATTCTATGCGGAGTACGACGCCGCCTCGGGCTTGGGCAAACGCCTCGGCAACCGCGTCGTCGTCAATGCGCCGCTCAGTTACGTGGGCGCCGACCAAGTCGGGCGCGACATCAGCAACATCAAGGCCGGCATCGCCAAGGCCAAACAGCAATACCCGGCGCTTGCTGGATTCCTGCCGGTGGTGGCACCGGCAAGCGCGCTACCCGGCGCCAAGATCGAGCACTACAAGGACGAGGAGGCTTATCTCTTCGCCCTCGCCGAGGCGCTGCACCAGGAATACAAGGCCGTCGTCGACGCTGGGCTTTATGTGCAGATCGACGATGCGTTCCTGCCCTACATGCACGAGCGCATGGTGCCGCCGATGTCGAACGCGGACTATCTGCGTTGGGCGCAGTTGCGGGTCGATGCGCTCAATCACGCGCTCAAAGGCATCCCCGAAGAACGCTCGCGCTATCACATCTGTTGGGGCAGCTGGAACGGTCCGCATGCCTTCGACGTGCCGCTCAAAGACATCATCGATCTGTTGCTGCAAGTGCGCGCCGGTCATTACTCCTTCGAAGCCGCCAATCCGCGCCACGCCCACGAATGGCGCGTTTGGGAAACCGTGAAACTTCCGCCCGGCAAAATCTTGATCCCAGGCGTGATCAGCCACGCCACCAATATCGTCGAGCATCCCGAGTTGGTCGCCGAGCGCATCGTGCGGCTCGCTAAAATCGTCGGCCGCGAGAACGTCATGGGCGGCACCGATTGCGGTTTTGCGCAAAGCCCGTTCGCGCGCCGCGTGCACCCGACCATCATGTGGGCGAAGCTGAAAGCGCTCACCGAAGGCGCGCGCATCGCGACGCGGACATTATGGGGGAAGCAAGCGGCGGCGTGACGCTAAGCCCTCCCCCCTTGTGGGGGAGGGGAAGTGATTAATGCGTCTGCTGCGATTCCGGGAACAGACTCGCCGGCACGATTTTCACGCCTGGGCCCATGGTCGAGGAGATCGCCACGCGGTTGATGTAGTGGCCCTTGGCGCCGGCCGGCCGCGACTTCTGCACCGCGTCGGCAAAGGCGCGGATGTTCTCGACTAGCTTCTCTTCGCTGAAGGAAGCTTTGCCGACGCCGGCCTGCACGATGCCGGCCTTCTCGACGCGGAACTCCACCGAACCGCCCTTGGCGCCCTTGACCGCGGTGGTGACGTCCATGGTCACGGTGCCGACCTTCGGGTTGGGCATCAGGCCGCGCGGGCCCAAAACCTTACCGAGGCGGCCGACCAGCGGCATCAGGTCGGGCGTGGCGACGACGCGATCGAAGTCGATGGCGCCGCCCTGCACTTTCTCGACCAAATCCTCGGCGCCGACGACATCGGCGCCCGCAGCCCTGGCTTCGTCGGCCTTGGCGCCGCGCGCGAACACCGCCACCCGCACCGAGCGGCCGGAGCCGTTCGGCAGATTGACGACGCCGCGCACCATCTGGTCGGCGTGGCGCGGATCGACGCCGAGATTCATGGCGATCTCGATGGTCTCGTCGAACTTCGCCTTGGCGCGTTCCTTGACCATCTTCACCGCGTCCTGGAGTGCATAGAGCTTCTCGCGATCGACGCCTTCGCGCGCCGCGATCGTGCGTTTGCCAAGCGTCATGACACCACCTCCAGCCCCATCGAGCGCGCCGACCCTTCGACCATGCGCATGGCCGACTCGATCGTGTCGCAGTTCAGATCCTTCATCTTCTGCTCGGCGATCTCGCGCACCTGCGCCTTGGTGACCGAACCGGCCACGTCGCGGCCCGGCGCCTTCGAGCCGCTTTCGACTTTCGCCGCCTTCTTGAGGAAGTGCGACACCGGCGGCGTGCGCAGTTCGAAGGTGAAGGAACGGTCGGCATAGACCGTGATGGTGACGGGGATCGGCGCGCCCTTCTCCAGCTTCTGGGTCTGGGCGTTGAACGCCTTGCAGAACTCCATGATATTGAGGCCGCGCTGGCCGAGCGCGGGGCCGATCGGCGGCGACGGATTGGCCGCCCCTGCCGGCACCTGCAACTTCACATAGCCGGTAATTTTCTTCGCCATGCTTTGCTCCTGTTAGTGGTGCGGATCTTGACGGCTGGCGACCGCCTCACCTTCCACGGCTTCACACACTTAAAGTCTCTGCACCTGCCCGAAGTCCAGTTCGGCCGCGACCACGCGACCGTAGATAGTAACGGCGACGCTCAGCCGCGAGTTCTGATCGTCCACGTCCTTGACGACACCGTGGAACGACGTCAACGGGCCATCGCACACCCGAACCGCGTCGTCCATCGCGAATTCATCGGACGGCTTCACAGTTTCTCCACCTGCCCGAATTCCAGCTCCACCGGCGTGGCGCGGCCGAAGATCGAGACCGCGACCTTGAGCCGCGAACGGCCTTCGTCGACTTCCTCCACCGTGCCGTTGAACGAGGCGAATGGGCCATCGGACACGCGCACTTGCTCGCCGACCTCGAACGACACCGACGGCTTCGGCCGCTCGATGCCTTCCTGCACCTGATGCAGGATCCTTTGCGCCTCGGCCTCCGACAGCGGCATCGGCTTGTTGTCGGAGCCGAGGAAGCCGGTCACCTTCGGCGTGTTCTTGATCAGGTGATAGGCCTCGTCGGTCAGCTGCATCTTCACCAGAACATAGCCCGGGAAGAATTTGCGCTCGGCGTCGACCTTGCGGCCGCGCCGGACCTCGATGACCTTCTCCTTCGGAACCAGGATTTCCTCGAACAGGTCGGACAGCCCGCGCTGCTTGGCCTGCTCGCGGATCGAATCCGCCACTTTGTTCTCGAAGTTCGAGTAGGCGTGGACGGCGTACCAGCGGTTCGTCATGTTATGCAATCCGCATCATGAATTTGGGTCGCCAAAACACTCAACTGTTGATGCCGAGCAGGAAGCTGACGGCGATCCGCATCACCTGATCCGCCAGCAGAAAGAAGATCGACGCGATGACCACCATGACGAATACCATGATGGTGGTCACGGTGGTCTCCTTGCGCGTCGGCCACGTGACCTTCTGCGCCTCGGCGCGCACTTCCTGCAGGAACTTGAACGGACTGATCTTCGCCATTGCTCGTACCAAATAGGCATTTCCCGCCCGACTTTAAGGACGAGACCGGCAACGCCGTTCCTTTTGGGGAAATGCTCGCCGCGGAAATCCGTTACCGGGCCGCTGGCGATGGCAGCTTCCTACTGCCGGGCGGCCGGATCGTCAAGGGAGCCGGCATCAGGGTCGAGCATCAGGGATCGGAAATTGCCTAATACTTGATACCTGTTACCCGCTTTTCTGTCCCCCTGGACCTGGCAGGAGTGGAGGGACTGCCGTGATTGAGCTAATGCAATGGGTTAGCTAAAGGCGGGGCAATTTCAGAACCCGATCGCTCGCTTACAATCCGGGTTTGGTGTCCCACTTTTTTGATGTAGGCGGAGGCACTTAAGATGGATGCCTCACCGGAGGTTTCACCAATTTATTTGGCGGGAACTCGCCCGGGAAGAGTACACGTCTTCGAAGGTCGGGAATTTTTGTCAAAAGGCATCCCCAATGACTAATGGCAGAGACCCCAAGTTTGCGATGTTTGAACTCTATCTGGCGACAGCCGAGAAGGTCAGTGATCGCCGCGCGCAGGCAAATTCGTGGATGCTAAGCGTTAACAGCGCAATTGTTGCGCTCTACGGCTATCTTCAATCCGACAAAATTGCCGTCAGCGCTCCGCAAAAGGCAGTGTGGTTGTGGGCGATCCCAGCGGCTGGCGCGATCGTCTGTCTTGCCTGGTCGGCGCTCCTCGCGTCCTACCGCGAACTCAACCGCGCCAAATTCGCGGTCCTTACTGAGCTTGAAACTGATCTTCCGGCATCGCCGATCGCTCGCGAGCGCCAAATATATGAGGAACAAGGCCGACGTTCATTTTCTCAAATTGAAAGGTTGATCCCCGGCTGCTTTGTGCTGCTCTACGTCATCATGCTTGTCGCCGCCCTCTTGACGAGAAATAACTGAAAGTGCGCGTCGGTGCCGCCTCGGCGCAACGGTCTGGTCATTGTCGATTGGTTCCAGGACGGAGTTGATCCGATCGAGGTACGGCCGAGTTTTGCCGAAGTAGCTCTGAAAATTTCCGCAATGTATCGAGCACAGGCTTTTGTGTCGTTGTGAGCTTCTGCTCCCGATCCAGCTTTTCTAAGATCGAAAGTGGCTCCGTCAGCATGACCTGCACTTGCGCAGGATCGGCCACCGTGATCATTTTCATGAGGCTGGTGGCCAGATCGAACTGCGCCTGAGCGTTGCCTTGGTCTTGCGCCGCGAGCTTGCGAGCGATGTCGAGGCCCTCCCGATAGGCGGCCAACGCCCCCGCCCGATCGCCCGCCTGCAGCGTCACGTCGCCGAGTTTATTCAGGCTCACCGTCTCGTCGCGCTGCGCCTGGGCGTTGCCTTGGTCCTGCGCCGCGAGCTTGCGGTCGATGTCGAGGCTCTCCTGATAGGCGGCCAGCGCCCCCGCCCGATCGCCCGCCTGCAGCGTCACGTCGCCGAGCCTTTGCAGGCTCACCGACACGTCGCGCTGCGCCCGGGCGTCGCCCTGGTCCTGCGCCGCGAGCTTACGGGCAATGTCGAGACTCTCCTGATAGGCGGCGAGCGCCCCCACCCGATCGCTCGCCTGCAGCTTCACGTCGCCGAGTTTATTCAGGCTCACCGTCACGTCGCGCTGCGCCTGGGCGTTGCCTTGGTCCTGCGCCGCGAGCTTACGATCGATGTCGAGGCTCTCCTGATAGGCGGCCAGCGCCCCCGCCCGATCGCCCGCCGGAAGGTTCACGTCGCCGAGCTTTTGCAGACTCACCGACAGATCGCGCTGCACCTGGGCGTTGCCCTGGTCCTGCGCCGCGAGGTTACGGACGATGTCGAGACCCTCCTGATAGGCGGCCAGCGCCCCCGCCCGGTCGCTCGCCCGCAGCTTCACGTCACCGAGCGCGTTTAAGACTTCCGACAGGTCGCGCTTCGCCAGTGCGTTGTCTGGATCCCGCGCCGCGAGCTTGCGGAGATTGTCGAGGCTCTCCTGACTGGCGGCGAGCGCTCCCGCCTGATCGCCGCCCAGCAGCTTTACAGCGCCGATCTCTTTCAGACCGACCGACACGTCGCGCTGCGCCTGGGCGTCGCCTGGGTCCTGCGCTGCGAGCTTGCGGGCGCCGTCAAGCATCTCTTGGTAGGCAGCGAGCGCCCCCGCCCGATCGTTCTGTTGCTGCTTTGCGTTGCCTATCCTGGCTAGAATAACCAACACGTCGCGCTGCGCCACCGCGTTGCCTAGGTCCTGCGCTGCAAGCTTGCGGGCAATGTCGAGGCTCTCCTGATAGGCGGCGAGCGCCCCCGCCTGATCGCCCGCTTGCAGCTTCACGTCGCCTAGCCTGTTCAGGCTCACCAACAGGTTGTGCTGCGCCACGGCGTCGCCTTGGTCCTTCGCCGCGAGCTTGCGGACGATGTCGAGGCTTTGAGCCGCTGCTGCGGATGCATCCTTTAGATCGCCAGCCGCGAGGTAGATGGTGACGAAACTGTCAAACATGACTCCACGGCTGCGCAGCAATTGTGGGTCATCGGGCGCAGTCAAGGTAAGTTGCTCGGTCGTCTCCTGTACCGTGTTCAGAATCTTGCGAGTGGTCTCGACCCGCATACCGACGACATCGCGGAGACCCTGGACGATATTGAAGATGAGCGCGTCCACCGTCTGTTTGGCGGCGGTGAAGTTGCGATCCGCGCGCTGCGCCTCCTGTTCCGCGCGCTGGGTCTGCTGTTCCGCGCGCTGCGTCTCCTGTTGGGCTTGAGCACGAGCTCCCTCTGCGACCTTGGCTTCAATGCCCGCGGCGATGGCCAGCAAAAAGAATACCGCCGCCGCGCCCCATCCGAGCATCTGCGCGCGATTGGCGCGTTTGCGTGAGGCCCGCACATAGGCCAGCACCTCGGGTGTAAGTTCATCGCCGTACTTGCCGACAATGCTCTCGGCTTCGGCGAGCGCCAGGCCACGGGTAAGCAATTCGTCCCGCCGTTTGCCGGTTTCCCATTTACGGCGGCTTTCCTCCAGATCGGCCCGAATGCGATAAAAATCAGCACTCTCGGCGACAATACTGCGCGCCCGCGTCCAGTCCTCCAGCACTCTCTGGTGGGCGAGACGCACCTGTGCTTCGACCTCGATCCCACTCGTTGTGACCAACCGCGCGGTCACCAAGGCATCGAGGAGCCTGCGGGCGGTCTCATCCGGCGCCGCCTGCGCCAGCGGCACCGCGCGGATGGTCAACGCACCTTTTCCTATGGCGTCCTGGTCATGGGTCGGAACGGCAAGTTGGCGCAACAAGCGCGGCAACCTTGCCTTCTCCGCCTCGCCAAGCGACGCGAGTGCCGTCTCGCCTGCTTCGTTGACGATACCCTTGAGACCGCCAAGGCTCTCATAAACCTTTATCGGCAGACATGTTTTGCCGCCAACGGTTTCGCGCCCCTCGAATACGCGGCTTAGCGCAAGCTGCACCAGTGGCAGCATGTCAGGCCGGTCGGCATCGCGTAGCAACTGCTCATCGAGGCGTTCTCCGGTCGCGGGGTCCATCTCGAAGACCAGATCGGCTGCTTCGGCCGGGCCGCGCACGATCGCGGCAAGTTCGACGGGCCCAGGAGCGGCAAGATCATAGGTCGAGCCTTGCTCTTTGAGCTTCTTCAAGGCTGGCTGATCGAGCATGCGCGCGTAAAAATCGGCACGTAGCGTCGCCGCAAGCCAGATGTGGCCGGTCCCCACCAGGGCGGCCATGAGATCGATGAACTGCGTGCGCTCGGCCTCACTCACCGACGCGGCAAACAGCTCTTCGAACTGGTCGATCAGCAGGACCAGATCGCAGCGCACCTCGCGGTTATACCGCTCTCGGTCATGTTCCGCCGTGCCAATGCGGAAGAGTGCATTGACGATCGGCTTGATTGCGGCAGTTGCATCCGCGTTATGCAACACGGCAGCGAGCTCCGCCGGCGTGCGGGAATCGCCGTCACCGATTTCAGGCAGCGCCGGGCCGCGGCCCTCCTCCTCGTTCGGCAGACCGAGCGCGTCTTGCATCAGTGCCGTGGCCAGCGCTGTAAAAGGGCCTGCCGGGCTGTCGCCCGGTCGCATCACCGCGACCCGCCATGCATCCACCTCCTTGATGACGCCTGGTGTCGTCAGCCGCGGGATGAGGCCAGAGCGGGCCAGCGAGGATTTTCCAGAGCCGCTTGCACCCACGATCAACAGATACGGCAACGCCCGACGCCCAGCCTCGCGCCACAGCTCAACCGCACGATTCGTGTCGTCACTGCGGCCGAAGAAAACCGGTGCGTGTTTGGCGCCGAACGCGGCAAGACCGCGGAATGGCGAGCCCTTCACCGCGATCGGCCAGCGTATCACGCGGCCGCCAGCGACTTTGTCGGCTATCCACTTGCGCAACAGTTTTTCCAGTTGCGCTTCGAAGTCATCCACTGAGCTGTACGAATTGAACGCCGCCTTGAAGTGTCCTTCATTGGTCAGGAACCATTCCTGGAAAAAGCCTTTGAGCACTTGCCAGTCATGCTCGATCTTCGCCCGATCAGGGTCCTCAATCGCCACGGAGGGCGAAGACGCTGCAAAGCGGAAAATGTAAATGTCAGGGAATTCGCCGCCCTTCTGCCGCTTCTCGATTGCGGTCAGAATCTCGTAGGCGGTACCGCTCGGAAAGGACCGGCCGTCGGGAAGTTTTTCCCCAAAGTCGGGCGGCAACTCGGTCCCCAGCCGCCACTTCAATATGCCGATTACCAGATCACAGTCAGTCGAGCGAGGAATCTGGGCCTGGAAGGTGCTGAAGGCTTGGTAGCATTCGGTTTCCCAGCGGATGGCTTGGAGGCACGCCACTTCGGCGAAGTCACCGTTCAGGCGGCTTATGACGTTCTCCACCCGCCGACGTTCGATCATCACGTCGCCTGGCGACGACACAAACAGCTTGAGCGTTCGCATCAGGCAACCCGTTCATTTCATGAGGCGAGTCGTCCGTTGGGATGCGCGATTGAGGAGGACGCATATATATCCCTCACTCATGGGCGCGTCACGCGATTGCATGAGCGGAACACGAAAAGTTGTTTTTCTAACTTGCGCGTCCTATAATTGTATAACCGTAATTAGAATATTAAAATCAAATACTTATTCCGGCCGTTGGCAGGAGTGGAGGGACTCGAACCCCCAACCCCCGGTTTTGGAGACCGGTGCTCTAGCCATTGAGCTACACTCCTAGGCGGCGTTCACATGCCCTTTGGCGTGAAACAACGCAAGCCCTCGCCCGGCCCCTGGCCGCACCTGAACCCCGCCGGCCTGCCAACCGACACAAGGTTCGATGCTGTCCCGTCGCACCATAATCCTCGGCGCCGTCTGCATGGCCGTCGCCAAGCCGGCGTTCGCCGCCGATCCGGGGGCTGCCGCCTTCGTGACGGCGATCTACGCCGCCTACAAAGGCAAGAATGCCAAAGGCACCCGCCTCGACACCGAGGCCAATCTGCGGCGCTATTTCGAGCCGTCGCTCGCGGCGCTGATGATCAAAGACCAAAAGGACGCGGCGCGCCGGCACGACGTGCCCAAACTCGATGGCGATCCGTTCGTCGATGCTCAGGATTGGGACATCGCCGCCTTCGATATCGCCGTCACCGATACGGTCAACGGCACCGCAAGCGCCACGGTGAAATTCCGCAACGCCGCTACGCCGACCGTCGTCGTGCTCGACCTGGTCAAGACCGGCGATAACTGGCGCGTCGGCGACATCACCTGGCAGCACGACGGCAAGAAAGAGACCCTGCGCGGGCTCTACCACCACTGACGCGCCGCAAACGCGAAAATTGGAGCGGGTGAAGGGAATCGAACCCTCGTCATAAGCTTGGAAGGCTTCTGCTCTACCATTGAGCTACACCCGCGTGATGCACGCACGCGACACGACGCGCACACTGTAAATGTCAGCAAAAGTCGGCAACGTTGGCGTAACAGCGCGCCTGCCAACGCGGCTCCGTGCCGTAATACCGATAGCTATTGGTGCGCCGGTTATATGTCCAATAGTTTCCGTGGGCGTCGTAACCGTACATGTTGCCGCGCGGATCGGTCTGGGTCTGCCAATACGACCACTGGCGTGAATCGTAGCCGAGCGCGTTGGAGCCGCCGCCGGGCGCCGGCGTCACCACGAAATTATTCGGCACCCAGGGGTCCGGGATCGGCCCCTGCGCCAAGGCAGCGCCGTGCAGGGCCGCGGCGAAAATTCCAGTCAGCAACAACAGGCGTTTCATCGGATCACCCACGGTGATGTTTTGCGTTACGACGCCGCCCGGCGCGGCGCGGCCGCGGCGCTGTCGGCCCGGAAAATCTCGTCGAGGCACCAGCGCGCCACTTCGCTGCCGGTGGCGAACCAGACGCCGCCCGCTTCCTTCATGTGTGCAATGATGGTGCGCAAGGTCTTGGCGCGGCCGGGGCGCCCCGAAATGTAGGGATGGAATTGGAACGGGCAGTAGGTCGGCGCAATCTTCGACTCGGCGTGAAACTCGTCGAACATGCCCTTCCAAATCACCAGCGTGTCGGCCGGATTGCCGGCATCGTTGTGGCGATGCTGGTAGGTGCGGCCGTCGCCGAACGGCTGCCGCGGCAGCTCGACCAGGACGCGGCCGTTGGATTCCCACAGGAACGGCAGATCGTGGGAGAACGAATTGCTGTTCCAGAGGAAGCCGTGCTCCATCAGCAATTCGAGGCTGTTCAGGCTTTGCGTACACGAGCGCCAGCCGAACGGTCGCTGGCCGGTGCGAGTGCGGATCATGTCGACGGTCTTGCGCATCACCTCACGCTCCTGGTCCTTCGTCAGGTTGCGCGCCACTTCGTGGTGATAGCCGTGGCCGGCGATCTCGTGGCCCTGGGCGACGATCGCCTTGACCGCGTCGGGGAAACGCTCGGCGATGGCGCCGCAGGTCAGAAACGTCGCCTTCACGTTCTCGTCCTTGAGAATGCGCAAGATCCGCCAGATCGCCGTGTGCGGGCCGTATTCGCACTGGGTGTATTCCTCGTGGTCGCGCGTCCCGTCGGGCAGCGGGCGGACGTCCTCACCGCCCTGGAAATCGAAGGTGAGCGTGACCGCGACTTTGGCCTGGTTCGGCCACACGAAAGGGCCGCCGTGGTGGTGGTCCTGCAGCATGATCGCTCTCCTTGCGCGCCCACGAAACTTTAAACGAGGCCGCATTTAAGGTCCATGACCGCGGCGGCGCTCGTTGGTGCCCTATTGTCATTCTTACTGCGCGAGCGCGGCCTCGATGCGCGCGACCGCGGCCGGCGGGGTCGCGAACAGGCGCTCGACCGTGGCCTGGGTTTCGTCCGCGCTCATGGGGTCGATGTCGATATCGAGCTTTGCCGCTTCCGCGAGGAAATCGGCGTCTTTCATAGCCGCCTGGGCGGCGCTGCGCAGGATGACGAGCCGGTCCGACGGCGTCCCGGGCGGCGCCGCTAGCGAACGCCCGAGCGCGAGCGGCAGATAGAGGAACTCGAGCGCCTGGCGAATGTCCGGCGACTTGGCCTGGTCGAGGATATTGGGAACGTCGGGATAGCGCTCATCTTTGCGCACCGCGCCCTGGGCGATGAGACGAACCTTGCCGTCGGCGGCCAGTCGGCTGAACTGGGAGCGGAACAGCGACAGGCTGATGCCGCAGGCGCCCGTGATCTCACCGCGCTCCAGCGCCAGCAGGCGTTCCGGCGTGCCGGGATAGCCAGCGATCACCTTGAACTTCATGCCGAGCAGTTGGCGATAAACGACCGGGAACGAATAGGACTGGGCGCCGGCACCCGACGCGCCGGCGATGACTTCGCGCCTGTAAAGGTCGTCGATTCCCCTCACGCCGCTGCCGGCCGAGACGATGCAGGCGTCGTGATCGCTGTTCATGTTGCCGATCCAGGCAAAGTCGCGGCCGCGAAATTGCACCTGGGGCGATTTGTAGACTTCCTCCTGGATCGCGGTGCCCCGCACCATGCCGAAATAGGACCCGTCCTTCGGCACCGTGTTGTAGATCTGGTTGGCCAGCGCCATGCCGCCGGCCGCTGGAACGTTCTGGACGATGACGCTCGGATTGCCCGGGATGTAGCGGGCGATGTGGCGCGCCAGGACGCGAAGATAAATGTCATAGCCGCCGCCCGGACTGTTCGGCGAGCCCAAGGTCAGGGTGTGCGTTTTGTAAAACGTCTCGACGTCCTGCGCGGATGCACCGGCGGCGGCGCATGACGCCACCGCGACCAACGCGAGCAAACCCGCGCGTTGCAGGCTGGCAGAGTTGCGTCCGACCACCCATTCCTCCCCGCCGCCATATCGACTCGCATCGACCGGGCACCGCGCGACGTTTCGCACGCGCGGTTACATCGACACAGTTCTGGGTGCAATTCCAGCCTCGCCGCGGCCGGACCAGGTCGATGGCTGCCAGATGATCCAGTGCCGGCGAAGCCGCCGTCATCGGTATCGCCGCATGGGCTCTCGATGGGACGCGCTTATTCAGTAAGCCGATGTCGTTCCGACACGCCCGCTTACCGCGTCAGGCGCGCCGTCGAGATGGCTTGCGCGAACAGCGCCTGCATCGCCGCGGTGATGTCGCCGTCAGTAGTCACCGTGAAGAACATGCCGGTCGACGCGCAGCTTTCCAGGTTGGGACTGATCTGGTTCTGGTACGGCGCGACCCAGCTGTTGTACCAGGAATTGGTTGTCAGCGGCAGGTACTCGGTATAGAGCACCGCGATCTGGATGCCGCGATTCTTGACCGTCGTGCACCACGCCGTGTTGAACGGCTGCTGGCAGCGGTTGCTGCCGCTCAGCGATTCCGAACAAGTGGTGTTGGCTTCGTCATCGACGCCGTCGGAGACGATGAACAGCACCTCCTGTGGCGTCGAGGTCGGCGTGCCGAGGCCCGGATTGGGCATGATGGTGTTGATTTGCGACATCGCGGTTTCGAAATTGGTATCCATGTCGCTATTGTTGTTGCTGCTGGTGAGCCAATTGTTCTTGTAGACCTGCAGCACGTTGATGTTGCCCGCCGCCGTCTGCGCCGTTGCCATATTCGACGTCAGCGCCTGGATGGTGTTCAGCCCGTTATTGGCGAAAGTGTAGATCGCCATCTGATATTGCGAGGTGTTCGAGCCTTCGGTCGCCGCCGCCGTGCTCATCAGCGATTGCGTGGCGCTCGCCAAATTCTGCATGCGCGTGACCACACCCAGTTTCTGAGCCAGCGTGTAATTGTCCTCGCCGTTGGGGTTGCCGAGATTGTCGGCGGCCGGATCGGTTTCATGGCAGGCGAAGGCACAGCCGCCTTGGGCCGACGTGTTCGCCACCATGGTGTTGATACCGGCGGTCGTCGCCGCGATGTTCATTGATGGTGAATTGTCGAGCAGCAGATAGAAATTGATGTTCACCGACAGGCCCGCCGCGGAGCTCGCGCTGCCGTTGATCGTAGTGGTCGGGATGCCCATCAATCCCATGAATGTGTTGGTCTTGGTCGCCGTATAGGTAACGACCGCGGTGCGGCCGCCGTTGGCGTCGGTCACGGTGACGGTCACGGTGCCGACCGCGACGTTCTTGAGGTTGATCGCCTCGGCGTTGAAGACGCTCGTCGCCGTAGCCTGGGCGGCGGTCGCGGTGCCGGAGATCGCGTTATGATCCACCGCCGACAGCGCGGCCGCATCGGCCACCGCATCGAGCTTGCTCTTGGCCATATTGGCGGTCGAGTAGTCGATGCCGGCGCCGACCGAAAAGATGATCGGAATGGCCGACAGCGCCACGAACAGCGCCATGGTGCCGCCCTCGTTGCGGCGGAAACGACCCATCTGGTCGAGTGCATTGCGAAACAGGCGAGTGAAGTTTGCCATTGGCATAGCCCCGAATCTGTTGCCCGATCACGCCCGCGAGCATTTCACGGCAAGGGTCAATATCGGCTCGTGACCGCCGCGCCCTCAAACGCGCGGTGGTCCCCCCACCTAAAATTCGAAACCTGAAGATTGCGTGAAACCAGATCGTGAAGAACCGCCGATTCCTCGCGGCGTTTTTCCGACAATTCGAAATGAAAAGCGCAACGTTTGGGAAAGCATGCCGCAGACGGCGCGGCAACGGCGTAATTCCCCGGCCGGCAAACCTACTTCGCTCTCAGCGCGTCAAGGATGACAGCGCAACACGCCGCTCCAGTCGCAATAGCCGTGGCCGAGGTGACAGCAGCCGAAGGACGCTTCCGAGCAGTAGTAAAATTGATAGTCGATGCCGCAATGGTCCGAGCAATAGGGCCGGCTGGTGAAATTCTCCAACGTGCAGTGGTTACGGAACCGCGGCGGCAGTTGCTCGGGCCTCTGCCAGTCCACGCGGACGACCAGGCCGCTTGCCGAATTCGTTTCACCGGCGCGAGCCACCGGTGCCAGAACGGCGGAAGCGAGGACGGCAAGTGCAAGGACCTTCAGCATCGGACTTCACCTCATTCACTGACGCGCGACGGGAGGGATTGCAAGGCATCGGGCGGACCGGCAATCGAGGGAGCTTCCGCGATCGCCGTCGTCGCCGCTGCGGCAGCAGGCTGTCGCGGCAAGCGGATGGTGAACCGCGAGCCCTCGCCTTCTTTGCTTTCCACCGTGACGGCGCCGCCGTGCATGTCGACCACCATCTTGACCAGATAAAGACCGACACCGGTTCCGACGATTCCCGATACGTTGCTGCCGCGGTGATAACGCTCGAACAGCCGATCGAGGTCACTTTCGGGAACGCCGATGCCATGATCGGCGACGGCGACGACAACCTCGTCGGCCGCCGGCGCGGCATCCACCGCTATGACGCCGCCGTCCGGCGAATACTTGATGGCGTTGGACAGGATATTGCTGAAAACCTGAAACAGCAGTTTTGCATCGCCGACCATGGGCATCGGCGCCGCAGCGATCCGCTCGGCAATGTGCGCGCTCGGCACCATCTCGCGATGCAGCTGGCAGACCTCTTGCAGCAAGGCGGCCATGTCCATCTCGGTGGGACGGAAATACTGTCCGCTGCCGCCGACGCCGCCGTCGATCAGGCGCGAGGCATTGAGCAGATTGTCGATCAGCTGCGTCATGCGCAGCACGGCGCTGCGCACCTTGCCGGCCCGTTCGCCGATCTCGGCCGCGCTCACGCTGTCTTTCAGCTTGATCAGCCGCTGGGCGTGGCCGTCGATGACGGTCATCGGCGTGCGGAATTCGTGGGAGGCCATGGAGACGAAATTGCGCTGCTGCAGCGCCAACCGTTGCTCCTGCGCCAGTTGCTCGGCGAGCATCGCGGCTTGGCGCGCCAGCATGCGCTGGCTGCGCATCAGCTCGAGCGCATTGTCGCGGAACACCAGGGTGGCTTGCGCCATTTCGCCGATCTCGTCCACCCGCTCGGTTTCCGGAACATCGATTTCGGTGTCGTTGGCGGCAAGGCGGCGCATGCGATCCGCGAGATGCAAGAGCGGGCCGGAAATGGAACGGCTGATGTGAAACAAGGCAGCGACCACCAGCAGACCCGCGATCGCCACGGCGAGGAGAATGAGCCAGAACGCCTGCCCATACGCCACCGCGAGACGATCGCTGGCAACCTGCGCGCTCTCGACCGCCTGATCGGTGAGCTGGCCGAGCGTATCGCTGGCCGCGTTATAGGCGACACGCGAGGCCCCGCCGTAGATCGCCAAGGCCTCGGTCTTGCGATTGCCGCGCGACAGCACCAGCATCTGGTTGACGATCTTGCGGTAGTCGTTCCAGTGCGCCTTGAACCGATCGTACAGATCGTTTTCCGCTGGATCGTGCGCAATCTTCTCAAAGCCGCGTTCGGCTTGCGCAATCGAGCGGTCGAGCGCGGCCATGTCGGTTTCGGTGGCGGCGATCTCGGATTGATCGGTCGACAACAGATTGCTGCCTTCGATGGCGCGAAAATCCGATGTGAAATTGTTGAGGTCGCCGAGCACGCGCGTGGTCGGCAGCCAGACCTCGGCGACGTTCGCGGACAGCCGGTTGAAATTGCTCAGCCGCCAGATGCTGAACGAGCCGAGGATGCAGACCAGCAGGAAGAAAACGAGAAACACGCCGGCGAGGTGATAGCGAATAGACTGCGGGCGCCCGGCCAGCCAGCCCCGCCGTTTTGGAAAAATATGGATTGGCAAACAACGCTCTCCTTAGACTTTGCAGAATTATGGACTTGACGGAATTATAGTGTACTTGTCTGCCGCCGTGAACGCGAGTTTGGCATGGCCGAGACGCCGATCAAAATTCTCTGCATCGAGGACGACCGCGAGACCGCGGCGCTGATCGCCGAGGAGCTCCTCGACCGCGGCTATGAGGTCATCCTCGCCCATGACGGCCGCGAGGGGCTCGCCGCCATCCTGCGCACCATGCCCGACCTGGTGCTCTCCGACATCAGCATGCCGGCGATGTCGGGCTTCGAGCTCCTGGAAAGCCTGATCGCGCTGGCGCCGCGGTTCGCGAAAATGCCGTTTGTTTTCCTGACCGCGCTGACCGACCGCGACAACGAACTGAAGGGTCGGCAATTGGGCGCCGACGACTATGTGACCAAGCCGATCGATTTCGACGTGCTCGCCACTATCATCACCGCGCGGCTCGCCGGCGTCGCCCGTACCGGGCTGTGGCCGAAGACCATCGCGCTCAACGAGCGCGAGGTCGAGGTTCTGACCTGGGCGGCGCGCGGCAAGACCTCGGCAGAGATCGCCAAAATCCTCGACCTGACCAAGCGCACGGTCGATTTCCACATCGACAATGCACGCGGCAAGCTCGGCGCCGCGACCCGCACCGAAGCGGTGCTCAAAGCGGCAACCGGCCGCCTGATTGAGCCGTGAGGCTTGATCACCAGGTGTAATAAAGACAGATCAGCGCGAACGGGATGCCGGCAGCGCCGATATAGAGCCAACTGCGGTAGCCGCCGACGTCGCGCGGCAGCCGAAACAGCTCGAACACCAGCCAGCCGCAGACGGCAAAGCCCAAGGCCAGCCGAACAAGATCATTGGGCGTATCGTAAGCCGTTGCGATCGTTTCGTTTTGCGGCAGCGCCACGCGAAACGTCAAAACCGCGAGCGCAATGAGAAAAACCGACCGTAACGTCAAGCCGACGAATTGCTGCCATGCCGGTACTTTGGCATTGGGCACGTGAGTTTCCGGGAGACTCATTTTGAGACTCACCTGTCGCTCCAATAACGAGCTTAAGTATACAAGAAATGTGCCAAAAATATATAATTAGTATCTTTCTAACCGGAAGGCGGTGCGGCCGCGGATGGAGTTCGCCGCTCCCAGCCGAGGACTATGGTCTGAAGCGCCGGGACGACTACGAGCAGCAGGATCGGTCCAATCAGCATACCACCGACGATGACGGTCGCGAGCGGGCGCTGCACCTGGCTGCCGATGCCGGTGGAGATCGCAGCCGGCAATAGCCCGATGCAAGCCGACAGCGTCATCATCAGGATCGGCCGCATCTGCTGCTGCACGGCCTGGAACATGGCTTCGACCGGCGTCATGCCCTCGGCGGCGACCCGGTAATAGCCGTTGATGATCAGAATGCCGCTCATCACCGAGACGCCCAACAGTGAAATGAACCCGATCGCCGCCGAAACGCTAAAATCCAATCCGGTGATGGCAAGCGCCAAAATGCCGCCGCCGATCGCAAACGGCAGGCCAAGCAGCGCCAACAGCGTATCGCGCACGGAATTGAACAGGGTGTTGAGCAGGATCATGATCAGGACGAGCGTGATCGGCAGAATGACCGCAAGCCGCAGCTTGGCCGCCTGCAGCCATTCGAATTCGCCGGACCATTCGAGGCGATAGCCGGTCGGCAGCTTGACGTTGTCGGCGATGCGCTGCTGCGCTTCCTCCACGGCGCCGGCAAGGTCGCGGCCGCGCACGGAAAACTTGATCGGCACGAAGCGCTGGTTGCGCTCGCGGAAGATATAGGAGGCGCCGGTGTCGAGGGTGATCGAGGCGAGCTCGCTCAAGGGGATATAGGCGTTGCCGTCGGACGACTGCACGCCGATCTTGAGATTGCGCACGTCGTCGATATTCTTGCGAAACTCGGGCGCGAGCCGCACCACGACGCCGAATTGGCGGTCGGACTCCAACAGGTTGGTCGCTTGGTCGCCGCCCAGCGCCGCTTGCACGACGTTGTTGACGTCGTTGACGCTGAGCCCGTAGCGCGCCGCTTTGGCGCGATCGACCCTGATGTTCAAGTTCGGCTGGCCGAGCACCCAGAACGCGCCGAGATCGGTGATGCCCGGCACTTGCGCCATTTCGTGCATGGCGGCCTTGGCGATCCACTCCAAGGTGGCGAGATCCGGCCCGATGATTTTTGCCGAGTTGGCGCCTTTGACGCCGGACAATCCTTCCTCGACGTTGTCCTGGATATATTGCGAGAAGTTGAAATCAATGCCGACGAACTCGTTGCCGAATTCGGTTTGCAACTCGTCGATCAGCTTTTCCTTGGTCAAGCCGGTGGGCCACTGATCGAACGGCTTGAGCGGCACGAAGAATTCCGCGTTGAAGAAGCCCGCCGCGTCGCTGCCGTCGTCGGGCCGGCCATGCTGCGACACCACGGTAATGACTTCGGGATGGCGAAGCAGAATTTCGCGGATCTTGTTCACGGTCGGCATGCCGGCCTCGAGCGATATGGTCGGCGGCATGGTGGCGCGAATCCACAGATTGCCTTCCTCGAGCGTCGGCAGGAATTCCGAGCCGAGGCGCGAACCGATAAATCCCGAAACGACGAGAAAAATCAGCCCGATCGCGACAGTGATGTTGAGGTTGGCCAGCGACCAACGCAGTACCGGCGTATAGACGGCGCGCAGCCTGCGTACGACGACGGTCTCGGCTTCCTCGATCCGCTCCGGGACGATGAGCGAGGCGAGACATGGCGTGACTGTGAACGTGGCGATCAGCGCGCCCACCAGGGCATAGGCATAAGTTCGCGCCATCGGACCAAAAATCTGGCCTTCGACGCCCTGCATGGTGAACAACGGAATGAATGCCGCGACGATGATCGCGGTGGAGAACAGCACCGCGCGATCGACTTGCAAGGCGCTCACCATGATGAGGCGCAGCCGGTCGGTCCAGCCCGGCAAGCTCGAGAAATCGCTGCCGCGGGTCGGATCGCGGCCCCACTTTCCCTCGGCCAGTTGCCGCAGCAGCGCTTGGGTGTCCTGTGGCCGGGCCTGGAAATTGCGGTACACGTTCTCGACGACGATCACCGCGGCATCGACGATGATGCCGAAGTCGATGGCGCCGACCGAAAGCAGATTGGCGTCCTCGCCCAGCAGCACCAGAATGATGATGCTGAAGAACAACGCGAACGGGATGTTGGCGCCGACGATGATGGCGCTGCGCAGGTCGCCGAGAAAGATCCATTGAATGAAGAAAATCAGCACGCAGCCGAAAACCAGGTTGTGCAACACCGTGCTGGTGGTGACGTCGACCAGCTGGGTGCGATCGTAGAACGGAACGAGCTTGACGCCGGGCGGCAGGCTGCCATCGCTGTTGATTTTCGCAATCTCGGCGCGGACCCGCGCGACCACGTCGTTGGTATGCAGCGTTCGATTCATGATCACGATCGCCGCCACCACGTCGTCTTCATGGTCGCGGCCGGCCTTGCCGAGCCGCGGTACATAGCCGACGGAAACTTTTGCGACGTCCTTGACGAACACCGGCACGCCGCTTTGCTGGAACAGCAGAACGTTCTCGATGTCCTTGAGGTGATAGCCTTGAGTCAAATCCTCGGCACCGCCGGCATTCATCAGGCCGACGCCGCGGACGTTCACCGACTGCTGGCCGAAACTGATGGTGCGGCCGCCGACATTGATATTGGCGTTGCCGATCGCGGTGATCACCTGCGGCAAGGTCACGTTATAGGCGTCGAGCTTGTGCAGATCGACGTCGACGTCGTATTCCTTGGTGGTGCCGCCCCAGGTATTGACCTGCACGACGCCCGGAACGGTAAGCAGGCGCCGCTGCAACACCCAGTCCTGCACCGTGCGCAGATTGGTCAGCCCGAAATGCGGCGGGCCGACCACCTGATAACGAAAGATTTCGCCGACCAGGCTCGTGCCCTGGATTTGCGGCACCACGTTGTTCGGCAGGTTGACGTTCTGCTGCAGATTGATCGCGGTCTGCGTCAGCGCGAAATAATAATCTACGTTGTATTGGAACACGACGCGGACGAACGACAGGCCGTAGAACGACGTCGAGCGGATGACGTCGACGCCGGGCGTCGCGGCGAGCCCGACCTCGATCGGGATGGTGAAGTAGCGCTCCATCTCCTCGGCCGACTGGCCGGGCGATTGCGCGGTAATCTCCAGGATCACCGGCGCCGGATTGGGATAGGCTTCGATATTGAGCCTGGAAAAAGCAAACATACCGGCGACGACGAACACCAGCAGGCCCAGCAACACGAGCGGGCGACGGGTCAAGACGAATTGCAGCACGCCGCGGAGCACGTCGATCTCTTCTAGTGCGATGTTATGCGCGTCGCCGTCCTGATCATCTCAGCGCGACGCCGTGGAAAGTGTATTGCTCAGGAACAGCGCGCCTTCGGTGGCGACCAGCTCGCCGGTCTGCACCCCGTCGAGAATCTGCCGGTAGCCGTCGCGCTCCTGCCCGATCGTGACCCGGTGCCGGATGAAATGGCGGCGGTCGGCGGTGACCCACGCCGTCATCGTGCCGTCGCCTTCGCGCACCACGCCGTCGAGCGGAATTGCCGGCGAGCGCACCGGCGCGCCGACGCTGATGACGAAATCGGCGAACATGCCGGAGCGCAGCTCGTGCTGCGGATCGTTGACCTCCGAGCGCACCAGGACGCGGCGGGTGTTCGGATCGACGGTCGCGGCGATCGCGGTGACCTTGCCGTCGAATAACCGGCCGGGGAATGCGCTGACCTTGACTTGCACCTGTTGGCCGACGCGAAACGCCGGGCTGTCGGTCTCGGTGACATTGGCCAGCATCCACATCGTCTTGATATCGGCGACCGTGTACGGCGCCGGCTCGTTGCCCGGCTGCACGTAAAGCCCCGGCGCCGCATGGCGCGCGGTGATGCGGCCGGTGATCGGGCTTGGCACCACCAGGGTCGGATCGGCGCTGCGCTTGGCGATGATGCTGTCGATCTCGGAGTCGGTCTTGCCGAACAGCCGCACCGCGTCGCGCGCCGCCTGCAGATTGCCTTCGGCGGTCTGCTGGTCCGAGGTCGCCTGCTCGACGTCGTGCTGCGAAACCGCCCGCGTCGTGTAGAGATCGCGCAGCCGTGCCAGGTTTTTGCTGTTCAGCTCCAACACGCCCGCGGCCGCGATCAACGTCGATTCCGCTTGCAGCAGATCGGGGCTGTCGATGGTGAACAGCGTCTGGCCTTTGGTCACGTCGTTGCCGACTTCGGCAAACAGCGCGATGGTGCGGCCCTGATACGGCGTGAAAACCTGGACCGTCATGTCCTCGTTGAAGCCGATGCTGCCGATGGCGTCCTTCTCGACCGGGAATTCGCGCTCCTCCGCCGGCTCGACCTTGACCGAGGCGAGCTGGGAATCCGACAGGTCGACGCCGTCGCGATCGCCGGACGCGGCATTCGGCACGGCGGCCTGCGGCGTGCCCGCGCCCGGCTTGGGCGCAACGCCCGGACGCAAGGTCCAATAGGCGACGACGGCAATGGCGAGGAGCGCGGCGACGACCGCCGCTCTCGCCCGGTCCACAGTCAGAAGGGGAGCCATCGATAAGCCGCATCCAGACGTGTCGGAGGTCCCACGACATGGCCATGAGGCCTGGGTCGCGGTCTACTGTCATTAATCACAGCAATGAGACTTAAAGCGAACGCATGTGCGACTCATGACAGTCTATCATGGATGAAGAACCGCGTTATTTGCGCCGCCGCTGCAGCGCGATAGCGCAGCCGGTTCTCAGCACTGAATTAATCACAGTGTGGCCGGCCGAACATAGCCAATACCGGACAAATCCGAAATAATGCCGGGCGTTGCATCGTCGCGCGTTTGTTCAACGTTACAAGTTGCCGATGTCGTATGTGGCGGTCAGGTGGTTGTCGGCTGGTACCACCGCTCTCGCGGCCACGATGCTATTGGCAAGTTGCGCGGTCGGACCGGATTTTGTTCATCCTGCCGCGCCTGAAATCACCCGATACACCCGCGAGCCACTTGCCCCGCAAACGTCATCGGCCGACGTCGCGGCCGGCCAGCGCCAGCGCTTCATCGCAGGCCGCGACATTCCCAAGGAGTGGTGGGCGGTGTTCAAGTCGCCCGCGCTCAACGCACTGATCGAGCGATCGCTCGCCAACAATCCCAATCTGCAATCGGCCATGGCGACACTGCGCGCCGCGCAGCAGGCGGTCTACGCGCAAGAAGGCAAGTTCTTCCCGCTGGTGCAGGCCAATTTCAATCCGACGCGCAATCAGACCCCGGCTTCGCTTACGCCGGTGCCGGCGTCCGGCGCCAGCATCTACAATCTCTACACTGCGCAGCTGCAGGTCTCCTACACGTTCGATGTCTGGGGCCTCAACCGGCGCGCGGTGGAATCGCTCCAGGCGCTCGCCGACGTGCAACGCTTCGAGGTCGAGGCCGCCTATCTGGCGCTGACATCGAACGTCGTGGTCGCGGCCATTACCGAGGCGTCGCTGCGCGGCGAGATCGAGGCGACCGATCAGCTGATCGCGATCAACGGCAAAATGCTCGACCTCCTCAAGCGCCGGCTGGACACCGGCTATAGCAACGGCAGCGACGTCGCCGTGCAGGAGGCGGCGCTGGCCCAGGCCAAGGCGACGTTGCCGCCGCTGCGCAAGGCGCTGGCGCAGCAACGCGACCTTTTGGCGGCGCTGTCCGGCGCCTATGCCGGCGAAGGACCGCGCGAGACCTTCCGGCTCGCCAACCTGCATTTGCCGCTCGATCTCCCGGTGAGCCTGCCGTCGCAACTGGTCGAGCAGCGCCCGGACGTGCGCGCCGCGACGGAGCAATTGCACGCTGCCAGCGCGCAAATCGGCGTCGCCACCGCCAACCTCTTACCGAACTTCACCATCAGCGCCAACGGCGGCTACTCCAATACGGTGTTTGCCGCCCTGATCTCGCCGCAGAGTCTCGCCTGGGAACTCGCCGGCAACGCCACGCAAACGATATTCGACGCCGGCACCTTGCTGCATCAGCTCGAGGGCGCGCGTGATACTTACCAGGCCGCGGCGTGGACTTATCGCGGCACGGTGATCGGCGCGGTGCAGAACGTCGCCGACGCGTTGCGCGCGCTGCAAAATGACGCCGACGCGCTGCGCGCCGCGCGCGACTTCGAGCGCGCCGCCAAAAAGAGTTTCGACCTGGCGCAGCAGCAACTGGAAAAGGGTCAGACCAACGTGCTGCTGCAGCTCACCGCACAGCAGACTTATCTGCAGGCGACCATTCAGGTGGTGCAGGCACAAGCGGCGCGGCTCGCCGACACCGCGGCTTTATTCCAGGCGCTCGGCGGCGGCTGGTGGAACAGGATCGAGCCGCCCGTGGAAAAAACGCTCGACGTCGGCACGGGACAAGCCGAACCGATTCGACAGGACGCCCCGCCACAATGACCCTGCCCTGCCATCGGCTTCATTGCAGGCCGGCGGTCAGACCTCGGATTCAATCTCACGAGCTGTCGCTTGTGATGCGGCCGACAGCTTGGCCTTGTTCTGCTCGATGATTCCTTCGAGACGCGCAATGTTCTGAATGAGGCGATCGCTGGCGAGACGGAGAAAGTAATAACCGAACTCCGGATTCTCGAAATAGATTTCGAGCAGCCGGTCGTAGGTGATGGTCAGCACCTCCCCGCTCTCGATACATTCGACGGTCTGCGTCCTTTTGTTGTTGGGCGTGATGAAACCAAGCTCCCCCATAAGACGCCCAGGCGGCAGTTCGACGCCGATTTCGGTCACGAGGAATTTTCCGGTGACCGTAAGGTACATCTCGTTGGCCGGCTGGCCTTTGCGAAACAGGACATCGCCCTGGCGATAGGCGCGCTGGTTCATGAATGGCTTGAGCCAGTCCATCGATAGATCGCCTTGGGCTGCGATGCGTGCCCGCTTGACCAGGCTGCGCATCTGATAGAGGCGCCAACTGTTGATGGGCAGCAACAGGAGGTACATCAAAAAGGTCGAGATCGCTCCCGCAAACGCCCCATAAGCCATGAAGAACAGGGCGCTGATGATGCCGAAAACGCGCAGCGGCACCATGGTCCGCATCAGCATCGTCGCGGCATAAAAGCCCGCGCCGACGAGCGCGCACAAGCTGGCAACATTGATGTTGGCCACGACGATATCGACCAACCGCTGGACGACGGCGTCGAACGTGATGTTGCTGGGATCGACACCGATTTGAACCAGCAGTCTATTGAACGAAAGATTCTCCGAGGCGCGTTCGAGCGCATGGTTCAATATCGAAGTCAGATCGAGATATATGCTCTTCATTCCCGCTCCAGCGATGATCCGCGATCGGCGCCCGATATAACGATGGGCAGGCTATGAATCTACCCGCAAGCATTTCGCCTGGGACAGCCGCATTCACGAGCCGTTTGTCACAAAACTGCGATGAAATGGCAGCCTAGCCCACCATAGCACGGCGGCTGGCACGGATGGGACCGCCAATCCTGCCGATCATCGCCTGCGGATATGTGTCGCACAGTTCGCCCAAGATGGCAGCGATTCCCGGCTTGTATTGATCACTCAGTTCCACGAGTGGCAAGCGAACCCTGGGCGACATCAATCCAAATAGACTCAGCGTGTATTTGAGCGCGACGGGATTCGTCTCACAAAACAGCGCGGCGGTCAGTTGCGCGATCGAGCGTGCGAGCCGTTGCGCTCTCGCCACCGGACCCTGCCGCCATGCGAGAAACATGCCTCGGCACAGGCCTGGCACGATATTTGATGTGACCGAGATGCAACCGTCGCCACCCTGCGCCAAGAAAGCCAGGCCGAGCGCATCATCCCCCGATAGCAGCCGGAAATCCGGCCCCACCAAGGTCCGCAAGCGCGCCGGCCGAGTCACGTCGCCGCTGGCGTCCTTGAGGCCAACAATCCGCAGCAGTTCGGCAAGCCGTGCTATCGTGGCGTCGGCAAGGCCGCATGCGGTTCGCGATGGAACGTCGTAGAGAATGACCGGTAATCCGGTCGAGGCGGCAATCTCATGGAAATGGGCGTACAGTCCCGCCTGTGTCGGTTTGTTATAGTACGGCACGACGGATAAGACGGCATCGGCGCCGATCGCTTCCGCATCTTTGGTCAGCGCAACCGCATGGTCGGTCACGTTCGCGCCCGCTCCGGCGATGACGGGCACGCGACCGCGTGACACGGCAACCGCGATGCGGATGAGCTCGCCCTGTTCTGCAGACGTCAGCGTTGACGCTTCACCGGTCGTCCCGCAGACGACAAGCGCCGTCGCCCCACAAGCTATCTGAAGATCGCAAAGCCGTTCGAACGCCTCGCCGTCGACATCGCCGGTGTCGTCGAACGGTGTCGGCAAGGCAGGTGCGTAGCCCGACAATTTTGCGACATGGCGGCCGATGGTGGGCATCGTGATCTCACAGCGAATGCGAGCTCAATCACTTTGTCTGAATTGGCCTGCTTGAGAGCGGCGGTCAGGCCACCCGGCGTTCGCGCGTCGTATTGCCCGCGGATCGCGCGGCCGTCGTCGGTTTGCCGTTCAAGTCCAGTTCGAGGACGCCGGAAACAGTGACAACGGCCCCAGGCTGGTTTCCGTTTTCAAATCGGACGTATCGGAGCGCCTCGGCGCGATCGACGAAGAGGCCACCGCGGACCCCGTTTTGGTCTTGGACTACCCAGTTTCCTCTGCCGTCCTGACCAATCATGAAGAGTGGCGGTCTCAGACACGAGGGAGGCTCAGCGTTGTTGTTGTCCATTTGAGTTCTTCTTTGATGATGACCGATAAAGTGAACGCCGAATTATGGGATCGGCAGATCGTCGTCGTTCTTCGAGGAGAGCGTATATTGGCCGCGGAACAGCTCCTTTTCGATCGCTTCGCGATGCCGGCGCTGGCTCGCGAAAGCGTCGGAAATCTGCGTGATGAGCTTCCGCCATTCCGTGATGGCCGATCCGATGAAGCCCACCAGAAGCGGTGCGCGGCGCACCGCAATTTTGCTCGCAGCGGCGAGCAGAACGGCAAAGCGGCCTCCCTGGTTCTCGACGTCGAGTTCGAACGGCTCGGTAAGGAACATCATCGCGCATCCGGCCGGCTCGCTCTGTCTGCGGGCAAAGCGTGCAGCCGACTGCTTGAAAAGGAATAGACCTCCGCTGCAGCCCGCCGCTTCACGGACCACCCAGAGCCCGCTCTTGTTGCGGCCGATATAGAACAGCGGAATTGCTTCGCTGAACGCGCTGGCATCCGGCCGTCGCGGCAATTGCGTTGCCGGCGTCGACGCGGCAAAGGACCTGCGTGGCGCCCCCGCTCCTTGCTTATGGCCAGCGTAGGCCAGACGCATCTGATCTGGCCAGAGTTCGCGCAAAACGCGGGAATGCTTGAGCTGTCTGATCATGTCTGTCTCGATTCGCGACGATGCCAATCACTGCGCCAATGTGCTGCCGAACCGCATAAAAATTCGAGATGGAACGGCAAGCGTTCTCATAAAGGCGCTATTGAAATAGCCGCACCCACCAGGGTTGGGTCGAATCGGCTCCGATCCGTTTCTTCACCGACCGCATGATTTCGGTGAATCGGTCCCGATGAACCTTGTCGGTCGGCCGAAATTCGACATGCCGGCAGTCCCACAACGGTGACTTGGGCTTGATCTCGAAGGTCACTTTGTCCAGGACGCGAAGATCCTTGAGGACAATTTCGAGCTCGGTGGGAAAATTGCCGGTTAATTTATATGCGCCGAGCGTGTCGAGTGCGGCATCGTAGGTTCGCGCTTCGGACAATTCGAGAGTTTGGCTGAGATTTCTGAAGTCGATGGCCCGTGGGCCGCCCGTTGATGTCGCCAAACGCTGGGCCGTATCGAGGGATGTCATACTCATGGGAGCCTGACCTCACGGTCATTGATACTGTCCGTAATGTGCTCGCGGGCGCATATGATTTCGAGACGAAGCCGAACGCTTTCTCATAAAGGCGGCATAGTGGTGTAAGCGGAACCTGAAAGGCGTTCAGGCGAAGTTATCGCAGCAGACGATGCTAGCGGTGTCGGCCGGGATCTGCGGCACCGGCGACACGCCACGTGGCCCATGTGGCGCGAGCTCAGTCATGCGGCGAGCGTGGAAAAACGCGCGCAGGATGGCGACCGCCATCAGTTCGTGGCTGGCATCGGCCGTATCGTCGAACGTGGCCGGCACGTTTGGCTGCCGAGACAGCGAACAAAACCATTCGCCGCTTTCGTATTCGAGCCGCCCCAGCTGCCAGTCCGGCATCTCGAGCGCGATGACGGCCAATGCCGCATCGGTCCAGGCGCCGGCTTCGATCAATCGGTCGATCCGCGCTGCCTGTTCCGATTTGTCGACAACAGGTATGCGTTTGCAGGCGCCAACGATGATTTTTGTGAAGAGGCTCCGATCAAGCCGCGGCGCGACCCGCAACTCGTCGTCGAGCCGGTCGAAAAGCACCGTATAATCGGCTGCGAACGCCATCGGGAATGCTCGCAAGACGCCGGACTCATCGGCCGGCACCGCGAAACATGGCGTCAAAGCCCATAAAGAAGCCAGAGCAGACGGCTTGCGACTTTATAATGGCAGAATAAGCGTTCCCCCCCCTTTCCGCCCGATCTTTATAAGATTCCTATATCGCGGCTCTCGCCGCCCTCTCGAATTCATATGCCTTGCACCTCTACATTCCAGCTGCACCGCGCAAGGAGCAGCGAAATGCTGGACATCATCATGCTCGCCATCGGCTTGGGCTTTTTCGCGCTGTCGATCGGCTACGTCTACGCCTGCGACCGGCTGTAAGGAGCGCGCCATGACCTTCGATTACACGCTTGCCGCCATCGTCACCGCGGGCCTCCTCCTCTACCTCACCTACGCTCTGCTCAAACCCGAGCGCTTCTGAGAGGCGCATGCCATGACCCTCATCGGTTGGTTCCAAATCCTGATCTATTGCGCGATCATCATCGCCATCACGCCGGTTCTCGGCGGCTATATGACGAAGGTGTTCGGCGGCGAGCGGACTTTCCTGTCGCCGATTCTCCACCCGGTCGAGGTGGTGATCTACAAGATCGCCGGCGTCGACGAGCGGCGTGAGCAAGGCTGGCTCATGTACACCGTCGGCATGCTGCTGTTCCATCTCGGCGGCTTTCTCATTCTTTACGTATTGATGCGCCTGCAAGCGGGATTGCCGTTCAATCCGGCCGAGCAATCGGCCGTCGCCGAGGACTTGTCGTTCAACACGGCGATGAGCTTCATCACCAACACCAACTGGCAGAATTACGGCGGCGAAAGCACGATGTCGTATCTCGTGCAGATGCTCGGCCTGACGCACCAGAACTATCTGTCGGCGGCCACCGGCATCGTGCTCGCCATCGTGCTGATCCGCGGCTTTGCCCGCGCTTCGTTCCGGACCGTCGGCAATTTCTGGGTCGATGTCACCCGCTGCACACTCTATGTCTTGCTGCCGATCTGCGTGCCCTACGCGCTGTTCCTGGTCTGGCAGGGCATTCCGCAGACGCTCGGCGCCTATGTCGATACCACGACCTTGGAAGGCGCCAAGCAGACCATCGCCTTGGGTCCAGTCGCGTCGCAGATCGCCATCAAGATGCTCGGCACCAATGGCGGCGGCTTCTTCAACGCCAATGCGGCGCATCCATTCGAGAATCCGACGGCGTTGTCGAACTACGTCCAGATCATCTCGATCTTCGCGCTCGGCGCCGCGCTGACCAACGTGTTCGGCCGCATGGTCGGCAACACGCGGCAAGGCTGGGCCGTGCTCGCCGTCATGGGCGTGCTGTTCCTCGCCGGTGTCACGGTTTGTTACTGGGCCGAGGCGCACGGCAACGAAGCCTTGACCGCACTCGGCCTCACTGGCGGCAACCTCGAAGGCAAGGAAGTCCGCTTCGGTATCGCTGCCTCATCGCTATTTGCTGTGATCACCACAGATGCCTCCTGCGGTGCGGTCAACGCCATGCACGATTCGTTCACCGCCCTTGGCGGCATGATTCCGCTGATCAACATCCAGCTCGGAGAGACCATCGTCGGCGGCGTCGGCTCCGGCATGTACGGCATGCTGCTGTTCGTCATCATCTCGATCTTCGTCGCCGGCCTGATGGTCGGCCGCACGCCGGAATATGTCGGCAAGAAGATCGAGGCCAAGGAAGTGAAGATGGCGATGCTCGCCATCCTGGTCCTGCCGCTGATGTATCTCGGCTGGACGGCGGTCGCGATGCTAGTGCCGTCGGCGGTCGCCGCCATGAACAATCCGGGCCCGCACGGTTTTACCGAGGTGCTCTACGCCTACACCTCGCAGACCGGCAACAACGGCTCGGCATTCGCCGGATTGAGCGCCAACACGCTGTTCTACAACATCACCGGCGCCATCGCGATGGGCGTGGGCCGGTTCTGGATGATCATCCCGACCATGGCGATCGCCGGCTCGCTCGCGGCCAAGAAATCGGTACCGGCGTCCGTAGGTACGTTCCCGACCACCGGCGGCCTGTTCGTCGGCTTGGTCGTCGGCGTGATCGTGATTGTCGGCGGCCTGACGTTCTTCCCGGCGCTCGCGCTCGGGCCGATCGTCGAGCAGCTGGCGATGAACGCCGGCACGCTGTTCTCATCCAATTAAGTTCGGAGCGACTTCGATGGAAACCTCAACCCTGCGCAAGAGCATGCCGGTTTCGGCGTTGTTCGATCCGAAGATCGTGCTGCCGGCGATCGGCTCGGCGTTCGTCAAGCTCAATCCACGCACCTTGATGGCGAACCCGGTGATGTTCGTGCTTGAAGTCGTCACCGCCTTGACGACGATCATTCTGATCCGTGATCTGGTGACAGGCGGCGGGCACGTCCTGTTCGAGTTCCAGATCGTCCTGTGGCTGTGGTTCACCGTGCTATTTGCAAACTTTGCAGAAGCGGTAGCCGAAGGCCGCGGCAAGGCGCAGGCCGACGCGCTACGGCGGCAACGCAGCGAGACCCAGGCCAAGCTGCTCAGCGGCACCGACCGGCGGAATTTCAAGCTCGTGCCCTCCACCGGGCTGAAGGTCGGCGACGTCGTCCTGGTCGAAGCCGGTGACATGATCCCCTCCGACGGCGAAGTCATCGAAGGCATGGCCTCGGTCAACGAAGCCGCGATCACCGGCGAATCGGCGCCGGTCATTCGCGAGTCCGGCGGCGACCGCTCAGCGGTCACCGGCGGCACGCAAGTCCTGTCCGATTGGATCCGCGTGCGCATCACCGCGGCACCGGGATCGACCTTCCTCGACCGCATGATCAGGCTGGTCGAAGGCGCCGAGCGGCAGAAGACGCCGAACGAGATCGCACTGAACATCCTGCTGATCGGGCTCACCATCATCTTCGTGTTCGCCACCGCGACCATCCCGAGTTACGTCGCCTATACGGGCGGCACGATCTCGGTCGTCATCCTGGTGGCGCTGTTCGTTACGCTGATTCCGACCACGATCGGCGCGCTGCTTTCGGCCATCGGCATCGCCGGCATGGACCGGCTGGTGCGCTTCAACGTGCTGGCGATGTCGGGCCGCGCCGTCGAAGCCGCGGGCGACGTCGATACGCTTCTCCTCGACAAGACCGGCACCATCACACTCGGCAATCGCCAAGCCACCGAGTTCAAGCCGCTGCGCGGCGTGAGCGAACAGGAGTTGGCGGACGCGGCGCAATTGGCTTCGCTCGCCGACGAGACACCCGAGGGCCGCTCCATTGTGGTGCTGGCGAAAGAGAAATACGGCATCCGCGGCCGCGAGCTTGCGGAATTGAAGGCGAACTTCATTCCGTTCAGCGCGCAGACCCGCATGAGCGGCGTCGAGGTCGGCACCTCGTGGGTCCGCAAAGGCGCGGTGGATGCGATCTTGAATTATCTCAACGGCTCGCCGGCCGCTGTCGGCGCCGTCCAGACAATTCCGCGCGTCAGCGACGACACGGCGCGCGAAGCCCAGGGCATTGCCGACGTCATTGCCAAGTCCGGCGGTACGCCGCTTGCGGTCGCCAAGGACGGCAAGCTGCTCGGCATCATCCATCTGAAAGATATCGTCAAAGGCGGCATCCGCGAGCGCTTCGCCGAGCTGCGCCGCATGGGCATCCGCACGGTGATGATCACTGGCGACAATCCAATGACGGCGGCGGCGATTGCCGCCGAAGCCGGCGTCGATGATTTCCTTGCCCAGGCCACACCCGAGGAAAAGCTGCGCCTCATCCGCGACGAGCAGGGCAAGGGCAAGCTGGTCGCCATGTGCGGCGACGGCACCAACGATGCGCCGGCACTCGCCCAGGCCGACGTCGGCGTCGCCATGAACACCGGCACGCAAGCCGCGCGCGAGGCCGGCAACATGGTCGATCTCGATTCCAATCCGACCAAGCTCATCGAGATCGTCGAGATCGGCAAGCAGCTGTTGATGACCCGCGGCGCGCTCACCACGTTCTCCATCGCCAACGACGTGGCGAAATATTTCGCCATCATCCCGGCGATGTTCGTCGCCTTCTATCCGCAGCTGCAGACGCTCAACATCATGAAGTTGGCGACGCCGGAAAGCGCCATCCTCTCGGCGATCATCTTCAACGCGCTGATCATCATCGCGCTCATTCCGCTGTCGCTCAAAGGCGTGCGCTATCGCCCGATCGGCGCCGGCGCGCTGCTGTTGCGCAATCTTTGGATCTACGGCGTCGGCGGCGTGATCATCCCGTTCGCCGGCATCAAGGCCATCGACCTCGTCGTCACCGCCTTGCATCTCGCTTAAGGAGAAACAGTCATGTTGCGCGAAATCCGCCCCGCCATCGTCGTCCTGGTCGCGCTCACGCTGATCACCGGCCTCGCTTATCCGCTGGCCATGACCGGCATCGCCGAAGTCATCTTCCCGCGCCAGGCGCAAGGCAGCCTGATCGAGCAGGACGGCAAGGTTGTCGGCTCGGCGCTGATCGGCCAGGTCTTCGAGAGCGACAAATATTTCCACAGCCGGCCGTCGGCCACGACCGCGCCCGATCCCAACGACTCGACCAAGACCGTGCCGGCGCCTTACAACGCCGCCAATTCCGGCGGCTCGAATCTCGGGCCGTCCAACAAGGCGCTGATCGACCGCGTGCAAGGCGACCTCGACAAGCTCAAACAAGAGAACCCGTCGATGCCGGTGCCGCAGGACCTGGTCACCACCTCGGCTTCCGGCCTCGACCCGCACATCTCGCCGGAGGCAGCCCTTTTCCAGGTGCCCCGTATTGCCAAGGTGCGCAATCTGCCCGAAGATCGCGTTCGCCAGCTCGTCGTGGACAACACGGAAGGTCGCCTGTTCGGGCTATTGGGCGAGCCGCGCGTGAACGTAT
>Ga0210385_10000309_pt1 | contig 39991 bp, 26 predicted proteins | sample IncBWH26OmetaG_FD_160107 | JGI IMG/M metagenome (GOLD analysis project Ga0210385, IMG submission 160107) | Forest soil microbial communities from Barre Woods Harvard Forest LTER site, Petersham, Massachusetts, United States - Inc-BW-H-26-O ...
TCTACGCTTGCGCCGATCGCGAGTGTGCCGCTGATTGATCCGTCGTCGGGATGGCCGGCCTGGATCTTCGACGGAAGCTCGGCTACTCCCACCGTCGGCCCCGACGGCGACGTCTACTTCGGCGTGCTCGAAAATCCGTTCCCCAATCACAACGATCGCGGATGGCTGCTGCATTTCAACAGCAACCTGTCGCAAACGAAAACTCCGGGGAGCTTTGGCTGGGACGACACGGCTTCCGTCGTGCCCGCCTCGCTGGTCCCGAGCTACACCGGATCATCTCAGTATCTGTTGATGACCAAGTACAACAACTATTGCGGCGTGGGCACAGGAACTGGACTGAACGAGATTGCCGTGCTCGATCCGAATGCTACCGAGCAAGATCCAGTTCTTCCGGCAACACTCGTGATGAAAGAAGTGTTGACGATTCTCGGCGTTACGCCCGATCCGGATTGCCCCGGAGGATTCAAGGAGTGGTGCATCAATACGGCAGCGGTCGATCCAGTCACCAAGTCGATTCTTGCTAACAGCGAGGACGGCGTTCTTTATCGTTGGGACCTGACGTCGAATTCGTTTACCCAGAGAATAACGCTATCGACGGGAATCGGCGAAGCCTACACGCCAACCGTGATTGGTACGGACGGGACGGTGTATGCGATCAACGATGCCATCGTCGATGCAGTCGGAACCAGTACGGGGAAAGCTGCCAGATACCCGTAAGATCCGGTGGCATTTACGGATGAGATGTCAGTAGGCCCAGTGCGGCCATTACGCTCAGGCCATTCGTGTGGGTCAGCACGCCCGGACGCATTCTATAGTCAAATCGCATCTCTCCATTCTCATAATGTTCCTCAAAATGTACGTTGCTCGCTCGACCCTGAAGGCTGTTCGCTATTTGCGTGAGAGCCAGATCGTGAGTCGTCACCAGGCCAACCGCGCCGCTCTCGGCCAGTTGCTCGATGACCGCCCTGGCTCCCCAAAGGCGGTCATCCGAATTCGTGCCTCCCAGCATCTCGTCCAGTAAAAATAGGACACTGTTCGAGCGCGACAGAGCGAGTATCCACTTCAGGCGTTCCACTTCAGCTTGAAAACGTGACTTTGCCAGTAAGAGAGAATCTTGGATTGCCATTGAGCACCCGATTTGCAATGGCGAAATCTCGAGTCGAGCGGCTCGCACGGGCGCCCCTGCCAATGCCAGAACAGCGTTCATACCAACCGAACGCAGCAGCGTGCTTTTTCCCGACATATTCGACCCGCTAACCATGATCAGTTGTGTCCCTTGACCGTTCAGCTCGAGATCGCATCGAACGCAGGTCTGGCGATCAAGCAGGGGATGCCCCAGAGCCTCGGCTCGGAACAGCGCAAAACGATCAGGCTTCACGATCGCGAAAGTGTGATCGGGATTTTCATAATAATACCGAGCCATACAGAGCAATGCCTCGAATCGGCCGAGCGAATCCAGCCAACTGGCTACGCCTTCCCGGTTCTCCTGCCGCCAGCATTCGATAAGAATTGCAAGATTTGTTCCCAACAGAATCGGCGAGACGAGCACTGCAAAATACTCGATTTGTCGAAGACCCAGAAGCCAAACCCACAGGGACAATGATCGAATCTGTTTCGAGGGACGGGCCGCCGAAGCCGTAAGGCGCAATTGCAGCGATTTGAGCAATGGACATTTGAAAGTTGCCGTCTCAATTCGCTCCAACAACGGGGCGAGCAGACCAAGTTCAAATGAAGGCAGCACAAGGTTCGCGGCCGTCAGCCTTGTTTTCTTTAGAAAAAGAGCCGCCAAGAGTGCTTCCAGCACAACCAGCAAGACCATACCCCAAAGCCAGCCGCGGCCGAGCACACCGATACCAGTAAATAGCGACAGGGCGATTAAGCAAATGGGCAGCAGGATCGCAAGCGCCTGCGCATAAGGCGGAAAAATAATGATGGGAGCGCGCGCCCAGTCGCGGACAGATGCGCCCGCTTCATCTAATGCGCTTCCTTCGACAGACGCCCAGTCTTCACGAAAATCAAGCATGCCGCGAAGTTCCGCAATAGCCACCTGTCGCGCTGCGACTTCCGAACACTCGGCCGGACTGAGCAGCCAATTCGCCAGCATGGCCCGGCCGATGGCCGTCCGGGTTGTGCAGAGCAATTCGAAAAGAGATCCGGCGCCAAATAGATCCAGATCGCCGGCGTAGGGATGGGTCTTGGGCCGCAATTCTTCGCCGCCGGTTCCGCGTCCCTGCCAGTGGCCGCGCAAGCGCGCAATTCCCAGCTCATAAAAATTCACGATCCGCTGCACTCGGCCATGGGCGCGCGAGTTCCTCGCAAGCGACTGGACGATGGAGAGAATGCTGATGGAGGGCAGCAAAATCCAGAGCATCGAAATTATGTGCGACGTGTGCGCTACATAACCAGCGACCGCGCCAGCCAGAACAACGACGACGAGATATGTCCACAGCCGCACGTGGAGCGTCCTGATGCCTGCAGCCTGCCGTTGACGTTCGTCCAAACGATGGGTGTATTCACTCTCTGGACACTTCTGGGCAACATTAGCTGACACTCCGAGGCCCTCAAACTCAGAATTGCTCATGGGCGAACCGCTTTTCTCCAAGCCTGGGGCTTGGTTTTTGTATGACGAAGACAACAGAAAAGTTGGCCGTCCAAACGGCCGGCCTGTATTTCAATTCAAGAGTGATTACAACGAAAAGATAGGCGGGGGACGCTGGAATAGAGGCGACAGACTAGCTTCATTCGCAACAATGACAGTGGTGCGTGATTTCTCGAACCATCGCCGATCGACCGCAAATGGGCGAAGAGAAGTTGAAAGAACTCGAAGCCATGCCGTCACGAACCTGCGGATGTCGGCCGCGTGAACGACGACAAACGCAAGCAGGCAGGCCAAAACCAGGGAAGCAATCAGCTTGAAGAAACCGCCAACTAAGACCGTGCGAAAATCCGCTACGCAGAAAACGAGAAGATAGCAAGCTGCATTCAAGAACGTCTGGCTGTAGCGATAACGGTCCATGGCGCGCGCCGGAACCAACCAAGTATACCCCTTGTCCTACCAACCGCAGCGATTGTGCATGTTCAAAGGCAGGCACCCCGGCGCCTCGTGGATATTGACATTCGCCATCCCTTCGCCTATGCTGCGCGCATGGCGATTACTCGGCGTCAACGCGAACTCTATGACTTCATTTCGCGCTTCGTGGCGGAGAAGCAATACTCCCCTTCATTTGAAGAAATTAAGGAAGCCATGGGGCTGAACTCTTTGGCCACGGTTCACAAGCACGTCACGAACCTCGAGAAAAAGGGTCTGCTCACCCGCGACTACAACCGCAGCCGTTCCATCGATCTGCTGCCGCCCCGGGGAAAGTTGAAGCAGTCGATGGCCGTGAACACCGGGGTCGTGCTCCCACTGGTGGGGCGGATCGCTGCCGGTCGCCCGATTGAGGCAGTCGAACATAACGAGACGATTTCGCTGGCGGATTTTGTACGGTCGAAAGAAGTGTTCGTGCTTGAAGTGCGCGGCGAGTCCATGCAGGACGAAGCAATTCTCGATGGCGATTATGTGCTGGTCGAGAAAACCAAGACCGCCCACAACGGAGACATTGTCGTGGCGCTCATCGACTCCTCGGACGCGACTTTGAAACGCTTCTTCCGCGAGGGAGAGAACATTCGCCTGCAACCTTCAAATGCAGCGATGAAGCCGATTATTGTTCCCGCAGCAGCCGTGGAGATTCAGGGGCGGGTTATCGGGGTCCTGCGGAAGTATTGAGACAAAACACTGAGAATACAGAAAAGACGGGCGAGAAAGCCCGTCTCTCCGCTACTTCATCCAACTCTTGGCTTAGCCTACGTGGCGATCCAAAGCTTTTTGAATATCGTCTTTCGAGCGGTAGCCTACCAACTGTTCCACAACCTGTCCGTTCTTAAAAACCAGCAGGGTCGGAATCCCCGTGACTTTGTATCGCATAGGGGTGGCGCCGTTACGGTCGACGTCCATTTTGCCGACCTTGACTTTGCCCTGATATTCGCCGGCCAGTTCTTCCACAATCGGGGCGATCGCGCGACACGGGCCACACCACGCAGCCCAGAAATCGATCAACACTGGCTTATCGGACTTCAATACATCAGAATCAAAATTTGCATCGGTCACTTCGACGATGCCGTTGCCGTTGCTTGCCATTCATCCTCCAACTTTCCCAGGGTTCCCGCGCTCTCGAGCATCGAGGCTCCAGGCGCGAACCTTTTATCGTAGCATCTCTTTGATGCTTTACGCGGGCAGAAGTCGCAGGAGGTGGGTCGCCGGCTAACTGCCTCGGAGAACACTGTAGAATGAGTAGTTTAACACCTGCTCAATGACCACTCTCGACCATCTTCGGGTAGTGCTGGTGGCGGCGCGGAATCCGCTGAACATCGGCGCGGCGGCGCGGGCAATGGCAAATTTTGGAGTGCGGCGGCTGCGCGTAGTGAACCCGTATGAAGTCGCATTTCGGGAAGCTCGGTCGGCGGTGGGCGCCGCAGATTTGCTGGCCGAAGCCGAAGAATACGCGGGAGTCGCCGAGGCCGTCGCCGACTGCCGCCTGGTGGTGGGAACGACGGCGGGAACACGCCGGGATTTGCAGCAACGAATGTTGCGGCTGGAGTTGGGAGCGCGGGACATCAAGCGGCAGCTGACGATTGCGCCCGTAGCATTGCTGTTCGGCTCCGAACGCTATGGATTGTCCAATGAGGAACTCAGCCATTGCCACTGGGTGATGCGGATTCCCACCCGAGAAGATCATAGCTCCATGAACCTGGGGCAGGCAGTGGCAGTTTGCCTGTATGAGCTGGCGCGCGGGCAGAAAGCGGCCGGAAAGACATCGTCTGAGAAAAAAGACAAAGCTCCCGCAATTTCGGGAGAGGTGGAACGCCTGACGCGTTCGCTGTTTGAAGTTCTCGATGCCAGCGGATACGTGAAGCCGCGAGCCGCAGCCGCCACGGAGACGAACTTGAGACGAATGGTCCGGCGAATGAAGCTGAATAACGACGATACCGTGATGTGGCTGGGAATGCTGCGGCAGATCGCGTGGAAGCTGGGTACCACCGGCAAGAAACAAGAAGAATGACTAACAGAACACTCCATTGTTGAGTGTCAACTCTATTTCGTTAATGAGATTCATTAGCGCAGTTCGTTACCGCAGATAGTTACCGCTGATGGTTTCGGTACAACCTCGTTGTTTCCCTCTTACATCCCACGAATCGGCGCTAACGAGCGCGTCTTTCGGGAGTCAAAGTAATAGCAACGCGCTCGAGTCACTCGTCGTAGTTCATTGTGAGGTAGCCACATGCGCATGCTCCTGGACACCTTCGCGCAGATTCTCCGAACCCTGTGGGCACACAAGCTAAGGTCGTTCTTGACCATGTTTGGCATCGCCTGGGGCGTAGGGTCGTTGCTGCTATTGGCAGGAGTAGGCGAAGGTTTCCGCAACGGCAATCGCAAAAACCTGGAGACCTTCGGAAAGAACATCATCTTCTTCTATGGTGGACGCGCCCCGGCCATCGAGGGCAGTTTCGGCTCCGCGAAATGGTTCAACTTGACCTATGACGACTACCTCGCCATTCAGAACGAATCGAAACTGGCGCTGCACATTTCTCCCGTGATTGCGCGTGACGACATTCGCGCCGTCAGCGATTACACCAGCACGAACGGCCAAGTCTCGGGCGTACCCCCAATCTATAGCCAGGTGCGGACCATCCCATTGGCAGTCGGTCGTTGGATCAACGACGACGATAACGCCGAGCGCCGGCGGGTATGCCTGCTGGGGCGCGAGATGACGCGCAATATGTTTCCTGGTCGGCCAGCCGTGGGCAGCACCATTTTGCTCAATGGCGTGCGCTTTCAGGTGATCGGCACCCTCAACATGATCGGACAGGAGGAGCAGAATGCAACCAACGTTCGCATTTTTGTTCCTTTCAATACCATGCGCGAGCTCTTTCCGCTGGCGGGCGACAACTCGAAAGAAGGTAACGCAATTTCGTTCATTAATTATCAGCCACGCAGCTTTGAGGAGAACGAAGTGGCGAAGGCCGAATTGCACCAAATTGTCGCGCGGAACCACGGCGGCTTCGATCCCAAAGGCGTTGATATTTGGGAAGAATGGGACACGGTGAAGAACCAGAAAACCATGGGCAAGATTTTTACTGCCATGGATTGGTTTCTCGGCGGAGTCGGCTTGGTTACGCTTGCCCTCGGCGCCATCGGGATCGTAAACATCATGCTCGTGGCGGTCACTGAACGCACGCGCGAGATCGGATTGCGCAAAGCGCTGGGCGCGACGAATCGCAGCATCCTGTTTCAGTTTTTTCTTGAGGGCGCATTTTTGACGCTCATGAGCGGCGCAATTGGAGTGGGCGGCGCGATGCTCGTCATTCAATTGCTTTCGGGAGTGCACCTGCCGCAGGGGTTCGATACTCCACGAATCGTGCCCGTATCGGCGATTGGGGCCGTGCTGTCGCTGGCGCTCGCAGGGATTACGGCCGGGCTGTATCCGGCTCGCAAGGCGGCGCTGCTCGAACCGGTTGAAGCTTTGCGGCAGGAGTAAGACCGTGAGGAATTCGTTATGGCCAACAATCCTATAACCAACGATTTGCTGAAAGAAGCTTATGGCGCGCTGCAATACAACCGGCGCCGCACCACTCTCACGATGCTCGGAATGGCCTGGGGGATCGCAACCGTGGTCATTCTGCTGGCGTTTGGTTCGGGATTCGAGCGCGCCATCAGCATGATTTTCAGCTCCTGGGGAACGGACGTGATCGGCGCGTTTCCCGGACGAACATCGCTACAGGCGGGCGGGGCGAAGGCGGGGAGCGAGGTCCGTCTGAAGGTGCCCGACGTCGATTACATCCGCAACGAAGTGCCGATGATCAAAGGCGTCACGCCGATTTTCGACAAAAATGGCGCAACCATTCAGCACGACACGCGGACCTTTACCAATCTGCTTATGACCGGCGTTTATCCCGTGTACGAGCGAATTCGCGGATTCAGCGTTGCCAGCGGCCGCGGACTGAGCGATCAGGACCAACTGGAGCACGCCCGTGTGGCAGTGATTGGCGACGAAGCGAGACGGAGACTTTTTTCCGGCGAACCGGCGCTGGGACAGAGCATCCGCATTAATGGCGTGAGCTTTCAGGTGATCGGCATTTACCAGCACAAGGTGCAGGGCGGCGAAAACAACGACAATAGTATGGTCGTGATCCCATTCAGCACCATGGGCGACCTCTATGACACGCAATACATCAGCGGCCTCATGATGGACTATGAAGGGCAGGACCATCAGCAACTGGCGCGGGTCGTGCGCAGCGTGCTCGCCGGGCATCACAACTTTCGTCCCGATGATCGGCGTGCCGTGTTCATTGCCGATTTCAAGCAGGATTTCGACGAGTTCACGGTGGTGACCACCGGACTCAAGGTGTTGCTGGCCTTTATCGGCGCGCTGACGCTGGGGATTGGCGGCATCGGACTGATGAACATCATGCTGGTTTCTGTACAGCAGCGGACCCGCGAGATCGGCGTCGAGAAGGCACTGGGCGCGCAGAAGAGCCACATCCTGTTTCAGTTCCTAGCCGAGGCGATGGCCATTACATTTGCAGGTGGAGTAGCTGGGATCGGAATCGCGTACCTGATCTCATGGGGCGTAGGCGCGTTGCCCCTGATGAGCGCGTTCGGCGACAACCTGCAGGCGGGCGACATCCATCTGCAAATCAATCTCGGCAGTCTTGCTATCGCTACCACTATTCTGGGCTTCGTCGGGATTCTTAGCGGGATGGTGCCGGCAATTCGCGCAGCACGCCTGGATCCGATTGAAAGTTTGCGATACGAATAAAGATCTGTGGAATCGCGCTGGGATCCGTCTCACGTTGTGAGTCGACGGTAAGCCTCGTCCTCCGGTTAAGCTCTTTCTCTCCGGCGCATTGACCCCGCTATAACTGTACCCATTACCAGCAAGGTCATTAGAGTAATGATCCCTAGCGAGATTACGCAGTAGATGCACCAGACGCCCAGTGCCAGCGATTCTACGTCCGCAAGATGAATGGCGAAAGCGAATGCGCCCGTCACCAGCGGCAGCATCCACGCGTAGGCGCGCAAGCCGGCTAGAAAGCCTAAGAGAAGATATCCCGCGATGCCAATCACAGCCACGGGAATCCCGTACAGCATGGCGAATGGGCTCTTATTGACGATGCCGCAGTCCCACTTTTCATTGATGCTGCATGGAGACGCATCGGTACGATAATGCTCGCGCAGCGCCAGAGACGAAACTACCATTCCCAGGACAGCCAGTAGAATCAACAACCATCTCATGCAGGACTCCCGATAAGTAAATGACGTTTTACGCTTCGAAAAGGTATCATCCGCGCCCAATCATCCGCGCCCAAATCGTGCGCTTCAGTCGTGGTAGCGCTGCTCCCCCGCTGGGATGGCTACTTCCAGCCGATTCTGCGGCGGCGGAAGCGGACAGGTCGCATAAGGTGTGAATGCGCACGGCGGATTCACAGCGCGATTGAAATCGAGCCAGAGCTCTCCGGGCTTGTCGACGCCATGATCGGGGAGCTCCGTATAGAGAAAGCGTCCCGCGCCGTAAGTCTTCGTTTTACTAGTCGCATCCCGCAGGATGAAGAAAAGATCGGTTGATTTCGGATCTTCGAGCACAGGCTCCAGACGGACCGTTTTTCCATCGATAGTAAATTCGGCAGCCCCGGGCGCAGGCAGATGAGTCGTCGTGCCCAGCACAGTCGGGATGTCGAGAACTTTTGGAGGATTGTAGGGAATCCAGCGCGCGTGCACTTTAAAGCCGGCGTTGGGCTCGTACCAGCGCAATCCGTGAAAACCGGTGCGGGTGGGCGCGTCGAGGTCCTTGACGCGCAGCGCAAATTGGCCGTCGCGATTGATCACAATGATGGTGATGGTGCCGAGGGTGAGTTTCGAAGGATGGTCGGCATCGTCGGCAAGAAGAGCCTGTTCTTTCGCAGGCTGGCCATCAAGCAAAAGATCTTTCGGAAAACCACCGGGCGGCGGGAGCAAACGGAGCGCGCCTTTTTCGAGACGGACCGTCCCTACATGCGCTGGCGCCTTGCCGGCGATCTGGATGCGACAGTCGTCGGCTGAACCAAAGCTGTTGTCTCCTTCTTTCAGCCATCCCAGGGCGATTAAAGAAAGCCAGCCTTCCGGAGCCTGCAGGCCTGTGGCGCGTTTTACGCGCCAAGCGAGCAGATCCCGCTGCCATGAAGCCTGATCTTTTGTGTCTTGATCATCGGCAGCCGCGACCAACGAAAACATCGTCCCCAGAACCAACGCCACAGCCAGCAAAAACTTCCTGTTCATTCCAGCCAACCAGTTCTCCGGATTTTAAACAACCCAAGCTCTCGGTTGCCGTCTTTTCAGCATCGGCTTCCCTAGCCTAAATCATACCGTGCCCGCCAAGCTCATAAGAGTCCCGACCGTGCGAATGTTCTGGGGATCGGTACCGAGCGTTGGCTGGTTGTCGAAGCAGACGGACATCCCAATCCGATAGGCGGCAACGGGCGCGACGCAGCGAATATTCGCACCCTACGGTTTGGCCGCGGGTGTATTCAGCAGGATCATCAACGGCGGGACATGTTCCGGCTTCACATAGCGATTGACGAGAAAGCGCTTGCCGTCTTTGGCCACGTCATAAGTAAATGCATCGGTGCTCGAAATCGGTGCGCGGCCGCGAACCTGGAACAGTGGCACGGGCGTCCCGGTCGCGAAGATACTTTGGCCGTTCACAGGCACGCTGGTTAACATGCCGCTCAGCCCGATATAAAAAATCTCCTTGCCATCTCCGCTCCACCGCGGCTCCGAGCCCCCGCCACGTGACACCTGCCACTTTCCCGTCGCACCGGGAAATGATGTGACATAAATCTCCCAATTCCCCGACTCATCTGAGGCATACGACACCCATTTTCCATCAGGAGAAATCTGTCCGTTGGCCTCGCTACCCGCCGTGGTCAGAAACCGGGTTGGCTCTCCGCCAGAAACGGGTAGCAGTTCCAGATACTCGCCCGCCGTAATCTGGCGCGTGAACAGAATCTGTTGGTCATCCAAAGACCACGAGTTGGGAATGACGTCGTCCATGGAGGTAGCGGGAATCGTGAATCTCCGCTTCTCGCGCTCCAGGCCAGTCGCGGGCTTCAAGACCAGACTCGGACCGGCGGCGTCTGCAATGCGGTAGGCTAGCTGGCTTCCATCTCGCGACCAGATAGCCGCAACTTCTTCCGCTGGATCAAAGGTGAACCGCGAGTTGCCGGCTCCAGCCGTGCTTTCGATCCAGACATCTACGTTATTCGCTTTCTCGTCGCTGATATCGAGCGCAACCCGACTGCCGTCAGGTGAAAGCGAGGGGTTCGCTATGACCGCCGGGTCGCCAATGCGGCCCAATTCCTTACCCGAGCGATCGATCCACGTCAGGGCTGACTGCGCCGCCCCGACGCTGGTGTTGTAGATCAACGTCCCGTTCTCTGCGACCGTAAATGCCGACCAGTAAGTGGAGGGTTGAAATCCAACGACGTTCGCCAGAACCGTCGGGCTTCCTGAAACCGTGCCTGAGGACGCGTCAAAAGCCATGCTGACCAACTGCCTTTGTTCGTCCGCATAGTACAAATTGTGGGCATCGATACCGAAATTTGAATGGCAGAAAATGACCAGCTTTCTCTCCTTGCCGGCGAGAGAACTGGCAAAGATGCCGCTCAGGCGATCGTCCTTCGCATTCGAAAAATTACCCGCCCAAAACAAAAAATGGTCGCCGTCGGGAAGAAACAGCGGCCAGCGATGAGATTGATCATCCTTCGTCCTGATGCTCAGCGTAGCCGGCGCGATCCCCGTTCCGTCCGCGTTGATGCGCTGGAGCGGACTCTGCGCGTCTGCGGCAAACAGGATTACGCCCTTGCTTCCCCAACTGCCGCCGCGTCCAGCCAAACCGGTGGCAAGCACTTGTGGCGTGCCACCCGAGATCGCGATTTTCTGCAATTTGCCGTTCGCGAAAAATCCCACGTAGGCACCATCCGGCGACCAGAAGGGATAACTCGCTCCCTGCGTGCCGGGCAGAAGTGTTACCCCCGAAGATCCGACATGCTGCACGTAGAGCATTGGCATTGCCGAGTTTTCTTCCGGCGACACAAAGACCAACATCGAGGCGTCGCGCGAAAGCGCCATGTGGCTGATGCTCATTTCGTCCGGAACCGCCAGTGCGAACTGCAGCCGGGTCATGGGCACGGGACGCCGCGCCACAAACCACGTCGCAGCGGCGACGGCAACCAGGGCAATCGCTATCGATGACCAAAGCAGCACAGGAATCCGGCGCGGCGCCGCCACCGTAGCTCGCGCAACCGCGCTGGTCTCGCTCCCGGAGAGCGCACTGAGAGCGAATGAAAGATCTCGCGCCGATTGGAAGCGTTGTTCCGGATTCTTCTCCAGACAGCGCCTCACAATACGGTCAAGTGTCGGCGAAACCTGACGGCCCGGATTCGACAATTCGGGCGGATCGTCTTTCAACACTGCAGTCATGGTTTCGGCCGCAGTGCCGCGGCGAAATGCGCGCACGCCCGAGAGCATTTCGTAGAGCACGGCGCCAAATGCAAAAATATCGGTACGAGGGTCGGCGGGCTCGCCTCGAACCTGCTCCGGCGCCATGTAACTTGCGGTGCCCATCACCACTCCCGCCGCGGTGCGTTCGGTAGTAAGCGTCGGCTCGTCCGACGAGGAGCCGGTTTTGTCGGCCAACCTGTCGGCGAATTTTGCCAAGCCAAAATCCAGAATCTTGATGCGGCCGTCTCTGGTGACGAAAATGTTCTCCGGTTTCAGATCGCGGTGAACGATGCCTTTCTCGTGCGCAGCCGCCAGTCCGTGCGCGATCTGCACTCCGTATTCGATGGTTTTGCGTTGCGGCAACGCTCCCGAATCGAGCGCGCTGCGCAAGGTTTCGCCCTCCAGAAGTTCGGAGACAAGAAACGGCGAACCCTCGTTCTGCCCAATATCGAACACGGCGAGAATGTTGGGATGGTTCAGCGCAGCGACGGCCCGCGCCTCCTGTTCAAAGCGGCGCAGACGATCGCCCTCCCGGGCAAACGACTCGGGGAGAATCTTCAGCGCCACATCGCGCCCCAGACGAGTATCCTTAGCGCGATAAACTTCCCCCATGCCCCCAGCGCCGAGCGGCGCGACGATCTCGTAAGGTCCAAGTTTCGTGCCAGGATTCAGAGGCATGCGTGGGCGCAATTATATATGTGCCACCAGGCTTTGGCTTCCGAATAGCGCGATCTACGGGAACCCATCTACATGCGAACGATCTGCATCGCGCAGGTCGGGCGGCAGACGATTTGACCTGCAAACGATTTGACTTGCCCTGTCCGCAATCTTAAGATGGCACCGAATTCGTGTACGTCTCAACCTCTGCATCCCAATATGATCGGCCAAACCATCTCGCACTACCGCATTGTCGAGAAACTGGGGGGCGGAGGGATGGGTGTCGTCTACAAGGCCGAAGATACCCGGCTGCATCGCTTTGTCGCGCTCAAGTTTCTCCCCGACGACGTTGCCGGCGATCCCCAGGCTCTGGCCCGCTTTCAGCGCGAAGCGCAGGCGGCCTCAGCTCTGAATCATCCCAATATCTGCACCATCTACGACATCGGCGAGCAGGATGGAAGAGCGTTCATCGCCATGGAGTTTCTCGATGGCATCACCCTGCGCCATCTCATCGGCGGCAAACCGCTGGAAATGGAAACCACGCTGTCGCTGGCGATTGAGATTGCCGACGCGCTCGACGCCGCTCACGCTGAGCAAATCGTCCATCGCGATATCAAGCCCGCCAATCTTTTCGTGACCAAGCGCGGCCACGCCAAGATACTCGACTTCGGACTGGCCAAACTGACCGTCCGCAACCGCACCGCCGAACTGACCACGCTGAGTCTCGATGCCGCCCTGCCTACCGAAGCTCACCTCACCAGTCCCGGCACCACCCTGGGTACAGTCGCCTACATGTCGCCCGAACAGGTGCGCGGCAAAGACCTGGACGCGCGCACCGACCTGTTCTCATTCGGAGCAGTGCTCTACGAAATGACGACCGGTACACTGCCGTTTCGCGGCGAAGGTCAAGGCGATATTTACGACGCAATTCTGCATAAGACCCCAACCGCGCCGGTGCGTCTCAATCCCGAACTTTCGGCTGAGCTCGAGCGCATCATTTATAAGGCACTGGAGAAGGACCGCGATTTGCGCTATCAGCACGCATCAGACGTCCGCGCCGATTTGATGCGGCTGAAGCGGGAGACCGAATCGGGCAGGTCTATCGCGGACTCCTCGTCAGGTGGCTCTGCCGCAACTGCGTCAGCGACGCCCACCTCCGGACCCACAAGCGTACCCGCATCTGCTTATGCCTCGGGCGCTCGCTCTGCCTCGTCGAGCTCGGTGCTGGTGGCCGAAGCGCAGCGGCACAAAGGTGTAGTCATCGGGACGGCAGTTGCAGTGTTGGCGCTTGTCATCGCCGCTGCCTTCGGCGTCTACAAACTCATCGGTAAAAGCACGCCGGCAATGGATACCCGCAACATCAGTATCCGGCAACTCACCGATCACGGTCAGGCGGTAGGTTTTGCCGCGGTGTCATCGGACGGAAAAATGATCGCCTACGGCCGCCGCGAGGGCGAGCGCAGTTTGCGCGTCAAACAGATCGTTACCGGGAGCGAAGTCACAGTTGTGCCACCGCAGAGTGGATTCTTCGGCTCGGGAGCAACTTTCACACCCGATGGCAACTATCTGTATTACATGCACCAGGATCCTGCGAATACTAATAGCTTCAATATTTATGCGGTTCCGGCCTTAGGGGGAACGCCACGGCAAGTCGTCGGCGACGTAGCCAGCGCGGTCGCATTTTCGCCCGACGGCAAACGCATGGCGTATCGGCGGATTATTCCAGACAAAGGCGACGAGCAGATTTTGATCGCCAACTCCGACGGTTCCGGCGAGCAGATCATCCTCCATCGCCCCACAGGTATCACCGGTTTCACCAGCGACCCTTCCTGGTCGGCATCGGGCGATCTTATTGCTATCGCGGCGCTCGATCTTGGCAAGAACACGCTTGGGTCCATCCTCGTGCTCTCGCCCGAGGGCAAGTCGGTAAAAAGTTTTCCTTCCGACAAGATAATTGGCGCGCTAGCGTGGCTACCCGACGCTTCCGGCTTGGTTTTCATCGGCGGCGAAAAATCGACCGGCCTTCGCTATCAGGTGTGGTTCCAGCCCTATCCCTCCGGCGATGCCTTCAAGATCAGCAACGACTTGAACCATTACGCCTCAGTGAGCGTGGCTGCCGACGGCAAGTCTTTCGTCACTACCCAGGCGCACCCGTTGGCAACAATCTATGTTGGAGATTCGCCCTCTGTTCTGAATAACCAGATCGATTGGAAGCTCACGCCAATCTCGACCGAGCAGGTCCGGACCAGCATGGTTTGGACCGCCTCTGGCAAGTTGGTGGAGACGGATGGGGAGAACCGGCTCTTAATTGCCGCCGCTGACGGGTCGTCCGCGACCCACATGACTCCGGGTGATGAGCTCTTCTTTAATCCGGCTGCCTGCGGAGATGGTGATGTGGTTGTCTTGAACCGCTTGTCCGCAGAGAATGCCCCAAACCTCTGGCGCTTGAATGCCGCGACTGGCGATCTGCGGCAACTCACCTCTGGAAAGAACGACGAGAATCCCTCTTGCACGCCAGACGGAAAATGGATGGTTTACCTCGGCTCCAGCCCCACTGACAGTGTCGGACATATTTTCAAACTATCCATCGACGGAGGAAAGCCGGTGGAACTGGCCCACGGAGCCATCGGTGCGCCAACGGTTTCTCCCGATGGCCAATTCATCGCTTACGTCAGGGTTGACGGGCATGGAGCCAGCGCAAAAGCGAAGTTCATTGTGCAGAGATTAGATGTTCAGAGATTGGAAGCGGAGAAGCTCGAAGACAGTGCTCCGATACAGCAAATCGACGCTCCCTCCGACAATGGAAGCGTGGAGTGGACTCCCGACGGGCATGGGCTTACATATCTGCACACGGTGGGAAGCGCGCGCCATCTTTATCTGCAACCGCTTACTGGCGGTCCTCCCATACAGTTGACGCACTTCGATACCGAGCCCTCCTTGATTGCCAGTTACGGGTGGTCGCGCGATGGCAAGAAGTTCGCCATCACCAGGGCACGCTATAACGATACCGATGTGGTCATGTTCAGCGGGTTTCACTAGGTTTTCGAAAATCAGTTTCTCGATCCGCTACTGAGATCTGAAAAAGGAGCTTCGCTCATGCTGGAGATTCAGACCAAACACGTGGAACCGGAGATTGTCGTTCTGGAAATCTCTGGGAAAATCACGCTCGGCACAAGCAGCAAGCAACTGGAATGGACGGTCGAGAGCCTCATGAACGAAGGGCGGAAAAAGATTATCTTTGATCTGGCCGGCGTGACGGGCCTCGACAGCACCGGGATTGGCATCATCGTAATGTCGGCCGGCAAGCTGAAGAAAGTCGGAGGTGAGCTGCGTGTGGCCGGTGCCACCTCGCACGTGGAAGAAGTATTGAAGACCACGAACGTAGATCGCATTGTCGGATTGCACTCCACCACCGTGGGCGCGGTGTCGGGGTTCTAGGTTGATCTACTTCAGCGTATCGCTGCTGTAGAGTTGTCCAAGTTGCGTGCGGCACATGTACCCGATCCACCGCCCATCGGGCGTAATGCCGGCTGGTATGGTCATGGGCCTCAAGCCCACCGCGTCTTTCGGAGTTATCGCCTGCCAGAGTTCCCGCTGCCCCGACTCGACGTCAACCTTATAAATGTTGATACCGGTGGCGATCGGTGCCTGTACAAACACATGCTTCGAATCCGACGCCCACGCAATCGGAAACTCCCCAGCCTGAATGCCCGAGAGAGGCTTGAAAGTGCCGTCGGAAAGGGAGCGAACGACCAAGCCCTCATTCTGGTAAACCATGACTGATTTTTCGTCCGGTGAGATTGCCTTCCATGGAAAGCTTCCCGCGACCACTTCTTTTGGGGTTGCGCCATCTGCGTCCGTGATGAATAGAGCTTCCGGTCGGCCCGGTTGGTTGGCGTGCATCAGAATGCGATGCCCATCGGGGAACCACTGCGCCCATTGCGGCTGAATCCCGTCCCAGTGAAACACACGCGCCTGCCCCGGCCCAACCGGCACAATCTGGAGCCGCGCCGCCGGATCGCCGGCAAACAATACCAGCGCCCATTTTCCATCCGGGCTGATGTCCGCGCCATATCCCCCTCCCGCAATGCGGACCGCGGGAGAACCATCTCTCTTTCGCACATACACCGAATAGTCGTTGCCCGACCGCTCGGATAGATCGGTGAACAAAACTTCACTTCCGTCCGTCGACAGTCGCGGACCAAAACTGTATGAGAGCCAACTCAGGTCGCGTTCTTGATTCGATCCATGCTCCACCAGCGATATTGCTCCGCGCGCTTCTTCGGTCGAAACCAACACCCGTCCCGATGTAGCAATATCGAGAATCCGCGTTGGCGCCGTGCCGCAATACACAGTCCTCTGCTTGCCAGAAATACTAACGGCATGAATGCAATACTGTTCCCCGGTATTCGCGGCTGAGAACCAAATCTCTTTCCCTGACGGATCCCATGCCAACCCCTCCAGGGCTTCCCATCCCGACGAGAGCGTTCGTAACCCTCCGGATTGGTCTACCAGCACGACTTCTCCTCGATCATCGACATTCGGCGGGTGATGGAACAACGCCACCCGTTTTCCATCCGGAGAAACTCGCGCGTCGCTAAGCCAGTTCTCGCCTTCCAGCAGCACCTTGCCGATGGGATATTGCAAGCGCCACTTATGGTTAACGTGGTCAATGACCGCTAGCTCGTTTCCGTCCGGTCCCCAGTCAGCATCCGCCACATTCTCCAGCACCTCGCGCGGCGCGCTTCCACCCATCGGAGAAGTCGCCAGCGTCCCGATCCATTGATAGTGGGCAAACAATGTCGGCCGCACCAGCACCGCCATCTGACCCTGCCGTGAGATGGCCAAAAGCAAAGCTCCGCCCAGGCCCGCCGGCGTCGCTTCCGGATAGTCTTCACGAATGCCGTATGTATCGGGAATGCCTCCGCCGAACTTCGCACTGTAAAGCACAGTCTTTGCGTCCGGTGCAAAACGGCCTCGAATGACCTCGCCGCGCTGAAACGATACTCGGGTAAAGATCGGCGGCGGAGCCTGAACCGGGTGTAGATACCAGGCGACGGCCGCTCCCAGGGCGAGACCCAGCACCGCCATGACCGCGTATCCAATCCAACGGCGTCCTGTGGCCGCACCCGTCTGAACTCCATCGGTGATTGCCACATTCGCCGCCGTTCTTGACGCGGAACCCGTCAACGCTTCGAGCGCGAACGCAAGGTCTTTCGCGGATTGAAACCGCTGCTCGGGTTGCTTCTCCAGGCAGCGGCGCACGATTCGCTCCAATCCCGGCGCAACCGGATGCGTCATCTCGCTGAGTTCCGGCGGGTCATCCTTCAGGATCGCGGTCATGGTCTCCGCCGCCGTCTCGCGGCGAAAAGCGCGCCTGCCGGAAATCATCTCGTAAAGCACCGCGCCAAAAGCAAAAATGTCGGTGCGAGAATCGATCGCCGCGCCGCGAACCTGCTCCGGCGCCATATAGCCGGCCGTGCCCATCACCACCCCCGCTTCGGTCGGCGAACTGGTCAGCGTTGCTTCCACACCTTTCGCTCCGCGAGCATTCGGCGATAACTTCGCCAACCCGAAGTCGAGAATTTTGACGCGTCCTTCTTTGGTAAGAAAAATGTTCTCCGGCTTCAGGTCGCGATGAACGATGCCCTTGTCATGCGCCGCCGCCAGCCCCTGCGCAATCTGCGCAGCATAGTCGGAGGACTTACGCGCCGGCAGCGGGCCAAGGTCGAGCTCCGCGCGCAGGCTGCTGCCTTCGAGCAACTCAGAAACGATAAAGGGCGAGCCGTCCTGCTCGCCGATATCGTGAATGGCAAGAATGTTGGGATGATTCAGCGCCGCGACCGCCCGCGCTTCTTGCTCGAAACGACGAAGCCGGTCCGTGTCGCGGGAAAAAGACTCCGGCAGCACCTTGAGCGCGACCTCTCGGCCAAGGCGTGTATCGCGAGCGCGATACACCTCTCCCATGCCACCCGCACCAAGTGACGAGATGATTTCGTAGGGACCTAGTTTTGTGCCAGAGGTAAGGGCCATCGGTGGACGCAATTGTCGGGACGCAACTGTCGTGGGCGCAATTATAGTTGAATTCTGCGAAACAAACGGCAGCAAAGCCGCATTAGAAGCGGCTGGATTGCCGCGCTGCGTTGAGAATCGTCTCGCGGGCACGCACCAGCGCAGAGTGGTCTCCGTAAAAATCGTGAACACCCTGGGCGAGAGTCATTACCCGAAGCCCGCCATTGGGATTCAGATTGGCGGATTTGATGTTTTCCCTCGCGATCGAGACCGGCGATCCGCAACCCTTGGGGTTGGGAGATGAAGTGCACTGATAAGTTAGCGAACCCGATGGCGATACCGTCAACTGTCCCGTTGAAAAAGTCACGGCTGCATTTCCGGCATTCGTGTGGAAATGACGGACGGAAATGGTAAACTTCGCGCTCCCGGCGGATGCGCGCGTTGCTGCCGGAGTCGTCGATTGTGAAACAGTTGGCTGCTCCACGTTTCCTGAACCGGCGGTTCCTGAATCCATTTGTGGTTTTTGTTCTTGTCCCGGCCCAGGCGATTGCTGCACCGCCATAGCATCTTGCTGAACCTGGCCCTGGCTCGTCGAAGAGCGATTCCCAAGAGCGCGATTGCCCGCTCCGTTGCTCTTCCTTGCCGATGGCATCTCCAGTGTGGCCGGCGCGCCCGATTCCTGCGACGCCTGCTCCCCGGCGGCCTGCGATGTTGATGACGATGTCGATGAAGATGACCCGCCCGAATAAAGGTTCGCGGATGGCTCTGTCCCGGTATTCGACTTCGGCCAGAACGTGATACCGAAGCCAGCCGCCGCAATGGCAATCAACACCACCACAGCAATTATGCCTTCGCGGGATGACCAGAACTTTCTGTCTCCCAATCGAGCGACGAAAGACGGCGCTGTGCCGCCTTCGGCTCTAGTCGAAATGGATGCCGCCCCGCCAGAGCCTTCAACCACCGTCTTCTTCGAAGCATTTGCCGCCACAGCTCCCGCCACTGCCGCGACGCCCGCTTGAGCTTGCGCCTGTTTCTGATATTTCCCGGGAACCACATCCTGGCTTTCTAGCGCAGCGCCGAACTCCTCGACCGTGGCAAAACGATTCCCCGGATTCTTTTCCATCGCCCGCAACACCGCCGCTTCGATCCCCCGCGGTATTTGTGGATGGGAGACGCTCAGCGCGGGCGGCGGCGTATTCACGTGGTCGTACTGGATCTGATAATCGCTGTCGCTATTAAAAGGAAGACGCGCCGTCAGCATTTCGTAAAGCGTGACACCCAGCGAGTAAATATCGGAGCGCCCATCGACTCCCGAATTCTTTATCTGCTCCGGAGACATATATGCAACCGTACCCACAGAAACGCCGGTACGCGTCAGGTTGCGCGCGCTAAGAACCTTGGCAATTCCAAAGTCCATCACCTTCACAATGCCGTAGCGATTCACCATGATGTTCGCCGGCTTGATGTCGCGATGAACGATGCCCATGCGATGCGCGAAACCAACTCCCAGCAGCGCTTGCTTGAAAAGCGGAATCGCATCCTCGTATGGCATGGCGCCGGCCCGGCGCACCGCCTGCTCCAGCGTTTCGCCGTCGATGTACTCCATGGCGATCAGCCAGTTTCCATCGACGTTGATGAAGTTGTAGAGAGTCGCGATATTGGTATGGTTCAGGTTTGCCTGCGATCGGGCTTCAGACTGAAAGCGCTGAATCAGTCCGGGATCACGGCCGAGTTCAGCAGAGAGGAACTTTAGCGCAACCGGGCGGTCCAGATTAAGGTCGATGGCCTTATAAACCACTCCCATTCCGCCTTCGCCCAGCCTGTCGTCGATTCGGTAGTTTGCGACCTGCGTTCCCAGCATGACAACTTGACCTCACTGCGGCGATGCTGACTTCCGTGAATATTTCCAGCTATTCTGCTTCACAGGCACTTGAACTTCAAGGTCACCTCGCCTAGGCGGATCAAGTCGTTGTCTTTGATTTCCTCCCGGCTGATGGAGTTGCGCTCCTGGTTGAGATAAGTGCCGTTCGTCGAATCAAGATCAGTCAGAAAAAACTTGCCTTCCTTGGCGCGCAAACTTGCATGCCTTCCGGAAATCGTTGGATGGACGATCACAATCTCGCACGCAGGCTCGGATCCGATCATATTTTGGCCGTCGCGAACACGAAAATCTTTTCCTTTTTCGTTGCCGTCCATAAGCACGACCCAGCCCACCAGCGGCGCCTTGTGCAGATCAGACACCACCACCGTCTTGCGTGAAGTGGAAACGGGAATCGACGCCGCAGGTATCTCGGCCTTCGTCTTGCCAAGATTCGCACCAGTTCCGACGAAACCGGTTTTCTGGCAGTACGGACACATGTCCCATGAATCTTCCATCTGATGTCCATTGGCGCAAAACTTAGACATTTATTTCCCCCTGTTTTTTGCACTTACACGCTGAGGTAAGTGAATGCGGCAGCCGACTTTCCAATCAGAATTCGGTCTCCATGTTTCAACGGCACCTTACTCACCTTGGCAGAGTCGGGCGAGTTCAAGAACACTCCATTCGTCGATCCGGGATCGATCAGCATCACTCCAGTCTCCAACGGAACAACCCAGGCGTGCTCCTGAGATACCGCGTCGCTCGAAATTACGACCTGGCACTTCGAGGGATCGCGGCCGATCTTCAAGCCCTGTTTGGGAACCGGAAACCGCTGGCCCGAAAGTGGCCCGCCCGTACACTGCAAGCTGCCAAAACTCTGCTGAGCATTTTCAGCCACCGTCCCCGATAAACCGCCGGGCAAGGGCTTCGGGCCGCCACGCGCACCTTGCAGTCCGGCTGGAGCCTGCGCCACTTGCGGCCCACGTCTGCGCGTCACAAACCAGATCACCGCCAGTCCAATTCCAGCAATAATTACCCAAAGAAGAATTCTCTGATTGAGCGAGGGCCCTTGATTGCGAATCGCTATCTTGCAGCGGTCGATATATTCCTGCACAAATGGAAAACCCGAGCTGTCTTCTTTGATCGCGAGGAACTCGGTTTCAGCTTTTTTATAATCGCCGGATTCATACGTCGCCAGCGCGTTTCGGTAGCGATTGGAAAGCTCGCTGTCCCGGCCCTTGATATTAAGTTCCTGTATGAATTGGTTAGCGACCGACATCGGGACCAGATCGTGAATCCCTTGAACGTCTTCTCCTCCGGGGCTGAAGGTGGCGATCCCAATGACCTGCCCGCGCTCGTTAAACGCTGGACCTCCGCTGTTGCCATGGTTAATCGGCGCGTCGGTTTGAATGGCCTTCCAGCCGCCGCGCATAGGAGTACGGCGGCTAACACGTCCGGCCGTTAGCGTCGCCTCCACGCCCGGCTCCTCGCCCGACCCTCCCATTTCCGCGGCCCCGGGGAACCCCAAAATGTAAATCTGATCACCCTGCACTGCGGAAGTGTCATCACCTAACTGCACCGTCGGCAGGTCCTCAGCTTCCACCTTCAGGATGGCTACGTCTTTGCCGGGGGTTGGCTCGCCTACCTTTCTCACGTCGCATGAAAGTAACTTAGTCGTAGTCTTCATGCCGTCGAAAACCGGAATGCTGGCCGTGACGCTTTCAGCCGGCACCAGGTTATCTCCGAGGTTTACTAGTATTCCGCCGTGCAAGTAGTAAGTTTGTAAGGCTTCGGCAAAATTTCTCTGCCACGCCGCACCATTCTCCGACTTAACTCCCAGGGTCTGCAAAACCTCGGCAATTTTCTCCGGGACCAGATATTTCGCCAGCACGTCCTTTAAGTCATCCGGGCTGAGCGTAACCAGATGCGCGTTGGTTACGATGTAGCCGTCGGGCGTGATAATAAATCCGGAACCGCGATAAGGGATTTTCCGGTCGGAAACCACAACTTTATTTTTATCGGCAGTGAGGTAGCGAGCGGGGTCTTTTGCGATTTCCGCCAGCTGTGCCTGCTGTATGGCTTCGTCGTTATTCGCGACCAACCCTGCCCGAACCTGCCGGTGTACCAGCATTTTGATCTCGTCGAAGTTCTGCACGATCGGAGAGTAAACGCTCACACGGACACTCCACTGCGAATGGATCAGGATTACTCCCGGCTTGTTTTGCTCGGCGATTTCGTGCCCGCTTAATGGCCGGGATGGGGCCGCATACCCGGCAGGAGAGTCGGCTGCGCTCACCAGTAGAATCGCCGGCACCATCGCACAAAGCATTCGCCATCTTAGATTCATTCGTGTCCTCTCACTTCTCGCTGCCACCGATCAGGAACTCTCTTGCTGCCAAAGCGTGAAATTATACATCGGGTTTTCTGCCACCCCGCACAAAACGGATGCGGCTTTTGTGCCTCAGCATTACACTTTCGCGCTATTGCGCAGTCTTGCGATTGTAGTTTGGATACTCGGGCTTCTGCGGTTGCGGCACAGGATGCTTGGCCAGGTCCTCCAGCGCCAGGCTCACGGCTTTTTCCAGTTGCGGATCGTGACCCTCGCTCACCGGCTTCGGATCCATGTCGACCTCGTAGTCGGGCTGCACGCCATGGTTCTCAACATCCCACTGCCCTTGCGGATTGAAAAATCCAAAACTGGGCGAGGTCACGTGGCCTCCGTCCATAAGCACGGGAATGCCGCCGATTCCAACCAGTCCACCCCACGTACGCTTGCCGACCAGCGGGCCCAGTTGCGCCTGGCGGAAGTACCACGGCATCGCGTCCCCGCCCGAGCCCGAGTATTCATTCGTGATCATCACCTTCGGTCCCAAAATTGAAGCCTGCGGAGTGCGGTAGATCATTCCATAACGCGGTGCCCACCAGCTCATCAGCGTGCGCTTCATGGCGTTGATGATGTAATCGGCCGCCTGCCCGCCACCGTTGAAGCGCTCGTCGATCACGGCTCCCTGCTTGTCGAGTTGCGCAAAGTAATAGCGGTTGAAGTTAGTCAGCCCGCCCATGGCTGTATCTGGCAGATACACGTAAGCCAGTTTTCCGCCGCTAAGTTCCTGCACCTTGCGCCGGTTGGATTCAATCCACGCCAGATTCCGCAGACCTAGATCGTCGCTGATCGGCGTCACCGTAATGTCGTGCGCATCTTTTCCTTTGGCGTCGGAGGCCACCTTCAGCACTACCTGCGTTCCCGCCGTGCCTTCAAGTAAGCGCTGAATGTCATCGGAGCCGCTCAAGTCCTGCCCGCCGACCGCAAGAATAAAATCTCCTTCTTTTACTTTTATTCCCGGCTCGGCCAGCGGAGCATGCGCTCTCGGATTCCAGCGCTCGCCGTTAAAGATTCGCTTGATCCGAAAGCGTCACTCGACGATCTCGTAGTCGGCGCCCAGCAGGCCGCCGTCCACATGATTCGGGCGTGGAATCGTCCCTCCATTCCCGCGCAGGTGGCCGATCGAAAAGTCGCTGAGCATCTCCTGAAACAAATAATTGAGGTCGCTGCGCGATCCTAGCTCATCAAGGTACGGTTTGAAGTGTGCTTCTTCTGCAACCGTGTCCACGCCGTGATAGTGCGGGTCGTAGAAGAAACTACGCTCGATCTGCCAGACTTCGTGAAACATCTGGCGCCACTCGGCCCGCGGATCGACACGCACCTGCATCTTGGAGAGATCCAGCTTGCCCTCGCCAGGCTTAACAGGCGCATCGGCAGGAACAATCACAAACGTGGGCGCGGGACTATTGGCCCCGCCGCCATCGGAGTCTCCATGCCCCATCTGCAGCAGCATTTTTTCGCCATCGAAAGATAGATCGAACCCCGTGACGTGTTCAGCGAGTTTCTCGGATTTCTTCGTCTTCAGCACGAAGCGCGTCAGCGACACGCTGGGACTACCGAACCTGCCGCCGCCTTCAAGCAAATAGAGCACGCCCTCTTTGCCTGCGGTCACTCCTTCATAGTTGGCCGGAGGCACCGGAAGCGCAACCGCTCGGTCTTCGAGGTGATCGAGGTCGATCTTGACCGGCTTCGCCTTCTCGGCCTTTTCAGCTTTCTCGGACTTTTCGGCGTCATCTGATTTCTTCGTTTCGCCCGACTTGTCTTTTTCGGCATCATCGCCGGAGTCTTTTTTGTCTTTGTTCTTAGCGGTGTCTTTGTCTTTCTTCTCGTCTTTATCTTTATCTTTGTCCTTGTCTTTATCCCTAGCGTCGGGGGTCTTCTCGTCTTCAGCCTGCGGAGCTATCGGAGAAGGCGCATCAGCCGCCAGCACCAGCGCGTACACACTGCGCGTTACGTCAAATTCGTCGCTGCTCATGTCGAGCCCGCTGGTGGATGTGCCGTAATTCGTGCTCTCGGTGAAGTAGAGATATTTTCCTCCCCGGTCAAACGCGGGATAGAGAATATCGCTCATGCCATCGGTGATCTGCGTGCTCTTGCCCGAAGCGACCGAGTATAGAAAGAGTGCGTCGAAACGGTTCGCAATGGTCTGCGTATACGCGAGCCATTTCGAATCGGGCGACCATGACGCATCATAGGCCGAGTCGTCCACCATGCCCTTGTCTAGGACGCTCGCCTTCCCCGTCGCCGTATCCAGCATCCAGATTTGCATTTTGTTGTCATGAAAGGCGATCAGCTTGGAGTCCGGCGACCATACTGGATGGAAATAGTAGGTCGCGTCACTGGCCAGCGGAAACTTCTTGACTGTGCCGCCGATTTGTTTGCTCACATGCAACGCATACTGCCCTGACTCATCGGAGAAATATGCGATGCTCTGTCCATCCGGCGACCACGCCGGATCGCGCTCCATCACCCCCGGAGTGTTGGTAATATTCCGCGTCGCGCTCTCTTTAGCCGGAACCGTGAGAATCTCGCCATGCGCCTCGAACACAGCCCGTACACCCGTCGGCGAGATAGCGTAGTTATCGATTTCCCGGTCTACCGGCGAAATGCGAGCGCGGACCTCCGGCAGGTCGGCGCTCACATCGACGTTAATTGGATGGGCCTGGCCACTCGCTGTGTCATACAGAAACAGCTCGCCGAAACGGTCGTAGACAATGCCACCCGGGCCCGCGCTCGCTGAACGAATATCGGCGCCATCATTCTTCACCACCTCGGTTACAGCTTTCGTCACGGGATCGAAGCGAAATAGCGAGATTGGGCCGTTGCGGTCGGAAAGGAAATAAACTTGTTTGTCGACCCACGCCGGACTGAAGTCGTTCGACTTGTCGCGCGGCACTTTCACCACGTCGAGCGTCCCCATGTCGGCGATCCAGATCGAGCTCGCCAACCCGCCCCGGTAGTTTCTCCACGCCACGTAATTCGAATAACTGAACTGCGATGCGCCGCCCACGGGCGAGTAAGCAAAATATTTTCCGTCAGCAGAAAATTTGCCCGAGAATGCCATCGGCAGTGGCAGCGCGGTCGCCAGGCCTCCATTCACAGACACCTTAAACAGCTTGCTGTAGCGCGGGCTGTCGCTCTCGCGGTTCGAACGGAAGATCACGAACTTGCCATCCGGCGTCCAGGCGACCGCCGCATCCGCCGACGGATGATACGTGAGACGCTTCGGAACGCCACCGGTTACAGGGACGACAAAGACATCGGTGTTGCCGTCGTATTCTCCGGTAAAGGCGACCATCGTGCCATCAGGCGAGAACACCGGGTCGGTTTCAATGCCGGTCCCAGTCGTCAGACGATTGGCGTGCCCGCCATTGCGGTCTACCGTCCATAAATCGCCAGCGTAAGAAAAGACGATCACATTGCCATTGAACGCCGGGCGCTGCAATAGCGGATGCGAAGGTTGCGCAGCAACGGTAAGCGGCAAGAATGCGGCAAGAATCAGGGCAAGAAGCGAACGAATCGGAAGCATCTTTTCAACTCCAAATAGTGTTGGCGTTAGTGCTGGGGTTTGATCGCATGGGCAGAACCGGCGAATATCGCCCGAGAAAGTCTATATCAGTCCATGCAAGTCATGCTGACAAGTTCTATCGCTCGGTCGTTCGGATCGCTCGATCGTTCGATCAATAGATCAGCTTCAATCCGAATTGAATCTCTCGCGATGAAGTCGCGGTCGCCGTGATCAGGCCGGCCGAGGGGCTGGGAGCTCCACTCGAAAATACTATCGCGTTCGGTGTACCGAAATTTGTGTGGTTGAACATGTTGAAGCACTCCACTCGAAACTGCAGCGCCACTTTCTCGGTGAGCTTGGTGTTCTTGAATAACGACGCGTCCACTTCCGCCAATCCCGGGCCAGTCAGAGAGCCTCGCCCCAGATTTCCGTAGGTGCCCGTCACTGGCAACACGAACGGAAACGCAGATGCGTTGGGATTAAACCACTGCGTCGCACTGAAACGCTGGATCGGTCCGCTGAAGTCGGGGTTCAGCGAAGGGCGATCAGGATTTCGCGTGTCTCCGTCGCCCGAAACGTTCGAACCAACTTGCGGCGTAAACGGGAATCCACTCGCCACGGTGGTGATGGTGTTCAGTGTCCAGCCGCTAACCAGATCTCCGGCCAAGCCGCTGCTTTCGCCGAGCCATGCCTGCCCTTGTCCAAAGGGCAACTCGTAACTCGCGGAGAAGTGCGCCTGCTGCGCGACATTCAGCGCCGATGGCCCCCAATCTTGCCGCAGATCGAATCGATTGAGAACCATCTGCGCCTGATTGCTCGATTGCGCCCCGGTCAGCGCTGAATTATTGTCGAGACTCTTTGACCACGTGTAGTTCGCGCGGAATTGCAGCTTGCGCGAAAAACGCCGCACCACATCGACTTGCAGCGCGTTGTAACTGCTGTTCCCTTCCCCGTACCAGAAAAATCCGCCGGAAAGATTCTCGTTGGGACGAGTATTGGCGCCCGAAACTCCCCACGGAATATATAACGTGCCTTCGGGCACGGTCGCCGGTTTCTTGTTCACGCCACCGGCAACGCAGCCGCTTGCGTCGGTGCAAATCTCCGGAGGAATGCTATTGGCGTCGATGCTGACCAGTTGGTGAATACCGAACGATCCCACATAACCAACGCGCAGCGAAGTATTGCGGTCGATCTGCTGTTCGACGGTCAGGTTCCATTCTTGTAGCGTCGGAATTTTCGTATTCGCCTGCACTCCCTGCGGAGCGTAGATGGTGCATCCGACTGGAACTCCCGGCCCGCCCGTGCACTGCGGAGCAACTGCCACGTCGGGCTTCACCGGGATGACATTGAACAATGAAGTGTTGGAGAACGAAATCGATCCGTTGTACGGAGGGAGCGAATTGAGCTGAAAGGCGAGCGCGTCTAACAAAGAATAATGGATGCCGAATCCCGCGTGAATGACTGTCGTCCCCGTTCCGCGCGGGTCCCACGCCAGCGCTACGCGGGGGCCGAAAAGCCATTTGGCGTTGTTCTGCGTGAAAACCGAGTTGCCGACGCGCGGCGCGGTCTCGAGCACTCCATTTGAGCCAGTAATGAAATTTGCGGCCCGTCCCGCTTCTTCATTCCAGCCGTTGTCGAACTCATGGCGCAATCCCATCTGCAGCGTTAGATTCCGGCGCACTTTGATTGCGTCTTGCACGAACCACGCGCCCATAAAACTTCGCCAACCGAGCTCGGTGGCCGTAGGCACAACTTGAAACGTGCTGACCGTACCTTGCAGCAGGGTCGTCAAGCTACTGAAACTGGCTTGCCCCAACTGGCGCGATGCCGTATCTTCGTTGTCCTGGAGCGGCTGAAACCAGAAGCCCGCACTGATCTGGTGAATGCCTTTGCTGATTTGCAGAGTGTTGGCGAACGTAAATAAATTCCTGCGATTCCAGACGCTCGAGGCGTTATTCGGTCCAGCCGAGGTAATCGTTCCGTTGGCCGTCGTCGTAAGCCCGCCGCCCACCACGATTCCACCCGGCCCGCGTCCTTCCACAAACGGATCAGCGCCCGCAGCGAACGTTGCCTGCGGTGCGGAATTGTTGGCGAAACCGGCGCGTGAGAATCCGACAGTAAAGGTGTTGAGCATGCCCGGCGAAAAAATATGCGTCTCCTGCAGGCTGACCACCTGGCTGCGGAGAATCAGCGTTGACGCGAAGAGTGGGTCCGCCAACGGAATCAACCCATTGCCATCGTCGATGGTGTAAGCGGCTGACAGCGTGTCGCGATCGCTATGAATGTAGTCGGCGCGAATCGTGCCGAAATCTTCGCGGATGTGCTGCAAGGGACTATTGAATGAGAACGCTTCGCCGCCGCTCGAGCCTTCCGATCCGCCTAGCTCTCCTCCGTTTGGCGCCGGCCAGAATGACATGTACGGCAGCATCGCGGGGTTTAGATTCTGAACCGGCATTTCAACCCCTTCTGAATTAGGCAGGTTCCCCATGCGAGCTTGCGCGTCGGGAACGATACTCAGACTGCTGACCGACAAACTCTGGCGAAACCCTTCATAGTTGCCGAACACGAACACGCGATTCTTTTTGATCGGTCCCCCCAGCGCGCCTCCGAACTGGTTTTGCCGGAAAGGCGGAATCGAACCTTGATCGAAATAGTTGCGTCCATCGAGTGCGCTGTTGCGTATGAATTCATAAAGCGTCCCGTGCAGCGCATTGCCGCCTGACTGCGTGACAACGACAACCTGAGCGCCTTCGCGCTTTCCGTATTCCGCGTCATAATCGTCGGTCAGAACGTTGAACTCGCGCACCGCATCAATTCCCAGCAGGTTTCCGCTGACTCCGCCCGGGGTCACGGCGAGCTGGCTCGATCCCGTGTATTCGACGCCATTGAGCAGCATCAGGCTGTCGGCCGGACGCTGGCCGTCAACCGCGTATGCGCTGCCATTGCTGGTCGTCGTATTGGCGCTTCGCAACGCCGTGTAGTTCACCGTGCCCGGATTCAGCGTGATCAGGTTGTCAAAGCTGCGTCCGTTGAGCGGCAAATCTTTGACTTCCTGCTCGCCCACTAATCCAGAGATGGAAGCGGTTGTCGTATTGACCACCGACCCCTCATCCGAGACAACGACCTGCTGCACAACCTGTCCAACTTCAAGGTGCAGGTTGACCACCGCTTCCTGCCCAACATCTAATTTCACGCCCGTACGTATCGCAGCCTTGAAGCCGTCCTTCTCCGCTTTGATTTCGTGGCGTCCCATCGGCAGCGATAGCACGCGGTAATTTCCCGCCGCGTCCGTCGTTACCATGCGCGTCGCCGCAGTTTCCAGGTCCGTTACCGTAATGGTTGCGCCACTGATTGCGGCTCCCGACGCATCCTCTACCTTGCCCGAAATGGAGGCCGAAACCTGGCCCCATCCCGCCTGTGAAGACACCAGCAGTAAAAGGATTGTGAGCAGCCGGAGTAGCAACCGCAGCCGGAACTGAAAAAACTTCCATCTCGGCGAGCTGTGCCCGATCCTGGCGCCTGGTTTCGATTCTTTAACGCGCATGTTGAGAAAATTCAAGAAATGCTGGATACGCTTGGAGGCGCGGGTCGGAATCGAACCGACGTATAAAGGTTTTGCAGACCTCTCCCTTACCACTTGGGTACCGCGCCCAGTCCTTCACAAGTAGAAACGTTGGGTGTCAGTTTTGTCCATCGGAACACACCTCGGCCCGCACCTTGGTTCACAACGGGTGCGTAAGGTTGCTGTTTCTCCGCGGCTGAACCTGTGCTACAACACCGGACATGAGTTTGCCCCCGAGTTTGCTCTCTCATTCCGTCCCGCGTCCGACTGCACTTTCGACTCCTTCACCGGCCGGCGCAGAAACCGGTCAGCCGGCAGCGGCAACCGGAATCGTGGCAACCGCGCACAAGGATTTGGCCTCGATCTGCCCCAACTGCTCGTCTGAATTGCGCGGACATCGCTGCAAAGCGGTTTGCAAGAAATGCGGCTTCTACTTGAGCTGCTCCGATTTCTACTGAAAACGATTCACGCTGACTCCATCCACGCCCCTCACCCCGGCAATTTCCCTTCGCTCCTTTTACAATAGTTACGAACTTCTTTTTTCATCCTCAACTTCAGGAGATAGCAATGGAACGCAAAGCAAGCGCGGTTTGGAAGGGCAGTCTGAAAGATGGGCAGGGGACAGTTTCCTCCGCCAGCGGAATTCTCTCCAACACAAAATATTCGTTCAAGACGCGGTTTGAAGACGCCCCGGGAACGAATCCCGAAGAGCTGATTGCAGCCGCCCACGCCGCTTGTTTTTCCATGGCGCTTTCGGCGCAACTCGGCGGCGCCAACCTCACGCCAGAGAGCATCAGCACCTCGGCAACTCTCACCATGGAGAAACTCGAAGCAGGCTGGACCATCACCGCCGTACACCTGGACGTCGTCGCGAAGGTCCCCGGCGCCAGCCCGGAAGCTTTCAACACCGCGGCCACTAATGCCAAAGCGGGATGCCCGGTATCAAAGGTTCTGAACGCGAAAATCACCATGGATGCGAAGCTGGGCTAGGTGTGCGTTCAGTGCTCGGCATTCCGCCCGAGTGCTGTTAGCTTTGCTCGCGCAAGATCTGCCGCAGTTGACGGTTAATCTTGACTGCATCCTGCGAGGCCTGATCGATTAGCTCAACCCACCGGCGCATGTTCTCGGGCGGGTTCGCCTGCGAGACCAGATACGTCCCTTGCATAATGGTTTCCAGCGCGTTGCTCAGATCATGCGCCAGAGCGCGCAGTTCCTTGGTCAGTTCGGGCGGAATTTTCTCGCGGGCGTTTTCCATAGCACTGAGCGGCTGGCGTGTGATGCGTGTTTGACAGCCACACGCCAGTCGGTAGAATGGTATTGTAGTTGCCCTGAAGAAGGTCCTGCCGAGATTTTCTCAAGATGCGGATATGGCGGAACTGGCAGACGCGCTAGGTTCAGGTCCTAGTGATCGCAAGGTCGTGGAGGTTCGAGTCCTCTTATCCGCACCAAAATCCAGCTGCCAGTCGCGAGCAGTCACCCCAGACCGGCAGTCGCTCCTATGCTCCCGCCGATAACCGGTGCGTGCTCCGGCTTTGCGCAATCCCGTACTGCCGGATTTTATAGAGCAGCGCCTTGTAGCTGATTTTCAGCAGCGCCGCCGCTTGTTTGCGATTCCAGTTGGTTTCTTCCAGAGCGCGGGCAATGGCTTCGGCTTCCGCCTCATCTTTAGCATTGCGCGATAGCGATTTCAGACCGCCGATCGCATCGGCGCCAGCGGCAACGGTTCTTCCCACCGCTGCGGCGTGTGCCCCCATTCCGCCATCCGGTTTCGGCTGCAGTTCAGAGGCGGCCAGCGTCTCATCTCCCAGCACTAGATAGCGTTTGATGAAGTTGCTCAGCTCGCGCAGATTGCCCGGCCAGGAATGCTTCAGGCATGCTTCCATCAACGGAGGCGAAATCGGCAACGGCGAACGCGCATAAGATTCCGACATGCGCGACATGAAATGCTTCAACAGGATTGGAATCTCTTCCTTGCGCTCGCGCAGCGGAGGCAGCGACATGGTAAATGCGTTGAGGCGGTAATAGAGGTCTTCGCGCAGGCGCTTGTTGGCCAGTGCTTCCGGAATATCGATGTTGGTGGCGGCAAGAATGCGCACGTCCACTTTAATCACGTTGCGGCTGCCCAGGCGCGAAAAAGTCTGATCTTGCAGAACATGCAGCAGCTTGGCCTGCAACAGCGCTGGCATTTCGCCAATTTCGTCCAGCAGGATCGTGCCTTTGTTGCAAAGTTCGAACTTGCCGGGTTTCGCGTGGTTGGCCCCGGTAAACGCTCCCGCCTCGTAACCGAACAGTTCGCTCTCCAGCAAGTCGGCCGGCACCGCAGCGCAATTCACTTTGAGAAAAGTTCGATGCGCGCGCTGCGACAGTTTATGGATCAGCCGCGCCAGAACTTCCTTGCCCGTTCCGCTCTCGCCGAGCAGCAGCACCGGAATGTCGACGTTCGCCACCAGCGCCGCCTGCGAGCGAATTTTTTTCATTGCCGGACTGGCCGCAACGAAAAACACATCGTCGCAAAGTTCCTCGACCTCGCCCGCATAGCTCTCGGTTTTGGCCGTGCCCACGCAGCTGCCGATCACCGCATCGAGTTCGGCTTTCTGGAACGGCTTGGTTAGGTAATCGATGGCGCCCAGCCGCATGGCCTGCACCACCTTGCGCGTGTCATTCACGCACGAGAGCATCACAACCTTCAAGCCCGGACGCATCTGCCGGAGTTGTTCGAGCGTCTGTAATCCGTCGATTCCCGGCATCAGCAGATCGAGCAGCACCAAGTCGGGATGCAGTCCCTTCTGGACGTGCTCCACCGCTTCTTCGCCCGTGCTCGCGGTTTGAACTTTGTGCTCATCCACCTCTAACAGCGTGCGGATATAACGCAGCATTCCCGGTTCGTCATCCACCAGCAAAATGTTGGCGGCTTGGCTCATTTCTTTCCTCGTCGGTCGTTTTGCGGAGCGCCTTGCGGACTGCCCGGAATTGGTTTCAAGGGAATCAGAAAGCAAAACTTGCTCCCCGCCCCGGATTCGCTTTCTACCCAGATCTTGCCGCCCATCCCCTGCAGCAGACGGCGGGCGATCGCCAGTCCCAGGCCCATGCCCTCCGCCGATTCGCTTCCCGGCAGGCGGAAGAAATCGTCGAAAATTTCCAGATGAAATTCAGGCCGGATTCCCGGGCCGGTATCGGCCACGCTTACCTTGACCGCGTTCGGCACATTCGTCGCTTGCCGCCGCCGGTCTCCATCAAGCCCCGGCTTGCTGATCCCGCGACGCTCCCACATGTGCGGCTCGGCGTGCAACCAGACCGTTCCCCCCTGCGGCGTATACTTCGATGCGTTCTCCAGCAGATTCGAAATCACGCGCTGGATTTTCGGCGCATCGAACGCAAACGTCGTGAGTTTGTCATTCGCCAGAAAATACAGCGCCAGCCCACGTTCCTGAAATCGGGCCGACCACAGCCGGCACACTTCGGAAAGACAGGCATTCAAATCGCCCTCGATGAACTGCATCCGCAGTTCGCCGGTTTCGAGCACGGTAAAAGTCAGAAAGTCGTGTATGAACTGCTGCAAGCGCTGTCCGCTGGAAAACATGTCGCTCAGCACTTCTTGCTGTCGCTCGTTCAACGGCCCGAGCTTCTGACTGCGCAGCAAATCGACATAACCGTTCATGATCGCTAGCGGAGTCTTCAAGTCGTGCGCGGCTGATGCTAACGCGGTCGTCGTCTTGCTGAATCGATCGCGTAACTGTTCGAAATCGCGCGCCATCTGATCGGCGGCTTTGGGTGTGAGGGCTGGAACTGCAACTGTCGGTGGCATACGATCCTTCGGACTCGATCCCGCCGGGGCCACAACTGGGCCTTTCTCAGATATCGAAGACATGGAGGCCTAAACCTGCGTAAATAAAGGGGAGAAGAGCGTTTACTACCGTCCAGAATGAGGGATTAGGCTGACTATATGTCAGCTACAGGCGACTGTCAATTGCAATCCATCCCCAGGCAAAGCGAAATAGTTTGCACTTTTGTTACATGACTACAAGTCACTGATCGGCGCCAAGACTTTGAGGTAACTAAGGTAATCTCCGTGCTGGATGCTAGGTTTACCGCTATTCAGGTCTACCTGGTATGCTCCCATGGTTTGGCCCCTAAGATGCCACCTTTTATGGTGCAAAGATCATCAGAGAGGTCATTCGGACACGTGTCTGCTAGGTTATCCAAGAAGGAAGAACGGAAGGGCGCTCGATTACAAGTCGCCATTCCGGTCTTTGTCCGTTCCCGGGACGAAAACGGCAAGGATTCCCTCGAGTTTGCCACCGCCATCAACATCTCTCCCGGTGGAGCTTTGGTGATTGTTCGCCGTTCTTTGCCCAAATCGGCCGTGGTTTCGCTGGAAATCCCCAGTGCGCCCATCGGTCCCGTCCACGGTTTGAAGACTTCTACCCGCACTATGCAGGCGAAGGCGATCTGGGTCACCCACCTCGATAATCATCATCTTCTAGGCCTGAAGTTTGACCGTCCCCTGGGCACCGACACGGCCGCTGTCTCGGGCAGGCACCTGAGGAAAGGGGTATCCGGTGTGTGAAAACATTTTCCCTTCCTACCCGGCTTTCAGAATGGCACTTTGGTGCCATGCCCTATCTTCTCTCTTTCGCGATACCATCAGCCTAAGCTACTCATAGTTGGCCGCTTAGGCTAGCCCGCCCTAAGCGTTCGGCTCCTTCCCCAAGTTTGGTGCTTGAGATGCACTTTTAGTGCATGCGGATGGTCACTCTACCGCCGGGGTATTCACTCTTATGACGACACTTTCGGTAACCACATTGTCGCAATCGCTGGGCGAGGTTCCCCCTGATAACATCATTTTTGGCACTTCTGAAACCATGCAGGCGGTTCGTTCCCGCCTCGCGAAAGTAGCTGCCGCCAACGTTCCTGTCCTCATCACTGGTGAAAGCGGTACGGGCAAAGACATCATCGCTCGTCTCATCCATTCCCTGTCTCCCTGGAAAGTCGGGCCCTACGTTAAAGTAAATTGCCCGGCCATTCCCGGAACCTTGCTCGAAAGCGAATTGTTCGGGTACGAAAAGGGAGCATTCACCGGCGCCTTCGGTTCCAAGCCGGGCCGCGTCGAAATGGCTCACCGTGGCACTTTGTTTCTCGACGAAATTTCCGAACTCGATCCCTCGCTGCAGTCGAAGCTCTTGCAACTCTTGCAGGATGGCCAGTTCTGCCGCATCGGCGCACAGGAAGACAAGAAAGTTGAAGTGCGCGTCGTCTGCGCCACTAACCGCAACCTCGAAGCGGAAATCGAAGCCGGAACCTTCCGCCAGGATTTGTTCTACCGCATCAATGTCGTGAACCTTCGTATGCCTTCGCTGCGCGAACGCCGTGGAGACATCGAAGATCTCTGCGCCTACTTCCTCGAATACTACAACCGGAAGTTCAATTGCCGCGCACGTCCTCTGTCCGGCGAAGTGCTGGCGGTGCTGCAGAAATATCATTGGCCCGGCAACATCCGCGAACTGGAAAACCTGATCAAGCGCTACGTCATCCTCGGTCATGAAGAAGTCATCACCAACGATCTGGTGGCGCGCGAGCCCGACTTTTTCAATCAGGAGATCAATCTCGACGGCCCGATTTCGCTGAAGAAACTTACTCGCCAGTGCGTCCGCGAACTCGAGCGCAAAGTCATCCTTAAGGTGCTGCAACAGCACCACTGGAACCGGAAGCAGGCTGCCCGCACGCTCGGCATCAGCTATCGCGCTTTGCTCTACAAGATCCGCGATGCCGGATTGCCGTCAAATCGCGCTCTGCGTCTGCGGCAGGCGGAAAAGAATCTCGCCGCCACCACTACTCCCAGCAGCGGAGCAGCCGCCGACTGATCCCTTATCGCCGATTGCTGACTGGTGATCGCTGATTATCGTGGCTGATTATCGTGGCAGGACGGGCGTTCGCGCCCGTCCCATCCACGGCCCCATGACTTCTGTCTTTGATTTGTTATCGCGGTTTGAAGTAGGGTCGCAATTCGAAGTAGCGTCGCCTTTGGATGTTGAATCCCTCACCCGCCAAGTCTCTTTTCCAGATCCCGCAGAGCGGCGCTCCACTCGTTCAAGCCTTCCGCCTCCAGCCACAAATCTTTTAGTTCGGAACTCAGCCGGACTTTATTTACCGCCGTGCGCGCCACTTCGACCATCTTCGCGCTCGGAGCGCCCTCGATCTTCCCCATCCATTCCACAATCTGAGACGGCAACGCCTGCGGAGGCGCGCCCTTCGCCGACGCGACGATCTCGGCTGCCGCTACAGCCACGCTGCTCTCCGGAGCTTGAACATAATCCTGCTCGCCAGCCTCGGCCAGAATATGGCTGACGTCATCCACGCTCAATGTGTTGAGTTGCGCCAGGAACTTCTGCGCGTCTTCGTTCTCGAAGCTGCCTGTTCCCCAACCTGGCATGAGCCTCTCTCGCCGGAATTATAGACTGTGCTCCCCCCGGTGGGCAGTAGCTCGCCAACCACGCCCGATGGCGGTCGCAAATTGCACCTACCCTCATCGGCGCCCACTCACGCCCAAAACGTCCGGTCCAGCGTTCGATATTGGATCGCTTCAGCAATGTGCTTCGTTTCGAGTTGCGGAATACCGTCCAAATCGGCCACCGTTCGCGCTACTTTCAAAATGCGGTCGTGGGCTCGTGCGCTCAGACCTTGCTGCGCCATCGCGCGTTCAAGCAAACGCTCGCAATCAGCGGAAAGCTCACAGAATTTGCGAATCGACTGCGGCGGCATCTGCGCATTGCAGTAAAGCTTTTCCCGTTCCGTAGAGAACCGCGCCAACTGGATGTTGCGCGCCCGGACTACGCGCTCAAGAATCTTGGCTGAATTCTCCGGCTCCGAAGTGCTGCGCATTTCCTTATAGTTCACCGCTGGTACGTCAATGTGAATATCGATGCGGTCGAGCAGCGGCCCCGAGATCTTAGAAATGTAGCGCTGGATCATCGGCGGCGTGCAGTGGCATTCCCGGTTTCGGTCATTATGGAATCCGCAAGGACACGGATTCATCGCCGACGCCAGCATAAAGCGTGCCGGGAAGGTCAACGACATGGCCGCCCGCGCGATGCAGACCGTGCCGTCTTCGAGCGGTTGGCGCATCACTTCCAGCACGTTGCGCGGAAATTCGGGAAGCTCATCGAGAAATAAAACGCCATTGTGAGCAAGCGACACTTCTCCCGGTCGCGGGACTGCTCCGCCGCCGATCAAGCCTGCATCCGAGATCGTGTGATGCGGCGCGCGGAACGGGCGCAAGCCGACCAGTCCGGCGCGCGCGTCCAGAACTCCCGCCACGCTATGGATCTTCGTGGTCTCCAGCGCTTCTTCGAACGTCGGCGGCGGCAGGATCGTCGGTATGCGCTTCGCCAGCATCGTTTTTCCCGATCCCGGAGGCCCGATCATCAGGATGTTGTGTCCGCCCGCACATGCGACTTCGAGCGCGCGCTTGGCGGTTTGCTGGCCGCGAACGTCTTTGAAGTCCACATGGAGCCGCTGCGCCTGGCTGAGCAGTTGAGCCGTATCGACTTGCATCCGCGAAATGCCGTTGCCCGAATTGATGTAATGAATCACATCGAGCAACGACTTGACGGGATAGACCTCAACTCCTTCCACCATCGCCGCTTCCCGCGCATTGACCTCGGGCACGATCATTCTCTTGAGCTTCGTGCGGCGCGCTTCAATCGCAATCGGCAGCGCGCCCCGGACTCCCCGCAAACTCCCGTCGAGCGACAATTCGCCGACGAATAACGCATCCGGAATCTCCCTCTTATTCAGACCGCCATAAGCGCCGAGAATACCCAGCGCCATAGGCAGGTCGAAGCCGGAACCCTCCTTGCGGATATCGGCCGGCGCGAGGTTGATAGTGATCTGCGTGGGCGGAATGTCATAACCGCAGTTCTTCAGCGCCGATCGCACCCGGTCACGGCTTTCGCGAACCGCCGCATCGGGCAATCCCACGGTGTGGAAGTGGTCTTCCTGCATCTTGATTCCTGAAACATCCACCTCCACCTCAATGATGTTGGCATCCACTCCGTAGACGGCGGCGCTTAGAGTCTTGTAGAGCATAGGGATACCTTGAACCCACGCAGGGCCCAGCGCGAGCAATGACTCCGGCGCGAACACCGACCAAACACCTACCCGACACGGACCGAACCAGACCGAACTAATGACCGAGTACCGGCCGGGCACCCATAAGGCCGGCCCATCCTTCGCCGACATCATAGCCCGCCGCGAACCGTCATCGATGTGACGGCCATCACCCCTTAACCGTGATGGAACCGGCCAGAACGTTCTGGCGTAAACCGCCGCTTTCGGTGCTACGCTAGTGGACAATCTGGTAGAAACGATCGACTCGCTCAGCGATGGGTTCAGCGGCTTTTTGCCCGCTCAACAGCCGTGTGTTTGATCCATCGCCCGAGGTAAAGTCGCGCGAGTTAGGTTTTCGTTCGGCCGGAGGGGACCGACCCCATGCCCGAGAAAGATCCAGCTTCCGAGCGGCCCAACCCGGCATCAAGCCGGCTGGATCATGAAGAGAGCCAGTTGTGGCGCTGGGCGCTGGGCTTGCTCGTTCTGTTTGCCGCCGCACTCGCCGCCTTGTCGTGGCAACAACTCGAAGAACTCCATCTTCCCTACCGGTTGTGGGCGATTCCCGCCGGGTTCGTGGCTCTCGCCGTCTTGTTTGCCGCCTACGCCTTCGGACGTAAACGCGAAGTCAGCGAACTAAAAACAATCCTGAAAGGCTTTCAAGATCGCGGCGGAGTTACCCCCTCTGAAGAGCAACTCGATCAATTAGGCCAACTCATAGCCCGCTCGCAGCGCAACTTCAAGGAGCTGATCGATTCCCTCGACGAGGTCGCGCTCGCCATCTCACTCGACGGCACCCTCAGAACCGTAAACCGTCGCGCCTCGGAAATTCTCGGCGTCCCCTACTCCAGTCTGGTCGGCCACAAGCTTGAGGAATTCCTCGATGCCCCCATGCGGGCCGAAGCCTCCGGCGGTCTTGCTCATTTTCTCGAGAAGCGAAACTGGGCCGGCGTGGTTGAGATCAACCTCAAGAACGATAACCGCCGGCGTTATTACGATTGTGTGGTCAACGCCATCGTTAAGGGTGGAGACGTCACTGGAGCCAGCGTGCTGGCCCGCGACATTACCGGACAACGCGAAAAAGAACAGCGCTTCACACAACTATTCGAATCGCTCCAGGAAGGCGTCTACATCAGCGCCCCCGACGGCACACTGCTCGAAGTGAACCCCGCGCTGGTCAAGATCCTCGGATACGACAGCAAGGAAGACCTGCTGAACTTGACTCCCGAACAGCTCACCGCAGCCACCGATGGCGAGCCGGTGCTCGGGCGCGGAGGCAGTCAAAGCGGCCGCACCCGCACGCAAGAGATTCGCCTCCGCAGAAAAGATGGCGGAGTCGCCGTGTGCGTCGATACATCGAGCGGAGTGATCGAAGCGGGGAAGGTCGTGCGTTATCAGGGCACGCTTGTCGACGTCACCGAGAAACGCGCGCTCGAAAGCCAATTGCGCCGCCAGGAAGACTTCCGGCGGCATCTGCTCGAAAGCTTTCCCGACCTCATTCTGGTGTTCGACTTGAAGGGTCAATATACCTTCGTCAGCGCGCGCATCAGCGAGCTCCTCGGCTACGGGCCCGACTACCTTCTGGGAAAGAATATTGAAGATGCAGACAACACCTCGCCTGACCTGGCCGCGCTGTTTCGCGCTGTCGCCAGCGGCGAAAATCCGCGGATGTCTTGCGAGTACGGTTCGCAACACCGTGACGGCAGCTGGCGCACCATGCTCGGCATGGCCACTCCGTTACTCGATGCTGAAGGCAAACCCTCGGGCGTAATCATCTCCGTGCGCGACGTCACCATGGCCAAGAAACTCGAAGAGCAGATCATTCAGAGCGAGCGCCTCGCGGCCATGGGGCAAATGATCGGCGGCTTCGCCCACGAGCTCAACAATCCCCTTACCAGCATTCTCGGCATGGCCGAGCTGCTGCAGGAAACCGAAACCTCCGAGACCGCTCGCAAGCAAGTCGTCATTCTCCATAAAGAGGCGCGCCGCGCCGCCGAAATTGTCCAGAACCTCCAGTACTTTGCTCGTCCCCCCGCTCCCGGACGCAGCCAGGTTAATCTGAACGAACTCGTGCAGCGCACCGTTCAGATGCAGGCCTATCCCATGCGCAAGAGCAATATCACCGTCGATTTTCTGCCCGAAACCGCCATCCCCGCCATCGTCGCCGACCCCAATCAGCTCATGCAGGTTTTCCTCAACCTGCTGCTGAATGCCGAGCAAGCCATCCGCGAAAATCGCGACAAAGGTACGATTCGCATACGCCTCGGCCGCAACCCCGAATCGGTCTGGATCACATTTCAGGATGATGGTCCGGGAATCGCGCCCGAAAA
>Ga0210385_10000310_pt1 | contig 39917 bp, 34 predicted proteins | sample IncBWH26OmetaG_FD_160107 | JGI IMG/M metagenome (GOLD analysis project Ga0210385, IMG submission 160107) | Forest soil microbial communities from Barre Woods Harvard Forest LTER site, Petersham, Massachusetts, United States - Inc-BW-H-26-O ...
CGTCGTGCACACCGACGGCCCCCGTGTCGCGGCCAACGTGGAGCGCACCCCGGAGATGCAGGCCGGCATCGCCGTCACGCAGAAGAGCCTGCAAAGCGCCATCGCCGCCGCGCAGCTGCATCGGCATGTGCTCGCCGGCCAACCCGGCAACAATCTTGAAGTGCTGCAACTCGACGCCCAGATCCGTGAGATGCAGCAGATATTGGCCAACCTGCCTCAGCAGGTCGATGCAGACATCAACCGGCGCGTGAACGATGCCGACAAGATCGGCTTTTCGGTGTCGCTCCTGGACGGCACACGCTACGACGGGTTGAGTGCGCGGCTGTCCGAACATTCGGATCTGGCGCTCTTCCAGTTGCCCGCCACTCATTGTCCATTCATCGCCGCCGAACCCACATCGGCCCTGCAGGTCGGTCAGCCGGTGTACACGATCGGCAATCCGTCCGGGCTGGCTTACACCGTGACCTCCGGGGTGCTCTCGGGGCTGCGCCAAATGGATGGCACTACCTATCTTCAGACCGACGCTCCCATCAATCCCGGAAACAGTGGCGGACCCTTGATTACCGCGCAAGGTCGGGTCATCGGGATCAACTCCAGCGTCATGCGCGGCGTACAGGGCATCGGCTTTGCGCTGCCCATCGAAGCCGTTTACAGCGCTTTCCCGGAGATGTCGCCGGGACGCGAGTGATGCACTGCCTCATCGCGAGGGCAGGGCGGCGCCCGCTGGCAGCTGGCCATGAATTGCGTCACGATCCCGGTTAAAGTGACTGCAACTTATTTCGACCTGCTGTGTTCTGAACGGGTGAACAACGGCATCAGCAGATAAGAATCAAGGAGTTGTTGTATGGCGCAGCGAATCACGTTGTTGTCGGTGGTGGTGGCCCCGGTGGTGAGCCTGGTGCTGCTGGTCGGCTCACCCGATGCCTCGGCACGGGGCTGCATCAAGGGTGCCGCAGCCGGCGCCGTGGCGGGCCATCTGGCGGGGCACCATGCCGTGGTCGGCGCGGTCGCAGGCTGCGCCGTGGGGCATCACCTGGCCAAGAAAAAGCAGCTGGAGCAGCAGCAGCTACGCCAGCCTCGGGCGCCCAAACCGGCGCAATCGCCGGCGCCTGATGCCGGGTCGACCACCGTCTAGCCGGGAGTGACTGCCAGCCCACCCGCCCTGCGGCGCGAGCTCTCGGCATTTGCAGTGCTGATGCTCACCCTGTCCTGTCTCTCACCGGTCTATTCGATCTACGGCACCGGCTCGGATGTGCTGGTGCACGCAGGCACCGGGGCGGCGCTGCTGTTCCTGCTCGCGCTCGTTGCGGCGGCGGTGTGGGCGTTCGTCTATGCCGAACTCGCATCGGCTTTTCCCTACGCGGGCGGTGACTACGTCGGTGTGGGGACCATCCTCGGGCCGTGGGCGGGATTCGCCAGCCTGACCGTGTGGATCGTGACCGCGGCGCCTGCCTTGGCGGCCTGCGCGAAATTCACCGCCCTGTACCTTGCGGAATTGCTGCCCGGGCTACCACTCACGGCGGCGGCCTACGCCATCGTTCTGGTTTGCGTCCTGGCGGCACTGCCGAATGTGCGCACCAGCGCGTGGATTACCGGCATTTTCCTCGCCATTGAAATGCTCGGCGTGGTCGCCCTCATCGCCACCGGCCTGTGGCACCCGGCGCGCAACCTTGCGCAGGTGCTGGGCGAATCTCTCGTCGCCGATGCCTCCGGCAGAATGGTTCAGGTCACCCTCGGGGCGTTGGCACTGGCGAGCATCGGCGCGGCCTACGCGACGTTGGGAGGCAACCAGGCCATCACCTTCGGCGAGGAGCTCGATGATCCGCACCGCAAGATGGGTCGGGTAATTGTCCTGGCCGCGCTGATCGGAGCTCTGGCGACCGCGCTGCCGGTCGTGTGCGTCGTGCTCGGGTCTCACGACCTGCCGATGCTGCTGCAAAGTCCCGCGCCCTTCAGCGCCTACTTCACGGCGACGATTGGGCCGTTCGCCAGTCGCGTCATGAGTGGCTGCGTGGCGCTGGCGATTCTCAATTCGATCATTGCCAGTAACCTCTTCTATGCGCGAATCGCCTACGGCATGGGGCGCGATCAGGTTCTGCCGCAACCCGCATCGTCCTGGCTGGCAAGGATCGATCTGCAGTCGGGCGTTCCGCGCAACGCGACCCTCGCGGTCGGCATCGGTACGGCTGCGTGCTGCGCCTTCAGTACCCATGCCCTGGTCATCTTCGCGGGCGGCCTCACCACTTTCGTGCTCGGCTTGGTGTCCTGCGCGGTCTTCGTCGGACGCTCGAAGTCAATGACCGGCCAGCACAATCAGTGGCGCTCGCCGCTGTTCCCGCTGGCACCGCTGATGGGCATCGCTCTGACGCTCATCTTCATGTTCGCCGCTCTCCAGGATGCGGAGGTCGGCCGCCCGAGCCTGGTGCTGCTGGGGGGCTGTGTCGGACTCGCGCTGCTATGGTATCGATTCACGCTCCGGCCGCGCGGTTGGCGTCCGCAGATACCGGGTTGATAGCGCCAAGTCGCCACAGCGATGTGACTTCAGCGGCCCGGGCCGCGTACAGGGAATCGCGTCGGTCGCGCGCTTTGGGATGCGCCGGCTGCGCATCGTGTCGACCGATTACCTGCAGCTGCGCCTTCGCGAATGCATCGAGAAGCTCAGCGCGCGATCGCAGGCCCAGGTGCTCGGCAAAGTCCGACAGAATCAACCACCCCTCACCGCCGGGCGCGAGATGCTCAGGCAGCGCAGTCAGGAATCCTCGCAGCATGCGGCTGTCGGGATCGTAGATGCCGCGCTCGATCGGCGAGCTGGGTCGCGCCGGGAGCCACGGCGGATTGCATACCACCAGGGCCGCGCGGTCCGGCGGAAAAAGATCTGCTTCCAGAATACTGACCTGTCTCGCGAGCCCGAGACGTTCGATGTTTTCACGGGCGCAGTTCAGCGCCCGTGAATCGAGGTCAGTGCCGATCACCTGTGGGATTCCGCGCCGCGCCAGTATCGCAGCCAGTACTCCGCTTCCCGTGCCGATATCGAAGGCCACGCCGTGCGCTCCAAGCAGCGGTGGGAGCGCGGTGTTGGCAACCAGATCCAGGTACTCGCCGCGAATCGGCGCGAAGACGCCATAGTGTGGATGGATGCGGCCGCCCACGGCCGCAACTTCAATGCCGCGTGTGCGCCACTCATGCGCGCCGATGAGTCCGAGCAGCGTGCGCAGGGACATGACGCAGGGCTCATCGCTCGACCCGTAGACCTCGGTGCAGGCCAGACGCACGTCGGGGGCGCGCCTGAGCGGGATGCTATAGCCCTCATTGAGCGGGATCAGCAGGGCGCCCAAGGTACGTGCCCGCTGCGACCGCGCCTGGCGATGCAGGTGAAACGCCTCGACGGCGCTGCTCGCAAGGCTGTGCCCGTGGCGGTCGGCGCGGTTTCCCAATGCCACCAGCAGCTGCCTTGCGTTGTGGAAGTCGCCGCGCCAGAGCAGACCAATCCCCTGGCCGGCGAGCCCGTAGGCCTCATCGGCCGTCATCCGATCATCGGCCACGACCACGCGAGTTGACGGCGGTGCCGAGCTCTCGGAGCGCCATCGTGCGCAGTGGGCTTCGCCGCCTTCCGTCCAGTGAATGAACGAGTGAGTACTCACGCGGACCGTGTTGCCACTTCCCCGAGAGTTGTCCGGTACCGTACTTTTTTCAGAACCCTGCCGCCGACGGTGAGCTCCGTTTCGCTCTTGGGATCCACGGTGAATCCGGCTGCCATATAAAATCGCGTTGCCCTGACGTTGTCTGCCAGGCTCCAAAGGGTTACGGTCGAAAACCCGCGATCGATCAGGCGGCGACGCGTTACGAGCCACAGCGCCCAGCCGGTGCCCGTCTGCCAGTATTCCGGCAGTAGGTAGATGGCCTCGAGTTCGCCGGTTTGCGGTGGCGCGTCCGGATCCCGGCTGGCGCCGAAGGCCGACCAGCCCACGACCCCTGCATCCAGCTCAGTCACCCACATTTCGGGAGTTCCGCGTCGGATCGATTCGCGCCACATCGACTCGCGTGTTTCAATTGCCAGCGAATTGAGGTAGGCATCGGGGACGAGGTTCCGGTAAGCGGTCTGCCACGATTGCACGTGCACGCTCGCAATCGCGTGCGCATCCGCAGCAGTTGCCAGTCTGATGCTCATCCCTCAGTCCTTGTTCATGGCGCGACCCACCAGATCCGCCATCTGCTGCGACCGTGGATCAGCGCTCGCCTCGAGGCCCGCCACGACGCCAGTACGATCCGCCTCGGATCGATTCTGGCTGACCTTCCACTTCCCGAAGATCCGCGTAATCGGAATCTCGATGCCGACGATCTGACGCGACATCTGCTCGATGAAGTCACCCGGGGCATCGGTCACCTGCCAGGGGGCAGTCCGGCTACCTTCATGAGTGTTCGTGAGCTGAGTGATCTGCTGCATCAGCTGTGCCTGGGTTTCCATGATCACCGGGAGCCCGTGGGCCTGGACCACCGCATAGTTCCATGTCGGGACGACCTTGCCGTGGGCCTGTTTGCTGGGATACCAGGAAGGGCTGATGTAAGCATCGGGCCCTTGAAAGACGATGACCGACGGGACGGTCTTGGAGAACGACTGCCAGACACTGTTCGCGCGCGCGACATGGCACAGCAGCGTGCCGTACGGACCGCGGGTCGCGTCCAGGAGAAAGGGCACGTGATTGACGATGAGCTCACCCCCGCCCAGAGTGGCCCAGGTGCCCAGGGGATGCGCGCGCACCCAGGCATGCAGGACGGCGAGGTCGGTCTCTTCGTGCAGCTTCGGTATGTACATTCGCAGCTCCCGTCGAATTCAGCTTGCCAGGGCCGCGCCGTGCAACCAGGCACTGCCGCGTGCATATAGCGCCTCGACCTGCGGGCCCTTGAGGCCGGGCATGTCCCTCTTGACCTCATAACCGATACGCGTCTGCAGATAGGCGAGATGTCGATAGCCTACCGGGAATTGGGCGAGCAGAGTGGCATCCAAGACCAGTCGCGCCGCCGGATCCACCGGGTCCATGCGATCCTTTTCATAGATCGGCTGCCGCAGCACCATGCCCCACTTGTCCCGGCGGCGCTCAATGAAGTCGAAGAAGCGGCCGGTGCATACCACATCCACCTCCACGCCCTCCACCATGGCGCGCTGGCTGATGGTCATCTTGGTTTGTGCAATGGCGCGATCGCCGATGATCTCGATCGACGAGCCGCCCATGAAATGCAGGATGCTGACGCCCTTGGCCCAGCCTTGCTGGCTGGCCTGAATGAAGCCGTCGGCATCGGCCTGGCACCAGGTGGCCATCATCCGGCCATCCTCGTGCCATACGGTGCGAAAGCGCTCCCAGTCACCGGCGTCGCGAAACAGTACCCAGTTCTCGACCAGTTCGCGAACCAGCATCCGCTCTTCCAGACTGCTCATGGAATTTTCCCCGTCAGGTGATGGCTTTATGACAGTTATCCATCAGTGTCGGGGGCAAATTCAAGCGCTCGAGGTGCTTGGGGCTTGCCAGAAGTTCATACGTATGTTTTAAATGACAGCATGACGTCCGGCGGCAAGAAGCACAAATCGGCGAACACGGCCAGTCGGCTGCTGGACACGGCGGAGCGCCTGTTCGGGGAGCACGGCTACAACGGTGTCGGCATGCGGGCGCTGGCCCAGGCGGCGCAGGTGAACCTGGCGGCCACCACTTATCACTTCGGCTCGAAGAAGACGCTGTATGTCGAGACCTTCCTGCGGCGGTTTCGCAGTGTCAACGCGCACCGGCTGGAGCTGCTGGCGGCGGCGGAGCGGGAGGCAGACGGGCAACCGCTGCCGGTGGAGCGCATCGTCGAGTGCATGATGCGGCCCTCGGTGGAGGCCGGCCTGGAACATCCGGCCTTCAACAAGATGGTGGCGCGCACGTTCATGGCACCGCCGAAATTCCTGCACGAACACCTGAAGGCGGAGCTCGAGCCGAACATGCGAGTCTTCATCGCGGCGCTGGAGCGGGCGTTGCCGGCCGTGCCGACCGACCTGCTCAATCTGCGCATGGCGCTCGCGCTGGGAGCCACCTTGATGTTCGGCGTACAGGTCAGCGCCATCAAAATCAAACGTGATTCGAAGCGCGAAGCGGCCTTCCTGAAGGAACTCGTGCGCTTCACGGCGAGCGGTCTGGCCAGCCCCCCCGCGACGCTGGGTGCGGAGCTGGCAAGACTCAGACCGCCGCCGCAGCGCAAGAGGGCGGCATGATGCGAAGGTTCAAACTCGCGGGCCTCGGGATGGGACTGTGGCTGGCCGGTTGCACCATGATTCCGCACTACCGGCAGCCCGCGCTGCCGGTCCCTGCGCAATACCCGGGAGCTGCGGTGGGCGCGGCGCCCGTGCCGGCCGCCGACATCGCATCCCGTGAAGTGTTCCGCGACGAGCGCCTCAATCGACTGGTGGAGCTGGCGCTGGCGAACAATCGGGATCTGCGCACCGCGGTGCTGAATGTGCAGCAGACTGAGGCCCAGTACCGCATTACCCGCTCGGCGCTCTATCCGGCGGTACAAGGCAGCGCCAGCGGGACGCGCTCGGAAAGCTCCTTCAGCACCGCCAGCCTGTTTCCGGGCGGTGCCGCCGGCTTCGGTATCGGTGGCACGAGCTCCAGCCTCAGTTATACCGAAAACAGCTTCAGTGCCAGTGTCGGGGTCACCTCGTACGAGCTGGATCTGTTCGGCCATGTCCGCAGCCAGACTGCCCAGGCGCTGGAGACGTACTTTGAGAATGAGGAGGCGCAGCGTGCCGCGCAGGTGTCGCTGGTCGGCTCGGTGGCAACGCAGTACCTGACGCTGCGCGAGACCGAGGAGTTGCTGCAGCTTTCCCAGGACACGCTGACCGCCGTCAAGGCCTCCTATGATCTGAACAAGGCGACCTTTGATGCCGGCGCCAGCAACGAGCTCGATCTGCGCCAATCCGAGGGGCAGGTCGAGACCGCCCAGATCGATGTCGAGACCTACCAGCGCCAACTGCAGCAGGCGCGCAATGCCTTGCAGCTGCTGCTGGGCGCGCCGATTCCCGAGGAACTGCCGCCGGCGCGGCCCTTCTCCGATTCGGGGATGGTCGCCGATGTGCCGGCGGGGCTGCCCTCGGAGCTGCTGGCACGGCGCCCGGACATCCTGCAGGCCGAGCACGCGCTGAAGGCCGCGAATGCCAATATCGGTGTGGCGCGCGCCGCCTTCTTCCCCACGATTTCGCTGACCGGCTCGGTGGGAGTGACCAGTACCGAGCTGTCATCCCTGTTCAAGCCCGGCAGCGGTGAGTGGAGCTTTGGCCCGCAGATATCGGTGCCACTGTTCTCCGGCGGCAAGAACATCGCGACGCTTGATTCGGCCAAGGTGGGCGAGCAACTGCAAGTCGTCGCCTATGAGAAGGCCATCCAGACCGCGTTCCGGGAAGTCGCCGACGCACTGGTCGGTGTCGACAGCTACGCGCGCCAGATCACCCTCGAGCAGGCGCTGATCGACACCCAGCAGCGGCGGCTGGATCTGGCGACCCTGCGCTATCGGCAGGGCGAAGACACGTATCTGAACGAGCTGGCGGCCCAGCAGGATCTCTTCAGTGCCCAACAGGGCTTGCTGCAGGCCCAATTCAACAGACTCTCGGCCAAGGTCTCCCTGTACCAGGCGCTGGGCGGTGGCTGGAAATGAACACGATCGGACACACTTATGAATGACTTCCATCTGCGACCGGGTTTGCGCCTGCTGGTACCGGGATTGATGGCGGTGCTGGCCCTGGCCGGCTGCCTGCGCGGCACCCACAAGGGTCCTGCCTATGAAGTGGCCAGCGTCGCCCGCGGCAACGTCCTGCAGCACGTCACCGCCAGCGGCTCATTGAGTGCGGTGGTGAGCGTCGATGTGGGCAGCCAGGTCTCCGGCAAGATCACCCACCTGTTCGTCGACTACAACTCGCCGGTGCACAAGGGCCAGCTGGTAGCCGAGATCGATCCGACCGTCTACGAAGCGCAGCTGCAGCAGGCGCAGGGCGACCTCGCCAGCGCCAAGGCGGATGTGACCCTGAAGCACCAGAATCTGGAGCGCAAGAAAATCCTGGTGCCGCTCAAGGCGGCCTCCCAGTTGGACCTGGACCAGGCCACCGCGGAACTGGCGCAATCCGAAGCGACCGTCACCATCAAGGAGGCCGCACTGCACAGTGCCGCGGCCAACCTCGGGTACTGCAAGATCACCGCCCCGGTGGACGGCATCGTGATCGCGCGCAAGGTGGACGAGGGTCAGACCGTCATCGCGGCAATGAGCACACCGGTGCTGTTCACCGTCGCGCAGGACATCACCAAAATGAACATCACGGCCGACATTTCCGAGGCCGATATCGGTCAGGTGAAGGATGGCCAGGAGGTCGAGTTCGGCGTCGATGCCTTTCCCAATGAAGTCTTCCACGGCAAGGTTTCCCAGGTGCGCAAGTCACCGACGACGACCCAGAACGTCGTCACCTACCAGACCATCATCGCCGTCGCCAACCCGGAGCAGAAGCTGTTCCCGGGCATGACCGCGGATGTCTCGATTCTGGTGCTGCAGCGGAACAACGTGCTGAAGGTACCCAATGCGACCCTGCGCTACTCACCGCCCGAGAACGCGAAGTTCAGCACGACGCCGCCCAAGCAGCTGGAGCGTGCCCAGCAGCTGGCCTATCAGCTGCAACCCGACAACTCGACACTGACCCCCAGGATCGTGCACATCGGGGCCACCGACGGCGTGAGCACCGAGATCCTGGATGGACTCGCCCAGGGCGACCGCGTGGTCACCGGGACGCTGACCACGGGAGTTGCCGCCGGCGCCGGCTTCGGACAGCCCAATGGCGGGCCGCCGCCGCCGATGTGAGACGCGCGAAATGAATCCGCACGTCATCCAGCTGCGCGACATCACCAAGGTCTACACCACCGGTGAGGTCGAAGTCAGAGCCGTCGCGGGCGTCAGCCTCGATATCACCCGGGGTGAGTTCGTCGCCATCATGGGCGCGAGCGGCTCGGGCAAGTCGACCATGATGAATATCCTCGGCTGCCTGGATCGGCCGACCGCCGGCCGCTACCTGCTGGATGATGTGGATGTGGCCGGCCTCAACCGCAAGCAGCTCGCGCAGCTGCGCAATCGCAAGATCGGCTTCGTCTTCCAGAGCTTCAATCTGCTGGCGCGCACGACGGCCATGGAGAATGTCGAGCTGCCCCTGTTCTACAGCGAACCGGCGGTCGCCCTGCGCGACCGTCACCGCCGGGCGCGCGAGGCGCTGGAGACGGTGGGACTGGGATCGCGACTGCATCACCGGCCGAGCCAGCTCTCTGGAGGCCAGCAGCAGCGCATTGCCATCGCCCGAGCGCTGGTGAACAGCCCCGATCTGCTGCTCGCGGACGAACCCACGGGTAACCTCGATACCCGTACCAGCATCGAGATCATGGGGCTGTTCCAGGCATTGAACGATTCCGGCATCACGGTCGTGATGGTTACCCACGAGCTTGACATCGCGGCCTACTGCCGGCGGATCGTGATCATGCGCGACGGTCGTGTGCTGGAGGATCGCGCGAACCCGACGCCCAATCGCGCCGAGGTGCTGCGGGCGAGGCTCGATCAGGAAGAGCGCAACGCCAAAATCGGTGAGAAGCACAGCGGCGAATCGCGGGAGGCATCCTGATGTTCAACCGGCTTCGCGGCACCGTGCTGCGCGCGGCGCTGACCTCGCTGACGGCTTTGCGTGCCCTGCGGCGCAACAAGCTGCGCTCCAGCCTTACCGCGCTCGGCATCATCATCGGTGTGTTCGCCGTCGTCGCCATGGTCGCCCTCGGCAACGGCACGCGCGCCAGCATCGAGTCCCAGGTCGCGGGGCTCGGCCAGAACATGCTGATGGTGTTCGCGGGCAGCCGCCGTACTGGCGGCGTGAGCGGCGGACTGGGCAGCGCGAGCGCGATCACACTGGAGGATGCCGAAGCGCTGCGCCGGGAAATTCCGGACGTCGCAGCCTCGAGCCCCGAGGTCACGACCACGGCCCAGGCGATCGCGAATGGCCGCAACTGGTCGACCACGATTGCCGGCGAGGCGCCGGAGTACCTGGTCATCCGCGATTGGTCCATTGCCTCGGGCTCGATGTTTACCGATCGCGAAGTGCGCAGCGCCGCCAAGGTCGCGGTTCTGGGTGACAAGACCGCCCACGAACTGTTTGGCGTGCTCGACCCCGTGGGCCAGACCGTGCGCGTCGGCAATATGCCCTTCGTGGTCATCGGTGTTCTGGCCAGTAAAGGCGCGGGTGTCGGCGGCCAGAACCAGGACGATCGGGTCGTGATTCCCTACACCACTGCGATGAAGCGCATCACGGGGGACAAGTACCTGCGCTCCGTGTACCTCGAGATCGGCGCGGCCGACCGCATTCCCGTTGCACAGGATCAGATCACGCGCCTGCTGCGGCAGCGGCACCGGCTGCTGGCCGGCGACGCCGATGATTTCAACATCTTCAACCAGCAGGAAATTGCCGATACCGTGAATACGGTGGTCTCGACCTTGACGCTGCTGCTGGGTGCCATCGCCAGCCTGTCACTGGTCGTGGGCGGAATCGGCATCATGAACATCATGCTGGTCAGCGTGACCGAGCGGACGCGCGAGATCGGCATCCGAATTTCGGTGGGCGCGCAGCCGGGGGATATCCGCGTCCAATTCCTGATCGAGGCGATCACGCTCAGTCTGCTCGGCGGACTGGTCGGCGTATTGCTGGGCATCGGCACCACCCGCCTGATCGCGGCGCTATCGACTTTCAAGCCCATCGTCACGATGGGCTCCATCTTGCTTGCCTTCTCGGTGAGCTTTTCGATCGGCGTATTCTTCGGTTTCTACCCCGCGCGGCGGGCCTCGATGATGGACCCGATCGACGCGCTGCGCTACGAGTAGCGCAACCTCAGATCACCGTGAGAAAGGAGACGCCGTGGGCGCCGATGAAGCCCGCTGCGGCCTGCGTGCCGGGTTGCGGGTTGCCATATTCCGCAGCCGTCACACGCAGTACCCGATGGCGGTGCCAGTTGGCCAGCAGGGTACGCATCGGCAGGACATTTTGGGTCGTGGCGGCGAACACCTCCCGATGCAATGCCGGCAGACGGTACCAGGGCAGGGAAGCTCGGTGATGGTGGGCGTTGTGGTAGGCGAAATTCAGGACGATGAGATTCAGCCACGGTGCCCGCAGGGAGACGAGGTTCGAGTAGGTGTTGGCCTGCTCATAAGCGCGATCGCGTCGGCCGGCCGGGATCGGCTCATCCCCCAGCACCGTAAAATTCTCGAAACTGTGGTGGAAGCAGTCGAAGAAATTCAGGGTGTGCAGCAGCAGCGCGTAGGCGACGCAGTACAGCAGCAGGGCCTTCACAGACCACAACGCCAGCATCGTCAGCAGCGCGATGCGAATGATCAGCATGGTCATCGCCCGCGGCCGATAGGCTCGTTGTGACCTGACGAACAGGGGTCGCCAGATCACCTGCAGGTGCATGAGCACTTCGGTCGCGGGAATGTAGGCCCACTCAAAAGCCTGCAGTACGCGGCACAGCAGCGGTCGGCGGCCGATGAAGGCGCGGTAGTCGAAGCAGACCAGGTCGGCCCGATCGATGTGATGGCGGATGTGAAGCCTGCGGATGCGTGCAAACGACGCATAGCAGGAGCCGGCGATGAAGCTTGCGGTCTCGCCGGCAATGCGGTTCAGCCGCGGGCCCGCGAACAGTGCCTGGTGCGCCGCCTCGTGGATCAGATACGCGGCCCACACCATGCTCTGGGCGCATAGCAGAACGCCGATGAATGGCCACAGGAACTGCGGCCGCGCCAGCAAATAGAACGCAGCAACCCAGCCGCAGACGGTCACGGTCATCACCAGCGAGTTGATGCCGGCGGCGTAAGCATCCCGGAAGATTCTAAGGTGCGTCGCAGCCATGGAAATGGGCGCTCGAGATGTGCCAGTATCGCGCCCTCCTGAATATCAGGTGATTCGGGACCACGCAATTGAAAGCTCTCTGGACTCGCTCACTTGCACTGTTTGTGCTCGCCGGCGCACTCGTGCTGCCCCACACGGGTGCGGCGCGTGATCTGAATCTGGGCGTGGTCAACTGGATCGGCTACGGGCCCATCTATGTCGCCGCGGCCAACGGCTACTACAAGAAGTACGGGCCCGATGTTCACCTCGTGACCTTCAGTGACAACTCGCTGATGCCAGGCGCCGTCCAGGGCGGCGAGCTCGATGCCTCCACACTGACTTTCGACCAGGTGATCATTGCGGACTGTCGCGGGCTGACGCTCAAGGTGGTCATGCCGGTGGATTATTCGGCCGGGGGCGATGCCATCGTCGCTGCCACCACGGTGCGTTCGCTGCAGGACCTGAAGGGCCACAACGTGGCGTATCAGCCCGGCACGACCTCCGAGTTCCTGCTCGGCTATGCACTGGGTACCGTGGGTCTCTCGGAGCGCGACATTCGCTCCGTGACCTCGACCCCCGAGGGAGTGCCCGCGATGATGGCCAGCCACGCGGTCGATGTCGGCGTCACTTACGAGCCCAACGTGTCGACCGTTCTGAGCCTGGATGGCGGGCGCCGCTTTCATGCACTGCTGACCTCCCGCGAGGCGCGCGGCATGATCACCGACGTGATCGCGGTCACCGAGCTGACCATTGCCAGAAACCCGAAGCTCGTCGAAGGGTTGATGCGCGGCACGCTCGACGGCCTGGCCTTCATGCACAACCACCCGCAGCAGGCTGCCGCGATCATCTCCAAGGCGCTGGAGATCCCGCCCGCCGAGGTCACCCGGCAGTTGCAGCTGATCGAGAATCCCGATCTCGCGCACCTCGGCGATGTGTATCAGAAGAGTACGGCACTGCCGTCCTTCTATGCCAGCGGCAAAATCATCGGCGACCTGCTGTTGAAGTCGGGGCAGGTGAAGAAGCTGGTGCCCATCGAATCCACCCTGGACATGCGTTTTGTCCAGATCCTGCAGGCCGGACATTGAGGACCTCATGAGCGATCTTCCCGCACTGCGCTACTGCGCCCTGATCGTCATCGACATGCAGCGGGACTTTCTCGATCCGCGCGGCTACGTGGCGCAAAGCGGAGTGGACGTGAACCTGCTGCGGGCCACCATCGAGCCCGTGCAACGCCTGCTCGCGGCCGCGCGTTCACTTGGGGTGCGGATCATTCACACCCGCGAGGGGCACCGACCGGACCTGACCGATCTCACACCCTTCAAACGGCAGCGCACCATCGGCAGCGGCGCGGCCATCGGCAGCCTGGGTCCGCTCGGGAGGCTGCTGGTGCGGGGCGAGTACGGTCACGGCATCATCGATGAGGTCGCACCGCACCCGGCCGAGGACGTGATCGACAAGCCCGGATTCGGCGCGTTCTATGCCACCGACCTCGAGTTGCTGCTGCGCACCGGGGGCATCACCCATCTGACCCTGGCGGGGGTCACGACCGATATCTGCGTGCACGGCACTTTGCGGGAGGCCGTTGATCGCGGCTTCTACTGTACGACAGTCAGCGACGCCTGCGCGGCCGCCGACCCCTCGGTGCATGCCGCCATGCTCAAGTGCATTGCAGGTGAGGGCAATATCCTGGGTGAGGTGCGGGACACGAGCGCCATGATTGGGCAGTGGCGGGCCGCCGCGGGTTGAGATCGACGACAATTGGCAAAAAGGCGGCAACTCGATGTTGGAGTTGTGAAAACAACGCCTTATAACGGGGCAGCAGCCCCCGATCACGGCAAGGTTGTCGTTCCAGATAGGATTGAATCCCTGGACTCGAAGATTGGGTTACTGCATCGCAGGTATGCCAGAATCCAACCGCTCGAATTCTTTCCATGCCTCAAGAGGGGACGATCATGAAGCTGCAATCGCTTGTTCTGCTCGCGGCCGCCCTGGCTGCACCGGTTCTGTATGCCCAGGCGCCTCCCGCGCCCTCACCCGAAGTGCAGGCCGCCCGTGATGCGGTGAACAAGAACTGCGCCAATGAGGCGCCGTGCACCGGCAAGACGGGACGCGAAATGTTCCAGTGCCTGCGCACCAACACCGACAAGTTGAGCGCTCCATGCAAGGATGCGCTGTCGAAGCTGCCGGCGCGCCCGCCCGGTGGTGGCGGTGGTCCGCCGCCCGCGCAGTAACCGGTAGGAGTCGATACCGGCACTCATCATGGGTGCCGGTATCCTCATTTGAAGAGCTTCATCGCCGCGAGCAGGGTCTCATAGACCCCCCATAGCAGCGGCACTCCCACCAGGGCCCAGGCGAGCGCGATCAGTATCGCCGGGCTGGCCGCCGTTACCTTCGCCTGACTCACGACCGGCGCTGCCGCGCTCGCAACGGGCGCGGCGCCCGCGTCGGGCTTCATGTGAAAGCGCTCGGCGACGGGCCTGACCAGCAGATTGCACAGCAGTCCCACCACCAGCAGCCCCGCCATGATGTACATCGTCGTGTTGTACGCCTGGGCCTTCGCCACCCCGTGATCGATCTGGTACTGACGAATGTAGTTGACCAGCACCGGACCCAGTACGCCGGCCACCGACCAGGCCGTGATCAGCATGCCGTGGATGGCGCCCACATACCGGGTCCCGAACATGTCACGCAGGTAGGCCGGCACGGTGGCGAAACCGCCGCCGTACATGCTGATGATCACCGCCGAACAGGCGACGAACAGCGCCACGCTGCCGATCGCGCCGGTGTGGGGTACCAGTGAATAAAGCACGATGCCCAATATGAAGAAGCAGAAGTAGGTGTTGCGTCGGCCGATGAGGTCTGATGTCGAGGCCCAGAAAAAGCGGCCGATCATATTGAAGAGACTGAGCAGCCCGACGAAGCCTGCCGCGGCCACGACCGTCACCCGTCCCGGAAAGATCTCCTGGCTCATCGCGGAGGCCTGGCCCAGCACGCCGATGCCTGCGGTCACGTTCGCGCACAGCACTCCCCATAACAGCCAGAACTGGGGGGTTTTGAGCGCGTCGTAGACGTAGACGTCGTGAGTGCTGATGAGTCTGCTGGGCGCAGCCACCGCGCCCCGGGACGGCTTGAAGTCCGCTCCCGGCACCCGCACCAGTGCCGCGCCGATCAGCATGAAAATGCAGTATCCGGCGCCGAGCGTCAGGAACGCCTCGGCGACACCCAGATGCGTGGGCGTCGAGAATTTCTGCATCAGCCAGACCGAAAGCGGTGAGGCGATGAAGGCGCCGCCGCCGAAGCCCATGATGGCCATGCCGGTAGCCATCCCCGGCCGGTCCGGAAACCACTTGATCAGCGTCGACACCGGGGAGATATACCCCAGTCCCAGACCGCATCCGCCCAGCACCCCATAGCCGAGGAATACCAGCCACAGCTGGTGCAGGTTGACCCCCAGCGCCGAGATCACGAAGCCCCCGCCAAAGCACAGGGCGGCGGTGAACATGGCGCGGCGCGGTCCGCCTTCCTCCACCCAGCGCCCGAAGAGCGCGGCGGAGGTGCCCAGGAAGACGATGGCGATGGAGAAAATCCAGCCGACATCCGTGAGCTTCCAGTCGCCGGGTGCCGATTGACTGATGCCCAGCAGCCGGGTCAATGGCAGGTTGAAGACGCTGAACGCGTAGGCCTGACCGATGCAAAGATGGATGCACAGTGCCGCAGGCGGCACCAGCCAGCGATTGAATCCAGGACCCGCGATGGTCCGTGACCGCGATAGCAGACCTGTACTCATGCCTTACCCCCTCGGCAGGCGTCCATGCTACACCGAGGCAGGCGTCGACCGATATCGTCGCAATCAGGGGCTAAAATGCTGCATCAAAGCAGATCTCGCCCTTGACCCCCACCTGGTAGGCCGAAACCCGGCGCTCGAAGAAGTTGGTCAATTCCTGCACGTCCTGCAGTTCCATGAATGAGAACGGATTGCGGGCGTTGAAGCGCGGCGGCAGGTTGAGCATGGCGAGGCGTTGATCCGCGACATATTCCAGATACTGGCGCATCTCGGCCCGGGTCATGCCCACGACGCCGCCGGCCAGTACGTCCTCGGCAAATTCGCTCTCACATTCGACGGCCTCTTCGATCATCTGCAGCACCTGGCGAGCCCACTCGGCATCGAACAGCTGCGGCTCCTCGGCACGGACCGTCCTGATGACCTCGAACGCGAAGCTCATGTGGGCGCTCTCGTCCCGGAATACCCAGGCCGTGCCGGCCGCAAGCCCCGGCAAAAGCCCGCGCGAGCGCAGAAAGTAGACATAGGCGAAGGCGCCAAAGAAGAACAGCCCCTCGATGCAGGCCGCGAAGCAGGTCAGGTTCAGCAAGAAGCGCCGCTTGTCGGCGGCGCCGCGGATGCGCGGCAGCTCGGCGACTTCATCGATCCAGCGCTGGCAGAACAGCGCCTTGCGCCGAATCGAGGGAATGTTCTCGATGGCCGCGAACGCCTGCGCCCGGCGCTCCGGGTCACTCACATAATTGTCGAGCAGCGTCAGGTAGAACTGCACGTGCAGCGCCTCCTCGTACAGCTGCCGCGACAGGAACATGCGGGCTTCCGGCGCATTGATGTGGCGGTAGAGACTGATCACGAGGTTGTTGGATACGATGGAATCGCCGGTGGCGAAGAAGGCGACCAGGCGCTCGATGAGATGCCGTTCGGCGGGCGTCACGCGGGTGCGCATATGACCGAGGTCGATCTGAAAATCGATCTCCTCCACCGTCCAGGTGTTCTTGATCGACGCGCGGTACATCTCATAGAAGCGCGGGTAGCGCATCGGCCGCAACGTGAGATCGAAACCGGCATCGAGCAGGCACGCAGCGGTACTCATTGGCAGGCCTCGCAGCTTTGCGGATTTTCCAGCGAGCAGGCGACGGCCTGGCTCTCCGTCACCGCCGCCCGCACCGTGGTTTTGGCGATCTGGGTGGCGGGGCGCGAGCGCAGGTAGTAGGTCGTCTTGAGGCCGCGCTTCCAGGCGTACATGTACATGGAGGACAGGCGGCCGATTTCCGGGTTTTCCATGAACAGGTTGAGGGACTGGCTCTGATCGATATAGGCGCCGCGTTCGGCGGCCAGGTCGATCAGCGCCCGCATCGGAACTTCCCAGGCGGTGCGGTAGATGTCGCGCAGCTCCTTCGGCACCTCCTCGAGCCCCTGGACGGACCCGTCCGCGATCTTGATCGCATTGCGCACGTCCTCGGTCCACAGTCCCAGCTGCTTGAGTTCCTCGACCAGGTAACGATTGACCTGCAGGAAGTCCCCGGAGAGGGTTTCGCGTTTGAACAGGTTGGAAATCTGCGGCTCGATGCACTCGTAGCAACCGGCAATCGAGGCAATGGTCGCGGTGGGGGCGATCGCGATCAGCAGGCTGTTGCGCAGGCCGTGCGCCGCAATCTGCGCCCGCAGCTCCTCCCACGGCAGGTCGGCACCCGGCGCGACGTCCCAGGCCTCGGGCTGCAATTCACCGCGCGCGGCCCGCGTCAGGGGGAATGCCTCGTGCGCACCGTACTGGCGGGCGAGCTGCACCGAGGCATGCAGCGCGTGGAAGTAGATGGTCCGGGAAATGCGCGTGGACAGCTCGCGGGCGGCATCGCCGTCGAAGGCGAGGCGCAGACGGAAGAACACGTCCTGCAGACCCATGATTCCCAGGCCCACGGGCCGCCAGCGCATGTTCGACGCGCGCGTCGTACCGATCGGATAGAAGTTCAGGTCGATGACGCGGTCCAGCTGGCGTACGGCGATTTCCACCGTATGCGCGAGCTTTTCGAAATCGAAACCCGCGGGCCCCAGATGGTGCGCCAGGTTGATCGACCCGAGGTTGCACACGGCGGTCTCCCCACCGCTCGTCACTTCGAGGATTTCCGTGCACAGATTCGACAGATGCACGGTATGGCCCGGCACCGCCGTCTGGTTGCAGGCGCGGTTGGATTTGTCCTTGAAGGTCATCCAACCATTCCCGGTCTGCGCCAGGGTGCGCATCATGCGGCCGTAGAGCTCGCGCGCGCGCAGGGTCTTCCTGGCGAGGCCCTGAGCCTCGGCCTGCACGTATGCCGCCTCGAAGTCAGGACCAAACAGGTCCGGCAGGTTCGGCACCGTGCTGGGATCGAACAGTGACCACTGACCGTCCTCCTCCACGCGGCGCATGAACAGGTCCGGTATCCAGTTGGCGAGGTTCGGATGATGGGTGCGACGGCCGTCATCGCCGGTGTTGTCGCGCAGCTCCAGAAAGGACTCGATGTCGGCATGCCAGGGTTCGAGGTAGGCGCACGCGGCTCCCTTGCGCTTGCCGCCCTGATTGACGGCCGCGACCGAGGAGTCGAGCGTCTTCAGCCACGGCACGATGCCATTGGAGAGCCCGTTGGTGGCGCGGATCAGCGACCCTTCCGAGCGCACCCGATGCCAGGCGATGCCGATGCCGCCGGAGAACTTCGACAGCAGCGCGACATCCTTGTAGCGGTCGTAGATGGACTCCAGTGAGTCGTCGGGCGAATCCAGCAAAAAGCAGCTGGACAGCTGCTCGTGGCGCGTACCGGCATTGAACAGCGTCGGTGAGCTCGGAATGTAGTCAAGCCCCGAGCACAGCTGGTAGAGCTCGATGGCCTCCGGCACACTCGGCGAGAGTGCGACCGCGATGCGCATCCAGAAGTACTGGGGATTCTCCAGCACGCTACGGCGAGTCGGATGGCGCAGCAGATAACGGTCATACAGTGTCCTTAATCCGAAGTATTCGATCTGATGCGTGCGCGAGGCATCGATGGCCGCGTTGAGTTTGCGCGCGTTGGCTTCCACGAACGCCAGCACGCGCTCGTTGATCAGGCCGGTGTCAAACCCCTGGCGGATGGACTGCGAGAAGGAATGCACGCCGAGGCCCTGCACCTCCTTGTCGATGAAAGCGGATAACAGGCGCGCGGCCAGCCGCGAGTATTCGGGCTCCTCGAAAATGAACGAGGCGGCGGTGCGGATCGACAGCTCGTCCAGTTCGCGCGTCGTGGCGCCGTCGTACAGTCCCGCGATGGTCTTGAGCGCGACCCGCATCGGATCCACATCGTGCAGGCCATCGCAGCAGCGCGTGACGGCGCGGACGATCTTGTTCACATCGACGGGCTCGCGGCCGCCGTTGCGTTTGGTGACGCCCATGGGATGGCGCGCCGCATTGGGCTGTGTCAGACGAAAGCTGGATTGAATGCGTGCACTGGCCGCGTCAGCCGCGGCAGAGGTTTCTAGTGTCATTGCCTGTCCCCCCGAACCTGCGCCCGCGGGCAAACCCGCGAACATCGCGGACTGATCGCAGGAGGATTGAGGGAAAGCGGGTGGCGCGGACCCCAAGTCGTCCGTACCCGAATTCCGGCAGCTCCTCCCACGAGAGCCCGAGCCATCCCGCGGCACGCCGCGGTCACAACGGCAGGTCTTCGGGCTTCCGGGCGGGCTCGCTCCTGGAAGAAGCGGGCGATCTACTGGACGTCGCTTCCCGAAGCTTGCAAAAAGCCCAGTGCCGTGACGCCGGTCGTTCCCGATTACCGCTGCGGGGCAGCTCCGGAATTAGCTTTTGTGCGCCGCACCGGATTCCCTCTTAGGCCTACCCCTAGGGGCAGACACCGCTGATGGCCACAAGATATTGTGGTCGGGGCCCGCCTGTCAACGTAAGAAAAGGCCAATGGTCAAAGCCATGCCGATCAGGACGATGACGGCCCGCAATATCCGCTCGTTGAGTCGGTGCAGCATCAGGCCACCCATGACGCCGCCCGCGATGGCGCCGGCGCTGGCAATGCCGGCCTGGAGCCAGCGCACCTCGGGCGAAAGCACGAAAATCAATACGGCCGAGGCATTCATGACTCCGGCCAATGCGTTTTTGGTTGCCCCGGCGTTGCGCATTGCCAATCCCGCAGCCGTCAGCGCCGCGAGCATCAAAAAGCCGATGCCGCCGCCGAAGTAGCCGCCATAGATGGAAATGGCGAACTGCGCGAGCATCGCGCGGTAACGGGAGAGATGCGCCGTGGCATCGCGCTTTGGACCAAAGCTGCCCCAGGCGAAGACCACGGTGGCGAACAGCACCAACCACGGCACCAGTCGCGCGAAAAAACCCGGTGGCGTCACCAGCAGCAGCGCCGCTCCGACCGCGCCGCCCAGCAGACTGATGATGACCAGCATGCGAAACGGCATGCCGGCGGCCCCCGTGACCAGGGTTCGACCGGTAAACGCCGTGGCAATCTGCGCCGGAAACAGCGCAATGGTCGAAGTGATGTTGGCGGCGCGCGCATCCATGCCCGTGAACATCAGCGCCGGCAAGGTGATGAACGAACCGCCGCCCGCGAGGGCGTTCTGCGCGCCCGCCCACAGCGCCGCGAGGAACAGCACCAGCAGGGCCATCAGGCCGGGTCGGCCACGCTGTGGATGACGTAGCCGCCGGACTTCTCGTCGCGCTCCAGGGTGAAGAGCCGTCGTGCCGCCGCTTCTTCCAACAGCTTGTTGAAGGAGCGGAAGCCATAGTAGCTCTCGTTGAAGCCGGGTTTGCGCCGCTTGAGGGCCTGCTTGACCATCGAGCCCCAGATCTTCTCGTCCTCGCCGCGTTCGGCGATCAGCGCGTCGATCGTCGCCAGCACCAGGTCGAAGGCCTCGTGTTCGCGATCCTCGTCCTTGGCCTGTGATATTTCCGCGGCGCTGGCCGGCGGGGCGGCGGCAGTTGCAGTGGCCGCCGCTGGCGTGCTGGTTGGAGCGCTCGCAGCAGGCGCCGCCGGCTTGCGCCGGCCCGTGCGCCTTGTCTTCTGCTCGCGCACCAGATCATCGTAGAAAATGAACTCATCGCAGCTGGCCGTCAAAAGGTCCGAAGTGGAGTTCTTGACCCCGACCCCGATGACACCCTTGTCGTTCTCGCGCAGCTTGCTGACCAGCGGTGAGAAATCGGAATCACCGCTGATGATGACGAAGGTCTCCACGTGCGGCTTGGTGTAGCACAGGTCCAGCGCATCCACGACCATGCGGATATCGGCCGAATTCTTGCCGGACTGCTTGACGTGGGGAATCTCGATCAGCTCGAAGCCAGCCAGGTGCATGCTGGACTTGAATTCCTTGTAGCGCTCCCAGTCGCAGTAGGCCTTCTTGACGACGATGGAGCCCTTGAGCAGCAGTCGTTCGAGGACGCGATTGATGTCGAACTGCGCAAAGCGCGCATCGCGCACGCCGAGGGCAATGTTCTCGAAATCGCAGAACAGCGCGAGGTTCGTGGTATCTGCGGCGGTCGTCATGCCGAAACGGTGGTCGGCGGGGTTTCGATGATGTGCAGACGTTTGTTGCGGGGCACGCAGTAGATGTCGATCGGGGAAACGCGACCCCGCAGGGTCATCGGCGGCAGTTCCACCGCCTTGATGTCATGGCCGCGCGCGTCGAGGGACTTCTTGAGCGCGCTCGAGAGCACCATTTCGCCGGCGCGGGCGCGTTGGCACAGGCGCGAGGCGACGTTCACCGCATCGCCGATGATGGTGTAGTTCATGAACATTGCCGACCCCACGTTGCCGGCCACGACGTCCCCTTCGTTGATGCCGATCCCCAGGCCCGTCTCGATGTTGAGGCGCAGGCGCCAGCTCTCCGCCAGCACCGAGAAACGGTCGAGCATCTCGCGCGCCGCACGCACGGCGCGCTGCGGGCTGTCGCTCTGCTCGAACGGCACGCCGAAACCGACCATCAGGCAATCCCCGGCCATGTGAAACACCGTGCCCTCGTGCTGGAAGGTGATCTCGGTCAGGAGCGAAAAATACTCATTGAGCAGCGGCACCACCTCATGCGGGCTCAGGCGTTCGGAGATGCTGGTGAAGCCGCGCAGGTCGGCGAACATGATCACCGCGTGGGTGCGAATATCGGCCGCCGTCAGAATGCTGTCGCGCAGCCGCGAGCTGTCGAGAATGCGATCGGCCAGCTGCGGGGAGACATAGCGACGGAAGGTCGCCTGCAGTTGCTCACCGCGGCGTTCCTCGGTGTTGCGTGCCGCGGCGGCGACCCGCCGGCGGCGCGAACCGGCGCGGGCGAGCGCCTCGAGTCGGGCCAGCAGCACGCTGTCGCCACTGCTGGCGGCCACGAAATCATCGGCGCCGGCCGAGTAGGCCGCCATCTGCAGATCCGAATTGAGGCTGACGACGACGATCGGCAGCATCATGGTCGCCGGGTGGTCCTTCAAAGCGCGGCAGGCTTCGAGACCCCCCAGGTCCGTGCCATCGGCGTCCATCAGGATCAGGTCCGGAGCCACCTGGTCGATGCTGGCCATGATGTCGGCGTGGAGCGGGCAGGATTCCAGGCGGAAGCGATGGGCCACCGAGCTGTCTGTGAGCAGGCTGCGAAGCGAGGCACAGTCGCCAGCGGCCAATATCTGAAACTGCTCTGTTGTCACCGCCATGACCCTAGATTCTAAACCATTTCCATCCAATTGCTTGCAGTCCCGAAAATCATTGGTCGTGTTAGAGTCGCCGCATCATGGCCAGGTCCCATCGCAAGACGGCTGCCAGCCGCCCGGTTACGCGCGAGCAGGCCGAAGAGGCGGTCCGGACGCTGTTGCGCTGGGCCGGGGATGATCCCGGCCGTGAGGGATTGCTCGATACCCCCAAGCGGGTGGTCAACGCCTACGGGGACTGGTTCTCCGGATACGCCCAGGACCCGCGCGACTACATGCGCCGCACCTTCGAGGAGGTCGAAGGTTACGATGAACTCGTGGTGCTGCGCGATATCGCGTTCGAAAGTTACTGCGAACACCACATGGCGCCCATCATCGGGCGCGCCCATGTCGGCTATCTGCCCTCAAACAAGGTGGTCGGTATCAGCAAGCTGGCACGGGTGGTGGATGGCTACGCCCGGCGCTTCCAGGTGCAGGAAAAACTCACGGCGCAGATCGCAGCCTGTATCGATGAGGTGCTCAAGCCCCGGGGCGTCGGTGTCGTCATCGATTCGGAGCACCAGTGCATGACCACCCGCGGCGTCCACAAGCGCGGCGTCTCGATGGTGACCAGCCGCATGGTCGGCATCTTCCGCAGCGACGCGCGCACGCGCGCGGAGTTCCTGCAGTTCATCGACATCCGCGGTTCGCGCGCGATCTGACTTAACTCTTCGCCTTGGTCAGCGACACCGCGTTGATGCAATAACGCAGGCCGCTGGGCGGTGGTCCGTCCTGGAACACATGGCCGAGGTGTGCATCGCAGACATTACAGGTCACCTCGATCCGCACCTGGCCGTAGCTGGTGTCCTGGTGATAGGCGATGACATCGGGCGTGACCGCCTGGGTGAAGGACGGCCAGCCGGTACCACTCTGGAATTTCTCGGCGCTGTCGAACAAGAGCGTATTGCAGCAGACGCAGGCGTATTTTCCGGGCTCGAACAGGTCACACATGGCCGAGCTGTGAGGACGTTCGGTGCCCTTTTCGCGGGCCACGTGGAACTGCTGCGGATCGAGAATCTCGCGCCATTGCGCGGCGGTCTTCTCGACCCGCCGGGGCGGTGCCGGATTGCCCCTGCGGGCGATCGCGAGTACATCGTTCCAGCGTAGGAGGCCTGGGGTGGCGGTCATGGTCAGCTCCTGACGGTTTTGGGCGAGCGGGCGCAAATCCACAGTGCAGCGGGCAGGGCGGTGAAATCCGCCAGCAATGCCAGCACGAACGCCGCGGAGGATACCGTGCCGAATTGTCGCATGGGTGGCAAGGGCGAGAAGGCCAGCGCCAGGAACCCCGCGGCATTGATCAAGGTGGCGAACAGTATCGGTTTACCGGCGACCAGAAAGGCATGGCGCAGGGCGCCCAGCGTTGAACCCTCGCTGCGGCCTTCCTGGAAGTGATAGAAAAAGTGCACCTGGTCGTTCTCGGTTGCACCCAGCACCGTGGAGCCGATGAGGATGGTCGCGATGTTGAGCGCGATACCCACTCCGCGCATCACCAGAAAGGCGGACAGGATGGCGAACAGCGAGGGAATCATCGCCATCAGCCGCGCCATCGGACTGCGGAAGACCACCAGGAACGCGCAGAAGATGATGCTCGCCGTGAGCGCGAAGCTCTCCATGAGCGTCGGCACCAGCTGCAGGGTGATCTGGTCGGAGAGGACGCTTTGCCCGACCACCCGGGCCGTCACCCGCGCCAGCGCCGGCTGCTGCCGCTGCACGGTAGCCCAGGTGCGCTCGATGTACTGGCGCATGACACCGATGTCGCCGAACGCACGGTCACGCCCGCGGATGGTAAGGCGCAAATCGCCCAGACCGTTCACGTCCACGAAGCCTCGGGTCCCGGGGGTCGTCAGCAGGATCTGCTCGAGCTGTGCGGCAAGCTGGTCCCAGGCCGATGGGTCCGAGGGCAGCTGATCCTGGCCCGATTGGACGTAGCGCGCCCAACGCAGCAGGGAAGTCGGCCCGTCCACCGCGGTGATGCGCGGATCCACTTCCAACTGGCGTACCAGCTGATCCAAGGCGTGCAGGAACTGCGGATCCAGCGCACCGGCCTGCGGTACTTTGAGCCACAGCTGGTAGACGCCCAATCCGTTCTGGGCTTCGAAATAACGGGTGTCCTGGGCGGCCGCCACCCGCGGATCGATGTAGGTGAGGGTATCGGTCTGCAGCGACAGTGGTCGGATGTGCTGCGGGATGCCGACCAGGGCAATGATCCCTGCGACCATGCCGGCGACGGCGGCCGCCACCAGCGGCCAGCGCAGGGCGCGGGTGAGCGGTAGCCATTTCTCCACGAAAACCGGGTACCAGCGGCCCGCTGCCGCCACTTCCAGCTGGGTCGGAGTTCGCAGCAGCTGCTGGAGCGCCGGAAACAACGTGAAGCTGGAAACCCACGCGATCACCAGGCCGCTGGCCGTCCACAGTCCCATCTCGCGCACCGGGCGAATGCTCGATACGGCGAGCGCCGCAAAGCCCACGGCGGTCGCGAAGATCGAGGCCGTGCATGGCAGGAATTTATTGGCCAATACCTGGGCGTGGTGGGCACCGAGATCCTCGGAGCCCTGCCGATCGATATAGCGGGAGTGAATGTAGACCAGCGTGGCGGTGGTCGTGACCAGCACGGTCAGCGGCACCAGCGAGGAAACGATGGTGTGCGACCAGCCGGTCAGTGCCGCAATGCCAATGGCCATGGCGACCACCAGCGCGAGAGTGATGACGATGGCCAGCAGCGCACGCCAGGAGCGATACAGCAGGAAAATCAACGCGACCAGAAACAGACCGAAGAGCGGCATCGAACGCTGGGTCGCGACGTCGGTTTCGTGCTCGAGCCAGGCGTCCAGCCAGGGGGATCCGACACGACGGATTCGCTCGAACGGACCGCCCTGCGTGCGCAGCAGCGGTGCGAAGGCTGCGTCAATCGCCTCGAGCATGCGATCGCGATCGGCGGGCGAGCGCACATGCAGTTCCAGTGCGATGCCGAGGAAGTGTGGTCCCAGCAGCCCGGCGCGCGTGAACAGGTGGGTGCCGGTGGCGAACTTGGCGATGCGCGCGGTATCCGCGCTTGCGAGCGTGGTCCCGGGATTTGCACCGCGATAGATCGTGAGCAGACTTTGTGGGTCGACGCCTGGAATCTTCGCCAGCCGCCGCTCCAGTTGATCGACACCCTGCAGCGCCGCGGTGGTCAGCGGATCGGGGGTCTCCAGCATCAGCAGCGCATGCACGCCTTCCGGAAACAACTTCTCGAAGATGGCGGTCGCTCTGGCATCCGGATCGTCCGCCACCGTCAGGCTGCCGATGGCGTTGTCGTTGGGAATGCGGGTGGCGCCGTAAATGCCCAGTGCCCCCAACAGCAGGAAGACGAGCAGAAACACCCGCCGTGCGGCCAGCACGCGGGCAAAGATTCGTACCGCGACGGCTGCGGCCGGGACGGTCACTTAAGGGCGCGGCACTTCATGTGCCGGAATGATAGCCTACTGCCATGAGCTCACTGATCGCCGCCGCAGCCTCATTGCTGGTGTTCTGCGCTCCCGGCTATCCCGGTACCAGCGGAGATGCTCAACCGCTTGTAGGAGAATTCGCCACCGCGCTCGCCGCCGCGGCCGGCTGGCCCTCGGGCAGTCTCACTGCGGTGTACGACGCCAGCGAGGCGAGTGATCTGACGCGACTTGCGGCAGCCGATGCCGATCTGGCGTTCGTGCCCTACCCGTTCTTCGTCCAGCACGGGACGCAGCTGCATCTGGCGCCGCTGGTCCAGGCCGACGTGCCCCCGGCCGGTGTGCAGCAGCGCTGGACGCTGGTGCTGCAAAAAGGTCACGCGGCCGCGCCGGCTGGCCTGGCCGGCCTCAACATCATCAGCACCGCCGGCTATGCCCCGGACTTCGTCCGCGGCGCGCTGCACGACTCAGGTCCACTGCCCGCCACGACGACCATCAGCGCCACCGGCCAGGTGCTGTCGGCACTGCGCCGGGCGGCCAATGGTGATCCGGTCGCGGTACTGCTGGACCAGGAGCAGTCGGCTGCCATGGCCTCACTGCCGTTCGGCGCGAATCTGCAGACCACCGCGACTTCCGCACTCGTGCCGGTCGCACTCATCGTCGTGGTCGACGCGCGACTGCCGAAGGCGCGTGCACAGCAACTGCAGCAGGCGCTGCTGCATCTGTCGGGTACGCCACAGGGCGCCAGCACCTTGAGCCGCCTGCGGTTGAACGGCTTTGTGCTGCCCAGGTTGCCTTCCGCCCCAGGTCCATGAACAGCGCGCTGCGACTTGCCGCCGCAATCATGGTGGTGGCGCTCACGGCCTGCACGACCCCGCCTGCGGCCGCGCCCACCACTGCAAAGGGCACTACCGCCGCGGGCAGCGCATTACCGCCCGATCAGCTGCTCGCTGCCGTACAGCGCGCCGCCGACCAGATGGATCAAACCAGGGACGCCGCCGAGCGCACGCGGCTGTTGACGGATGCGACCACGAGCGCGCAGCAATGTCTGGCAAAGGCGCCGGACAACGGCGCCTGCCAGTACGCGCAGGCGCAGGTGCTCGGACTGAGCGCCCGCGAGCGACCGCTACAGGCGGCCGCGCTCCTGAAGGAGATGCTGGCGAGTCTGGCGAAGGCGGAGAGCGCCGATCCGGGGCTGGATCATGCCGGTCCGGCACGCCTCACGGCGGTCGTGCTGCTGCGGGCGCCGCCGTGGCCGCTGGGGCCCGGTGATGTCGATGCCGCCGTGGTCGCCGCGCAGCGTGCGGTGAAGCGCGACCCGGCCTATCCGCCGAATCTGATCGCGTTGGCTCAGGCCCAGGCGAAGAGCGACGGCGCGCCGCAGGCGCGGGCCACGTTCGCGCAGGCGCAGGCGGTGCTACAGACGTGGCCCGTGGACGCCGAGCGCACGCAGTGGCAGGCCACGGTCGCGCAGGGACTGCAGCAGCTGCAATGACTCAAGGGAGAATTCAGCCGACCGCGCTCTCGGAGCTGCGCGCCTGGCGCTTGCGCTCGTTCTCATCGAGGTAGCGCTTGCGGATGCGGATCGATTCCGGCGTCACTTCCACGAGTTCATCCTCGTCGATGAATTCCACCGCATATTCCAGCGTCATCTGGATGGGCGGAGTCAGCAGGATCGCATCGTCCTTGCCGGCCGCGCGAATATTGGTGAGCTTCTTGGTCTTGATGGGATTGACGACCAGATCGTTCTCGCGGCTGTGGATGCCGATGATCATGCCGGGGTACAGCTTCTCACCCGGGTGCACGAACATGCGTCCACGCTCCTGCAGGTTGAACAGCGAGTAGGCCACGGCCTCACCCATTTCATTGCTGATGAGGACGCCATTGCGGCGTTCCGGGATCTCGCCCTTCAGCGGCGAGTAGCCATCGAAGATGTGACTGATCAGGCCGTTGCCGCGCGTCATGGTCATGAACTCACCCTGAAAACCGATGAGACCCCGGGCCGGCACCCGGTACTCCAGGCGCACCCGCCCCATGTCATCGATGATCATGTCGGTGAGATCGGCCTTGCGTGTGCCGAGCGCTTCCATCACGGCCCCTTGGTGCTCGGCGTCGATGTCGATGGTGAGCGCTTCATAGGGCTCGTGCTGCACTCCATCGACCATGCGGTTCAGCACCTGGGGCTTGCCGACGGCCAACTCGTAGCCCTCACGACGCATGTTCTCGATGAGAATGGTCAGGTGCAGTTCGCCCCGGCCGGAGACCCGGAACACATCCGGCTCCGCCGTGTCCTCGACCCGCAGCGCCACGTTGCTCTGCAGCTCGCGGTACAGCCGCTCGCGGATCTGACGGCTGGTCACGTACTTGCCCTCGCGACCGGCCAAGGGCGAGGTATTGACCTGGAAGTTCATGGACAGGGTGGGCTCATCGACACTGATCGGCGGCAGACCTTCGGGGGCCTCGCGGTCACAGACGGTGAGGCCGATGTTCACGGCTTCGACACCCGTGATGGCAACGATGTCGCCCGCGACGGCTTCGGCCACGGGCTGACGCTGCAGTCCCTGGAAGGTCAGCACCTGCACGACCTTGGCCTCGCCACGATTCTCGTCTCCATGACGCAGCGCAACCGTCTGTCCGCTGCGGATCGTGCCGCGGCGCACACGGCCGATACCGATACGACCGACGTAGGAATTGTAGTCGAGAGTGGAGATCTGCAGCTGCAGAGGGGCGGCGGCATCGCTCGGCGGGGCCGGAACATACTGCAGTACCGCTTCGAACAGCGCCGTCATGTCGCTGCGGCGCTCGGTGTGATCCAGGCTCGCCCAGCCCTGCAGGGCGGAGGCGTACACCACCGGGAAATCCAACTGCTCATCCGTGGCACCCAGCCGATCGAACAGTTCAAAGGTCTTGTCGATGACCCAGCCCGGCCGAGCGCCCGGCCGGTCGATCTTGTTGACCACGACAATCGCCTTGTGGCCGAGGCCGAGCGCCTTGCGGGTCACGAAGCGCGTCTGCGGCATCGGGCCCTCGACCGCATCGACCAGCAGCAGCACCCCATCGACCATCGACAGCACGCGCTCGACTTCACCGCCGAAGTCGGCATGCCCCGGCGTGTCGACGATGTTGATGCGGGTCCCGCCGTACTCGATGGCGCAGTTCTTCGCGAGGATGGTGATGCCCCGCTCGCGCTCGATGTCGTTGGAGTCCATGACCCGCTCGCCGATCTTCTCATGCGCTTCGAAGGTACCGGACTGCTTGAGCAGGCAATCCACCAGCGTCGTCTTGCCGTGGTCGACGTGCGCGATGATTGCGATATTGCGGATGGGGCGGTTCATGAGCTTCTAAGCGGCCTCAAAAGGGTCGCGAAGAGTACCAGAAGAATGCTATATCCCATAGAAAACGGGGGAATTTGACGATTATCGGCCCCATAGGCCCTAACTTGGGGCACTTCAGCCGCGCCAGCGGCCGCCGATGCGCAGATTGCTGGTGGCGTAACGGACCTCCACGAAGAACACCAGCAGCGAGGCAGTGAGCGTAAGCATGGCGGCGCTGAAAACCACCGCGATGAGCAGGGTCATGTTGTTGCCGAGCAGAGCCGTCGTGAAGAGCAGGATCACGGTGGTGGTGACCAGCAGGCCGGAGATGGTGCCCAGTGCCATGGCGTAATTGATGTAGCGCGCGCGCTGCGCGAGCACCGCCAACGCTTCGTGCAGGTCGACGTGCGGATTCTCGGTCAGTCGATCCTCGAGCAGACGCGCGCGGTCGACGATCCGCGCCAGCCGATTCGTGAACAGGGTCAGTGTGACGCCGACGCCCGAAAGCAGGAACACCGGCGCGACGGCGAGCTGGATGATGCGGGCTACGTCGGCGGGCAGATTCGGGGTCAGGGCCATGGAGCGCATTTTGCCACGGTAAGATGATCGCATGGCCAATACTCTGACCGTCGATTCCACCTTGTCGGGCTTCTTCGGCGTGTTCCGCTACAGCCGCCAGGCCTTGGCGCTCGTGGTCAGTACCAGCCGCCGCCTGACACTGTCGCTTGCGGTGCTGACCGTGATCGCCGGCACGGTGCCGGCGGGCATCGCCTGGGTGGGCTCGCAGCTGGTCGATGCCGTCGTGAGTGTCATCCGGGCGGGCAATGGCGATGCCCACCGGGTGCTGCATTTCGTGATTCTCGAGGGCGTGCTGGTGGCGCTCATGGCGGCCGCCCAGCGCGGGCTGTCGCTGTGCCAGTCGCTGCTGCGTGCGCAGCTGGGCCAGCGCGTGAATGTGATGATCCTGGAGAAGGCGCTGACCTTGGAATTGGCGCACTTCGAGGACTCGGAGTTCTACGACAAGCTCACGCGGGCGCGCCGCGAGGCTTCCAGCCGGCCGTTGAGCCTGGTGATGCGCACCTTCGGGCTGGTGCAGAACGCGATCGTGCTGGTGAGCTATGGCAGCCTGCTGTTCCACTTCTCGCCCTGGGCGGTCGCGGTCCTGCTGCTGTCGGGCCTGCCGGCATTCGTTGCGGAGGCACGCTTCTCGGGGGATGCCTTTCGTCTGTTTCGCTGGCGCTCCCCCGAAACGCGCATGCAGCTGTACCTGGAGTCGGTGCTCGGCCGCGAGGAGCATGCGAAGGAGGTGCGCCTCTTCGGCCTCGGCGAGCGGCTGCTGGAGCGCTATCGCAACATCTTCACCACGCTCTATCGGGAGGATCGCGCGCTCACGATCCGCCGCGATGTGTGGGGCTTCTTCCTGGGCCTGATTGGCACCGCAGCGCTGTACCTGGCCTATGCGTGGATTGCCCTGGCGACCGTCCATGGACTGATCAGCCTGGGCAAGATGACCATGTACCTGGGACTGTTCCGCCAGGGGCAGTCGGCGGTCTCGGCGGCCCTGTCCTCCATCGGTGGCATGTACGAGGACAACCTGTACCTGTCGACGCTGTATGAGTATCTGGAAACGCCGGTGCCGGAGCGACGCGGCTCGCTCAGCAAGGGCCCGCATCCCGAGGACGGCATTCGTTTTGAGAATGTAAGCTTTGCCTACCCGGGCGCAACCGAACCGGCGCTGGCCGATGTCACCCTGCACCTGCCGCCGGGCGGCAGTCTCGCGCTGGTCGGTGAGAACGGATCCGGCAAGACCACGCTGATCAAACTGCTGACGCGGCTGTATCGACCGACCGCCGGCCGCGTGCTGCTCGACGGACTGGACCTGGAGTTGTGGGACGAGAAGCGGTTGCGTGAGCGCATCGGCGTCATCTTTCAGGACTTTGCCCGCTATCAGATGCTGGTCGGGGAAAACGTGGGGGCGGGCGATGAGCCCTTCTTCCTCGATGAGGCGCGTTGGCGCGAGGCCGCCGACAAGGGTCAGGCGGATGATTTCATCCAGACTCTGCCATCCGGATACCACACGCAGCTCGGGAAGTGGTTCAAGGATGGTCGTGAATTATCCGGCGGCCAGTGGCAGAAGATCGCCCTGTCGCGCGCCTTCATGCGCATCCGGGCCGATGTGCTGGTGCTGGATGAGCCGACCGCGGCCATGGATGCCCGCGCCGAGGCGCTGGTGTTCGAACGCTTCCGTCAGCTTGGCCACGACCGCATGACGATTCTGATTTCGCATCGCTTCTCCACGGTGCGCATGGCGGATCAGATCGCCGTTCTCGAGAATGGCCGCATCATTGAAAGCGGCAGCCACGAGGAGCTGATGCAGCGCGCCGGCCATTACGCCACCCTGTTCTCACTGCAGGCCCGCGGCTACCGCTAGAGTCCCACTTCCATCAGCAGCACCACGGAGCGCGCCGGCAGCGTGCGGGTGGCGGCGCCCGGCAGCAGCTGCGCCGTGCCGGTGCCGCCGCTCTCGGTCTCGAGTTCCACGCGCCAGCGGCGTGATCCGGGCAGCGGTGGCAGCACGAAGTCCATGATGTCGTGATGCGCGTTGAACAGCAGCGTAAAGTTCTCATCACGGACGGGATGGCCGCGACCGTCGGTGCGATGCACGGCTGCACCCGACAAATGCACGCCCAGGCAGCGGGCATAGCCTTGCTCCCAATCGGAGTCGGTCATCTCGGCGCCCGCGGGCGTGAACCAGGTGATGTCCTTGACGCTCTCGCCATCGATCGGCAGGCCGGTCAGGAAATAGCGGCGCGAGAAGATCGCATGACTGCGTCGGAATGCAATGAGTCGTCCGACGAAGTCGAGGAACTGACGCTGCTGCGGATCAAGCTCCCAGTCGATCCAGGAGATCTCGTTGTCCTGGCAGTATGGGTTGTTGTTGCCGCCCTGGGTACGACCCAATTCATCGCCGGCCAGCACCATCGGCACCCCCTGCGAGAGCAGCAGCGTCGCGATGAGATTGCGCTTCTGGCGCTCGCGCAAGGCCGTGATCTGCGGATCATCGCTCGGACCTTCGACGCCCCAGTTCCAGGAACGATTGTTGTCGCTGCCATCGCGGTTGTCCTCGCCGTTGGCCTCATTGTGCTTCTGGTTGTAGGCGACCAGATCCGACAGCGTGAAGCCGTCGTGCGCGGTCACGAAGTTGATGCTGGCGTGGGGCTTGCGACCGCTGCCCTCGTACAGGTCCGCCGAGCCGGTGAAGCGCCGGGCAAATTCGCCGATGAGGCCGCCGTCGCCCTTCCAGTAGGAACGCACGCTGTCGCGGTACTTGTCGTTCCACTCATTCCAGCCCGGGGGAAAATTGCCGACCTGGTAGCCGCCCTCACCGACATCCCAGGGCTCGGCGATGAGCTTGACCTGCGACAGCACCGGATCCTGCGAGATGGTGTCGAAGAAGGATCCGAGCCGGTCGACCTCAAACAGCTCGCGGGCCAGCGCGGAGGCGAGGTCGAAGCGGAAACCGTCCACGTGCATGTCCTGCACCCAGTACCGCAGCGAGTCCATGATCAGCTGCAGAACCTTCGGATGCTGCAGATTGAGCGTGTTTCCGGTGCCGGTGAAGTCCATGTAGTGCCGCAGACTGCCCGGCACCAGGCGGTAGTAGGCGGCGTTGTCGATGCCGCGGAAGCTCAAGGTCGGGCCGCGTTCGTTGCCCTCGGCGGTGTGGTTGTAGACCACATCCAGGATGACCTCGATGCCGGCCGAGTGCAGGCTCTTCACCATGGTCTTGAACTCTTCGACCTGACCGCTGGCGCTGTAGCGCATCTCCGGCGCGAGAAAGCCAATGGTGTTGTAGCCCCAGTAGTTCCGCAGCCCCTGTTGCACCAGGTGACGGTCATCGAGGAAGGCGTGCACCGGCATCAACTCCACCGCCGTGATGCCGAGCCGTTTGAGATGGTCGATGACGGGCGCGGTCGCCAGTCCCGCGTAGGTGCCGCGCAGCGCCGGCGGCACCTGCGGATGACGCATGGTCATGCCGCGCACATGTGCCTCGTAGATGACCGTGTCGTGCCAGGGGGTGCGCGGCGCGCGATCATCGCCCCAGGTGAAGGCCGGATCGATGACGCGGCACTTCGGCGTGCCCGGCGCGCTGTCGCGTTCATCGAAGGAAAGATCGGCGTCCGGATCCCCGGACACGTAGCCGAAGTGCGCATCGCTCCAGCGCATCCGCCCCGACAGCAGCCGCGCATAGGGTTCGATCAGCAGTTTGTGCGGATTGAAGCGATGGCCCGCCTGCGGATCGTAGGGACCGTGGCAGCGGTAGCCGTAGAGCAGGCCCGGTCGCGCCTCCGGCAGATAGCAGTGCCAGATCTGATCGGTGTGCTCGTGCAGTGTAATGCGCTGTACTTCATGCCGGCCGCTGGCATCGAACAGGCACAGCTCCACCTGGGTCGCGTTTTCCGAGAACAGCGAGAAGTTCACGCCCTCCCCATCCCAGGTGGCGCCACGTGGATACGGATTGCCCGGCCAGACCGCGGTCATTGCGGCGAGAGGAAGAGCACGCCCAGTGGGGGTAAGGTCAGCGTCAATGAGTGCGGCCGCCCGTGCGTGCTTTGATCATCCGCCACCACCAGGCCCTGATTGCCTTGACCGCTGCCGCCGTAGTCGCGGGCGTCGCTGTTCAGACACTCGCGCCAGGTGCCGCCACGCGGCACGCCGACGCGGTAGTTGCTGCGCAGGACCGGGGTAAAGTTGCAGATGACCAGCAGCACGGTGCCGCGCGCATGGTCCTTGCGCAGGAATGAGAGGACGCTGGAGTCCGCGTCATTGCAGTCCACCCATTCAAATCCGTCCTGAGTGAAGTCCTGCTCGTAGAGCGCGGGGGTTGCGCGATAGAAGTGGTTCAGATCGCGCACCCAGCGCTGCACGCCGGCGTGCAGCGGGTACTGCAGGACATGCCACTCCAGGCTGCCGTCATGCTGCCATTCGCGCTTCTGGCCGAATTCGCAGCCCATGAAGATGAGCTTCTTGCCGGGGTGGCCCCACATGTAGCCGAACAGCAGGCGCAGATTGGCGAACTGCTGCCATTCATCGCCCGGCATCTTGCCGATCAGCGAACCCTTGCCATGCACCACCTCGTCGTGCGACAGCGCCAGCACGAAGTTTTCGGTGAAGGCGTACCAGATCGAGAAGGTGATCTGGTTGAAATGATGGCGGCGAAACAGCGGATCAGTCTGGAAGAACTTCAACGTGTCATGCATCCAGCCCATGTTCCACTTGAGTCCGAACCCGAGCCCGCCCAGGTACACGGGGCGTGAAACCTGCGGCCAGGCGGTGGACTCCTCGGCGATCGTCTGGGTGCCGGGATGGTCGCGGTAGATGGCCTGGTTCAATGACTTCAGGAAGTCGCGGGCGTCGAGGTTCTCGTGACCGCCGAAGGGGTTCGGGACCCATTCCCCGGCCTTGCGACCGTAATCCAGGTACAACATCGAGGCCACGGCATCCACGCGCAGCGCATCGGCGTGATAGGTCTCGAGCCAGTACAGCGCGTTACTGCCCAGGAAGTTGCGCACCTCGGCCCGGCCATAATTGAAGATCGAGCTGTTCCACTCCGGGTGAAAGCCCTGGCGCGGGTCGGCGTGCTCGTAGAGATGCGTGCCGTCAAAGAACGCCAGACCATGCTGGTCGCTCGGGAAATGCGAGGGCACCCAGTCCAGGATCACACCGATGCCCATGCGGTGCATATGCTCGACCAGATACATGAAATCCTGGGGTGCGCCATAGCGCGAAGAGGGCGCAAAATAGCCGGTGATCTGATAGCCCCAGGACCCGAAGAACGGATGCTCCATGACCGGCATCAGCTCCACATGAGTAAACCCCATCTCCACGACGTAGTCGGCCAGCTCGTGGGCGACTTCGCGGTAGTTGAGCGAACGATTGCCGTCGGCCGGCACACGACGCCAGGAGCCCAGATGAACTTCATAGATGGACCAGGGAGCATCCAGGGCATTCACCCGCCGGCAATCGCGCTGCCACTCGAGGTCACGCCACTCGTAGCCATTGTCCCAGACGACCGCCCCGGTACGCGGCGGCTCCTCGCAGCGAAAGGCGTAGGGGTCGCTCTTTTCCACCGCGTAGCCGCCATAGCGGGAGCGGACGCAGTATTTGTAGACCGTACCGGGCCCAATCTGGGGAATGAACGTCTCCCAGATGCCGGAATTGTCCGCTCGTGCGGTCATCGGATGGCGGTCGCGGTCCCAGCCGTTGAAGTCGCCCATGACGTGCACGGTTTCGGCGTTCGGCGACCAGACCGCGAAGCGCGTGCCCGCCACTCCGGCCACGACCTCCGGGTGCGCCCCGAGCTTGTCGTAGGCACGAAAGAAAGTGCCCTCGCGGAAGTGGTAGATATCGGTGTCGGTGAGTTCGCTCATGAACTGATCGTACACTCTTGGGTGCGGCTTGTTCCGCCCTTGCCGAATCGATTATTGTGATGATCATGAGTGGCAGCACCGATACCGTGCAGACCGTCTCACCGCGTGCCCTGGTGCCGATCATCATCGGCCATCGGGGTGCCAGTGGCTATGTGCCGGAGCACACCCTGGCATCCTACTTTCTGGCGATTCAGCAGGGCGCGGACTTCGTCGAGCCGGACCTCGTGAGCACCCGGGACGGCGTGCTGGTGGCGCGCCATGAGAATGAGATCGGCGGCACCACCGATGTCGAGATGCATCTGGAATTCGCCGACCGACGTACCACCAAGATCATCGACGGAGTGACCGTCGAGGGCTGGTTCACCGAGGACTTCACCCTCGAGGAACTCAAGCTGCTGCGGGCGCGCGAACGAATCCCCCAGCTGCGTCCCGCCAATGCCCGCTTTGACGGGCAGTTCGAGATCCCGACGCTCGATGAGATCCTGGATCTGGTGCACGGTGCCGACATAGTGCGTGCGCACTCGGCGCGCGCGCGGCATGAGCCGGCGCCGCGGCGCATCGGCGTCTATCCGGAAACCAAGCATCCGAGTTACTTCTCCGGAATCGGCCTCGCGCTCGAGCAGCCGTTGCTCGAGGCGCTGGGCCGGCACGGCGCGGGCGACCGGCAGGCGCCGATCTTCATCCAGTCATTTGAGTCGGGCAATCTGCAGGCGCTGCGCGCCCTGACGGACATTCCGCTGGTGCAGCTGGTGGCGGCGACCGGCGCGCCCTTCGACTGGGTGGCGGCCGGCGATCCGCGCAACTACGCCGGCATGGTCACGCGCCGGGGTCTCGCCCAGGTCGCAAGCTATGCCGATGCGGTGGGGGTCGAGAAGACGCTGGTGATTCCGCGCACCGCACGGGACACCCTCGGATCACCCACCGGCCTGGTCGATGATGCACACGAGGAGGGTCTGCTGGTGCATGCCTGGACGTTCCGCGCCGAAAATCATTTCCTGCCGGCGCCGCTGCGGCGCGGATCGAACCCCGCGGACCTCGGCGATCTGGCGCGCGAACTGCGGGCGTATCTGAAGGTAGGTCTTGACGGGATCTTCATCGATCAGCCGCTGCTCGGTGCGCGCGCGCGCGATGCGCTGCTGATCAGTCCCGAGCCCTCCTAAGGGCGGCGGCGCGCTTTCGCGCCCACGAACACCAGCGATCCCTCGGCCGCGCGCGCTCCCTGTGCGCCAGGTTCCCCCGCGCCCTGCAGCAGCGATTGCGCGAGCGCGGCGGCCGCTTCGGCGGCCTGCGCCGTGAGCTGCATCTCCACCGGTGCCGACAGCAGGAAGCCCTGCACGGTAATCGGCCCGCATTGCCCGAGCATGGCCAGCTGTCCGGGGCGTTCCACGCCCTCCGCGACGACCTCCAGCCCCAGCCCATGGCACAGGGCGATCACCGAGCGGGCGATGGCGGCGGAGCGCGGACTGCGATCGATGCCCTCGATGAGGGTGCGATCGAGCTTTACACGCGTGATCGGCAGCTGCGCGAGCGAGGCCAGCGATGAGTAGCCGGTGCCGAAATCATCCAGCGCCACCGCGACGCCCAGGTCGCGCAGCTTCTGCAGCGCAAGCAGGGTCGCCGGACCGGTCTGGATGACCGTCTCCGTGATTTCGATTTCCAGCGCATCCCCCGGCAATCCGGTCACGGACAGGGCTTCGATGACGTGATCGACGAAACTGCCATCGAGCAGCTGCATCGCCGAGACATTGACGGCGACACAGGCTCTCTCCCAGCCCATGGCGCGCCAGGCCTTCACGGTGGCGGTGGCCGAGCGCAGCGCCCAGGTGGTGAGCTCGCGCATCAGCCCGGTGGACTCGGCGATTTCAATGAACTCGCTGGCGCTGGCGATGCGGCCATCCGATTTGCGCCAGCGCAGCAGGGCTTCGACCCCCGCGGGTTCGAGCGTGTGCAGCGCCACCTGCGGTTGATACATGAGCAGCAGGTCACCGGCCTCGACCGCGCGGCGCAGGGCCTGCTCGAGGCGGAAGCGGTGCGCGGCCACGTCATACAGTTCCGGCGTGTACAGGGCGTAACGGTTTCGGCCCAGGTCCTTGGCATGAAACAGCGCGACATCGGCCGTACGCAGCAGCGCATCGGCATCGCGCGCGTGATCCGGATACAGCGTCGCGCCGACACTGGCGCTGGTCGAGAGCTGCCGTCCGTCCACGACCAGCGGCTTCTGCAGCGCCTCGATGACGGTCGCGGCCTGTTCGCACACATGATCGGCGCTCAGGGCATCTTCAATCAGAACCGTGAACTCATCCCCGCCGAGGCGGGCGATGAACGCATGCTCACCGAGTGCCTCCTGCAGTCGCAGGCCGACCATCTGCAACACACGATCGCCGAACTTGTGACCGAGCGTATCGTTGACCGACTTGAAATTGTCCAGATCCACGAACAGCAAGGCGAAGCGGGTGCGGTTGTGCGCGGCGGTGGCGAGCGCCGCCGACAGGCGCTGCGCCAGATGCCGGCGGTTGGGCAGTTCGGTCAGTGGATCGTGATGGGCGAGGTGATGCAGCTGCCGGGTGCGATCCTCGACATGCTGTTCCAGCACGGCCTGGTGCGCCCGCAGCTCACCCTCGGCCGCACTGATCTTGCTTGCCATGGCGTTGAAGGCCTCGGCGAGTTCGGCGATTTCTCCGGAACCGGTGCTGGGCGCGCTGACCCCGCGTTCGCCGGCCGCGAGGCGGCGGGTGGCGTTCATGAGCCGACGGACCGGCACCGAAATGCGCAGCGCCAGCACCAGTGACACGAGCAGCACCACCGCGACCACCGCAATGCCGGTGCTGACCAGGGCGCGCTGTGCACTGTCGGCGGCCTGGGCCGCGCGCGTCGCCGCTGCCGACAGCGCCCTGCGCGCCGGCGCCTGCAGCAGCGTCTGCGCGTCACTGATCAGGGTCGCGCCACTGGCCAGGAAATCGCGATGGTCGTGTTCGTTGCTGGTGTCGAACTGGTTGACCTCGTGGCGCAGGATCACGGACTGTTTGAAGTCATCGCGCACGATCTCCATCCAGGCCGGTCCCGGAGAGCGCATGAGTTCGTCGCGGTTGCGATCCAGGGCCGCCGCGAATTCCTGTTCGGCGCGGGTCGCATCCTCGTTGAGGTCCGCGACCGCGCGCAGCGCCGCAGCCGCCTGCGACAGTTCGACCAGGTCCTTACGCGCCAGCACGTTGGTGCTGTCGATTGAAAGGCCGGTACCGCCGGCGTTGGTGATGCGCCGACCATTGGCCTCCAGCAGCTCGTGGCGCTGCGTGAGCCACTGTTGCCGCTGGCCGGATTTGCCGGCAAGCGCACGGCCCGCGGCGATATGCACGCCAATCTGCTGCTTCAGCAGCACCTGGCCGCGGCCATCGGGTGTGGTGATGGAATCCGCGGCAGGGCCCGCGAACCAGGCGTCGATCGCCGCGTTGAGTTCGGTGGTCGCGGTCTCGAGGTTTGCCTGTGCCGAGCGCTTCGCATCGGTCGAGGTGCTCTGCGTGCCCAGCACCTCCTCGACCTGACGGTCGAAAGCGGCGAGACGCTCAATGATGGCGCTGGCGCGTCGCGACTGGGGTTCGTAGCGCTGCTGCAAGGAGCGCACCGCTTCGACGGCGTTATGGGTGATGCTGTCGGTGACGAACTGGCCCACCAGCACCACGGCACCGACGGCCGCCAGACCCAGACCGAGATGCGCACCGACCCCCAGCCGCCAGATTCGGCGGCGTGGAACTGGGTCGTTTGACGGTTCAGTAGGGGCCGGCACGGTTGGTGTTCCGCAGCATGAGACATAAGCCCGTGACTACAAATCACAGTTGCCATGCAATAGGCACCATGGTGCCGTACGAATGCACCCGCCGTCCGTGGTGGGCTTCGCAAAAGGCACCGAACGAGGGGCCCCAGGCCGCGTCCCGCATGGCCGATCGGCGCGCCAGTTGCTCTATACTGCCGCCATGACTGAACTTGCGGATACTTTTGACTCGGCCTTTGCCAAGGCGGTCGACCTTGGCAACCGCCTGGCAGACAAGGATAAAGACGCCGACCTCTGGGATATCGCCGACGGCCTGCTGGCGGGGGCCCTGCAGTACTGGTTGTACTCCCGTCAACCGTGCGGGGATCCGCGCTGCCAGGACTGCATGCCGATCAGCACCGCCGAGGGTCGTATGGCCGAGTTGAAGCGCCTCGTGGATCAACTCGCCGCCGAGAGTGAGTACTTCCATACCCCGACCGATGCCAACGCCGGACGCGCCTGAAGTCGCCATCATTGGCGCCGGTCCCTGCGGTCTGTTCCAGGTGTTCGAGCTGGGTCTGCTGGGAATTCAGGCGCATGTCTTTGATTCACTCAAGGTCGTGGG